>Ga0207693_10004433_pt1 | contig 11866 bp, 7 predicted proteins | sample LARL81metaG_FD_184347 | JGI IMG/M metagenome (GOLD analysis project Ga0207693, IMG submission 184347) | Corn, switchgrass and miscanthus rhizosphere microbial communities from Kellogg Biological Station, Michigan, USA - LAR L8-1 metaG... | ecosystem: Host-associated > Plants > Roots >...
GTCGGATGCCCCGAACCCGTCGGTCGCCTACCTGGCGCAGGGCCAGGACATCCACGGGAAGCTGCTGTTCATGCCGGCGTGCAACGGCTTCGGCTGCGCGCTGTCCGGGGATTCGACCACCTTCTTGTCCAAGATGACGTGGAAATCCTGGTCGGACACGCAGGCCCTGGGAACGGGGATCGACAAGATCGACGGCTGCGACCCGAATTGTGCCGCCGGGCCGGTCTACTCCGTCGCCGCCGTGGTCACGCTGAGCAATCCAGTGAAGGTCTGCTACTCCTCGGGCCCCCACCGGGTCTGGACCAAGGTCTCGTTCAAGTTCCCGCACGGCCTGCCCAAGGCGCTGCGCGGGGACAGCGCTCCGCAGAACCCGTGGGTGTTCTCCTCCGTGATCACCGCGGCCCAGCAGAGCTGCGCTAGCTAGCTGCCGGCCGCGACCTGATCCGCGATCGCCTTGAGCCCCAGGGCCAGCTGAGCGGGCGAGGGGGCCCGCTCCGGGTCGATCAGCCACTGCACCAGGACGCCGCTGACCAGCGCCTGGTGCAGTGAGCCGATCGCCCGCACGGTGGCCTCGTCGGTGTCGTCCACCCCGTACAGCAGCCGGGCCCACAGCCGGCGGCCGTCCTCGAGCCCGTCGGCCACGGCGGCGCGTATCTCCGGATCGCGCTGCGCCACGGTGAAGATGTCGAAGGTGGCCTGCCAGACCTGGGTGCTGGCCTGGAACGACTCGATGACCCGGGTCCAGAACTGCTCAAAGCGCCCGAGGGCGCCGAGCGCGGGATCCGGGGCGCCGATGGCCTTGGTCATTTCCTGGCCGAACTCCTCCATGGCGGCCAGCACGGCCGCGTTGAGCAGCGCCTTCGTCGATCCGTAGTGGTAGCCGATGGAGGCCAGGTTGGTACCCGAGGCCGCGACGATGTCCCGGGCGGTGGTGTGCGCGTAGCCCTTCTCCCGCAGGCACTGGACGGCCCCGGCGAGCAGGTCCTCACGATGGCTCATGGCAGCATCCTACCGAAGATTTATACAAACGTACTACACAAATGTGTAAGACGTTTGTATAGTTCCGGCCATGGACGCTATGCAGAACCAGAACATCCTGATCTCGGGGGCGAGCGTGGCCGGCCCCGCCCTGGCTTGGTGGCTGGCCCGGCACGGGTTCCGCCCGACCGTGGTGGAGCGCGCGCCGCAACTGCGCGGCGGCGGCTACGCCGTCGACTTCCGCGGCCCGGCCCACCTGTCCGTGCTGGCCAAGATGGGCCTGCTGGACCAGATCAAGGCGCAGCAGACCCACCTGCGCGCCACCACCTACGTGGACGAGCACAGCCGCCCGGTGGCGGCCATGCCGGCCAGCATCTTCGCCGGTGACGTGGAGATCCTCCGCGGCGACCTGGGCCGCATCCTGTACGGGGCCACCAGGGACGACACCGAGTACCTGTTCGGCGACTCGATCACGAGCCTGCACCAGGACGACGACGGCGTGCACGTCACCTTCGCCCGGTCCGCGCCGCGCACCTTCGACCTGGTCATCGGGGCCGACGGGCTGCACTCGGCGGTGCGCCGGCTGGCCTTCGGCGGTCAGCCGGATCAAGTCACCGACCTCGGCCTGTACGTCTCCATCTTCGGCGTGCCCGACCGCTACGGCCTGGACCACGAGGGCCAGCTGTACAGCGTGCCGGGTAAGACCGCGGCGGTGTTCAGCGCGCCGGGGACTGGTCAGGCGGTGGCGCAGTTCTTCTTCACCGCGCCGGGCGGCGAGCCTATCGACTTCGACTACCGCGACACCGCCCAGCAGCGCAAGATCCTGGCCGACGTGTACGCCGGCGTGGGCTGGCACGTGCCGGACCTGCTCGGGCAGATGCCCGCGGCGGACGACTTCTACTTCGACTCGGTGAGCCAGGTCAAGCTCGACCGCTGGTCATCCGGGCGGGTCGCGCTCACCGGCGACGCGGGCTACGCGGCCGGCCCCGGCGGCAACGGCACCGGCACCGCCGTGGTCGCGGCCTACGTGCTGGCCGGGGAACTGGCCGCGGCCCGCGGCGACTACCGCGTCGCCTACGACCGCTACGAACGGCTGCTCCGCCCCTACGTGGCACGCGGCCAGAAGCAGGCCAGCGGCGGCGCGGAGTTCCTCGCCCCGCCGACCGCCAAGAAGATCGCCCAGCGCGACCGCTTCTTCCGGATGCTCCCCTACCTGCCCCCGGCCCGTCTCCTGGTCAAGCACCTCTCCACCCGCACCGCCACCGCCATCAACCTCCCGGAGTACGCCCCGTGAGCCGAAGGGCGCCGGCCCTGTCTGGACTGAGGAGCGAGGAGCTTGCGACGAGCGACGAGGGAAGACAGGGCTCAGGGGCGCCCGGAGGCGAGCGGGGCTAAATTAAGGGAGTGGGACCTCAGGTGTCGTCCAGTCCGGCTCTGGTCGGCCGTTCCGTGCAGCTGGCCGCGCTTGAGGGCGCGCTGGCCGAGGCGACCAGGGGGCGCCCGTCAGCCATCATGGTCGGCGGCGAGGCCGGGGTGGGAAAGTCCCGCCTGGTCAGGGAGTTCGCCGAGCGGTCGCGGGGCACGGGGGCGCGGGTGCTGATCGGTGGCTGCCTGGAACTCGGTGCGGAGAGCCTGCCGTTCGCTCCGTTCACCGCCGTGCTCCGCGAGCTCGTGCGCGATCTCGGCGCGGCCGGGGTGGCCGCGCTGCTGCCCGGCGGCAGCGGACGGGAGCTGGCGCGGCTGCTGCCGGAGTTCGGCACCCCGGCCGGCCCTGACGAGGCCGGGGAGGCACGCGCCCGGCTGTTCGAGCAGATGCTCGTGATGCTCGAGCACCTGGCGGAATCCGGCCCGGTGGTCCTGGTCATCGAGGACATGCACTGGGCCGACCAGTCCACCATGGACCTGCTGGCCTTCCTCATCCGCAACCAGTGGTCGCTGGACGGCGTGCTGATCGTGGTGACCTACCGCTCCGACGACCTGCACCGGACCCACCCGCTGCGCCCGCTGCTGGCCGAGCTCGACCGGATCGACTGGGTCAGCCGGATGGACCTGGGCAGGCTCAGCCGGCCGGACACCGCCCAGCTCGTAGCCCAGATCATCGGCCGTGAGCCGGCCGACGACCTGCTCGCGGCCGTGTACCAGCGCGCCGAGGGCAACCCGCTGTTCACCGAGGCCCTGGTAGGAAACAGCGCGGGGAACGGCGAGCCGGGCTCCGGGCTGCTGCCTGAGTCCCTGCACGACCTGCTGATGGCCGGGTTGCGGCGGCTGCCGGAGGAGACCCAGGAGGTGGTCAGGGTCGCCAGCGCGGGCGGCGACCGGATCGGCCACGGGCTGCTGACCGCGGTCACCGGCCTGGACGGCACCGCGCTCGGCCGGGCGCTGCGCCCGGCCGTGGCCGCCAACGTGCTGCTGGCCGAGTCCGACGGCTACGCGTTCCGGCACGCCCTGATCCGCGAGGCGGTCCACGACGAGCTGCTGCCGGGCGAGGCGGGCCAGGTGCACAGCCGGTTCGCCGAGGTCATCGCGGCCGACCCGGCGCTGGTGACGCCGGGCCGGGCGCCCGGCGAGCAGGCCAGGCACTGGCACGCGGCCCGTGACATGCCCCGGGCGCTGGTCAGCGCCTGGCAGGCGGCCGGCCAGGCACGCCGCGCGCTGGCCTACGCGGAGCAGCTGGCCATGCTGTCGCGGGTGCTCGAGCTGTGGGACCAGGTGCCGGACGCCGCCGAGCGGATCGGCGCCGACCACGTCGCGGTGCTCGAGGAGGCGGTCAGGGCCGCCGAGCTGGCCGGGGAGGACGACCGGGGCATCACGCTTGCGCAGGCCGCACTGCGGGAGGTCGACCCCGCCGCGGAGCCGGTCAGGGCCGCGCTCCTGCTCCGGCTCCGCGGGTACCTGAAGTACCACCTCGGCCGGCCCGATTTCACCGGGGACCTGGAAGAAGCGGTCCGCCTGGTGCCCGCGGAACCGCCGAGCCCGGCGCGGGCCCGGGTGCTCGAAGCGCTGGCTCACTACACCCTGAAGGTACAGCGCGGCTGGGACAGCCCGGAGTTCAGGGACGCCGCGGAAGAAGCGGTGACCGCCGCGCGGCAGGCCGGTGACGCCGCCACCGAAGCGGCGGCGCTGATCACCCTGGCGTGCGCCGAGCCGGCCGGCGAGAACCTGGAGCGGATCCGGGCCACGCTGGCCGAGGCCAGGGTGATCGCCGCCCGGGTCAGGGCCTTCCCATCGCTGCTCCGGGCCGCCATCACCGAATCTGACGTACTGGAAGACGTGGGCCAGCACGAGCAGGCCGCCGAGGTGGCCCGCGAGGGGCTCGCCGCCGCCCGCGAGTACGGGCTGGCCAGGACCTACGGTGCGGTGCTGGCCAACAACGTGGCCGAGCCGCTGGTCTCGCTGGGCCGGTGGGACGAAGCCGACGAGGTCATCGAGCGCTCGCTGCGGCTCTTCCCGCCCCGGATGAACCGCGCCTGCATCTGGCGGCTGGCCGGCGACGTCGCGCTGGCCCGGGGCGACCTGCCCGCCGCCTCCGGTTTCGTCGCGTCGATCAGGTCCGTGACCGAAGGCTCCAGGTACGACCCCCAGTACCATCTACCGCTGGTCCGGCTGGAGACCGCCCTGCGGCTGGCACAGGGCCGGCCGGCCGACGCCCTGGCCGCGGTGGCGGATGCGCTGGACCGCTGGGACGTCGAGGAGAACCCGCGGTACACATGGCCGGTGCTGGTGGCCGGGGCCCGGGCGTGCGCGGTAGCCGCCCGCGAGGGAACCGGTCGTGACGGCACCGGCCGGGAGGCCGCTGGCCGTGACGGGGCCGGTCATGAGGGCACGCTCGCGGATAAGGCGACGGCGCTGCTCGGCCGGCTCCGCGCCGTGGCGGCCGGGCTGCCCGCGGCGGGCGCCGCGCAGCAGGCCTGCCGGCTGACATTCGCCGCCGAGGCGGACGGGGCGGACTGGGACGAGGCCGCGCGGGCGTGGGAGGCGGTCGGCCAGCCCTACCCGCTGGCGGGCGCCCTGCTGCGGGCCGCCGAGGCCGCGCTGAGCGCGGGCGACCGCGACGGCGCTACCTCCCGGCTGCGCCGCGCGGCCGCGCTGGCCCAGTCTCTCGGCGCCCGGCCGCTGAGCGACGACATCACCCTGCTCGCCCGGCGGGCCAGGATCCCGCTCGGCCCGGACGACGACGGCCACGCCATCGCGTCCGAACCGGACCGGCTGGGCCTCACCGCGCGGGAGTTCGAGGTGCTCCGGCTGGTCGCGGCCGGCCGCAGCAACCGCGAGATCGCCGCCGAGCTGTTCATCTCGGCCAAGACCGCCAGCGTGCACGTGTCCAACATCCTCGGCAAGCTCGGCGTGACCAGCCGCGGCGAGGCCGCGGCCGCCGCCCACCGCCGCCGCCTGTTCGACACCTTCCCCGACCCGGGAACGCGGGGATCCTAACCGGCCTTAATATCCCCTCACCAGTCACTGAGTCCTCACTGCTCACGTCTCCATGCCGTACGGTCATGATGAGCTTTCTACGTCGACGGATCGGCTGCCGACGGCAATGGTGGAGTCTTCGCGGCGGGGCGGCTAGGTACCTTAGGCGTCTGGCGGGGGCGGGACTCCTGGCTAGGCGGGCATCTAAGGCGCTTCTGGCCTGGGAAATCGGGAATTCGACCGATCCGCCTTAGGCCGCCTTAGGGGCATTCTCGTACTAGAGCGAAAGACACGCCGAGGAGGCCGGGATGAACCCCACCTACACCGTCAGCTACGGACTCGCCCAGGCTCGGATCGCCGAACTGCACGACCAGGCCCGCCGCCAGAGCCTGGGCCACGCGGCCCGGTCCGGTCAGGAGCAGTCCGCGTCGCAGGCCCGCACGCCGCGGGGTGCCGGTCACCTCCGGCTCGTCCACCGGCGCCGGGTGACCACCGCCATCGGCTGAGGAGTCACCGTGCCGTCCGCGCCCTGTGATCCCAGCATCAGCCGTCTCGTCAGCACCACACTCAGCCACCGCAGTGCCCCCGGCGCTGGTGCCCCCAGCGCCGGGGCCGCCGCCCCGGCCGCTACCCTGGCCGACGCGCTGTTCGCGTCGGCGCTACAGCGCTCCGATCACCCGACCCCCGGGCAGGTCCGGCAGGCCATCGCCGCGGCCGCGGCGGCCTACGGCGGCTCCGGCTGCGCGGCCCGGGTCGCGCAGGCCTTCGGCGAGAACCCGGAGACCGCCGTCACGAGGATGCGCTGGGCCCGCGCACTGGCCGCCCGCGTCGTCCCCGTCAGCTGCCTGGCCGCCTGAGCGGCCGTCCTCCGGCACCAGCCGGTAACCAGGTAACCCCCCGTAACCCTCGGCCCTCTTACGGAGGGTTAACCGCCCGGGTCTCGATGACCGCGAAGGCGGCAGGCGGCATCGTCACCGTGTCCTGCGTGATCGCCACCCCGGGACTGGACGCGGCCAGCACGCCGGTGCCGCGCTCGCCGAGCGCCAGCCGGGCCGGCTGGTCACCGAGGTTCGCGGCGATCCGCAGCCGTCCCCGCCTGACCAGCAGCCAGCGCGCCTCCTCGTCGAAGTCGGCCTGCACCCGGTCCAGCCGCGGGTCGGCCAGCTCGGGCCGGGCCCGGCGCAGCGCGATCAGCTCCCGGTACCAGGCGAGGATGCCGAGGTGCGGATCGCGGTCGCGCTCGGACCAGTCGAGCTTGGACCGCAGGAACGTCGCCCGGTCCTGGGGATCGGGCACCTCGGCCGCCGCCCAGCCGTGCGCGGCGAACTCGGCCTTACGCCCCTCGGCGACGGCCTCGGCCAGCCACGGCTCGATGTGGTCGGTGAAGTACTGCCACGGGGTGACCGCCCCCCACTCCTCGCCCATGAACAGCATCGGGGTGTAGGGCGAGGTCAGCATCAGGCCGGCGCCGACCTTGACCAGCTCGGGCGAGAGCGCGGCGGCGATCCGGTCGCCGGTGGCCCGGTTGCCGATCTGGTCGTGGTCCTGGAGGTAGCCGAGGAAGCGGTGGGCCGGGACCCGGAACACGTCCACCTGCCGGCCGTGAGTGCGGTGCCGGAAGGCGGACCAGATGCCGTCGTGGAAGAACACCCGGGTGTAGGTCTTGGCCAGCGCCGCGAGCGAGCCGAAGTCGCAGTAGTAGCCCTGCCGCTCGCCGGTGACCGCCGCGTGCACCGCGTGGTGGAAGTCGTCGCTCCACTGGGCGGCCAGACCGTACCCGCCCGCCTCCCGCGAGGTGACGAGCCGGGGGTCGTTGGTGTCGGACTCGGCGATCAGGATCAGCTCGCGGTTCAGCAGGGCGGCCAGGGCGTCCACCTCGGTCGCGAGTTCTTCGAGGAAGTGCAGGGCGCGGTGGTCTTCCAGCGCGTGCACCGCGTCGAGCCGCAGCCCGTCCAGGTGGTAGTCGCGCAGCCACATCAGCGCGTTGCCGATCAGGAACGACCGGACCTCGTCGGATCCGGGCTGGTCCAGGTTCACCGCGGGACCCCAGGGGGTCACGTGCGCCTCGGTGAAGTAGGGCCCGAAGTCGCCGAGGCGGTTGCCGATGCCGACGTGGTTGTACACCACGTCGAGCAGCACGGCCAGGCCGCGGGCGTGGCAGGCGTCCACGAACCGCTTGAGCCCGTCCGGGCCGCCGTACGGCTCGTGCACCGCCCACAGGTTGATCCCGTCGTAGCCCCAGCCGTGCTGGCCGGGGAACGCCGCCACCGGCATCAGCTCGACCGCGTGCACGCCGAGGTCGCGCAGGTGGTCCAGGTGGCCGATGGCCGCGTCGAAGGTGCCCTCGGCGGTGAACGTGCCGGTATGCAGTTCGTAGATCACCGACCCGTGCAGCGCGCCACCCCGCCACCGCTCGTCGGTCCAGCGGAAGGCGGAATGGTCATAGGTGCGGCTCAGGCCTTTTATACCGAACGGCTGACGCGGCGAGCGCGGGTCAGGCAGCACCTCACCGTCGTCGAGCCGGAACCCGTAGTCGATGCCCGCCCTTACGTCCGGGACGTCTGCTTCCCACCAGCCGTTGTCATCGCCTCGCCCGTTCGGTCCATCCTCCCGGCTCATCGGGTAACGCTGGCCGGCGACCTCCGCCTCGACCTGGCCCGCGGCCGGGGCCCAGACGCTGAACGCCGTCACCGGTGGCTGCCGTCCGCATATCCCTGCTCGATTTCCCATACCCGGTCCGGAATCAGCAGCGCGACCGGGAACTGCCTGGTCAGCTCGGCCAGCGGCGGCCGCAGCCCGGCGTGCCTGACGCCGGTGAGCAGGTCGCGCCAGTGCAGTTCGGGCAGCGCCACGACGGTATCGGCCCAGCCGCCCCGGCGGCGCAGCCCGGCGGGCAGCCGGGTGACGACGGTGACCGCGTGACCGCCGCGCATGAACGCGAACGCGTGCTCGGCGGCGGGCCCCTCGGTCGCCAGCGGGGTGTAGCTCCCGCCGAACCAGTCCGGGTGATCGCGCCGTAGCCACAGCGCGCGGGAGGTGACCAGCAGCTTCTCCGCGTCCAGGCCGACCGCGCGGTCCGGGCCGGCCTCGAGCGCGGCCAGCAGCCGCCGCCGCCGCTGGTAGTCGACCGGCCGGCGGTTGTCCGGGTCGACCAGGGACAGCCCGGTCAGCTCGCAGCCCTGGTAGACGTCGGCCACCCCGGGCATGGTGAGCTGGACGAGCTTCGCGCCGAGGGTGTTCACCCGCGCGTCCGGCGCGATCCTGGCCACGAAGCTGGCGATGCCCGCGGTCAGCTCCGGGTCGCCGAGCACCGCGCCGGCCAGGCCGAGCACCGCCGACTCGTAGCCGGGGCGGCGCACGGTCCAGGACGTCCGCGTCTTGGCCTCGTGCATCGCCTTGTCCAGGTACTCGGTCAGCCGCTCGGGCCCGATCAGCCAGGCCCCCACCAGGGTCTGCCACATCAGGTACTCGAGGTCGGGCTCGGGGGCCCGCTCGGCCGCCTCGGCCGCGGCCCCGTCGGTGATCCAGCGGGCCAGGCCGTGCCACTCGGCGGCCTGGTGCCCCCAGTCGTGCGGGTACTCGGCCAGCGTGGCCAGCCGGGCCCTGACGTCTTCCTGCCGCTTGGTGTCGTGCGTGGACAACGTGGTCAGGGTGGCTGGCCAGCGCCGGGACAGGCGCCCGGCCGCGGCGTGGAACTCGGCCGGGCTGATGCCGAACACGGCTGGGTCGCCGCCCACCTCGTTCAGCGAGACCAGCCGCGACCAGCGGTAGAACGCGGTGTCCTCGACTCCCTTGGCCAGCACGGGCCCGGTGGTCTGGCCGAACCGGACGACCAGTTCGTCCCGCGCGGCCCGCTGATCGGCGTCGGCGGTCATCTCGCCCAGGCCGAGTACCGCCGTCCGCACCGCGTCGAGCGCGGGAAGCAGGCGCTCTTCCAGGTGATTCCTGGCCGCGGCGGCGGCCGCGGTCACCGCCGCGGCGGCGGCCGGGGACGGCGGCTCGCCCGGGGTCACGTAGGCCCGGTAGACGCGGAACTCGGCCAGCACGGCGACCAGCACATCGTGCAGGTCGGCGGCGGTGTAGCCGTCCAGGGCGGGGTATCCGGCCCGGGCGAAGAGCCGGGTAAGCCGGGCCAGTTCGGCGGCGAAGGTGCCGTCGGCGATGTCGCGCTTGGCGTCCCGTTCCGCGTCGGCGAAATTCTGCTTCCCTCCCGTGAAGCGGAGGTACTCGTCGGTCATGGGGACTTCGCCGGCGGGGTCGGTGAACAGGCCGCCGACCAGGCCGAGCGCGTCGTATCCGGTGGTGCCCGCACATTGCCAGCCGGGCAGTTCCTCGCCGTGCGCCAGGATCTTCTCCACCACCACCCAGGCGCCGCCGGTCTCGGCGGACAGCCGGGCCAGGTAGCCCGCCGGATCGGCCAGCCCGTCGGGATGATCGACCCGCAGGCCGTCGATCAGGCCCTCGTGCACCATGCGCAGCAGCACCTCGTGGGTGGCGGCGAACACGTCAGGGTCCTCGACCCGCAGCGCTATCAGCGAGTCGATGTCGAAGAAGCGCCGGTAGTTGAGCTGGGTGGCCGCGTCGTGCCAGTCGGTGAGCCGGTAGTGCTGCTGGGCCAGCAGCACCATAAGGGGCAGGTCGGCGATGCCGTCGCGGAGCGGGAGCACGTGGTCGAAGTAGCGCAGCACCGGACCCCGGTGCCCAGGGTTCTCCGGGTTCCGCGGGGCGGTGTCGATGATCAGGTCTTTCAGGCACTCCTCGAGCGGCCCGGCCAGGATGGGCAGCAGCAGCTTGCCTTCCTGCGCGTCCCAGTCGACGTCGAACCAGTGCGCGAACTCCGACTGCCGTCCGGAGTAGAGCACCGACCACAGCTGCCGGTTGAGCGTCTCGGGGACCGGCCTGGCCATGTGGTTGGGCACGATGTCGACGACCACGCCCAGGCGGTGGCGGCGGAACTCGGCCGCCATCTCGCGGAACGCGGGCTCGCCGCCGAGGTCGGCCGAGATCCGGGAGTGGTCGATCACGTCGTATCCGTGCGCCGAGCCCGGGTTGGCCTGCAGGATCGGCGACAGGTAGACGTGCGTCACGCCCAGCGCGGCCAGGTAGCCGGCCTGCGCGGCGGCGGCGGCGAACCCGAAGCTGTCCCGGAGTTGCAGCCGGTAGGTGGACACCGGCTGGGCGCGCCCGGTGATGAGCCCCGTGGTGAACTCAGGCCCCGTGGTGAACTCAGCCACGGCGCAGCAACTGGAGGGAATGGTTGGTCAACGTAATCGTGTCTCCCGGCTTGACCGGATTTCCGGAGTCGTCTTCTGGCTCCGCCACCCCGCTGGCGGAGTCGAGCACTCTCGTCCACTTCGGGCCGTAGCGGCGCGGCGGGACGATGAACTGGAGGTCTTCCTCGCTGGCGTTGAACAGCAGCAGGAAGGAGTCGTCCTGAACCCGCTCGCCCCGCCGGTCCGGCTCGCTGATCGCCCGGCCGTTCAGGAAGACGGTCAGCGACTTGACGTACCCGGCATCCCAGTCCTCGCCGGTCATCTCCTCGCCGGCCAGGGTGAGCCAGGCGATGTCGCCCAGGCGGTTCCGCCCGCCGCGCAGCGCCTGGCCGCGGAAGAAGCGCCGCCGCCGGAACACCGCGTGCTCGGACCGCAGCTTGATCAGCGCGCGGACCCAGTCGTACAGCGCCTGGTCGTCCTCGGCGCGCGGCGACCAGTCCATCCAGGAGATCTCGTTGTCCTGGCAGTAGGCGTTGTTGTTGCCCCGCTGGGTGCGTCCCATCTCGTCGCCCGCCAGCAGCATCGGCACGCCCTGCGAGAGCAGCAGCGTGGCCAGGAAGTTCCGCTTCTGCCGGGCGCGCAGCGCGAGCACGCCCTTGTCCTCGGTGGGGCCCTCAGCGCCGCAGTTCCAGGAGCGGTTGTCGTCACTGCCGTCCCGGCCGTCCTCGCCGTTGGCCTGGTTGTGCTTGTGGTTATAGGAGACCAGGTCGGCCAGGGTGAACCCATCGTGGCAGGTGACGAAGTTGACCGACGCGACCGGCCGCCTGCTGTCCTGCTGGTACAGATCGCTGGACCCGGTCAGCCGGGAAGCGAACTCAGGCAAGGTCGAAGGCTCGCCGCGCCAGAAGTCGCGGATGGTGTCCCGGTACTTGCCGTTCCACTCGCTCCACAGCGGCGGGAAGTTGCCGACCTGGTAGCCGCCGTCACCCACGTCCCAGGGCTCGGCGATGAGCTTGACCTGGGACACCACCGGGTCCTGCTGTACCAGGTCGAAGAACGCGGACAGCCGGTCCACCTCGTAGAACTGGCGCGCCAGGGTGGCGGCCAGGTCGAACCTGAACCCGTCCACATGCATGTCGAGCACCCAGTAGCGCAGCGAGTCCATGATCATCTGGAGTACGTGCGGGTGCCGCATGAGCAGGCTGTTCCCGGTCCCGGTGGTGTCCATGTAGTAGCGCCGGTCGTCGTCCACCAGCCGGTAGTAG
>Ga0207693_10004434_pt1 | contig 11865 bp, 13 predicted proteins | sample LARL81metaG_FD_184347 | JGI IMG/M metagenome (GOLD analysis project Ga0207693, IMG submission 184347) | Corn, switchgrass and miscanthus rhizosphere microbial communities from Kellogg Biological Station, Michigan, USA - LAR L8-1 metaG... | ecosystem: Host-associated > Plants > Roots >...
TTCGGTCAGCTCGGTGAGATGATGGCGCGCGTCCAAGCGGTCAGCGATCGACTCGCGCGTGCAAACGATCCGCTCGCGCAGGGCTTCGGTCGGGTCGCTCAGCAGATGCAGCGCGAGCAGGAAGTCCTGATGGGGATCCGCGCGCCGCAGATGGAATATTTCGACACGCTGACCGCGCTCGACAAGCTGCTCGAGCGCAACGCGATCTCGACGGCCGAGTACGCGCAGCAGGTGACGAGGCTCAACCAGTCGATGGGATCGACGCAGACGCCGTCGGGATCCGGATCGTCGATGTTCAGTCACGTCGGCACGATCCTCAGCGGTGGTGCGGTGGGTGCGAGCATCGCGGGCGTGATCGGTGTCGGCCATCAAATCGATGATCTCGTTCGAAGCAGCGAACAGCTCGATGATACCTACAGCGAGCTTTACAACCACGCTCTCAAGTTTACGGACGCCAGCCACGACGTGAATGCCGTGCTCGCGCAACAGGCGCAGCTCGCGGACGCATTACACGAGACGATGAAAAATACGGCGGACGCGTACGACTCCGTGCAGGATGCGACGGTCGATCTGAACCTGTCGAATCGCGATCTCGTCGCGCTCACCAAGAGCGTTGGCGAGGCCGCAGCGATCTCCGGCCGTTCGATGTCGAGCGCGGGCGACGTACTCAACCGCATGGTGCTCGCGATGGACTCGGGCGCGGACGCTGGTCGTGCGCTACGGCAAGCGCTCGTCGGCTACGACGCGATCAGCGATGCGCTGACCGCGCATTTTCACACGACCCGAGCAGGGCTCGTCGAGCTGGGAAACCAGCACAAGATCACCTCGAAGGACATCATCGACGCGCTGATCGCGGAGAGCGCGGGGATCGAGGACAACTTCAACAAGCGCAAGGTGACGAACGAGCAGGAGCGTGCGCTTGTCGCCGAACGCGAGGCGATCTTTCGCAAGGACACTGGCTCGATGGCCGCGTTCATGGAGGCGACTGATCCGGCCCTGCGCAAGTTCGATCTCGACATGCGGTCGTGGATGGGCACGCTCAACGACAGTGGACGAGCGGCACATTTCGTCACTGACGAGGTCATGGAATTCCGGCACCAGCTCGAGCTGCTCTACGACAAGCAGAACAATGCGGTCCGTGAGGGCACGGCCGGCTTCGTCGCCGGGCTGGTCGAGGTGGCCAAGGGCGTCTCGTCTGCCGTGTCGAACTACGACGATCTCGCGAAGAAGCTCAGCATCGTCGATCCGTGGCACGTCGCAACAGACGCGGCCAAGAAGTACCAGGACCAGCTGAGCGGCGTGCGCGGCCAGCTTGACGCGATCTTCGCGCAGCTCGACGGCCACGCCGAGAAGGTGGCGCACTCGCAAGCCCTGGTCGCCGCCGACCACGCGGACCTTTCCTTCGCCGCCGGCAGCACGGCGCCGATGACGGCGACTGAGGAGGCCGCGCGAAAGTACCGCCTCGACCTCGCGCAGCTCAACGACATGATCGAGCGCGGCGTCGTCGATCAGGACGAAGCAAACAACCGGCTCGCGCAGTACCACGAGGAGCTCAACAGGGGCTTCGGCGCGGTGGATGCGAACGTGCAGCGCCAGAAGGACTTGCAGAAGGTCCTCGATGAGATCCACAAGCCGCAGCAGGACTTCCAGTACGGCGTCGAGATGACCAACCAGCTGCTGCACGACCACGCGATCAGCGCCGACGAGGCTGCGCAGCACATCCAGCAACTCAAGGACGCCTATGACGCCACGCTCAAGCACTCCAACGACTTCGCGACCGGACTCGGGCACGGCTGGCATGACATCGTCAAGCAGGCAACCGACTCGGGCGGCCAGATCCAGAGCGCGATGACCGGAGCGTTTGGCGCGATTCAACAATCGCTCGAGGACATGGTTCTCAAGGGCAAGCTCGATCTTTCTTCGCTCGGATCCGCGCTCGAGTCGATCCTCGTCAAACTGGCCGTCCAACAGGCCACCGGCGCGCTGATCGGAGCGATCGGCGGCGGTATGACCGGCTTCGACTACGTGACGCCCAGTGGTGGAGGACGCTACGCGCTGCCCGGGTTCTCGACCGGCGGCGATGCGATCGTGGCTGGAGCCGGCGGCCCGGACAGCAAGCTCGCGATGTTCCGAGTCACCCCCGGCGAGAGCATCCATGTGCGGACGCCACAGCAGCGCGAAGCGGCGATGGTCGGTGGTGGAGGCAGCGGCCCCTCGCACACGATCCTGAACCTCAACTACGACCCGCGCGCGATCCGGCAGGGCAAGGATATCGAGACCGGCGTGATGGCTGCGATTCGCAGCAATGCGGTCGCCATTCGCACCCTGCTCGGCGTCTAGCCCAAATCGACCCACCACCTGGCCCGGCGAGAGCGTAGGAGGCGATGAAGCCCCTCGTCCTGCTGGTGCTCCTCGTTGCGGCGACGGCCTACGCCGATCCGGTGGTCTCGCCGGGGCTGCGCAAGGTGAGCCACGACTCGACCCTGACCGGCGCCGGCACGCTGGCATCGGCCCTCGGGCTCGCACCCTGTGGCTCGCCCGGACAGACCTGGGTGTGGAACGGGACGACGTTCGCATGCGGCTCGGCCGGCGGCACGGTCACCAACGTCGACACGCTCGCGCCGCTGCAGGGCGGCCCCATCACTGGGAGCGGCACGATCTCGCTGATCAACTGCGCGGCCAACCAGATCTACAAGATGAACGGCGGCGGCACGGCCTGGGCGTGCTCGGCGGATGCGTCGGGGATCACGAACAGCGCCGGGGCGAACGTCGTCATGAAGAGCGACGGCACGAATGCGGTGGCGTCTGATATCTCGGACGTCTCCGGAAGCGTCTCGATCGCGAATCCGAACACGACCGCGACGCTCGTACCGCTGAGCATTCAGCGGACCGACGTGGCCACGCTGAATGACATCACCGAGCTGGATATTGGCCAAAACACAGCGCAGGCGCGCATCTGGACGACCACGACGAACGCGGGCGATCTGAGCGGAAACCTCTCGTGGGGCACCAGGTGGTTCAACGGAACGAACTACACGAACACGGACATGCTGCTCGATGGCAGCGGGCTGACGCTCTATCAGGGGCTCATTGTTCACGGCAATACGCAGCTCGGCGATTCGCTTACCGATCAATTCAAGGTCAACGGCTACGCCAGCATCAACGTTGCGCCGGACTCCAACGTCGGCCTGAAGATCGACAAGCCGACCGGTGCCACATATGGACTCGTCGTGCAGACCGGAACGGGCGAGTTCGACGAGAGCATGTCCGTTCTTGGCGATACGACCCTCGGCGACACCTCAGCCGACCACATCACGTGGAACGCCGTCGGTGCCTCGGCGCTCGACATGGGCACGCACCAGATCCACAACGTCACCGACCCGACCTCGGCGCAGGACGCGGCGACGAAGAACTACGTCGACACCGCGACCACGAACGAGATCACCGGCACGCTGACGACCGGGGACGTGCCCGTGGCAACCGGAACGCACACGTTAGGCAATAGCACGATCGTAGATTCTGGCACGACGACGACGCTCGGGAATTCGTTCATCAGCTTCGGATCGAGCGCCGGCCCCTATGCGACTGCCGGGCACGGAATCTCGGTCGGACTTGGGACGAACGCGGCGGCCACGCTGTGGATCAATCTTCGCGGTTACAACGACTCCATCAATCAGTTTCGCGATCTCGACATCGGGGACGGCAAGGGCAACACGGTTGCGACGTTCGCCGGAAGCCCCGGCGATGTCACGCTGAATCCGACGAAAGGAAATCTCGTCGTCGGCGGTTCAAGCTCAACCGGCGGCCACATCGGCTCGAAGGGCGCGGCGCCCACGGTCGGCACCTGCGGCACGAGCCCGAGTATCGACAGCAATAGCACCGACACGGCTGGTAAGGTGATCGCCGGCTCGGGTGCGACGACGTGCGCGATCACGTTCGCCCATGCGTACACGACGAGCGTCTACTGCACGCTGACGGAGGTCTCGGCGACGCTCACCAATCCGACGCTCTCGGCGCTTTCGACGACGGGCTTCACGGCCCATTGGGGGGCTGGCTCCGATGGCAGCGCCGGTTTCACCTACATCTGCGTGGGGAACTGATGCGGGCGCTGGTGCTTCTCCTGCTCGCATCGTGCGTCGTCATTCGCATCGAGCCGTCGCGTGCGCCGATGACCAGCGCACCGCTCGATGCCGGCGTGCCACCGGGGGTGACCTGCACGACGGAGGCGGTGCCTGGCGCCCCAACCGTGTGCGTCGATTCGCGCGACAACGTGCTCGCGCCGCTGTGCTCGTTTTCCACCACGGGTGCTCTCAGCGCGGCATGCGGCTCGGCGTTGACCGCGCCGGACGAGTTCACTCACGGCGAGGACCCCATGCCGATCATCACGTGGACGCCGCACATGGAGGCGCACTGATGCGTCTCCTCGCTGCCATCGTCCTCGCCGCCTGCGTCCTCGCTGCCTGCGCGCACCGAATGCCGCCCGTCGCGCCTCGTGAGCAGTCGCTTCCCGCCGCGTCCGACGAGCTGCTTCGTCTCGATATCGCCGCGAGCGCCGAGACCGATCCGGGCGCCGCCCGCGCCGGTGACACCGCGTTCGACTGCCTTGCTCACCACCGGAGCTGTCCATGACCAGCTGGCGCCCCAACGAGCCCACCGCGAACGCTCGGACGTGCCTCGTCTACGTCACCAAGGATGACGGCACGCCGGCGCCGCGCGGCACCGACTTCAAGGCGCTCGGCTACCTGTTCTTCGGTGGCGTGAACCTGCCGAGCCTCGACGCAGCGGCCGGGACGCTCGTGAACATCCGGCGCGTGCTGCCCATCGTGGCGTTCACGTTCACGGCGGACTCGGCGACCGACGAGCTGCACGCGGTCGCGCACGGGCTCGAGACCGGCGACGGCGCCGCACTCGTGAGCAACGCGGGCGGCGGTCTGCCAGCGCCGCTCGCCGCGGCAACGGATTACTACGTGATCAAGGTCGACGCCGACAACTTCAAGCTGGCGACGACGCTCGCGAACGCCTACGCGGGCGTGGCGATCGACATCACGACGAACGGTACGGGCGTGCAGACGCTCAGCGAGAAGTTGTCGGGTCCGACCGTCGCGACTCAGCGCGGGATCGCCGGCCAGTTCCTCTACACGGCGACGCAGCCCGAGACGAGCCACACGTTTGCCGAGTCGCAGGTCGTCATCGATGGTCCGGTCGGCTCAGGCTACGAGCGCGCGAACGGAGGCGGGGCGCTGACGCTGATCGCGATGGACAGCGCTGGCGATGTCTGGTCGCAGCTCATGGAGAACGGCCTGACCTACGGCGACGGCATGCGCATTCAGACTCGCACCGACGCCGCGAAGATCAGCATCACCGGCACCGACTACAAGGTTCGCGACCTCGCCGACACCAAGGACAGCCACGGCGGCACGCTCAGTGACAGCGCGGGACGCACGGCGGCGAACGTCATCGATCCGACGTGATCCATGCGGAACATCCTCGCGAGCATCGACGCGGGCATTCACCTCGGCTGGTACGGCATCGAGGCGAGCGGGGACGTCTTCCCCGGCTACGGCCCCGGCGGTGTCGCGACGTTCGCGCTCGACTTCGAGGTGGGATTCAAGGTCACGTGGTCATGGCAGACCGACGTCCGAATCCACCAGGACGGGACCGAGCAGCGCGCCTCCGTGCTCGATCGCCCCAAACAGCACTATGACGGGGCGGCGCAGCTCGTCGAGACGGCGCAGCGGCTGACTCGGGCGCGGCTCGCGCGCTACGCCGCTCAAGGCGCGGTGTTCCTGCTCGGACTGCCGCACGAGGCTCTGCCGCTCCTTGACGATGCCAACGGCGCGGTCCTGACCGTTCCCGCCGCTGCGCTCGCGAGCTGCGACTGGAAGCAGCCCGGCCAGCGCGTGCTCGTTCGGGCTGGGGACGCATCGATCGATGCGGTGATCCAGGATGCCAGCGGCTCGTCGATCACACTCGATGTTGCTCCGGGTGTGGCAGGCGCTGCCGGCGGCCTCGTGATGCCGGCGATGGCGATCTATCTCGAGCCGCAGCAGAACTTCGACCGTTACAAGAGCGCGCTCGAGCGATGGAACCTCAGCGCGAGGGCCGCGATCTTTGACTTCTGTCCGCCGCGCGCATCGCTTTCGCTGGAGACCATCACGGGCGATGCCGCGATGGCGGGCGCGTTCCTTACGTCACGTCGCCCCGGCCTATTCGGCGAGTACACGATCGACTTCGCGAATGCCGCCGCGGCCTCGCTGAACGAGATCGGCTTCGCCACGACGGTGTTCTTCGAGCACGACGTGACGACGCTCGCGGATCTAGCGACGCTGCTCGACTCCAGTGACAACCTCAAGCTCACCGGCACGTACAACCCGGCGGCGGTGCTGACGCTCTCCGACGAGTTCACCGCGACGCTACAAGGTACGACGTCCCAGGGCGACTTCGGCGACGGTGTGGCGCTGACGATGTACGCCGGACAGCCGGTGTGGGACTTCCCGATCCGCAACCCCGGGACTAATAGCGAGGCGATCAACGCACAGACCGATCTCGTGGACCTCGGGGGCGTGCCGACGTCGATCGGCCAGGCGAACTATCCGGCGTGGGGGCGCGCCGTGTCGCTCAAGAGCAGCGACCGAGCGGACTGGCAGAAGCTCAAGCTCATGCTCGCGACGCTGCGCGGCCGGCAAGGGATGTTCTGGCTGCCGACGCGGCGCAAGGATCTGACCTGGATCTCGACGGCTGCGGGGACGCCGCCGCAGACGAACATCACGATCGAGACAGCCGACGACGTGCTCGCGTGGTACCCGGCGCAACGCGATCGCCTGATGGTCGTGCAGGACGACGGAACGACCACATACACGAACATCACCGGAACGCCGATCGATAACGGCGACGGAACGACGACGATCACCGTTGCTGACACGATCAGCGCCGACCCGGTGACGATGCTGTCCTGGCTCGAGCCGTGTCGCTTCGAAGGGGATGACTTCGAGATCACCTGGACCGGCGGCTTCAACTTCGAGATGTCCGTGATGGCGCGGGCGTTCGCGACGAGCGCGCCGGACGTGGAGGAGACCGCATGACGACGTTCGCCGAGGATGAGGCGTCGGTTGCTCACAGCAGGATCATCGAGTTCTACGACATCGTGCTGTCGTCGGTGCCGACGCCGTACCGGCTCGCTGCGGGCAACCGCGATCTGCAGGTCGGCTCGAACCTCTACGTTGCGACACCTGCGCTCCGTACCGAGCTCGTCGCTCCGCAGGTGGACGGCTCCGGCTCGAGTGGGCTCACGCTGTCGCTGCCGATCGATCATGCCATCGTCAAGCGCTGGTTCCAGGGCGGTGTACCGCCGCGCAAGACGACGGTGACCGCATGGCGCAAGCAGGAGCGCTCGGCGGCACTCGAGCAGCAGTGGATCGGGCTGGTGACGTCAATGAGTTGTGAGGGCACGATCGCCAAGCTGCTCATCCCGGCGCAGATTGTCGCGAACGCGCAGAAGTACCTGCCGACGGTGACGACGCAGCAGACGTGCCCGTACATCCTCTACGACAAGATGTGCCAGGTTGATCGCACGCTGTTCAAGGTCGCGACGACCGCGATCCTCGTCGAAGGGCGCGACGTCAGAATCGACATCGGCGATGCGGCGAAGATCGGACAGACCGTGCCGTGGACGCTCGGCGGCGAGCTACTCCACGTCGCGAGCGGCGAGCGAATGCCGATCGTGCTGCAGACTGACGCGGATCCGGCCTCAGGCTCAACGATCACGACGCTCTCGATGCAACTGCCGCTCCCCGATCTCAAGACCGGCGACGCGATCGAGGTGTACGCCGGCTGCGACCACTCGATTCAGACCTGCAAGACCAAGTTCGCGAACCAGACGCGGTTTGGGGGGTATCCCGATGCAGCGCTCACCAACTTCTTCCTTCCGGGCGGATCCGGCCTGGGACTGGGGATCCCGTAGATGTTGTTACAACTCGCCGGACTTGGTCTGCTCGGCCTCGACCTCGCTTATCACAGGTGGCTCGCACCAAAGCCTCCGCCGTCGAAGATCAACGCGCAGGCGGTCACGCTGCCGCGCACCGATCTCGGCGGACCTGTACCGATCGTGTTCGGCTGGACAAACGTGAAGTCGCCGTTTTTGGCGTTCGCGAATGTACCGAAGACGATCACAAAGACCGATCCGGATACCGGTGACGACGAGTATCGGACCTACGCCGTCGACATGGCGTTCGTGTGCGGCATCCCGATGGGCAGTGGGGTCACGCGCGGCAATCGGCTCGCCGGGCCCAAGCTCGTGAATGTTTGGTATGGGGACAAGGCGCTACCCAAGCCACTCACGCCGCTCCCCTCGCTGGACGGTGCCACCACATGGGATGCACAACGCGTGATCCGTGACAACTGGAACGGTGGCCCTGGATCGGGCGGCGGACTTCACGGCACCTATTACTGGTTCGGCGGCTGGACGGATCAGCGCTTCGATTTTCCGACGACGCACATCGGCGATGCGATGGCCTCGTCGGCGCTCGCGGCTCGTAGCGACGCTCAGATGTTCGGCGGCTTGCCGAACCAGATGGTGGTGGCGTTCGCGATGTTCGGTGGAGCGGCCGAGGGCATCAGCGTCCGCGACGATACTCAACTGTCGACGGGCGTGGTCATTCCGCCGAGCGGCTTCTCGTTCGGCGAGAGCCCGAACATCAACGGCATCAGCGTCGAGGTGCAGACCTATGGCGATCGCGTCAACGACGTCACCGAGCAGCACATCTTCGCGATGCAGAACGAGGGCGTCGACTTCGGTGGAGACGCGGACCCGATCGAGTGCATCTACGATCTGCTCGTCGGCGGCGTGTTCGGCAAGATGGGGCTCGACGCATCACTGACCGATCTCGTTTCGTTCGGTGCCGCATCGGCGACGCTCAAGAACGAGAACCATGGGTATTCGCGTTCCTTCGAGGAGCGGCAACCCGCCGCCGAGATGATCAAGGACATTCTCCGGCAAATCGACGCTGCTCTCGACATCGACCCCGCGACAGGCAAGCTCGTCATCCAGCTGATCCGCAACGACTACGATCCGACGCTGATCCCGCACATCACGATGGCGAACGGCTGCCGGCTCGAGAACGTGAAGCTCATCGGCCCGAGCGGCGTGCCGAACAAGCTGACCGTGACATATCCCGATCGGTCGAAGGGATATGCGGTCGTTCCGGCCACGGCACAGAACCTCGCAAACGCCGTCGGCCAGGATGGGCTCGTCGTCGAGTCGACACTGCATTTCGAAGGCATCAAGCGGAACGATCTCGCTACAGCGATCGCAAAGCGCGAGCTCGGTGCGACGAGCCGCCCGCTGATCACGTGCACAGCCTACCTCGATGGCTCGTTCCGCTATTTGAAGCGCGGCGATCCTGTGATGGTGACGTGGAGCAAGCCTGACATCGCCGGGCTTGTGTTCCGTGTCGCTGACGTCAACCGCGGCACGCTGATCGACGGCAAGATCCAGATGCAACTGATCCAGGATTACTTCTATGTCTGGCGCAATCGGCCGCCGCTGACGGTCGACGTTGGTGGCCATGACGCGACCGGGCTGGATGGCATCAGTCGAGCGTAGCTAGATGCACTCGAAGAGGCGCATCGAAAAAGCTGTGTTGTTGCCTGAGATGTCAACCTGAAGGCAACAGCCCTGTCTGCCGTTGCTGTCCGTGAACGTAGTCATGCACGTTCCGCTGTTCATGAACTGATCGAGCGCCTCGCCGCACCCATCTCCGGTGCTTGGGCCTGGCATCGCGCACGCTTGCTCGCAGAGCGTCGCGCTGCCCATCATGCAGGGCACGAGCATGTGCGGGTTCGTGGCGTCCGGCATCGCGCCATCATCGCCACCACCCGATCCCCCGCACCCCGCCACAATCGCCGCCAGAATTAACATCTTGAGCATGCCGCCAGCCTAACGACGCCCGCCCTCACACGCAAATCGACCCACCGCGCCCGACGAGGACACGCTCGGGAGCGACATGGCAGACCGTCCGCCTCGGCCCGGCTCAATGTCCGATGCAGATCGAGCCCTTGCGGCCCTGACGCAGCGGCGCAACACCCCTGCAACGGGCACGGTTACGACGCCGTGGCACGAGGAGCACACCGGCGTTCACACCGACGCGCAGGTGTTCCGCGCGCTCAAGAGCTTGCACGGCGAGCTCCAGGCGAACAAGGCCGAAGCCGCGAAGGCGCACGGGGCGCTGAGCGCCCGTGTGACGGCGCTCGACGCGAAGGTCAGCGGCATCGAGAGGACCGTCACCGGCTTCGACCAGAAGCTCGACCAGGTCGCCGTGAGCAGCGCCAAGACGGCCGGCGCCGTCGAGGTGCTGGCGAACCAGCGATCGCGGTCGCCGAGTGGCGAGACGCGCGCGGTTGCCGAGGAAACGCTCGCCAAGCAGGTACTCGCCGATGCACGCGATGGTCGCGGTTTCTCGCGCAAGGTGTGGCTCGCGATCATTGCAGGCGCGATCACGTTTCTCACCTCGGGCGCGTTTCTCCACTGGGTGCTCTCACCGAAGCACGCGCCGCCCGCCGAGATGCGGAGCGCGCCGTGACCCACCCCCGCCGCAATACCCAGGTCGATCAACTGTTCGCGCCGGTCGACGAGCCCGCACCGCTGCCGCCGCCTCCGATCGGCGAGGATCCGCCCGAGCTGACCGCTCGGCTGGTCTCGGCGCTCGGCGGGGAAGTCACGGACATGGGCCTCTTGCCGCAAGAGTTCCGCATGTTCCGTTCCGAGATGCGCGACACGCTGCGTGGCATCACCGACACGCTCAAGACGCTCAACGAGCGCGTGCTGCCGCTGCTCGCGGACCACAGCAAGCGGCTCGACGATCACGAGACCCGACTGCGCGCCCTCGAGGCCGAAGTCACCAAGCGCCGCAAGGCGGGAAAGCGATAGCCATGCTCGACACCCTGATCCACCTGTTCACCTCGGGCGCGTACCTGCCCTTCGCGCTGCTCCTGATCTACGGCGGGCTGCGGCTCGTCAAGGACGACACGCACTGGCTCAACCAGGGGCGCGCGGCCGTCTACGCTGCGGCGGTCCTCGCCGGGCTGTCGACGCTCGTGCCGATCCTCGTGACCGGCCAGACGCCGAACCTGCAGGCCGTCGCGATGGCGATCGGCGCGGCGTGGGCGCTGTACATCAGCCCGCACGGCGCGACGCCGACGGCTGCCGCAGTCGCGGTCGCGGGGACGCTGCCCAAGGCGACCGTGGTCAAGGGCGGCTGAGCGTGGGCCTCCGTCTCGCCAAGCATCTCGGCCCCGTCGGCACGATCGATCCAGGCCAGTACGCCGTCGACAAGCCGTGCGTGTTCGTCAGCTGCCCGATCTGCGGGACCATCGAGGACATCTCGGTGGGCCATGAGATCAGCGTCGGCGGTGTCGTGACGCCGCGCTACGCCTGTCGGCGCTGTCCGTTCTTGGACTTCCTGAGCCTGGACTGCTGGAACGAGGAGCCGCGCAGTTGAGCCCCGAGGGGAAGGCGGCGATCCGCAAGGTCGCGGCCCGGGTTCATCGCGATCCGACCAGCGGCACGGTGGAGGACCTCCGCAAGCTCGCAGCGTTCGCGCTGCTCATCGTGGATGGCAAGCTGCCGCCGAGGGCGGCGTGAGGACCATCGGCGCCGTCGCGCTTGCCGTGGGCTTCCTGGTGTGGCTGGCGTGGCCACGGAGGCGAGGCGCGGTCGGGATGTCGCCGCGTCGGCCGCGAACTGGACCGCTGCGTTAGCTGCACAAGCTGAAATCGACCCGTCCCGGCCCTCGGCGCTCCCATGAGGGCATGCGAACCACCTCTCTCGCGATTCTCGCCGTCCTCTGCGGCGCCCTCGGTCTCGTGCTC
>Ga0207693_10004435_pt1 | contig 11864 bp, 8 predicted proteins | sample LARL81metaG_FD_184347 | JGI IMG/M metagenome (GOLD analysis project Ga0207693, IMG submission 184347) | Corn, switchgrass and miscanthus rhizosphere microbial communities from Kellogg Biological Station, Michigan, USA - LAR L8-1 metaG... | ecosystem: Host-associated > Plants > Roots >...
GCGGTGGTGCGGCTAGACTCCGCACCAGCGCGCACGGAACCTCCTCGTCGAGTCGCTCATTTGCTTGGGCCCCTGCGTGACAACCTGCGAAAGAGCCCCTGGGCAAGTTGACGAAGGAGCCTGCATTGGCGCTGGCACATTCCAATCTCATAGCTGCGCCGGCCATTTCTGGGAATGAAAAGGTTTTCGTCGTCATCATCGGCGTGGTCGCGATAGCGGCGTTGGTTTTTTGCTACGGGTTGGTCCGTGAGGTGCTGAAGGCCGACCAGGGCACGGCCAAAATGCGTGATATCGCCAAGGCTGTCCAGGAGGGCGCCGCGGCGTACTTGAACCGGCAGTTCCGCACGTTGGCCGTGTTCTCCGTAATTGTCTTCGTGGTGCTGATCGCCCTCCCGGTCAACGAGGGCGGCTGGAGCGTTCGCATCGGGCGAGCGGTCTTCTTCCTGGTTGGTGCAATCTTCTCGGCGACCGTGGGCTACATCGGCATGACGATGGCCACCCGAGCCAACGTCCGGGTCGCTGCCGCGGCCCGGAGCAAGGGCGCCGCGCGCGGCTTCCACATCGCGTTTCGCACCGGCGGCATCTGCGGAATGCTCACCGTCGGCTTGGGCCTGCTGGGTGCGTCCTTCGTCCTGCTGGTCTATAACCAGAACGCTCCGACGGTTCTCGAAGGCTTTGGCTTCGGCGGCGCGCTGCTGGCGATGTTCATGCGTGTCGGCGGCGGCATCTTCACCAAGGCGGCCGATGTCGGCGCTGACCTCGTCGGCAAGGTCGAGGCCGGAATACCCGAGGACGATCCGCGTAACGCGGCGACGATTGCCGACAACGTCGGCGACAACGTAGGCGACTGCGCCGGCATGGCGGCCGACTTGTTCGAGTCATACGCAGTGACCTTGGTCGCCGCGCTGATTCTCGGCCAGACGGCCTTCGGAGCCAAGGGCCTGCTGCTGCCACTGATCATCGGTGCAATCGGCGTGATCAGCTCCATGGTGGGCATCTTGACGACGAACCTGCGCGCGTCTGACCGTAATGGCCTGGTGGCGATCAACCGCGGCTTCTTCTTCTCGGCCGCGGTGTCGCTGGCACTCGTGGCCGTCGTCGCCTTCACGTATCTGCCTTCGCACTTCAGCGGCTTCCGCGACGTGACAATTGGGGCGACCGGCAATCCGAAGGTGATCGCGTTCCTGGCGGTGCTGATCGGCATCGTGCTGGCCGTTCTGATCCAGCAACTCACCGGCTATTTCACTGACACCATTCGCCGTCCGGTCAAGGACGTGGCCAGCACCTCGGTCACCGGCCCGGCAACCGTCATCTTGGCCGGCGTCGCGCTCGGCCTGGAGTCCGCCGTCTACACCGCCATCCTCATCGCGCTCGCGGTATTCGGTGCGTTCCTGCTCGGTAGCGGATCGATCGCCGTGGCGCTGTTCGCGGTAGCGCTGGCCGGTTGTGGCCTGCTCACCACGGCGGGTGTCATCGTGTCGATGGACACGTTCGGTCCGGTCAGCGACAACGCGCAGGGCATCGCCGAGATGAGCGGCGACATCGACAAGGCTGGTGCGCAGGTGCTCACCGATCTGGACGCGGTCGGCAACACCACGAAGGCCATCACCAAGGGCATCGCTATTGCCACTGCGGTGCTCGCCGCGACCGCGCTGTTCGGTTCGTTCACGGATGCGGTCGGAATCGCGATCGGTAAGACCGGAACGCAGCCGGCGAGCGACAACTTCGCGTTCATCACGAACCTGACTCAGCCGAACAACCTGGTCGGCATCATCCTTGGCGCCTCTGTCGTATTCCTCTTCAGTGGCCTCGCCGTGAGCGCGGTCGGCCGGGCGGCCGGCCGCGTCGTTTTCGAGGTGCGCGAGCAGTTCCGGACGAGGCCCGGCATCATGAACTTCACCGAGCGGCCGGACTACAGCCGCGTCGTCGATATCTGCACCCGCGATTCACTGCGGGAACTGGCGACCCCGGGCCTGTTGGCTATCCTCGCGCCGGTGCTGATCGGCTTCACGTTCGGCGTCGCGCCGCTTGCGGGATACCTTGCCGGGGCGATCGCCGCCGGCGTGCTGATGGCCGTGTTCCTCTCGAACTCCGGCGGCGCGTGGGACAACGCGAAGAAGATGGTCGAGGACGGTTCGTACGGCGGCAAGGGGAGCCCGGCGCACGAGGCCACTGTTATCGGCGATACCGTCGGCGACCCGTTCAAGGACACGGCCGGTCCCGCGATCAACCCGTTGATCAAGGTGATGAACCTCGTGTCGGTGCTGGTCGCGCCCGCCGTCGTCCAGTTGAGCCTGGGCGACAGTGCCTCGGCGCCGCTCCGCGCGGTGATCGCGGTCGTCGCATTCGCGATAATCGTCGCCGCTATCACGGTGTCCAAGCGCCGCAAGATCTCGATGGGTGACATCCCGGCCCAAGACGAGGTGCCGGTGTCCAGGCCACCGGAAGCCGGGACGCTTGAGACCGACGGTTCGGCTCGCGCGGCCGAAGAGGCCGTCCGCCGAAGCTGACCGGCCGGAGCGCCTCGAGACGGCGCGCCACTGCCGACGATGGAGGAGCCGACCCCGCGTAGGTGCCCATCCACGGAGTCATCTCGATCTGCGAGGCTTCGGCTATGCAGTTCTCCCTGTTCGGGGCCGCGGTGGCCGAGCCGACGCTCGGCGATCTCGACGGCGTGCTGCTCGCCGGTGGGCACTGGGTGCGCAGCGGCGCCCTCGCGCGCCTGTCGGTCGTTGTTGACGCAGAGTGGCGGGCGGTCACGCTTGCCGACGCGTTCGGTGGTCTCGGCGTCGGTGAGGGCGCCCAACCCATCGTTACGGCGGAGGGCGGCTTCGGGGTCCGCACCGCCTTCGCCCCCGAACTCTTCCCGCACGCCGCCCGCTGGACGCGCGGAGCGAACGAGGGTCTGCCTCCGGGACTGCTACTTGCCCCAGGCGGCCTGCGGCTGTGGTGCGTCGCTGGTGGCCGAGCCGACGAAGCCGGCTACCTGCTCGGCACCGACGAACCCGACGATGCCACCCATCGAGCCGCCGGCGCGCAGCTGTCCCGGCTGGGTCTCGCGGCGGTGTCCGTGACGAAGCGCGGCGGTGGACCGGGATGGCGAATCTCGTCGGCCCGGCGAATGCGGCGGTTGGCGGAACTCGTCGGAAATGCGCCCCGCGACGCTGGCGAAAACTGGCCCAGCTGACTGGCGACCGGGCAAACGAGGTATCACGTCGGCGCCCGACTCCTCCGCGTGGATGTGATTGACGCCACGCCCGAGGCTCGCCGGCCGCATCGACGACGGCTAGCGGGAGCCTTCGGCATCGTCCTGATCGCGGCCGCCGGAGCAGTTGTCGGTCGGTTACCTACCGCAGCGATCGTTCCGGTCATGGTGGTACTCCTAGCCGGCATCGATCTCGTGTCCGGCGTGGTGGCCAAGTCCTGGGCCGACACCCACTCGGGCTGGCTGATGCTCGCCGGATGCGCGATGTACCTCGTCATGTTCTGGATCTATGGCGTCAGCCTGCGCTTCGGCGAACTCTCTACGATCACTGTCGGCTGGGTTGTGCTCGTCACGGTGGGTAACATGGCTTTGGACAAAGTCCACTACCAGGTGAACTTCCCCACGTCCAAGTGGCTGGCCGCGATCCTCGCGGTGGCGCTGCTGGCCTACCTGCTGATCGACGTCCGGGGCTCCGAATCGGCCTGAACGACCTGGCTCACGGCCTATCGCGCGGCGCTCCGACACACTCGTGAGGTACCGTCCGCGCTGGCTGTGCACAGCGCGCAGCAGGCGGAGTGGGCTGAGCAACGAGGAGCGAGAGTGGCACGCAGGGCCGCGAAGGCGAGCACCGGCACCAAGCTGGTGATCGTCGAGTCGCCGGCGAAGGCCAAGACGATCGGTGGCTATCTCGGATCGGGATACACCGTCGAGGCCTCGATCGGCCATATCCGCGACCTGCCCCGCAACGCCGCTGACGTCCCGGCCAAATACAAAGGCGAGCCGTGGGCCCGGCTCGGCGTGGACACCGAGAACGACTTCGAACCGCTGTACGTCGTGAGTCCCGACCGCAAGCAGCAGGTCAGCAAGCTGAAGGCGCTCGTGAAGGACGCCGACGAGCTGTATCTCGCGACGGACGAAGACCGCGAGGGCGAGGCGATCGCCTGGCACCTGGTCCAGACGCTCTCGCCGCGGATCCCCGTGCGTCGGATGGTGTTCCATGAGATAACCCCGCAGGCCATCGCCTCGGCTGTGTCGTCTCCACGAGACATCGACGATCGGCTGGTCGACGCGCAGGAAACCCGCCGAATTCTGGACCGCCTCTACGGCTACGAGGTAAGCCCGGTTCTGTGGAAGAAGGTGCTGCCCCGGCTGTCGGCCGGTCGGGTGCAATCAGTCGCCACCCGCATCGTCGTCGAGCGGGAGCGGGCCCGGATGGCGTTTCACTCGGCCGACTACTGGGACGTCACTGGCACGTTCGCGCCCGAGCGGCGCAAGGATGGCGACCCCGAGACCTTCATGGCAAGCCTCGTCTCGGTCGACGACGTCCGAGTAGCAACAAGTCGCGACTTCGACCCGGCGACCGGGAAAGCAGCGGCCGACGTCGTTCACTTGGACGAACCCGGGGCCCGGGGCCTGGCGGCTCGCCTCGACGGCCAGCCGTTCGAGGTCCTGCGGGTCGAGGAGAAGCCGTATCGGCGTCGGCCGTACCCCCCGTTCATGACATCGACCCTGCAGCAGGAGGCGGGCCGCAAGCTGCGGTGGTCGTCGGCGGTCACGATGCGAGTCGCGCAGCGGCTGTACGAGAACGGCTTCATCACCTATATGCGCACGGACTCCACGACGCTGTCCGACACTGCGCTCGCTGCTGCCCGAACCCAGGCACGAGAGTTGTACGGCGACGCGTACGTTCCAGCCGAGCCGCGCACCTACACCCGCCGAGTCAAGAATGCGCAGGAGGCCCACGAGGCGATCCGTCCCTCGGGAGACACGTTCCGCACGCCCGGGCAGCTCGCCGGACATCTGTCCAGCGAGGAGTTCCGGCTCTACGAGCTAATCTGGCAGCGCACGCTTGCCTCGCAAATGGCGGATGCGGTCGGCACGACGGTCTCGGTTCGGTTGGCCGGGACGTCCGTGTCCGACGAACGGGTGGAGTTCGCGACGTCCGGACGCACGATCACCTTCCCCGGGTTCCTACGGGCCTATGTGGAAGACGTCGACGAATCGGCCGAGAAGGACGACGCCGAGAAGCGAATCCCGCATCTGGAGCGCCGCCAAGCGATCACCGCGCGCGAGTTCCAGGCCGCCGGTCATGCGACCTCGCCGCCGGCGCGCTACACGGAGGCGTCGCTCGTCAAGGCGCTCGAGGAGCTCGGCATCGGCCGCCCGTCGACCTACTCATCAATCCTGCAGACGATTCAGGATCGTGGTTACGTCTGGAAGAAGGGCTCCGCCCTTGTGCCGTCCTGGACGGCATTCGCGGTGATCGGACTTCTGGAGTCGTACTTCGGTCGGCTGGTGGACTACGGATTCACGGCCAGCGTCGAGAACGACTTGGACGCGATCGCCAACGGCACGACCTCGCGGGTCGACTGGCTCCGACGGTTCTATTTCGGGGCCAACGGAGCGGTGTCTGACCCGCGGCGGATCTCAGCGCAGGGCGGGCTGAAGCGGCTCATCGCCGAGCGGCTGGAAGAGATCGACGCTCGTGGTGTCAACTCCATCCCGATCGGCGACGGTGACGCTGTCGTGCGCGTCGGCCGGTATGGCCCCTACCTGCAACGGGGCGAAGAACGCGTCTCGATTCCCGACGATCTGCCGCCGGACGAGCTCACCCCAGAAAAGGTGGACGAGCTGCTGTCGGCGCCGTCCAGCGATCGGGTGCTGGGGCTTGACGACACCGGGGCGGAGATCACGGCGAAGAGCGGCCGCTACGGGCCCTACGTCACCGACGGTGAACGGACGGCTTCGCTGTTCTCCTCGATGTCGCTGGAGACGGTGACTCTGGCCGACGCGCAGCGGCTGCTGACGCTGCCGCGAGTGTTGGGCGTGCTCGACGGTGACGAGGTCAGCGCCCAGAGCGGCCGCTACGGACCGTACGTACGCAAAGGCAGCGACTCACGGTCGCTGGACTCCGAGGAGCAGCTGTTCACCATCACGCTCGACGAGGCGGCGGCACTGTTCGCGCAACCGAAAGCACGGAACCGGCGGGCGGCCGCGGCGCCATTGAAGGAGCTGGGCGACGATCCGGTCTCTGGTAAGCCGATTGTCGTGAGGGACGGCCGCTTCGGCCCGTATGTCACCGACGGCGAGACCAACGCGTCGCTGCGGCGCGGCGATTCCGTCGACGCGATCGACCACGAACGGGCCGTGGAGCTCATCGCCGACCGGCGCGCCCGCGGTCCGGCGGCGAAAGCAGTCCGTAAGGCCCCGGCGAAGAAGGCGGCCCCGCGGAAGAAGGCCCCGGCAAAGCGCGCCGCTCCGGCGAAGGCGCCAGCTGGCAAGGCCTAACGGGTCACATCACGCCTTTCGTCCGACGCAGAAAATCCGCCGAAACGGGAAGAGCGTCCCACTAGGGCCGGCGGGATACGTTTCCCGCAGCCGCGGCGCATACTCGGCCTCGAAGTCAGCGGCGTCGGCCGGTGACAGCGCCGCGAGCACGGGTCGCAGGGCGGTGCCGCGAACCCATTCGAGGACCGGATCGGCACCAGCCAGCACATGGAGGTACGTGGTCTCCCAGACGTCGGGGACGAAGCCGGCCTCGATCAGCAATGACGCGTATGCGGCTGTTGACCGCACGGCATCCGGTCGCAAGACCGCCGAGCCGACCAACGGCGACCAGCGGGGCGCGGAGCTCAAGTCGCGCAGTATGGCGTGCGACGGTGAATCGAGATTGCCCGGCACTTGCCAAGCCATCCAGGCGCCGGGCGGCAGCGCGGCCGCCCATGAGCGAAGCAACTCGGCGTGGCCGGGCACCCACTGAAGTGCAGCATTGCTGATCAGCAGGTCGGTGTCGGGATCGGGCCGGAACGCCGTTATGTCATCGAGGCGAAACGTGACCCCGTCGATCGACGATGCGGCGGAGATCATCTCCGGTGAGGAATCGATGCCCACGACGGTCGCGTCCGGCCAGCGATCCGCCAGCATCGCGGTGAGGTTTCCCGGACCGCACCCGAGATCGACTACCCGACGGGGCGATTGGAGGTCGACGCGGTTCAGCAACTCAACGAATGGTCGACCGCGCTCCCCGGCAAAACGGGCGTACTGCTCGGGATCCCACATGGTGTATCGGTCCTCGGGGCGTCGTCGCGCGGACTAAATCTTGAAATCAAGATAATGCCTATGATGGATGCGTGGGCGACGAGGTGGACGAAATCGTCGACGCGTGGCGCCGGGAACGCCCGGACCTCGATGTCGAGCCGATGCATATCCTGTCCCGCGTCTCCCGCCTCGCCGATGTGCTGGCGGATCGCCGCGCGGCCGCATTCGTCGAGCACGGGCTGCAAGGGCACGAGTTCGATGTGCTGGCGGCCTTGCGTCGCAGCGGGGAGCCGTTCGAGCTGACCGCCGGCGAACTGTGCACAGCAACGCACGTGACGTCCGGAACGATGACCAGTCGACTCGATCGCCTGGTCGCCCGCAGTTTGGTGGTCCGCCGCCCGGACGAGGTGGACGGGCGGCTGGTCAGGGTACGGCTGACCGCCGAGGGGAGGCGTCGGGTGGACGCTGCCCTGCAAGCGCTCCTGGTATCGGAAAGCGAGCTGCTCGAGCAGCTGCCGGCATCCGCCCGAGAGCGGCTCACTGCGGCGTTGCGGGATCTGTTGGCCGCCACGTCGCGATAAGCGGAGGCCGTTACCGCTTGGCGTCGATAGGCTGGGCTAAGAAGCACGCAGGCGGCGCAAGGGAGGCCGAATTAGCGTCGAGCCGGCCAGGATGGAGTCCGGCCAGCCCGATCGGGTCGCCGGATCGAATTCTGGCCTGCCCGAGAGCGTGTCGGCCTCAGGCGGTACGGAGCGGCCAACTCCAGCCGTGGCCGAGGCCGGTAGCCAATCCGTCGCCGCGTCGGCGCCGGCCGAGCGTCCATCCAGGTCGTCGATCGCGGCAATGCGCAGCGTGCTGCGAGTTCGCCCGTACCGGCGACTGTGGTACTCCACGGCGTTATCGAGCTTGGGCGACTGGCTGGGACTACTTGCGACGACTGCGCTCGCCACGTCACTGGCCACCGGCTATCGGGCGCAGAACTACGCCCTCGGCGGCGTCCTGGTCGTCCGCCTGCTACCCGCGATACTGCTGGGCCCGCTCGCCGGTGCGTTCGCTGACCGGTTCGACCGGCGGATCACGATGGTCGTCTCCGACGCGCTCCGGTTCGGGCTGTTCCTCACGATTCCACTCGCGCATCTGTTCGTGTCGCAAAGCGAGACGCTCGCCTGGCTGTACATCGCGAGCTTCCTGATCGAGTGCATCAGTCTGTTCTGGACGCCGGCGAAGGACGCTTCGGTGCCGAACCTTGTCCGCCGCGACCAGGTCGAGGCGGCCAACCAGCTCAGCTTGATCACGACCTACGGGCTCACGCCCGTGCTCGGGGCGGCGCTGTTCTCCGTCCTGTCGCTGATCACCAACGTGCTCGCTCGGCACCTTGCGTTCTTCGAGACCAACCCGACGAACCTGGCCCTCTACTTCAACGCAGCGACGTTCCTGGTCGGCGCGTTGATCGTCCTGTTCATCCCCGAGATCAGCGGGCGCCGGACTCGCCGCCCCGTTGATGACCAGCCAAGCCTGCTGGCCCTGCTGCGTGAGGGCGCGAGCTTCGTCCGCCATTCTCGGCTTGTCGGCGGACTCATCATCGGACTCATCGGCGCCTTCGCCGCGGGTGGCGTCGTGGTTGGAGCCGGCAAGATCTTCGCCTCGAGCTTGGGTGGCGGCAACGCTGCATATGGTGTGCTGTTCGGTTCGGTCTTCGTCGGACTCGGCGCGGGCATGGCCTTCGGCCCACGCATCGCGCGCGAGCTCCCGCGCCGCCGGCTGTTCGGACTGTCGATCGTGTTCGGGGGAATCTGCCTCGTTCTCGCCGCAATCATGCCGCAGGTAGCGCTCGCGGTGATCTTCGTCCTGCTCGTGGGATTCGGGGCCGGCATCGCATATCTATGCGGCATGACCCTGATGGGCACCGATGTCGCCGATGAGATACGCGGTCGGATCTTCGCGTTGCTGCAGTCGCTGATCCGGGTGGTGCTGATCATTGGTCTGGCTGCGGTGCCGTTCGTAGTTGCTGCTGTAGGCCGCCACACGTTTACGGTCGCGGGTACGAGCATGACCGTCGACGGCACTCGGTTCGTCCTGGTTGCGGGAGGGCTGCTGGCCATCGCTGCCGGCGTCCTGGCCTACCGGAAGATGGACGACGGACTGGCGGTGCCGATCTGGACCGACCTGAAGACAGCCCTGCGCGGAGACTCGGCCAAGCGTCGGCGGATGGCGGGAGGTGGCGTGTTCATCGCTTTCGAAGGTGGCGAGGGGTCGGGCAAGTCCACCCAGATCAGACTCCTCGCCGCCGCGTTGCGTGACGCAGGCATCGACGTTGTGGAGACGCAGGAACCAGGCGCTACCAAAGTTGGCCGCCGGATCCGCGACTTGTTGTTGCATGACGACGAGGCGCTCGTGCCTCGGGCCGAGGCATTGCTGTTCGCCGCAGACCGGGCAAATCACGTCGCCAAGGTCATCCAGCCGGCATTGGATCGGGGGGACGTCGTACTGACGGATCGTTACGTCGACTCGTCGATGGCCTATCAGGGCGCGGGCCGGGAACTGACGTTCGACGAGGTGCGCCGCCTGTCGGGCTGGGCAACGTGCGGGCTCACACCGGACTTGACCGTCCTGCTCGACATTCCCGCCGCTGTGGGACTCGAGCGGGCCCGAGGGCGCACCGCGTCGACGGACGGGCGCCGCTACGCCGACAAGTTGGAACGCGAGTCGCTGGAGTTCCACGAACGGGTGCGGACGGCGTTTCGCGGACTGGCGGAAGCCGCCCCCGGACGTTATCTGCTACTTGATGCGACCCGGCCGGCGAGCGAGCTCGCGTCCGACATCCTCACCACGGTCGACGAGTTGCTCGCCAGCCGCCGGCCGCGGTCGCTCGATTCGCGACGGAGCGTCATACCGAGCCGAGCGAGCCGCCCGGTGCCGAATCAGCCCAGCTCATGAGTCTGGGACAGAGCAGTCGAATCCCGAAGCGGCGCACCGGCAGGAGCGAGGTTCCAGCGTGACGGTCTGGGACGCCCTCGTCGGCCAAGACGAGGCGGTTGCTGTCCTGCGGAAGGCTGCCGCTGCCGCGCGAGCGATCGCCTCGGGCGAGGACGTGCCGACTGGCGCAATGACGCATGCGTGGCTGTTCACGGGGCCACCCGGATCCGGCCGGTCGGTGGCGGCGCGCGCGTTGGCGGCGGCCCTGCAATGTGAGCGGCCGGACAATCTCGGCTGCGGCGAATGTTCGGCGTGCCACACGGTGTTGAGCCGGAGCCATCCGGACGTGCGATCGGTCGTCCCCGACGGACTGTCCATCTCGGTGGCCGAGATGCGCGCCGTTGTCGCGACCGCGGCGCGCCGTCCGGCGCTCGGTCGCTGGCAGGTCGTCGTGATCGAAGACGCCGATCGACTGACCGAGGCGGCGTCCGACGCGCTGCTGAAGGTCGTCGAGGAACCTCCAGCGCGGACGGTGTTCTTGCTGTGTGCTCCGTCGACGCACCCGGACGACGTCACGGTGACCATCCAATCCCGATGCCGGCACGTCACCTTGCGCACGCCATCGACCGATGCCGTCGCGGGCGTCGTGCGCGCCGCCGCAGTAGACCCAGCCGACGCGTTGTGGGCGGCCCAAGCCGCGCAGGGTCACGTCGGGCGGGCGAAACGGCTCGCGCGGGATCCGGACGCGCGCACTCGGCGCGCCGCGGTATTGGCCATTCCGGCTTCGCTCACGTCGCTCGGGGCATGTCTGGAGGCTGCTGACCACCTGGTCGGCGCGGCTGAGGCTGAGGCAGCGGCGTTGTCGGCTGATCGGGACGCTGGTGAGATCGAGGCGCTGCAGGTCGCTCTCGGCGCCGGTGGCACGGGGAAAGGTGCGACGGCAGTGGCCCGGGGCGCGGTGGGCGCCGTTCGTGACCTCGAGCGGCGCCAGCGGTCGCGGGCCACCCGTACCCAGCGTGATGCCCTGGACCGGGCCCTGATCGATCTGGCGGCGTTCTATCGGGACGTGCTGCTCGAACAGTCCGGATCGCCCGTGCAACGCGCGCACCCCGACTTCGACAAGGATGTGCGGAGTGTGGCGAGAGCCATACCGCCGACCGGGACGCTGCAACGCCTTCAGGCCGTCCTCGCTTGCCGCGAGGCACTAGAGCTGAACGTCAAACCGCGCATCGCGGTGGAGGCAATGACGGTCGCGCTTCGCCTGCCCTGAGGTCGGCCCCGGTCCGGCTACCCTGCGTCCCGGCATACGCTGCAGGCATGAGCATGGTCTGCGCGGTCACGTTCCAGCGCCACGGCCGGCTCTACTATGCCGACCCGGGCGGGTTGTCGCTGCAGGTTGGCGATCAGGTTCTGTATCCGACGAACGACGGGCCCGAAGTGGCCGAGGTCATGTGGGCTCCGCAATTCATCAGCGAAGAGGTCGGCCGGCTGCCCGTACTCCTCGGTGCGGCGACCGCGTCGGACCTCGAACGGGCCGCGGTGAGTCGCAAGAAGCGGGCGTCGGCGCGCGTCGCCGCTCGACGACTGATCCGCGAACACGACCTGCCGATGAAGGTGAGCGGGATCGACTACATAAACGATCGCAACCACACCACTATCTATTTCACTGCGCCGCACCGGGTCGACTTCCGAGCCCTCGTCCGCG
>Ga0207693_10004437_pt1 | contig 11860 bp, 10 predicted proteins | sample LARL81metaG_FD_184347 | JGI IMG/M metagenome (GOLD analysis project Ga0207693, IMG submission 184347) | Corn, switchgrass and miscanthus rhizosphere microbial communities from Kellogg Biological Station, Michigan, USA - LAR L8-1 metaG... | ecosystem: Host-associated > Plants > Roots >...
GCGCCGGAGGCTTGCCATCGTCGCCGCCTTTGCGGATCTCTGGATCAAGCTCAATCGATCCCAGGAAGGGCACGCTGAACTGCCGCGCGGTGCGCTCCACTCCGCCTTTGGAGAAGATATCGATCTCCTGATGGCAATGCGGGCACAGGAAATGGCTCATGTTCTCCACCAATCCCAGCACATCCACACGCGCGGTGCGGAACATCTCAATGGCCTTGCGCCCGTCCTGCAGCGAAACGTCCGAGGGCGTAGATACCACCACGGCCCCGCTGAGCGGCACAGTCTGAAACAGAGAAATCACAACGTCGCCGGTGCCGGGAGGCAGATCGACCACCAGATAATCCAGCTCGCCCCACACCACCTGCTGCAAGAACTGCCGGATGATCTGGTGCAGCATGGGGCCGCGCCACACGATCGGTTTGTCCCCGGGATTCAGAAATCCCACGGAGATGATCTTTACCCCATAATTCTGCAGAGGCTCAATCAGGTTCTCATTCAGCACGCGTGGCTGCTGGCTGGTATGCATCATCAGCGGAACGTTGGGGCCGTATACATCGGCATCGAGCAGGCCGGTCTTATAGCCCATTTGGGCCAATGCCACAGCCAGATTCACGGCAATGGTGGTCTTTCCCACGCCGCCCTTGCCTGATCCTACTGCGATGATGTTGCTGACTCCCGGCAGCGGGAATGGTCCCTGCTGCTGGGCTCCGTGCTGATGTCCGTGAGCCATAGGTAAGCTTTGATTATACGGGAGAAGGGAGAGGATCGCCGGAATAGCACGTCATCGCCGGAACCGCCGGAATCGGAGTACCGCATTGCGTTTGAAAGCTGGCCCAACTGCGAATCTTAGAGTTTTGAGAAGCCTGCCAAAGAAACTTCCGTTTCGGCGATCACTCGGCTAGCTCTTCACCGCATTCTTTCGGCCCAGCTCCCATTTCCTTAGCTCTCTGCGACGTCCCGCATCCTCATAGCGTCGTTTCTCTTCGTCCGTTTCCGGAGCTACCTGTGGCACGGATTTCTGCTTGCCGTGTGCATCCACGGCAACGAACGTCAGATATGCTGACGCCACATGCTGCGTGGTCCCGGCAATATAGTTTTCCACCCAGCACTTTACGCCAATCTCCATGGAAGTATTGAACGCGCGGTTGACTGAAGACTTCAAAATCAGCAGGTCGCCGATCTGTACCGGCCGCCGGAAATCAATGTGGTCTATGGACGCCGTAACCACGTGACTGTGCGAGTGCCGGTGCGCGGCCAACGCTCCCGCGATGTCGATAAGGTGCATAAGCCTTCCGCCAAGCAGGTTGCCCAGCGGATTTGCATCATTCGGCAGGACCACTTCCGCCATCTGTGATTGTGATTCACTTACGGCCCGCGGTGGCACGATGAGGATCGGCGTGTCGCGGCCATCATTCGAATTCATAGTGTCATTTTCGCATGAAGGCCATCGCGGTCCTGCTATGGCGCCGGGATTTGTTCTCTTTTAGCTCTGCGCCGGGATCACCGGCACCAGACTCGCCTTCACAGCTCTCGATTCCCGGAAACTTTCTGCGAGCGCTGCGCCAATCGAATACGAGAGCGCATGGATGAACATACCCGTGAACAGGACTACATCTAAGATAGCCAGGCCCCTGCGGAATTGAACAACATCGGCCCCCAAGAAATGTTGCCAGATGCGAACCAGGAACAGTCCGTGGCCCTCCGCCATAATCAGCGGAGCCCGCATGACTGCACCGCCAATCAAGAACAATGCGCCGGCGACCCAAACCCACTTTGCCGCGCTTACGTTCCACTTCTCCCGCCATCGCAGGCAAAACAACTGGAGAGCAAAGCCAGACACTGCCGCCAGGACCGCGTGAACCGCCATTCCTCTCCAGAGAATAACAACAAGAGAAGCGCTGGGCCATACAGCGCGATACAGCCGAATGAAGGGCCGGTCAACGATGCCAGGTAGCAGAGCTGCTATCAGAATGCCGACCAGATAATAGACAGCAGCCAGAAGCCACCACTCTGGCGACCGCCGCGCCTCAGGCATTGCTATTCGGTCTTCCGTGGCCGCCGCTCCAGATACACCGCCACGAAGCATTCTGCCTGGCGTTGCAGGCAGGGATCGCGCATAGGCGCCAGCCAGCGTTCCATTCCGCAATCGTATTCAAGCCGCCCATATTCCTCAGGTTGGTGACAGCGCTCGCTCACGTAGTGCAGGACGATCCGTGAATCTTCATCGCGCGCCACAGCAAACCGGACATTGTCGGCACAACGTTCAGCCGGCAGGCGGGGACACCCTCCGGCATAGCCAAGATTGCAGAAATCGCGAAGCTCGACTTCTGTTGGAGTGACCTCATTGACGCCAGCACGACAGGAACCTTTGAACCCGGCGCCCAGAGGCAAACGCGCGGGAAAAGGCCAGCCAAGGGAAACTCTTTCGGTAGGATAGAAAAAGGGACAAGCCACAACGGCTGAATCGTAGCCCCAAAAATCCTGAGAGTAAAGATAAACTTCAGCCCTTCAATGAAATTTGCACACGCTTATGTGCAGAAGCGGCCTCATGAACTAGGCGCGCTCCGCAATTCGCCCTTACATATGTTAGATTTCTGCAATGACCGAGCCCAGCCGCCTTCAGATGCTTGCCCAGTTCCTGGAACAAAATCCCGCTGACGCCTTTGCCCGCTATGGCCTGGCGATGGAGTATTCCAAAGCCGGGCAGACGGAACAGGCGCTGGCCGAGTTCAAGAAGCTGCTGGAACTCCATCCTGACTATACGAATGGATATTTCATGGCCGCGCAGACACTGGAGCGCAATGGCCGCACCGCGGAAGCCAAGAAAATGCTGGAGAGCGGCGTTGAAGCCGCAAAGCGTACCGGAAATAAACATGCATTGTCAGAGATGTCTGGAATGCTGGAAGAGCTGGGATAGTTTTTTAAAATCCCGAGCAAAGCGAGGGATCGCTATCGGTGAACAAGAGCTTTGCCGCAAGTTGACGCGAAAGAGCGCGAATGATTCAGAGGTTTGAAGCTGATTCGCGCACATTCGCGTTATTTCGCCGCCACAAGTTCTTTAGATCAAAGTGCTCCCTCGCCGGCTCGCGCTCGTTTCAAAAATTACCCTTTCGGCTGCTTGAACCACTTTTAAGCCCGATCCAGGCAAAGACCAGCAGGTAGGGCGCGCCCATCATGTCCAGCACGGTAGGAAGCCACCACGCTTTATTTAACCACGTGACGGGACTCAACAGGCAGCCTGCTGCTCCCAGCGCTCCGCCTATGATCGAAATTGTTGCGGCTGGATTCTTACGCCTCATCCACGAGCAAACCGTCATCTTGTTGACGGCCATAACACCTGCCGCCATCCCAAACAGAAACCACGCGATGAACCAGCGCAAAGGCAATCCCATCTCAAGCAGAGAACGCGCAAGCTCGGATTTCTTGCCGCGTAAATTAACTACTGGAATGCAGGTTTGGCTAATTGCCAGTTGCTAATTGCTTTTCTTCGCTGCGTCTGCCATTACCTGTGCCGTCGGCCTGAGTGCTTTGCGGATTCTGCGCTCCACCACTCCCGGCGCAGCCTGATACATGCGAATAACCATCTGATAAAACTTTGGCACAATCACTTCCCTCTTGCGCTTGAGCAGGCCTTGCAAAGTCGCGTCCGCCACCACGTCCGGCGTGACCGCATATTTCACTGACGATCCCACACGCTCTGAATGTTTGCCTTTGACCATGTTCTTCACAAAGTCCGTGGCGATATAGCCCGGGCAGACCGTAAGCACGTTGATATTGTGCCGCAGCAGCTCCATGCGCGCCGCCTTGCCGATGGCATTCATGGCGTGTTTGGTGGCGGCATAGCCGGACATGTAAGGCGTGGAAATATGCCCTGAGACCGAAGAGATGTTCACGATGTCCCCGCCGCCCTGCTGGCGCATGATTGGGACCACGGCCTGGATGCACTCGACCGCGCCGAACAAATTGGTGTCAAACATCCGCCGAAGTTCCGCCATGTCCATATCGGCCACGGCGTCATTCAATCCGAAGCCGGCATTGTTCACAAAGATATCAATGCGTCCAAACTTTGCCACTGCGGCCTTCACAAGCGCATCCACCTGATCGCGCTTGCTCACGTCGCAGGCCACGCTCAGGGTATTCGTGCCGCGCCCGATGCGCTGCTCCGCCGCTTTGGTCCGCTCCAGGTCGCGCGAGCACAGCACCACCTTCGCGCCCTCCTGCAGAAACAGCTTCGCAATGGCTTCCCCAATCCCCATGGACGCGCCCGTGATTACCGCTACTTTGCCTTCAAGCTTCATGCCAGCTTTGTAGTTTGTAACAAGCTTTAAGTCAAGCGAGCGGAAGCGAGCACTCCGCGGTAAGCAATTGTCGATCTATCAACCAGCCCTTGACGTGCTTTTCTCCGTGTCTCCGTGTCTCCGTGTCTCCGTGCCTCCGTGGTAGGTTTTTGACTTTCGATCACCAGATCAACCGATCACGCGCGATCACCCGATCCTCAACACTGGTTGTAGAATGAGCGTGTGCCCATGCTCCCGCTATTTCCGCTGGAAATCGTGCTCTTTCCCGGCGCGCCGCTGCCGCTGCACATTTTTGAGCCGCGTTATAAGGAAATGATCGGCGAGTGCCTGGCGCAGGACCGTCCGTTCGGGATGGTCCGGGCCAAGGAAAACGCGCTCTCCGCCATTGGCTGTTCGGCAAGCATCCTTACGATCATCAAGAAATATGATGACGGCCGGCTCGACATCGCCGCCGAAGGCGAGCAGCGGTTCCAAATCAGGACACTTAACCAGGAACGGTCTTTTCTGCAAGCCGAGGTGGAATATTTTGAAGATGAACCCTCCACGGTCGGAAAAAGCGCCACGGATGCGGTGATCGAGCTGCATGAAAAGCTTTTTGCCGTTTTGGGACAGACGGTTGAGATCGAGCAGGATGCCGCGTCGCTCTCATTTCATCTGGCGCACGCATTGCCGGTGGACCTGGACTTCAAGCAGGCGCTGCTGGAGATGAAGTCAGAAGCCGAAAGGATTGAGACCCTTACGGAATACTATCGCGCCACCATCCCCAAGGTTGAAATGGGCCTGCGCGCGCGCCAGCGCGCCAGCGGCAACGGCCATGTGCATTGATCGATTGACCGGCTGAGGCACGCGGTATAATGCTGTCCAGAGGCCCTTCATGAATCTTCCCCCCACTCTGGGCGAGCTCAGGAAAAGTTCTTTCTCTGAGCAGCGGCTGCGCACGCGCAAGGTCAAAGATGAACTCCGCGAAAATCTGATTGCACGCCTGCGCGGCGGCGAAACTATTTTTCCCGGCATCATTGGCTATGAAGATACGGTCGTTCCGCAACTGGTAAACGCCGTGCTCTCACGGCATAACTTTATTCTGCTCGGCCTGCGCGGACAGGCCAAGAGCCGCATCCTGCGCGCTTTGACCGCGTTGCTTGATCCGCAGCTGCCGTACGTTGCCGGCTGTGAGATCCGCGACAACCCTTACGAGCCCATCTGCAAGCGCTGTCGCGAGCTGATTGCTCTCCAAGGCGACAACACGCCGATCGCCTACCTCTCACAGGAAGACCGTTACGTGGAAAAACTTGCCACGCCGGACGTGACCATCGCTGATCTGATTGGCGACGTTGATCCCATCAAGGCGGCGCGCGGCGGGCACGATCTTTCCAGCGAGATGACCGTGCATTACGGCCTGCTGCCCCGCGCCAACCGCGGCCTCTTCGCCATTAATGAACTGCCTGACCTTGCCGGCAAAATTCAGGTGGGCCTGTTCAACATCATGCAAGAGGGCGACGTCCAGATCAAAGGCTATCCCCTGCGCCTGCCGCTCGATGTGGCGCTGGTCTTCACCGCCAACCCTGAGGACTACACCGCGCGCGGCAAGATTGTTACGCCGCTCAAAGACCGCATCGGCTCGGAGATACGCACGCACTATCCTGGCACGCTGGAAGAAGGCATCAGCATCACGGAGCAGGAAGCGTGGCTTCGTCGCGATGGCCTGGAGCTGCACGTGCCCAAATACGTTCGTGAAGTGGTGGAGCGCGTGGCTTTTCTCGCCCGCGAAGACAAGAAGATCGACAAGCGCTCCGGTGTGAGCCAGCGCCTGCCCATCAGCGTGCTGGAAAACGTGATCTCCAACGCCGAACGGCGCGCCGTGCGCAGCGGTGAGAAGATGATTGTGCCGCGCATCGGCGATGTTTACGCCGCGCTGCCCTCCATCACCGGAAAACTTGAACTGGAATACGAAGGCGAGATGCGCGGCGCGGACACGGTGGCGCGCGAATTGATCCGCACCGCGGTCGCCAAAACCTATGACACCTATTTCAAAGACCTGAACATGCAACAAGTGGTGCAGTGGTTTGAACTGGGCGGCGAGATCAAACTCTCTGACACCGCCAGTGCACATGAAGTGTTAGAGGGCTTGAAGAACATTCAGGGACTCACGGACAAGCTGGCGCCGGTGGGCATCAAGGCAAAAGAAAGGCCTGAGGTGCTGGTTTCCGCGGCTGAGTTTGTCCTGGAAGGCCTGCATGCGCATCGGAGGATTGGACGCTCGGAAGAGCGCGTCTTCGGCGCGGAAAAACAGCCCAAACGGCAGGAACGTCCGTTTGAGCGCGGTGATGACGACCCGCCGCCGATGCGGAATCGGCGTCCGTATAACTGATCAAAAGGACACAGAGATTTGCCGCAGATTTTCGCAGATGAACGCAGATAAAGAAAAATGGGCCGCGAATGAACGCGAAAACGCGCGAATCAATTTTTTACTAATTGCTATTTGCTGGCTGAATGCTGACTGCTGATTGCCGAGTGCTTGCAGTGAAGTACACCAAATATTCCAAATACGTTGCCGACCTGGCTGACGAGATGAGCATGGAGGACCTGCTCAGCGCGCTGTCGGACTACATGCTTGAGTCGGGCTTCCAGAGCGATTCCATGTACTTCCAGCAGCTGGATGAGCACTCGCTCGACGCGTTGCGCCAGGCCATACAACAGGCGCTGGATATGGGCGACTTCCTCGACGAAGAAATGCGCGAACGCCTGGAGCAGATGCAGGCCGAAGGCACCATGGAAGAACTCATCGAGCGCCTGATCGAGCGCATGCAGCAGGAAGAACTCATCTCCGTTGACCAGCCGCACGATCCTTCACGCCCGTCGACTTCACCGGGACAGACCGGCGAGGCGCAAGAGTCGCGCTTTGAGATCACTGACAAGAGCCTGGACTTTCTCGGCTTCAAAACGCTGCGCGACCTGCTCGGATCGCTGGGGCGTTCAAGCTTTGGCCGCCATGATACGCGCGATCTCGCCACCGGCATCGAATCCAGCGGCGCATCGAAGCCTTATGAATTCGGCGACACCATGAACCTCGATATCACTGAGACGCTCTCTTCCGCTATACAGCGCGAGGGGCTGCACCTGCCGCTGAACATTGAATACTCTGACCTGCAGGTGCACCAGTGCGAATATCAATCGTCCTGCGCCACAGTAGTAATGCTGGATTGCTCACACAGCATGATCCTCTATGGTGAAGACCGTTTCACTCCGGCCAAGAAAGTTGCCATGGCGCTTTCGCACCTGATCCGGACGCAGTATCCGGGCGACTCGCTGTCACTGGTGCTCTTTCACGACTCTGCTGAAGAAATGCCCATCTCGCAGCTGGCCCGCGTGAAAGTTGGTCCGTACTACACCAACACGCGCGAGGGCCTGCGTCTGGCGCAGCGCATCCTGCAACGCCAGCGTAAAGACATGAAGCAGATCGTCATGATCACTGACGGCAAGCCTTCGGCGCTCACACTCGAAGATGGCAGGATTTATAAGAATGCTTTTGGGCTCGACCCACTGGTCGTCAGCCAGACGCTGGAAGAAGTCTCCCGCTGCAAGCGCGCCGGCATCATGATCAACACGTTTATGTTGGCTTCCGACTACGGTCTGGTGCAGTTCGTGCAAAAGGTCACTGCCATGTGCAAGGGCAAAGCGTATTTCACCACCCCGCAAAATCTCGGCCAGTATCTGCTGATGGATTACATGTCACGGAAGATGAAGACGATCCACTGAGTCTTACTCAAGATCCTCATCCGCTTTTTTCGCTCCCACCGTTTCATGCACCACGTCTTTCACCATCTGGCGGCGGAACTTATCTGCCTGGCGGGTGGCCAGCACGCGGACGCGGCGCGCGGGCAGAGTGACGGGATCGATCTTCTCAAACCGGCCGCGCTCAATCACAACATCAAAGCGGAACCAGTCGCTCTTATAAAGACGTCCGGCGGAATAGAAGCTAACAGAAGCCGCCAGCGTGCCTTCAAAATCGTTTCCCGTAATGGCCAGGATGCGGTCGCCAATGTGCTGCGTCCAGGTATTGCCGCCCACCAGCGGGTCGTTGAGGTACTGGCGTTCAAAGGGCATCGCATGCGTCATGGTGCGCAGTTGCACCAACTGCAGCAGCACCGCCGCGCGCGCCAGGTTGGTGAGCACGATTTTGGCATCGGCCGTGGAAGCACGCTCCAGGCGCACGTGAAGTTCCGGCGCCCACTCGCGTTCAAACTGCTCGCGTGAAAGCTCAAGCCCGCGGTCAGCGGCCTTGGCATAGCGCAAGGTGGCCCGCGCCAGCACCACGCTGAGAATGGTCGTAACGATGGTGGCCGCCACCGGAATATATTCAAGCAGGGTGGAGTACGGCACGCGAACGATGATTGCCAGCGGCATGGAGCCCCAGAGTACCCGGAATCGTCGGTTTCCCCGAGATGCGGGACGTGTAGGGGCTTTGGTAACACGCCTGGCGAGCACTCAGCAATCAGCACTCAGCCTTCAGCCCCGACACCGTGCGGATGAAAATGCGAAACCTGAAACACGGAGGAAAAGAGTAAACGGAGGGACCACCTGACCGCTTGCCGTGGCCTAACCGCCCGTCTTCACGGCGCCTTCAGCGGCCAGGAAGCCAATTTTGGAGTGGGTGCCATCGCAGAACGGTTTATTGGTCGATGCGCCGCAGCGGCACAGCGCGACCGCCTGCTTTCCGCTGATGTCAACCTTGTTGCCATCGGCATCAGCAATTTCCACCTGGCTCAGGTCTCCGCTGAGCACATAAGGGCCGGTCTTTTTGATCAGGATATTGATTGCCATTCAGTTTCCTCCGGGAAAGTTTTACGTTGAAACAATCTAAATGCTAAAGACGGACCATGCAAATCCTTCGCGACCGTATTCGCCAGGTGGCAATAGGGTTCCCTCGCTACGCTCGGGATAAAAACAAACTACCTTTTCTTAAACGCCACATTTACCAGCAGCTTGTCGCCTTCGATGTCGACGACGTTGCAGAAAGTGCGCTCACCGCGGCGGGTGAAATCGAGTCCCACGCGGCTGCCGCCCACGCGCATGTTGCGAATGCTCAGGTGGTCCAGAAATTCCGGCAGCGCCGGATTCACAATGTTCAGCTCTTTCCGCGGCGCGCTGGGCCGGATGCCCAGCACCGACATCAAAATGAGAAATACCGCACCCGAAGCCCACGCCTGGGGCGAGCAGGAAACCGGATACTGCACCGGCTCGTCATGCTCACGCCGCTCAATGCCGCAGAAGAGCTCCGGCAGGCGATAGTCACGGAAGTTAAGCGCAGCCTGGAAGAGCGTGGTAAACAGCCGGTTGGCGGGCTCGCGAAATTCATAGAGCGCCATGCCATGGGCGATCAGCGAATTGTCATGCGGCCAGACCGAGCCGCGATGGTAACTCAGCGGATTGAAGATGCGCTCCTCACGCGACATGGTGCGCCAGCCCCAGCCGGAAAACATATCCTCCCGCATGAAGCGCTGCGTGATGGCCTTGGCGCGGTCCTGCGCCAGCATGCGGGTGAACAGCAAATGGCCGGGATTGGAAGAGATCACCTGCGTCTGCCGTTTGTCGCGGTCCAGCGCCATGGCGTAAAAGCCCAGCTTCGGCATCCAAAAGGCTTTTTCAAAGCGCTTGGCCATCTCCGCCGACTCTTTCTTCAGCTTGTCCGCGGTCCTGATGTCCCCGAACGAGCGCATCAGGGAAGCCATGCGATACTTGGCCTCATAGACATATCCTTGCACTTCGCACAGCGCGATCGGCGCTTTTGCCACTTCGCCATCGCGATGCATGATGGCGTCCCACGAATCCTTCCAGCCCTGGTTGGCCAGCCCCTTGGAGGAGCGTCGCTGATACTCCACAAAACCGTCGTCGTCGAGATCTCCGTACTCGTCAATCCATTCCAGCGCGCGATAAGCGTGCGGGAGCATGTCTTTGACCAGGTGTTCGTCGGCAGTCCAGTTGAAAGTTTCACTCAGCAGGATGAGCCACAGCGGCGTGGCATCCACTGAGCCGTAATAGGGGCCAAACGGCATCTCACCGGCGCGGGTCATCTCGCCTTCGCGATACTCATGCAGGATCTTGCCGGGCTCTTCGTCGCGCCAGTCATTCTTTTCTTTGCCCTGGTGTGAAGCAAGAACGCGCAGCGTCTGCGCCGCAAGCTGCGGGTTCAGCATGAGCGATTGGTAGGCGGCAATGATGGAGTCGCGGCCAAACATGGTGGCAAACCAGGGAATGCCGGCGGCGATCACTCGCTCCTTGGCTTCAGGAATCTGCAACGCGTGAAAGTCCGCTTTGCAGGTCGCCACCATCTCGTCGAAGATGCGGTTGGTGGAGGTGAAGCTGCTGGAGTGCGATGCCCACTCGGCAATCGCATCGCGGCGCATCCGCAATTGCTGGGCAAAATCAGGGCGCACTGAGCGCGAGCGCTTCCCTTCCACCTGCGGCACGATCGTGGTGTGGAGTTGAAAACGCTTGAAAGGCGGCAGGCGCAGCTTCCATCGCGCCGTGGTGCCATCCACGCTTTCCGGCTCCGGCGAGAGATGAATAATAGTTTCCCGGGCCACCCGGTCCAGTCCGCAGTAATGAAACGTAATGGAGTCACGCCGCACAATCGGCTGGTAATAGTGGCCCAGGTGTTCACGCGCCACGCCGCGCACCTGGAAAACGTCCATGAAATCGGCTTCGTACGCCAGCTCGATTACGAGTTCAAGCTCGTGGAAGTTGAAATTCTCAAAGGCAAAATTATCGAACAAAGTATCAGAAGAAAGCAGCTGCTCACGCCGGATGTGCACCGTATTCTCGGGAATCTCATAGGTGTCCCGCATTGTGCTTCTTCCGGTGGTCAATTCAATCTGCGAGGCAAACGTCTGCTCCGTGCTGGAAGAGAGCACCACGGTGCGATATCCGTCAACGCGCAGCTCCAGGCGGCTGAGAAAGCGCGTATCGTCATGGAAGAAGCCCACGTCGGGCGCGCCGGGCGGCATGATGTCACCGGCGATGGTGGTGGAAAGAAACGTTTTGCCGTCGATCAGCGTTAGGTTGTTGACCTTGCGCGGCTCGGCGTTCTGGTAGACGAGCCTCGGCTCCGGATAAGGCGGAGAAATCTCCACCAGATCAGAGTGGGGAATCGTCAGTTTTGCGCTCATGCAACAATCTGCTCCGTCTCGGCCACGCCATCACGCAGAATTTCCGAATACAGGTTGATGTAGTCGCGGGTCATGCGCTCCACAGAAAAGAATTCCTCCATGTAGCCGCGGACGATTGGCGCACGAATATCCAGGTTGCGCGCGCACTCAGCCAGCTCAGCCACCGTGCCACGCACGTTTCCGCTTACGCCTTCCTTCACCACTTCCGCAACCGATCCGCCGGGCAGCGCCAATACCGGCGTTCCACACGCCATGGCTTCGATCATCACCAGCCCAAAGGGCTCATCCCACTGGACAGGAAAAAGCATAGCCATCGAATTGCCCAGCAACTCCACCTTGTCTTTCATCCCCACTTCACCAACGTACTCAATAAATTTTCCGTCGACGTGGGGTTTG
>Ga0207693_10004439_pt1 | contig 11856 bp, 7 predicted proteins | sample LARL81metaG_FD_184347 | JGI IMG/M metagenome (GOLD analysis project Ga0207693, IMG submission 184347) | Corn, switchgrass and miscanthus rhizosphere microbial communities from Kellogg Biological Station, Michigan, USA - LAR L8-1 metaG... | ecosystem: Host-associated > Plants > Roots >...
CCCACCGAGAAGGCCATCGCGACTAACGTGCCGAGCACGCTCGCAATCCGCAGATGCCGGAATTTGGTCATTGCGCTCCCCCTTCGATACCCATTGGTCGATAGGGGGAGTCGCCCGGTTCAATTCGGCAGTGCACAAAATCGTGTAACAGGCATGCATGTAGGGGCGGGTTTGAGCCCGCCCCTACAATTGCGAGCCCCGGGTTCACCTCGGATATCGCGCTGAGGCGCTTCATCCGGGTTACGAACCCGCGTCTTCAGCACCACGCTTGGCGTGCCACCCGACTACCGCCTCGGCAACGGAATCGGTCGAGGCAAAATAAGGCTTCAGGTCGAGGAGCGGCGTCCCGTCGAGGCAGTCGAGGCCGCTCACGGATAGCCGGCTGCCATCAACGCCGATGAGCCGGGCGACGCTCATTGCGATGGGATTGGGGCGTGCGGGGGACCGCAGCGCAAAGGTGCCGCGCCCGAAGCCGTAATGACGCGGTACCTGGATCACCAGATCGCGTCGCGATTTGTCCATCCAATAAAGCACCACGAGATGCGTACAGGTCTCGACGCCCCGCAGGGCGGGCGCCCATCGTGCGCCAACCTCGATGGTGCAGATCGCGTCCGATTCCCGCGCGTTCTTTGGACAATTGTCGCGATCGGTCCAAGGAGTCCGTATCCGGCCGATGAAGTAGAGCGAAGCATCGAAGCGCTCCGGCAACTCCACTGCGACCTCGCCTTCGCGGATATCCCAGTTGCTTTCGCTCATTCGCGACTCCGCATGCGATTTTGTGCGCCGTCATTCCGGGGCCGCGAGCGCAGCCCGGTATCCATAACCACAGGTTCTGCCGTTGCGATATGGCGGGTCCACCACCGCTCTACGCCCCTGCCTTGAAGTTTCCATTTAACCGTATAAAGATATCGTTATGCGCGCCGAGCATGCGCTGCAGACCTGCTATTACGAGGTGGTCGCTCCTGATGTCAGCTCCTGCGCAATTACGGTTTGAGCCCCTGAATTCGGCACTTAAGGCCGCGGGGGAGGCTACGCGATTGCGCATCCTTGCCCTTCTTGCCGAGGCGGAGCTCACGGTCTCCGAACTCACAGCGATCCTGCGGCAATCGCAGCCGCGCATCTCGCGCCATCTGCGTCTCCTGATGCAGGCCGGCCTGGTCGATCGTTTCCGCGAAGGCGCCTGGGCGTTCTTTCGCCTTGGCGAACGGGGCGGCGCGGCAGAGCTTGCTCGCATCCTCATAGCGCGCCTCGATGTCACCGACGATACCATCGCGCGGGACCGCGAGCGGCTTGCGGCCGTGCGGACGCAACGCGCCGCATCAGCGCAAAACTATTTCCGCCTGCATGCGGCGGAGTGGGATCGGATCCGCAATCTGCACGTCGCCGAGGAGGCGGTCGAGGAGGCCATCAATGCCGCGATGGGGCAAGCACCGATGCGCACGCTGCTTGACCTCGGCACGGGCACCGGGCGCATGCTCGAATTATTCGGCCCGATCATCGACCGCGGATTGGGGCTCGATCTATCCTTGGACATGCTGGCGTTCGCGCGTGCGCGGCTCGACCGCGCGGGATTGCGCCATTGCAGCGTGCGGCAGGGAGATATCTACGACCTCGCGCTCGCTAATGACGCCTTCGACGCCGTCATCATTCATCAGGTGCTGCATTTTCTCGACGATGGCGCGCGCGCCATTCGGGAAGCTGCGCGCGTGCTCCGCCCCGCGGGGAGCTTGTTGGTCGTGGACTTCGCGCCGCACCAGCTCGAGTTCTTGCGCGATGAGCACGCCCACCGACGGCTTGGCTTCGCCGAGGAGACGGTAACTGAATGGATGCAAGCGGCCGGTCTCCAAGTCGCGCTGCACCAGAAGCTTGCACCACCTGAGACTTCAGGCCGCATCGCGGTGTCGCTCTGGCTGGGGCGCGATCAGCGAGTAACGCTGGCCCAGCCCCTCATGAGCCAGGTGGCCTGAATGAATACCTTGCCTCGGCCGAGCCGGTTTGTGCATGCACCCGACGAGCGCCGCATTCGGGTCTCTTTCGAATTCTTTCCACCCAAGAGCGAGGAGATGGAACGCACACTGTGGGAATCGATTACGCGGTTGGCGCCGCTGCGGCCCCATTTCGTCTCCGTGACTTATGGTGCGGGCGGCTCCACCCGTGAACGCACCCACAGCACGGTCAAACGCATTCTGACCGAGACCGCACTCATACCTGCGGCTCACCTCACTTGCGTTGCGGCGACATGCGATGAGATCGACAGCGTGATCCGCGATTATTGTACTGCCGGCGTGCGTCACATCGTGGCGCTGCGGGGCGATCCGATCGGCGGCATCGGTGAACGCTACGCGCCGCACCCCGGAGGTTATCGCAATGGCGCCGATCTCGTCGCCGGCATCAAACGGCTTACTGATGTCGAGGTCTCCGTGTCGGCTTATCCGGAGAAGCACCCCGACAGCCCGACGGTCCAAACCGACCTCGACATGCTGGCGGCCAAGGTCGACGCCGGCGCCACCCGCGCGATCACGCAGTTCTTCTTCGAGAACGACCTCTACTTCGCCTATCTCGACCGCGTTCGCGCGCGCGGCATCAACGTGCCGATCGTGCCGGGAATTCTCCCGGTGCAGAATTTCAAGCAGACCAAGAGCTTTGCCGCGCGTTGTGGCGCCTCGGTGCCGGATTGGCTTGCCCAACGGTTCGAAGGGCTCGACGATGATGTGGCGACACGCAAACTCATCGCTGCTGCCGTCGCGGCTGAGCAGGTTCTCGATCTCGTGGACCGCGGCGTCACCACCTTTCACTTCTACACGATGAACCGCGCGGATCTCGTTTACGCCGTGTGTCATCTGCTCGGTCTGCGGCCTTCGCCTGAAGACAATGAGCTGGCGGTTTCGGGGACGGCAACGAAACTAGCAGCCGGAGCGCGGTAATGGGGACCAGATCCGTTCCGGTAATGTGTGATCAGCAGCGCAACAAACACATTCTGCTCCCTCTCCCCGTTCTTAACGGGGAGAGGGGCGGGGTGAGGGGCGGAGTTCAACTCGAGAGGTTGTGCCCCCCACCCCAACCCTCTCAGCCGAAGTCGGATGTATCCGACTTCGGCCAGCCATTAGAGGGACCGAACTCGGGTAGACCCGAGTTCGGTTGCGCCAAGAGCGGGGAGAGGGAGCCGCGCGGTGTCCGTTGCACTGTCATGGGCAAACACGAACGATGAATCAGTCTCCGGTGAAATTGACGACGAGGTCAGAGACGGAAGTGGCTCGCGTGCTGCGCAAGCTTGCGAGCGAGCGCATCCTCGTCCTCGACGGCGCGATGGGCACGATGATTCAGGCGCTCGGCCTGGATGAGGAGGGCTATCGCGGCGCGCGCTTCGATGCCTGGAACCGCGAGGTGCGCGGCAACAACGATCTCCTCATCCTGAGCCAGCCGACGAAGATCCGCGAGATTCATCTCGCCTACTATCGGGCCGGTGCCGATATCGTCTCCACCAACACCTTCTCCTCGACGCGCATTGCCCAGGCGGATTACGGCATGTCGGGGATCGTCCACGAGCTGAACCGCGAGGGAGCAAAGCTTGCGCGAGCGGCGGCCGATCTGGCGCAAGCGGAGGATGGGCATCCGCGCTTTGTCGCGGGTGCCATCGGGCCTACAAACCGCACCGCCTCGATCTCGCCCGACGTATCCAATCCCGGCTTTCGCGCCATCACCTTCGATGACCTGCGCAGCGCCTATGCCGAGCAGGTGGACGCTTTGGTCGAGGGCGGTGCCGACCTTCTCCTCATCGAGACCATCTTCGACACGCTCAACGCCAAAGCGGCGATCGCCGCCATAGCGGATGTTCTCGATGCCCGCGGCCTTGCCGTCCCGGTGATGATCTCGGGCACGATCACCGATCGCTCGGGACGGCTCCTCTGCGGCCAGACACCGGCGGCTTTCTGGACTTCGGTGCGGCATGCGGCGCCATTCTCGATCGGGTTCAATTGCGCGCTCGGCGCGGGAGAGATGCGCGCACATATCGCGGAGATTGCGCGCGTCGCTGATACGCTCGTGTGCGCGTATCCGAATGCCGGGTTGCCGAACGAGTTCGGCGGCTATGACGAAAGCCCGGCCTTCATGGCTTCACTGCTGGGCGAGTTTGCCGATGCGGGCCTGGTCAACCTTGTCGGCGGGTGCTGTGGCACCACGCCGGAGCACATTAGCGCCATCGCCCGTGCGGTCGCAGGCAAACGGCCGCGCAGCATTCCAGAGCTCCCGAAACTGCTGCGACTCTCCGGCCTCGAAGCGTTCGCGCTCACCCCGGAGATTCCGTTCGTCAATGTGGGCGAGCGCACCAACGTCACCGGTTCGGCGAAATTCCGCAAGCTTGTGACATCCGGCGACTACGCGGCTGGACTCGCCATTGCGCGCGAGCAGGTGGAGAACGGCGCGCAGATCATCGATGTGAACATGGACGAGGGCCTGCTCGATTCAGAAAAGGCCATGACCACCTTCCTCAATCTCATCGCAGCCGAGCCGGACATCGCCAGGGTTCCGGTCATGGTGGATTCCTCCAAGTTCTCGGTGATCGAGGCCGGCCTCAAATGTCTGCAAGGCAAGGCGGTGGTCAATTCGATATCGCTCAAGGAAGGTGAGGCTGCATTCATCGAGCACGCGAACATCGTGCGACGCTACGGGGCCGCCGTGGTCGTCATGGCCTTCGACGAGCAAGGTCAGGCCGAGACGGTGGAGCGCAAGTGCGCCATCGCCCGGCGTGCCCATGACATTCTGGTCGACGTGGTGGGATTTCCGCCCGAGGACATCATCTTCGATCCGAACATTTTCGCGGTAGCAACGGGAATGGAGGAGCACGACAATTATTCCGTGGCTTTCATCGAAGCAGCGCGGTCGATCCGGCGTATGCTGCCGCACGTCCATATCTCGGGGGGCGTTTCCAATCTTTCATTTTCGTTTCGCGGCAACGAGATGGTACGCGAGGCGATGCACTCGGTGTTTCTTTGTCACGCGATCAAGGCCGGCATGGACATGGGCATCGTCAACGCCGGGCAGATGGCCGTCTATGACGATCTCGCCCCCGAGCTGCGCGAGGCTTGCGAGGATGTGGTCCTCAACCGGCGAAAAGACGCTGCCGAGCGCCTGCTCGCGCTGGCGCAGCGTTATCACGGACACGGAAAGGAGAAGAGGGAGGTCGACCTCGCCTGGCGCGAGTGGCCGGTCGAGCAGCGGCTTTCCCATGCCCTGGTGCACGGAATCACCGACTTCATCGAGACGGACGTAGAGGAGGCGCGGCTCACGGCCGAGCGACCGCTGCACGTCATCGAAGGTCCGCTCATGGACGGCATGAACGTGGTCGGCGATCTGTTCGGCTCGGGCCGGATGTTCCTGCCGCAGGTCGTCAAATCGGCGCGCGTGATGAAGCAAGCTGTTGCATATCTGATGCCCTTCATGGAGCGCGAGAAGAAGGAAAGGGGCATCGAGAAGAAGAGCTCGAACGGAAAGGTGGTGATGGCGACCGTCAAGGGCGACGTGCACGATATCGGTAAGAACATCGTCGGGGTCGTGCTGCAATGTAATAATTACGAGGTGGTCGATCTCGGCGTGATGGTCCCCGCAGCCAAGATCCTGGAAACTGCCCGGCAGGAGGAGGCGGACCTCATCGGCCTTTCCGGCCTCATCACTCCATCGCTCGATGAGATGTGCCACGTCGCCGCGGAAATGGAACGGCAGGGATTCGATTTGCCCCTGCTGATCGGTGGCGCGACGACCAGCCGCGTCCACACCGCGGTGAAGATCCACCCGAACTACAGGCGCGGGCAGACCGTGCACGTCAATGATGCCAGTCGCGCTGTTGCGGTCGTGGGCAATCTCATGTCCGAAGATGCACGACCTGCTTATCTCGCCCGGGTGCGCGATGAATATGTGCGCATTGCTTCGGCGCATCAGCGCGGCGAGGAGACGAAACAGCGGCTCAGGCTTCCCGATGCACGCGCCAATGCCTTGAAGCTCGACTGGTCGCAAGGCTATCGCCCGCCGCGACCGTCTTTCATCGGAGCAAAATCGATCGAAGACTATTCCCTCGCGGAGCTTCGCGAGTACATCGACTGGTCGCCGTTCTTCTCGGTTTGGGAGCTCACCGGAAAATTTCCGGCAATACTCGATGATGCCAAGTTCGGAGAAGCCGCCCGCGGCGTGTTTGCAGATGCACAGTCGATGCTCGACCGCATCGCGTCGGAGAATTGGCTGCGCGCCAAAGCCGTGTTCGGTTTCTGGCCGGCCAACACCGAAGGTGATGACATCCTCGTCTACGCTGACGAGGGCCGAAGCGTTCCTGTCGCAACGCTCCACACCCTTCGCCAGCAACTCACGCGGCGTGAAGGTCGCGCCAACATGGCGCTTGCGGATTTCGTCGCGCCGAGCACAACCGGAATCGCCGACTACGTCGGCGCCTTCATGCTGACCGCAGGCCATGGCGAGGAGGAACTTGCGGAGCGTTTCAAGAGCAAAGGGGACGACTATTCCGCGATCATGGTCAAGGCACTCGCCGATCGTCTGGCGGAAGCCTTGGCGGAACATCTGCACCAGCGGGTGCGCACGCAATTGTGGGGCTACGCGTGCGACGAAACGCTTAATCCCGCCGAGCTGATCGGGGAAAAGTATCGCGGAATTCGGCCGGCGCCCGGTTACCCGGCCCAGCCCGATCACACCGAGAAATCGACCCTGTTTGCGCTGCTTGGCGGCGGAGAGCGGATCGGAATGAAGCTCACGGAAAGCTTTGCGATGTGGCCGGGTGCATCGGTATGCGGAATTTATTTTAGCCATCCCGAAAGTCATTATTTCGGGGTGGGCAAGATCGAGCGTGATCAGGTCGAGGACTATGCGGTCCGCAAAGGCTGGAGCGTGCACGAGGCCGAGAAGTGGCTGTCGCCAGTGCTCAATTACGATCCCCAGGTGATTGCCAGAGCGGCAGCTGAATAGAGTCTCGTGGCTGCTGGCCGCATAGCATCCCGCGTGAGAAGGTGATCCGCGACGTGTTGCTCGCACAGCAGCCCAACAAACGCTTCGCCACTGTGGAAGAGCTTGGCGCGCTGTCAGTTTTCCTCGCGTCCGACGCCGCGGCCTCGATCACGGGCATCGCATTGCCCGTAGACGCCATTGGACAGCGCACTGAAATCGAAAGAGCATGATCAGAACTTAACCGCGGAGAGCAGCATGTCCGAAGCGATGGTTCAAGAAGCGGTCAATGAATTTTGCACAAGGGCGAATGGGCAAGTGGTGCTCGTTCTCCAGGGAGGTGGAGCTCTCGGAGCCTATCAGGTGGGGGTGTACCAGGCCCTGCACGAGGCAGGGGTCGAACCGGATTGGATCATCGGCACGTCGATCGGCGCCATCAACGCCAGCATCATCACGGGCAATAAGCCACAGGACCGTCTCGCCAAGCTCAACGACTTCTGGAGCAGGATGGAGCGGCCCAGTACCTGGCCGTTCGTGCCGGCCTGGATGGGTATCTCCGAGACGTGGTCGTACTGGTCGACCCTGGTCGGAGGCATCCCCGGATTTTTCGAGCCGCATCCGCCGGCGTTCTGGGGTGCGCACGTCCCGTTGGGGATGGATCGCGCCGGGTTCTATTCGACCGCGTCGCTGCGGCAGACGCTTGACGGGCTGGTGGATTTTTCCATCATCAACGCACGCTCGCCACGGCTGACCGTCGGCGCCGCGAACGTGCGCACCAGCATGATGCACTATTTCGACAGCCGTGAGTCCGAAATCAGTGCAGAGCACATCATGGCATCCGGGGCGCTGCCCCCGGCGTTTCCAGCGATCTGCATCGACGGCGAATTCTACTGGGACGGGGGCATCCTCTCGAATACGCCGACCGAGGCGATATTTGACGACTATCCCCGCCGCAACTCGCTCATATTCGCGGTCCACTTGTGGAATCCGACCGGGCCCGTGCCGGCATCAATGTGGGAAGTGCTGCATCGTCAGAAGGACATCCAGTATTCAAGCCGTATTGCCAGCCACATGACGCGACAGCAGCAAACGCATCGACTCCGGCACGTCGTCAGCCAGCTGGTCCGCTACCTGCCCGACGACGTGCGCAAGAGCGAGACTGTGCGCGAGCTCGCCGGCTACGGATGCGTGACGCAGATGCACGTTGTCCGCCTTCTGGCGCCGCGTCTCGAGAGCGAGAATCACACCAAGGATATCGATTTCACTCCATCAGGAATCCGCATGCGCCGGGAGGCAGGCTATGAGGCCACGATGCGAGCACTCGTGCAGGCCCCATGGCAGGGAGACTTTGACCCGATCGAAGGGGTAATCCTGCACGAGTCGATGCCGGATCTTGCGATCGCGGCAGAATAATATTGGGTTGGCGAGGGAAGATCATGCGCAATCATGATGCGATCGTCATCGGGACCGGACAATCCGGTCCGGCGCTGGCGCGGCGTCTGGTCGCCGCGGGTCAGGATGTTGCGATCATCGAACGCAAGTTCTTCGGCGGCACGTGCGTCAATACCGGATGCACGCCAACCAAGACGCTGGTCGCGAGCGCCTACGCCGCATTTCTCGCGCGCCGCGCAGGCGATTATGGCGTGACCATCGGCGGCCCGGTGGGGGTCGACATGAAGGCCGTCAAGGCGCGCAAGGACGCCGTCGTAGAAGCCTCGCGCCTGGGTGTCGAGCGTTCGCTCAAAACACTGGAAGGCTGCACGGTCTATGAGGGTCACGCCCGCTTTATCGCGGAAAAGGAAGTGGCAGTGAATGGTTCTGAGCTCGCTGCCGATCGCATCTTCATCAATGTAGGCGCGCGCGCGGCGATCCCCCCGATCCCAGGCCTGGAGCATGTTCCCTATCTCACCAACAGCTCGATGATGGACATCGATTTCCTCCCTGCGCATCTCATCATCCTGGGTGGCAGTTACGTCGGCCTTGAATTCGCGCAGGTCTATCGCCGCTTCGGGAGCGAGGTGACGGTGATCGAGCTCGCGCCGCGGCTGATCGCGCGCGAGGATGCGGACGTCTCGCAGGCTGTCGCCGATTTCCTCAAGGAGGAAGGCATCGATGTGCGCGTCGGCAGCAAGGTGGTCGGCGTGGAGAAGAGGGGAAACGCGATTGCCGTGAAAGTCGAATCCGCGGGAGCGGTTTCACAGGTTACCGGAACGCACGTGCTGGTCGCGATCGGGCGGCGGCCGAATACGGACGACCTCGGCCTCGACAAGGCCGGCATTGCCACCGATGCGCGCGGCTATATCCAGGTGGACGATCAGCTGCGCACCAGCGCCGCCGGCATCTGGGCGCTGGGCGACTGCAACGGCCGCGGCGCGTTCACGCACACGTCGTGGAACGATTTCGAGATCGTGGCGGCCAACCTCCTCGACAACGATCAGAGGCGCGTGAGCGACCGCATTACCGCCTACGCGCTCTACACCGATCCGCCACTCGGCCACGCCGGCATGACGGAAGCGGAAGTCCGCAAGACCGGCAAGCCCGCGCTGATCTCCACCATGGCCATGGAGGACGTCAGTCGCGCATATGAGAAGGGCGAGACCAAGGGCTTCATGAAAATCCTGGTGGATCGAGACAGCAAGCAGATCCTCGGCGCCTCGCTCCTGGGACTCGCGGGTGACGAGGTTATCCACTGCATTCTCGATCTCATGTATGCCAAGGCACCCTACACGGTCATGCAACGCGCGATGCACATTCATCCCACCGTGTCGGAGTTTGTCCCGACGATGCTGGGCGAGCTGCGGCCGTTGCAGTGATTCTTACAACGCAAACACCGGCGAGGATGCTCGCCGGTGTTTGAAACTGTTCGAGAGATTTGTTGTTGTTGGCGGTATCAGAACGCACCCAGCAGAATAGCCCCGACGAACGCAAACACGACACACACCGCCAGCACATCGAGCCTCAATGCAACGTCCACGTCACACGCTCCTGCTTATGGTTCCGGGTAGAATCTAGCAGAGCGCAAGCCCAAGTCGAAGCGATAACCGTATTGCGGTGCAGAAGAAGCCGGCAAAGTCGTTGGCTTAGGCTTACGGCACGTCGCCAAGGCTCTGACAGAACGAGTAAAATTGATGCGCCGCCTGGCATTGCGACGCATCATGACGGTTTCGATACAAAAATCCTGTTGGCGCGAAAGTAAGAGAAGAAAGCGGCGGTCCCGCGGGCTGACTGCGCAGATTAAGTGCGCCGGTGCAGATACTTAGATGTGGCCGGACAGGAATTGCGTTTCAATGGTGACATCGCGGCCCTGGAATGGCGGAAAAGGCGCATCCCGGTCGTGGCCGTACCGGCTTGCAAGCGCAATCCGGGCTGCTCCGAGCATGGTACCCGATCCGCAGGGGCGAGGCATTGCCTCGTCCTCTGGCGTGCGCGGCCGCGAATGCGAGGGCGACGCATGTGTCGCCCCTACGAAAGATGCGGGTTTGCACCCGCCCTACAAATCTTAACCATGTCGCAAAGGCCGAACCAGCCTCTCCAAGCCGACGCGAATATTTGAAGAAGCGTTAACAAACACCGACGCATTGTCCGCGTCATGGCGTCGGGGGTTCGCTGTTATTTGCTCGGCTCCGCAGTGCTTGCCGGATTGGCAATGCTGGCAGGGTGTGGCGGCTTATCCTTTGTCGAGCGCGAGGCATGGCGGAGCGATGCAGAAGTGCAATGTCTCAGTGCTGGATCGGTGAAGGAAGGCCCCGGGATCGTGCGCCTCAGCCCGATCCGCGGTCCCGGCATTTGCGGCGCCGAATATCCGCTCAAAGTCTCGGTCCTCGGCGACAGCGCTCCGTTGGGATTCGATGATCCACGTCCGCCGGGCGCGATCCCCTCCGGTCCGTCAAACTGGCCGATCAGATCGAGAGATGCCGCCCCGCCGCCGCGCTATTCCGACGGGGCCCCGATATCTCTGAGCCCGCCCGATCTTGCCGATGGTCACGCCAGCTCAAACCCGGACTACGACTTTCATCGGCCGTATGGTGCAACTCCCGTTTCGCCGCCTGGATATCAGCCGCCCCGGCCGGGCTCGCCGCGCGAGGATCTTTCGCCCGTGCCGTACGAGCGGCGGCCTCTGGTCGAAGGGGATGAAGTGCCGGTGCAGCGCCGCAAGAGCGTCTCGCGCGCTCCGCTTGCAGCGCCTGCACCGCAAGCGCGCACACCGCCCCACGACGAATGGACGGATGAACCCGTGCGCCGTCCCGTGGTGCCTCCGCTTGTTCCGCTCGGCAACTCTCGCAGCACGCAAATCGCCGAGGGGGTTGCCCCCGTGTCCGTCAATCCGCCGGCAACTCTCGCATGCCCCATCGTATCGGAGCTCGATCGCTGGATCGCAGGCGCCGTGCAGCCCGCTGCGCTGCGCTGGTTCGGCTCGCCGGTAGCTGAGATCAAGCAAATCTCCGCCTATTCGTGCCGCGGGATGAATGGCAATCCCTATGCCCGTGTCTCCGAGCACGCCTTCGGCAACGCGCTGGACATCGCGGCTTTCACCTTGGCCGATGGACGCACGATCACCGTGAAGAATGGCTGGCACGGTCTGCCGGAAGAGCAAGGCTTCCTGCGCGACGTGCAGGGCGCGGCCTGCAATCAGTTCACGACTGTGCTTGCGCCGGGATCGAACGTCTATCACTACGATCACATCCATGTGGATCTGATGCGCCGCAGCAGCGGCAGCATCTGCAACCCGCATGCGATTTCGGGGGAGGAGGTGGCGGGGCGTCTAGGTGCAAGATATGCCACCAGGCGCCCAGGCGAACCGTCCGTCACCGGGTCATTGTCGGTGCATCGCGCGGCACACCCCGCCAAGCGGCTAGCCTCACAGACTGGCAAGCCGGAACTCTCGAAGCGCGCGCTTCCCATGGCGCAGCCCGG
>Ga0207693_10004442_pt1 | contig 11851 bp, 9 predicted proteins | sample LARL81metaG_FD_184347 | JGI IMG/M metagenome (GOLD analysis project Ga0207693, IMG submission 184347) | Corn, switchgrass and miscanthus rhizosphere microbial communities from Kellogg Biological Station, Michigan, USA - LAR L8-1 metaG... | ecosystem: Host-associated > Plants > Roots >...
AGACGTAGGCGTACTCGCCGCTGACGTATTCGGCGGCCCGCTGGTGGATGACGTCGTGCGGTACGTCATGGAGGAGAACCCGGGTGGTACCGGTGAACGCGTGCGGGGCGTTGACCGCGACCAGGCCGCACATCGCCCCGTCGCGGTAGAACGTGGCGACGACCCCGGAACGGGCGGCGTCGCTGCGGGACGGCCGCATCCGGGTGACGGCGACCTCCGCATTCGAATCGATGAGTCCGCATGCCTGGATGCGCAGGTCGGCCTGCTGTGACCAGAAGCGCGGCAGCAGGGTGACCGGGGGCACCGGCCGGTCGCCGGCCAGCAGGGTGGCGGCGGCGGCGCGACCCTGCTCCATGGCGGCGATCCATTGCCCGCACGTATTCTGACCCTCATGGCCAACGGCGCCCCACCCATGATCGCGAGTCTTTGCCTGATCATGGCGATTGCATCGCTAATTCCGCTTGTCATCCTGGCACGAGTAATTCCGTCCCGAGGCATAACAGGGTGAGCTACATCGAACTTGATCGCGTCTCGAAGAGTTTCGGCGACCGCGTCGCAATCAATCAATTATCGCTTCACATTCACAGATCGGAGCGTCTCGTGTTATTCGGGCCATCGGGTTGCGGAAAATCAACATTCGTACGGTGCCTGAACCGCATGCACGAAACGGTCCCAGAGGCCCGCGCTACCGGCAGGGTTCGAATCGGAGAAATGGATGTTTACAACGGGACCTCGGCCGTACAGATTCGCCGCCGCATCGGAATGGTTTTTCAGAAGGCCAATCCTTTTCCAACGATGTCTATTTACGATAACGTAGCGGCTGGATTGACACTGAATGGATTTCGCGACCGTAAGCGCCTGGATGAGATTGTTGAACGCTCTCTTCGTCTCTCCGCACTCTGGGACGAAGTAAAAGATACGGTTCGTAAGAAGTCAGGCGCCAGCCTCTCGGGAGGCCAGCAGCAACGCCTCTGCATTGCGCGCGCGATAGCCGTCGAACCGCAAGTTTTATTGATGGACGAGCCCTGCTCGGCCCTTGATCCCATTTCAACCGGAAAAATCGAGGAACTGATCTTCCAGCTGAAGGAACGCTTTACTATAGTGATCGTGACTCACAATATGCAGCAAGCGTCGCGAGTAGCTGAATTTACTGGCTTTTTTCTGCTGGGCAAGTTGATTGAATTCGATAAGACTGAAAAGATATTTACCACCCCGTCCGACAAACGGACGGAAGACTACATCACAGGCAGGTTTGGATAATGGCGCGAACCCGTTTTGTGCAAGAACTGGACGAACTTCGGGCACGTCTGCTGCGCATGGGCGGCCTCGCCGAGCAAGCGGTGGATCGCGCTTGCCAGGCATATATCGAGCGCGATCTGTCGCGCTGTCGCCTAGTGCTCGAAGGCGAAACGCAAATCAATATCACCGAACGTGAGATTGACGAACTGGCGTTCGACCTTCTGGCGATGCAGCAACCGATGGCTACGGATTTGCGTTTCATCCTTGCGGTAACCAAGATCAATGCCGACCTCGAGCGCGTCGGCGACCAGGCGGTAAATATCGCCGAGCGCGTCATGGACATGGTCGATCTGCCAAAAGCCGATCTTCCGGTTGATATCGCGCGCATGGCTGCTGCGGTTTCGGCGATGGTCCGCCGCGCTCTCGAGTCTTTTATCGAAGGCAAGGCTGAGCTCGCGCAGGCTGTGCTGGAGATGGACAACGTGATTGACCGCATGAAGGATGAAGCCTTCATCGTTCTGGTAAAGGCCATGAATGAGCGCCCCGATATCACGCGTCAGGCATTGGACGCCCTGCTGGTCGCACGCAACCTCGAACGTGTTGCTGACCATGCCACCAACATCGCTGAGGATGTAATTTTCTGGGTGCGTGGCGCAGATGTTCGCCATAACGTCGCACCGGAAACGCCGCTTCAGCAAGAAGTATCGGATCCTCACTAGGCTAAACGCCAGTGCCGTAAGCCCAGTGGCGTAAAGCAATGGCCGGTGGTCAATAGCAGCGACCGACCACTGCCCACTTCCTCACTGTTCTATGAACCTGTCCGCTCCTCTTTCCTTTTGTCCGTTGCGATGCTAAAAGTTCTGCAGACTTTTTCGGAGGCCTCGTGAAGTTCCTCATCTCTCTCCTGCTTCCTACGCTTCTCGTAGTGTCGTCCTATGGTCAGGATTCGGTTTCACCCCGTCAGATTCCGCTCCCCAGCAGCAAAGTCCTGAACACGCCTTCGCCAGGACGAATCGGAGCCACGAACAGCTTTCCAGTGACTATGGCGCTAAGCCCAAATGGACACTACGCCGCCTTGCTAAACAACGGATACGGCACCCAAAAGTCTCAGGCTCAACAATCGATCGCAATTCTTAACCTCACATCCAACCAACTGACGGATTTTCCTGACAAGCGCCTTTCCGACGGCGCTCATCAGAGTTATTTTCTCGGGTTGACTTTCAGTTCCGACGGTACTCGTCTTTTCGCGTCCATCGGCTCCCTTACCGACCCGACCGGCGCAAAGGCCGGCAACACCGGCAACGGCATCGTGGTTTATAAATTCGAAAACGGGAAAGTCAGCCCAGAAAGGTTCATAAAGATCGGTCTGCAGAAAGTCGCCGAAGGCAAGAAGATCAGCTTTGGAGTCCGCAAAACAGCCACAAGTGCTGCGATTCCGTATCCCGCCGGACTCGCCGTAATTTCTGCTCACGGACGTGACGAACTGCTGGTGGCCAACAATCTCTCAGACAATGTACTGCTCTTGAACGCGAGCGATGGACAAGTCTTGCAACAGTTCGACCTCAGCACCAACCACATGATCCCGTCATCATTCCCTTATACCGTCGTCGCCAGCCAAGATGGCCGCCATGCATGGTGTAGTTTGTGGAATTCTTCCCAGGTGGCGGAACTCGATTTGGAAAATGGAACCGTCAAACGTTTGATACCCCTGCTCGACCCAAAGGATCCCACCGTGCCGGGCTCGCATCCCACAGCTCTCTTGCTCAGTATCGACGAAAAATTTCTATATGTGGCTTTGTCGAATGCGGATGCCGTGGCTATCGTCAATACGATGTCGGGAGAGGTTGTTCACCTCTCATCCACGAATTTGGCGCACCAGGAACATAGCGGGACCTATCCCAACGCCCTCGCCCAATCGGAGGACGGCAAGCGTCTCTTCGTGGCCGATGCTTCGTTGAACGCCGTCGCGATATTTGATACTGCAGTTCTCTCTTCAGCCGGCATCTCCTTCCCGTTACCACATGATGCTCTTGGGTTCATCCCCACCGATTGGTACCCAAGCGCGCTGGCCAGCAGCGGCGACGATCTTCTAATTGCGGCCGCCAAAGGGCAGAGTACCGGGGCCAACAGCGGCATCAGTGAACTGAAGCAGGAAAAAAGGCATCGCGAACATCCCTATATTCCGACGCTGATGTACGGTTCGCTTTCGCGGCTCAACTTCCGCAACGCAGAGAAGGATCTATCAAGCCTCACCCACAGGGTCGAAGAGAGCAATCTCTTCCTTTCCGATCCCGGAAAAATCGAGTTCCGTGCCGGATCGAATCCCATTCGCCACGTCATTTACATCCTCAAAGAGAACCGCACCTACGATCAAATTTTTGGGGACCTGAGGGTGAATGGAAACAAGGTCGGCAACGGAGATCCGGCGCTGACCATGTACGGAGCTGATGTCACCCCCAACGAACACAAACTCGCCTTGCAGTTTGGCGTGCTGGACAATTTCTACGACAGTGGCGAAGTTTCCGGAGACGGACACGATTGGTCGAACGCCGCCATCACTACCGACTACAACGAGAAAACCTGGCAGATCGGATATCGCGGACAAGAGCGCACATACGACTATGGCGGCACCGTAGCCGATGAGTATCCGCTGGAACTGGGCGAGGCCGACGTGGATGCGCCTTCTACCGGCTACATCTGGGATAACTTGGCCAGCCATGGATTGACTTATCGCGACTACGGCGAATACATCGCCGGCATTTGGTGTAGGCCGGCAACCCCCGCCCACACGTCTCCCCAGGAAGGCCCGCCATCGGCTTTTACCGCGGAATGCGAGCGGCATGTAGTCAACAAGGGCGAGCCACTGCCATCGAATGTCGGTGACCCGCATGGTTCCGCTAGTCCTTGGCCCTGGGCGGTCCCTTTGCTAGAGCGAATGAAGCCGACCAAAGCCGCTCTGCGGGGTCACTTTGATCCCCTCTTTCCGGATTTCAACACCGAATATCCAGACCAGCTCCGTGCCGACGAATTTCTCAATGAGTTTGACGAGTTTGTTCAAGCCCGCAAGGAAGCCAAGGGTACCGAGCTGCCGGCTTACGTCCTGCTTTATCTGCCGGACGATCATACGCATGGCACGACTCCCGGCAAACCTCGCCCTGCAGCGTCGGTAGCCGACAACGACCTAGCCGTCGGCCGAGTGGTCGATGCGGTGTCCCACAGCCCTTATTGGGATGACACCGCCATTTTCATCATCGAAGACGACGCCCAGGATGGCGCTGACCACGTGGACGCGCACCGATCCATCGCCTTCGCCATCAGCAAATATTCACCCGGTTCAAAAGAGCATCCATTTGTAGACAGCCGCTTCTACACGACCGTGAATATGATTCATACGATAGAAACCCTTCTTGGTCTGCCGCCCATGAATCAGAATGACGCCTATGCCCCAGTGATGGCGCCGCTGTTTTCAGGCGCCGGAGATCAGCCACCCTACACCACCGATTGGAAAAATCGAGCGAATGGATTCATTTATCAGACCAATGCTGCCAGAGGCCAAGGCGCAGCCGTATCGGCGAAACTGAACTTCTCTCGTCCCGACGCCAATGATACTGCGGTTTTAAACGAGATTCTGTGGCGCGACCGGATGGGGAACGCACCCATGCCTGCGCCCAAGCACACGGTTTTTTCGCAGAAGGTGGGGCGCGATAAAGACGACAAAGACTAGGAAATTCTGCGCGCCGGATAAGTAGTGTTCCTCGTTTACTTCAACGCCGATGTTCTCGTGTCCACGTCGGCAAACGAAAACGCGAGTGAGACATTGGAGTATTCCTTGCCTCTTACCTCGACGTATGGGTAGACGAAATAGTTCAACGGTGGGCCGTCCTGCAGCGGGCTCAGACGCAAGTCACGTCCCATGGTGAACTGCACTCGGTTCACGTCGTGTGCACCGAAAAAATAATCCCGCTTTTCCTGATGCTTCCACGCCTCCGAAATGTCCACCGGGATCCATCCATCTTTGGGCTCGAAAAAGTCCGCCCAGCAGTGGTAGCCGGCTATCTCAGACGAGTGCTGGTCGGTTGGCAACGGAAACCCGATTTCAAACCGCGCCGGAATTCCCTGAGAACGAGCCATCGCAATGAACAGCGAATGAAAGTCAGCGCAGTTGCCCTTTTTTGCGTCACAAGCGTACAGCACATCGCCGCGTCCCCAGCCGGTGCCGCTTTTGTCGTAGCGCATGGTGGTAAAAACGTAATCGTAGATGGCTCGTGCCTTGTCGAGCGGCGTCGCTTGGCCCCCAGCCACCTTGATGGCGAGTTCTGCGGGCAACCCGGTGATTGGAACAAGTTTGTCGGGCTGCAGAAACAACTTGCGATCGCGATCCTTCAATTCAGCTTCAGCCAGGCGAGGCCGGGCGATGCCCAGCGTCAAACGCTCGTGCCGGACGACATCGTAGACCACTTCGAAATGAAGATCGGCCTGCTTCGCATGCGACGCGTCCGCATAAAGCATTTCGTTACCGAATCGCGATTCGTGTTCTTTCTTCAAGCCCAAGTCACCAGAAGCCGAGATTACTTTCACTTCCTGAAACTGATCCGAGTGTGCAGCCGGAATCCACACTCGCACCTTCTCTCCAATTGGCACGTTCTTCACTGTGAAACCGTAGTGAAGGATGAAATGACGCGTTTCCTGCGCCGAAACCAAGGAAACTGCAGCCAGCACGAACGGCAGCCATAGCTTTCGCATATGCGATTCCTTTCAATGTTGTACGCAAAGTGGCTCGACAGTAATGCAAACGACGCACGGGCGTTTTAGGAAAAACGCTGTCAGGTAAAGCCGGGTCGTCGGGATCGCATAGGGTAGAAGTTAAGTCTACCGGAGATGCGGGGCCTCGCGCTCACGGTTGGCGGCCGTGTTCTGGACGAACACCTCGCGTTTCAAATGAGTAGGCGGGAGCAGGAATTTCACACGTCCCCGACGCTGAATGAGGGACGGATAGGTGATGTAAAACGTCTCGTTTCACAATTACTTTTGATTTGCACGATTCAGACCAGTGTCCGGGCGAAATCGCGAGTTTCTGAAATCTTGCGCGACAGGACGGAAAATCGGGACTTAGGGCTTCAGGTGAGGCTTCTTCGCGATCAGCTGATGCATCCGGCAATGCGCCACGAGTGTGTCGGGTGAGACATCGGCCTCGTTCATATCCGCAACCAATTCTTCCAGCCGCGCCGCGGTCAAGCTTCCTTCCTTCACCATCCCAAGAGCGACGGCACGCAGTGTCCAGTTCCAGAATCCCTTTTGTGCGCCCGTAATGTAGTGCGGGTGATAGGCGTCTACATGGACGATCTCAAAGCCGGCTTCCTTCGCCCATAAGTGGACGCGGCGTCCGCCCGAATAATCCACTCCACGCTGGCGGGCGCCTTCCATACAAATGTCTCGCAGTTCCGCATAAGCGGCCGAAGGCGGTTCAGCATACACGGCACTCACATCCGCTTCCTCGCACACCATCACTCCGTCCGGCTTCAAAGACGCATGGATCGCGCGCATCGCACCTACGGGATTTTTCAGATGGACCATCAGCCCGCGCGAGTAAGAAACATCTACGCTGTCCGGCTCTAGCCCGGGTTCGTAAACATTAGCGGGCCGAAAGTGCGCGGTCTTCAGTCCAGCTTCTTGCGCCAATTCCGTTGCAACCATCAAGTGATCTTCGTTCAGGTCGATCCCCGTGGCGTGCGCTCCTTCGCTTGCCGCCCATCGAGTGACATAGCCTAGTCCACAACCAAACTCCACGAAGCGGTGCCCGGAAACGAATCCGGCCCTCCGCAGCAATTCGCGAGTTCGGCCATCATGAATTTCACTGATGACACGCAACCGATGGTGGTCACTTCGTCCGGCCCCCAGCAGGTACTTGTCTCCGATTGTCGACATGAAGTGCAAAGTATACTTCGCTTAAAGCTCGTTGTGTACTGAGCGACTCGAGAGTAGTCGGTTCAGCGGGGACTATGCCGATTCCTGACGCTAAACTCGCCTGTCTGACGATGTCGCTCCCGTCAAACACTTTTTGGGCGTACTAATCGGTGCACTCCGAAGAGCCCGCCATTTCGCTCTCGTTGAAGGTTCTGCCATCGCTACCAAGGCCCGCTCGTAATCCGTTTCAGAATCAGAAACTCCGATCGACCGATGCATCTCTTCGGTTACACTTTCGATCATGATTACCACTTCGAACTCGCCCGTAGAGGGGGAGCGGGATACCTCAACCAACTGCTCGGAACCGAACCCACTTCTACATCGGGAGATGCAAAGGTTGTGGCAGGTGCGCACAAAAAGCGCAAGCGACAAAGCTTCCTCAACCAAAATCCCCGCCACCGGCGACAACCTGTTTTTTCGTTGGACAAGAGTTTTCTCCCCGCCGGTGCGCCACTGTCGTCACGCTTCTATCCGCACTCTTCATTGAGCGATTTTGTTCGAGGTAGGCAGTCCTACAGCCCATCTTACAGAACCTTTGCAAACAAACTGAGATGAGTCACCTATGGCAAAAATCCTGTTCGTTGGAATACTTTGCCCAATTCGGAGGCAGTCCATGAATAATTCTTGGTGCGTTTTATGCTTGGCTATTTTCCTGGGAGCGGTGCCTTATGTCTGCTGTGGAAGACAACCGCTTTGACGTCGCACACATCACCTTTCAAACACTTATCAATACCTATCCAGATTCCGAGTACGCAAGCAAGGCGACAGTAGCATTGGATGACCCACGAATCGCGAAATGCGGCGAATCTTCGAGTCTTTCTCCAGACTGCGACCAGAACTTGCGTCGGCACCACCCACCAACTGAGCCAATCTCGTCACCTTTTCACTGCCGGTCTGCTTTATCTCTTGTGCCTTCGAGTACGCCGATAACTTGGAGCCCACCCCATCCCTTCGGGGACCGGTCATCTCATCCACCTGATTTTCACAGCTATGGTCTTCCAGGCGGAAGTTGCTATGCTCCGGTATTTGCTGTGGGACCAGTAATAGAGCACCGACCTTTTTCGAGCCACTCAACGTTTCACACCGTCGAGCGTTTGGTGCACCGATTTCGCATCGCCGAACTCCGAGTATGTACCGGGCGCTCCCGGTAATGACTAGACCCAAAAACCAAATTAGCCAGACGCTCGCACCCATATCCGGCTCGCGAATTCCACAAGCATGCCTCAGTTAAAATGTAGCGTGGCTGCTGCTATTCAGTGTCTCGATCTCCGGAAGACTTACGACGGCAAACTAGAGGCTGTCCGTGGGTTGAATTTGGAGATCCAGACGGGAGAGTGCTTCGGCCTGCTCGGTCCGAACGGGGCGGGAAAGACTACTACCATCGAAATATTGGAAGGCTTACTGGAGCCTACCTCCGGCCAGGTCACCATTCTTGGCCATACCTGGAAGGAGAATGCTCGTGAATTGCGCGAGGCGATGGGCATTTCGTTGCAGGAGACGCGGCTCTCAGAAAAGCTCAGTGTCCTTGAAACGATACAACTTTTTTCCGGTTTCTACCGCAGACCGCGAGCGCCACGCGACGTGTTGCAACAAATGCAACTCGAAGAAAAAGCCGATGCATGGGTGGGCAAACTTTCGGGCGGTCAGCGGCAACGCCTGGCTGTAGCAACCGCACTGGTGGGCAATCCCAAAGTTCTTTTCCTGGACGAACCCACCACCGGACTTGATCCTCAAAGCCGGCGACAACTATGGGAAATCATTCGCGGCTTCCAGCAATCGGGAGGCACGGTCCTGCTGACAACTCATTACATGGACGAAGCCGAGCGCCTTTGTGATCGTCTGGCGATTGTTGACCATGGACAAGTCATTGCCGAAGGCTCGCCCGCCGACCTAATCGACCGGCTTGGCGGTCATCACATGGTCGAATTTCAGGTGAGCGGTGATTCCAGGGAAAGTGCTGTGGATGTGTGGCGCGGTCTTCCGGGAGTCGAATCGGTTCGTCAGGACAATGGCCTCGTCTGTCTCAATGTCCGCGAGCCTCATTTGACCATTCCATTGCTGCTTGCTGCAGTAACCAAAGATGGCAAGCAATTACTGCACCTCACCACTCGACAAGCCAGCCTGGAGGACGTCTTCGTCCGCCTGACCGGCCGACACCTGAGGCAAGACTAGTGCCCCCCGTTATTCGCAAACATAGGTACGCGTGTTTCGCATCCCTGGGTCGACCGAAGCTCGATGGTCTTGAACTTTGCGCAAGAAACCTGCAGGGCTCACGATGAACCCGACACAGCATCTTGCGGCGCATTCGTCCCCTCCTCGCAATCGACGCTGGTCAGGCTACATGGGTCTTCTGAAGGCCCGCCTGTTGGAACTGAAGCGCGAGCCCGAAGTGATTTTCTGGGTATTTGGATTTCCAATCATTCTTGCTCTGGGCCTGGGTATTGCCTTCCGGAATAAACCGGCTGACGTCACGCCAGTTGCCATTGTGGCCGGCCCTGGTGCTCAGAATGCGCTCACGTTAATCAAGAGTTCGCCCCATGGAGCTTCAGTCCGCGCCGAGGTGCTCGGCGAAGAACAGGCGCGCCAGGGTTTCCGGCTGGGGAAATACGATCTGGTGGTCGCTTCCGAGCGAAACGGGAGTTACCAATACCGCTATGACCCGGCTCGCCCGGAGAGTGTCCTTGCCCGTGCTCTGGTCGATGACGCTTTGCAATCTGGCGCGGGGCGCAGGGACCCCGTGTCAACTTCAGGCATAACATCCAGCGAGCCCGGGTCGCGTTACATCGATTTCCTGATTCCAGGGTTGCTGGGCATGAACCTGATGAACTCCGGCATGTGGGGCATTGGATTTGCCCTCGTCGACATGAGACAGCGCAAGCTGCTTAAACGGTTTGTGGCAACCCCAATGCGGCGCAGCGATTTTCTGCTGGCGCTCATCAGCAGCCGGTTGGTCCTCATGGTGATAGAGGTTGTTCTCCTGCTGAGCCTTGGAGTGTTAGTGTTTCACATGCGGGTGCTAGGCTCGCTGCTGGCGATCATTCTGCTAACCACAATTGGAGCTGTCTCTTTTGGCGGATTGGGACTGCTTACCGCCAGCCGTTCGCAAAAAGTGGAAAGCGTCAGCGGACTGATGAACCTAGTCATGATGCCGATGTGGATTTTCTCCGGCGTGTTCTTCTCCGCCGAGCGTTTTCCAGCCGTCATCCAGCCTTTCATCAAGGTGCTCCCGCTTACCGCCCTGAACGACGCGCTGCGCGCCACTATTCTCCAGGGTGCGCCGCTGGGGGCTCAGGGCGGGCGTCTGCTGGTGCTGCTGTTGTGGGCCGGAATTTCGTTTGCTCTGGCTCTGCGTTGGTTCCGCTGGACTTAGAGAACACCCGAAATAGGCCTCTGGCGGCGGGCTGCACCAGCAACTTCCCGTGTTAGAATCGGGGTCAGTTCTTTTGATAAGTCTGCTGGTCACGTTGCGTTTGAACGTGCCGTCCCCAGGAACCGTGGGAAACATTCAACGGGCGTAAGAGCTCTACTCGCGAACCGCGCCACCTCGCTCGCGGGTATCCAGCTTCACCCGTCCGTTTGTTTCACTAGCAGCTCTTTCCGCCACTTCGGGTTGGTCCAGCTTTCTACGTTGCTGTCTGCTGAGGTATGGCGTGCCGGCATGAAGGTGCTCGAACGTAACGCCACTTACGGGCCGTTTCTGGAGCGGCTTCGCTCTGCGCCGAGTCGCGTGCTTCTTCTCGATTACGATGGCACTCTGGCTCCGTTTGTCGTCGATCGTACTCTGGCCCGGCCCTATCCTGAAATTCCGCCATTAATCGGACGCATCATGACGCAGGGAACCCGCGTGGTGCTGATTAGCGGGCGGCCGGTGAGAGAATTGCTTCTTTTGAGTGGAATCTCGCCGCAGCCTGAAGTGTGGGGGAGCCACGGACTGGAGCGACTGATGACAGATGGGCACTACCAGGTTAGCTCAGTTCCCGTGCACGAGGATTACTTGCTGGCAGCTATTACTTTGTTACAAGACGCAGGGTTAGAGAATCGAACCGAGGTTAAGCCTGGCGGTGTGGCGGTTCATTGGCGCGGCCTCGATCCCGCAAGGGCCGATAAAATCGCGCGGGAGATTCCACGACTTTGGAAGCCTTTGCTCGACCGGGCGCCTGTAAGGTTGCTTGAATTTGATGGCGGTTTGGAACTTCGTGTGGCTGGTGCAGGCAAAGGGGATGCCGTTCGCGTCATCTTAAAGGAAGCGGGACCAGACGCTGCAGTCGCTTATCTGGGTGACGACCAAACCGATGAGGATGCGTTCCGAGCGCTGAAGGGAAAGGGCTTAACCGTTCTGGTGCGTACTCAGTCCCGCCCTACCAGCGCCGATATCTGGCTACAACCACCTCAGCAGTTGCTCCAGTTCCTTCAGGAGTGGCTGCAGGCTTCAGGAGGGCAACAATGACGGATCTCGCAACCATGGCGGAGGTGAAAGGACGCGTCATCAACGTTTCGAACCGTTTGCCCGTGTTGATTCGTAAACATGCGGGTGGACCCAGGGTGGAGCGAAGCTCGGGAGGATTAGCTACCGCTCTCGAGGCCGGATGGCGGCACCAGCGGGGCGTGTGGATCGGTTGGGCAGGCACATCATCCACCCAACACATCG
>Ga0207693_10004443_pt1 | contig 11851 bp, 11 predicted proteins | sample LARL81metaG_FD_184347 | JGI IMG/M metagenome (GOLD analysis project Ga0207693, IMG submission 184347) | Corn, switchgrass and miscanthus rhizosphere microbial communities from Kellogg Biological Station, Michigan, USA - LAR L8-1 metaG... | ecosystem: Host-associated > Plants > Roots >...
GTGGAAGGCGCTGATCACCGCCGCCGCCGAAGGTCACAACAACACCTTCGGTTACACGTTCGTACAGGTGAACGAGGGCAGCCCCGAGACCCAGTCGACCTGGCACAGCGGCAGGACGGTGGTCTCAGGGCCGGTCAACACCGGCATTCCCGCGGCGCCGACGGCGAAGGGCACCTTCGCCGTATTCGAGCACGCGCCGTCGGTGACGATGAGCGGCACGAACCCCGACGGGAGCCACTACAACGACCCAGGCGTCCCGTGGGTCAGCTACTTCAACGGGGGAGACGCGCTGCATGGTTTCCTGCGCGCCTCCTACGGCTCCGCTCAGAGCCTCGGCTGCGTCGAGATGCCGTACTCCGAGGCCCACGACGTCTATCAGTACACGCCGATCGGCACGCTCGTAAACGTCAGCTAACCCCACTCGGGGAGGGCAGGCATGACGCGGCCGGCGGCGAATAGCCTCGACGCAATGACCGACTCCGCGATCTCGACTGCCTGGCTGGCGGCGCTGGACGAATTTGACCGTGATCTGAGACGCCGCGCCGTCGCCGACAAGACGCGTCGCGCGTACGCGATCGACAGCGGCCAGTTCGCGGCCTGGGCCAGCGAGCGCGATCTCGCGCCGGCCGCCGTCGACCTCCGCGCGCTGCGTCGCTACGCCGCGGGGCTGTCCGAGCGCGGAGCCGCGCCATCTACGGTTGCCCGCAAGCTGGCCGCGTTGCGAGGCCTGTTTCGCGTCCAGATGGAACTGGGGAAGCGCGCCGAGAATCCCGCCGACCTGCTGAGCTCGCCCAAGCGCGGTCAGCGGCTGCCGCGGGTGCTGCGAAGCTCCGAGATCGCTGCGCTGCTGGACCGGATCCCGGCAACCACGCCGCTCGAGCTGCGCGACCGCGCGCTGTTCGAGCTGGCCTACGCGTCCGGACTGCGTGCCGAGGAGCTGGTGACCCTGGATGTCGAGTCGATCGACTTCGACTCAGAAACCACTCGCGTCGAGGGAAAGGGCGGGAAGACCCGCCTGGTGCCAGTAGGCGAGCACGCGCTGTCGGCGATGGATCGCTATCTCGCCAAGGGCCGTCCGGCCCTGGACACGTCGGGTCCGGGCAGCGAGCGTGCGCTGTTTCTGTCAAAGACCGGCAGGCGGCTGAGCACGTCGGATGTGCGGCGCCGCTTGCGCACCTGGGCACGTCACGCGACGGCTCGTGCGCCGGCGCTCGCTGACGCGCATCCACACGCCCTGCGTCATTCGTTTGCGACCCATCTCCTGGAGGGCGGCGCCGACCTCCGGGCGATCCAGGAACTGCTCGGCCACGCGGCCATTTCAACGACGCAGGTCTACACTCGGGTAGAGTCGGCGCGCTTGAGATCGGCGTACGCGCGCGCCCATCCTCGGGCCTAGCAACCCGCGAAAGCTAGGGGTACCACTGGACACGAACGTCAAAGCGATCGAGCTTCAAGATCTGTGGAGGCGCTACAAAGCCTCCGGTGATCAGCGTGCTCGCGAGCGACTTGTGGTGGCGTACTCACCGCTGGTCAAGTACGTCGCCGGGCGCATGAGCTCGGGGCTGCCCGCGCACGTCGAGGAATCCGATCTCATCTCCTACGGGCTGGGGGGATTGATCTCGGCGATCGAGCGTTTCGACCTCTCGCGCGAGATCAAGTTCGAGACCTACGCGATCACCCGCATCCGCGGCGCGATCATCGACGAGCTGCGCACGCTGGACTGGGTGCCGCGCTCGGTGCGCGCCAAGGCCCGCGAAATCGAGCGCGCCAACATGAAGCTCGAGGCCCGCTTCCAGCGCGCCCCCACCGACGAGGAGATGGCGACCGAGCTCGACCTCAGCCTCGACGACTTCCAGGAAGCGCTGGTCCAGATCTCCAACTCGACGATCGTCGCCCTCGACGAGCTATGGAGCGTCTCCGACGCGACCGGCGACGCGATCTCGCTGCTGGACACGCTGCCCGATCGCGGCGCCCCGGACCCCCAGCAGCTCGTCGACCAGAGCGAGCTGCGCGACCGGATCGCCGACGCGATCGCGGCGCTGCCCGAGCGCGAGAAGCTCGTCGTGGCCCTCTACTACTACGAGAACCTGACGCTCCGCGAGATCGGCGAGGTGCTCGGCGTCACCGAGTCGCGCGTCTCCCAGCTGCACACCAAGGCGGTGCTGCGGCTGCGCTCCAAGCTCGCGGGCGAGCTGGACTGAGCTCTTGGTCCGGGCCTCGCCCGGGGAACTATCATCAGCTCATGACACGTGATGAGGCGATGGCTGAGGTCGCACGCAGGAAAGCTGCGGATCCCGGCGTCAGCTGGATCGCCACCCAACGAGGTGGGGACTGGGTCGTTGCGCGCGTAGGCGTGGCACCAACCGAGGTGACCGGGACGGCGACGAAGCCGCCCCCGCAGGCACCTCAGAGCGATCCACATTCCGCCGTCGAGCGTGCCGCCTGGTTCGCCGGCGGCGGGGGCTGAACTCCTCCGCGAACCCCGCGTTCACAAACGGGTATCGTCGCTTTTCCGGCGTACTAGCGCAGCCAAGAGAGAGGAGAACGGCATGCACAAGCCCGCGGATCGCATCCGCAACGTGGCACTCGTCGGCCACCGCGGTAGTGGCAAGACGTCCCTGCACGAGGCGTTGCTGTTCCAGGCAGGGGCCGTCAACCGGCTCGGTTCCGTCGTTGACGGGACCACCGTGTCCGATGCCGATCCCGACGAGAAGGCCCGTCAGATGTCGATCTCCGCGGCGCTGTCGTCGTTCGAATGGCAAGAGCGCAAGGTCAACCTGCTCGACACCCCTGGTGACCCCAGCTTCATCGCCGACGCGCTGGGCGCCCTGCGGGTGTGCGAATCCGCCGTGTTCGTCGTCAACGCCGTGATGGGCGTCGAGGTCCACACAAACCGTTTGTGGCAGCGCGCGGCCGAGCTAGACCTGGCCCGCCTGGTGTTCGTCAACATGCTAGACCGCGAGCGCGCTGACTTCTTCCGCACGCTGGAATCGCTGAAGTCGGCGTTCGGCCCCCACGTCGTCGCCACCGAGATCCCGATCGGCTCAGAGCACAACATCTCCGGCGTGATCGACCTCGTCGACATGAAGGGCTATCGCTACGACTCTGCCGATCGCGGTAGCTGCACCGAGATCCCGATTCCGGACGAGCTTTCAGACCAGGCACAGGAGTACCGCGAGAAGCTGATGGACGAGGTCGCCGAGAACTCCGACGCGCTCATGGAGCGCTACCTCGAGGGTGAGGAGATCTCGCACGACGAGATCGTCACGACGCTCAAGGAAGGCACCAACCACGGCGCGCTGTTCCCAGTCACCTGTGGCGTCGCGACCCAGAACCTGGCCACCAACCGTCTGCTCGACGCGATCGTCGAGGACCTGCCCTCACCGGTCAAGCACGGCGGCCTCGACGTCGGTGAGGTCACGCTCGAGCCCGACGAGGACGCCGAGCTGTTCGCCTACGTGTTCAAGACCCGCGCCGATCCGTTTGCCGGGCGTATCAACCTGTTCCGCGTCTACCAGGGCGTCCTCAAGCAGGACTCGCAGCTGCTCAACACGCGCACCCACACCAAGGAGCGCATCGGGCAGCTCGTCACCTTCGAGGGCGGCACCACCGGGCACACCACCGAGTTCGGCCCGGGCGACATCGGCGCCGTCGCCAAGCTCAAGGAAACGAAGGCCGGCGACTGGCTGGCCGCGCGCGACGAGCCGATCGAGATGCCGAGCATCAAGCTCCCGGCGCCGGTGATGGCTTTCGCCGTCGAGCCCAAGAGCAAGGGCGACGAGGAGAAGGTGTTCACCGCCCTGCGGCGTCTCCAGGAGGAGGACCCGACGATCGACCTGCATCGCGACCCGCAGACCGGCGAGCAGATCGTTGCCGGGCTCTCGCAGGTCCACGTCGAGGTGATCGTCGCCCGGCTGAAGTCGCGATTTGGCGCCGAGGTCAACCTCAAGCCGCCGCGCGTGCCCTACCAGGAGACGATCCGCAAGCCCGCCAAGGCGCACGGTCGCCACAAGAAGCAGACGGGCGGTCGCGGCCAGTTCGGCGACTGCCACATCGAGATCGAGCCGCTGAACGATCCGACCCACCCCACGGGGTTCGAGTTCATCGACGCGATCAAGGGCGGCGTGATTCCGCACGGCTTCATCCCTGCGGTCGAGAAGGGCGTCCAGGAGGCAATGCAAGAGGGTGTCGTGGCCGGCTATCCGGTCAAGGACGTGCGCGTCCGTCTCTACGACGGCTCCTACCACACCGTCGACTCCTCCGAGATGGCCTTCAAGGTGGCCGGATCGCTGGCCATGAAGCAGGCCATGGAGCTGGCCGGGCCGGTGCTGCTCGAGCCGATCATGCTCGTCACCGTCAACGCGCCCGAGGACTCGGTCGGAGACGTGATCGGCGATCTCAACTCTCGTCGCGGCAGGCCGCTGGGAATGGAGCCCGTCGGCGCCGGAATGACCGAGGTCAAGGCCGAGGTCCCGATGTCGGAGATGCTGTCCTACGCCCCGGATCTCCGGTCGATCACCGGTGGCCAGGGCGAGTTCACGATGGACTTCCTGCGTTATGAGGAGGTTCCGGGACACCTCGCGGGCAAGGTCGTCGACGAGGCCCGCGCCGAGAAGGAGGCGGTCAAGGCCTAGCCCTTGTACCCTCGAACTCCGTGGCTACCAGGGACATTCGGACGACAAGCGCGCATACGTCGTGTGACGTGTGCGGGCGCACGCTGCTTCGAGGCGAGCGCGCAGAGGTCTACCTGCACGGCGGCATGCGCCGTGAGGTGTGCGAGCTGTGCACGTCACGTGCGCTTCACGAGGGCTGGATCCGCGAGGGCACGCTTCCCCCCGACGACGGCAGGGAGGGGCGCCCGGACCGGCGCCGCTCGTTCCTCAGCCGCCTGCTCGCCAGGCGAGATCCCCTCGCCAGGAGCGCCGACCCGGCTGCCGCGATGCCGGAGCAGTTGGAGGAGCGTGCTCCTGATCCGGCGCCTGCGCCCGACGTCGCGCCGAGGCGCGAGCGGGTTCGCGAACGCCTGCGTGAGCCCAGGCATGTCCGCGCGGTCCCGACGAGCGCCGAGCACAAGATCGCATCGGCGGTCGAGCTGTTCAACGGCTCCGAGCATCGCCGAACGATCGCCGGCGTGGCCCGGTCCCTGGGCGCTCCGACGGTGTCCGTGCACCCCGCCGAGGAGGGTTTGAGCCTCGTCAACGTCGTGGCCTCGTGGGAGCTCTGCTGGTATCGCTACGAGGTCGACCTATCCGAGGAGGTCCCCACCGTCCGGCTCAGCGCGCAGGGGTACGAGCTCGACGAGCTGCCGTCCGAGGACCGCAGCCCCAACGCCGTCTCCGACGAGCGCGGATCGCTCTCCCTGAGCGCGTGAGGGCGCGCCTAGACGAAGGTACGATGGTCCTCGATCAGGGCCCTCGTTAGCATCCCGGACCGTGATCTACTGCGTAGTCCCAGAGGCGCTCGCGGACGAGCTTTTCGACAAGCTCACCGAGTACTACGCCGACGACCCGAACGTGACCGTGATCGTCGACCGGCGCAAGGCCTCCCGTCGCAAGCCGGGAGCGACGGACGCGGCCCACAACAATCGGGAGGTCCGCGACCGCAGGCGGCCGCGGGTGCCCGGCGAGCTTCCGGAACTAGCGACCGAGTGATTTGAAGGTCGTCGTCAACGTTGACGGCGGCGCGCGGGGCAACCCGGGGCCGGCCGCGATCGGCGTCGTGGTGTCTGACCCCGACGGAACCGTGATCGATGAGGTCGCCGAGCGGATCGGCGTCGCGACCAACAACGTCGCCGAGTACCGGGCGGTGATCAAGGGCATTGAGCGCGCTCAGGCGCTCGGTGCGGGCGAGCTCGAGCTGATCGGCGACTCCGAGCTGGTTGCGCGGCAGCTGACCGGCGCCTACAAGGTCAAGCACCCCTCGATGAAGCCGCTGCACGCGCAGGCGCTGGCGGCGCTCGGCCGCTTTGACAGCTGGCGGATCCGGACCGTTCCACGTGCTCAGAACGCCCGCGCCGACGAGCTTGTCAACGCCGCGCTCGACACGGCCGCCTGAATCGCGTGCGCGCCCGCGCTTTTGGTTCTTGTTAGTCGTGGGACCGGCGCAGCGGCTCCCCTTGTAACCTCTTCGCCGTGACCGATGCCCTGATCGAGCTCAGCGAGCGGCTCGAGGACGCTGCCGGACAGCTTCGAGCGGGCGCGCTCGATCCCGACGCGGCACTGACGCTGATCGAGGAATGCGCGCGGATGGCATCAGAGGCCGCCGCGCAGGTCGATGAGCGGGCGCGCGCCGCGCTCGAGCCGCTTCCCGACCTTCCCGGCCAGCTGCCGCTGCCAGCCGCCTAAGCGTTGTCCCGCGCCGCCGTCGTGGCGTCCTCGTATCCCGACCACCTACGCGCCGAGGTGGAGCGGTATCTCGAGACGTTGCGGTTCTCAACCGAGTCCGCGTCAAACGGGCTTGACGAAGCCATGCGCTACTCGCTGCTGGCCGGCGGCAAGCGGATCCGGCCGGTGCTGGCACTCGCCACGGCACGGTCCATCGGACGCCCTGCGGATTGGGCTCTGCCGCTGGCTGCGGCGATCGAGCTCATCCACACGTACTCCCTGATCCACGACGACCTGCCGGCGATGGACGACGACGACCTGCGCCGGGGACGACCCACGTGTCACCGGATGTTCGGGGAGGACGTGGCGATCCTGGCGGGGGACGGGCTGTACGCCGAGGCGTTTGCGCTGCTGCTCGCGAGCCAGGAGGCCGAGCCGGCGCGGCTGCTGGCGGCGGCCCGCGAGTTGGCCGCCGCCACCGGCGTTCAGGGAATGGTGGGCGGCCAGTACATCGATGTCGCGGGGACGGCGGCGGACGATGCGGCGGGTCTGCGTCACCTGCATGAGATGAAGACCGGGCGGCTGATCGCCGCTAGCATCGAATGTGTTCTGCTGCTCGACGGCTCGGCCCAACCTGCCACAATCACGGGATTGCGCGCCTTCGCCGGCGAGCTGGGCGTCCTCTTCCAGATCGTGGATGACATTCTTGACGTGACTGGATCTCAGGAGGCGCTCGGCAAGACCCAAGGCAGTGATGAGCGGCTTGGCAAGCGCACCTACGTCACGGAATTCGGGCTGGACGGGGCGCGCAGGCTGGCGGGCGAGGCGCACGATCGAGCCCGTGCAGCTTTGACCCAGTCGGGGCCGATCGACGCCGACGAGCTGGAGCAGATCACAGACTTCATCGCGACCCGCACCTTCTGATGACCGAGTTCCTCCACCGAATCGACAAGCCCCAGGACCTGCACGGTCTGGACGATGATCAGCTGCAAGCGCTCGCCGACGAGGTCCGCGCCCACATAATCGACACCGTTGGGGAGGTTGGAGGCCACTTCGGTGCCAACCTCGGTACCTGTGAGATCGCCGTTGCGCTGCACTCACTGCTCGACTCTCCTCGCGACAAGATCCTCTGGGACGTCGGCCATCAGGCCTACCCGCACAAGGTCCTTACCGGCCGCCGCGACCAGCTGCAGACGATCCGCCGCTACCAGGGCCTGGCGCCGTTCTGCGCCATCCAGGAGTCACGCCACGACGTCATGGGCGCCGGACACGCCTCGACCGCGATCGGCTATGCCGTCGGGATCAAGGAGGCGATGCGTGCCGGTCACGGCGAAGACGGGAAGGTCGTGGCCGTCGTCGGCGATGGGGCGATGACCGGCGGCGTGGCTTTCGAGGCCGTCCATCAGGCCGGCGGCAACGGAACCCCGATCGTGGTTCTGCTCAACGACAACGGCATGTCGATCGCCCCCAACGTCGGCGCGCTCTCCCGCTACTTCAACCGCGTCCGTCTGAACCCGAAGCTCTGGCACGCGCGCGAGGACGTCGAGGATGGCCTGACCAAGCTCCCCGCGCTCGGCGCGACCTTCGAGCGGCTCGGCCCCCACGTCAAGGAGTCGATCAAGGCGTTCTGGGCTCCTGGGTTGTGGTGGGAAGAGCTCGACTTCGCCTACATGGGTGTGATCGACGGGCATGACGTGCGCGCGCTGCGCCGCGCGTTGCGTGAGGCGCTCGCCGCTGAGCGACCCGTGGTGGTCCACTGCGCCACGGTCAAGGGCAAGGGCTTTGCCCCGGCCGAGGAGGGCGGCCTCGAGGGTATGGAGAAGTGGCACGCGGCCAAGCCGAAGTCGATCGCCCACGGCGCCCCCGCGGCCCAGTCCGGCAAGCCCTCCGGCTCCAAGCCCGGTCCCCCGCAGTACACGCAGGTGTTCGGCTCAGCGCTCGTTGACGAGTGCCGGCGCGACGACCGCGTGATCGGGATCACCGCCGCGATGAACTCGGGGACCGGCCTCAACATCCTTCAGCGCGAGCTGCCCGATCGCTACTACGACATAGGCATCGCCGAGCAGCAGGCGATTCTGTTCGCCGCTGGGCTGGCGCTTCAGGGATGCAAGCCCGTCGCGGCGATCTACTCGACCTTCCTGCAACGCGCGTATGACCAGATCGTCCACGACGTGTGCCTGCAGAAGCTCAACGTCACGTTCGTGATGGACCGCGCCGGGCTGGTGGGAGACGACGGACCCACGCACCACGGGGTGTTCGACATCGCCTACCTCCGCTGCCTGCCAAACATCGTGCTGATGGCTCCGCGCGACGAGGCGATGCTCGTGAACATGCTTCGCACCGCCCTGACCTACGACGACGGCCCGGTCGCGATCCGCTATCCCCGCGGCGAGGCCGTCGGGGTACCGCTGCCCGAGCGCCCACAGCCGATCGAGATCGGCACCGGCGAGATTCTGCGAGAAGGGGACCGGGTCGCGCTGCTCGGCTACGGCACGGGGGTGAGCAAGGCCCTGGCCGCCGCCGACATCCTCGCCGACCACGGCATCTTGGTGACCGTCGCCGACGCGCGGTTCGCCAAGCCGATCGACGCCGGGCTGGTCGCCCAGCTCGCCGCCGAGCACGAGCTGCTCGTGACGGTCGAGGAGGGCGTGCTCGCCGGCGGCTTCGGCTCGGCGGTGTGGGAGACGCTTTCGGACGCCGGGCTGAGCGCGCGGATCCTCCGCGTCGGACTTCCCGATCGCTACGTGACCCACGGCGCCCCCCGCCTGCTCCACGAAGAGGTGGGCTTCACCGGCGAGCGCATCGCCGAGCGCATCGAGGCGGCCGTCGCTGAGCGCAGCGGCGTCGTCTAGTACACCCGTCCACCAAGCGTCTAGTTGCGCCGCAGGGGGTCCAGTCCGCGCGCTCAGATGCCGACCACGGGACCGATGCCCGCAGAAGCCCTCAGAGTCGCGTACGACAACGTCCCGGAACCGGCCGGTGACGTGCTGCTGTCCCGTCAGCCCGTTGTGGACGCCTCGATGCGGGTCATCGGCTACCGCGTCGCCTACGCCACGCTTGAGGGCGGGGACGGCGTTTCGTCTGCATCTGGATCTTCCATGCGGCTGTTCGGCGATGTGATCAGCGCCGTCGGCCTCGACGAGCTGGTCGGCTCCAACATCGCCCATCTTCCCGTGTCCCGCGACCTCCTGGTCACGCTCGGGATTCCGCCCGTTCGGCCCGATCGCGTCGTGCTGCGCGTGTCCTACGAGACGGCCTCCGACCCCGAGTTGCAGCCGATCCTCTCGACGCTCGCCAGCCGCGGCTTCGCGCTGTCGCTCGCCAATCTCCCGGGACCTCACGCCGACCTCTCGCTGCTGGACGTGTTCAGCACCGTCGAGGTCGACTTCGGCAGCTGGGACGAGCTCGACGCCGCCGCCGTGGTCCCGCGGATCCTCGCCGGTCATGGCGCGCCGCTCGCTTCGGGGCTGATGAACCACAGTGATTTCGAACTTGCCAAGGCGCTCGGCTTCCAGCTCTTCGTCGGTCCGTTCTTTGCCGCTCCTCGGGTCGCCTCCGCGCGCCAGGTCCCGGTCGGCGCGCTGCAGGGGCTGGCGTCCATCGCCCGGCTTCAGGGGGATGCCCAGATCGAAGACCTCGAGAAGATCATCGATCGCGACCTGGGACTGAGCGTCAAGCTGCTGCGCTACATCAACTCCGCCTACTTCGGCGTGCGCGCCGAGATCGTGTCGATCCGCCAAGCCGTGATGATGCTGGGATCCCGTGGCGTCGCCCGCTGGGCGCTGCTGATCTCGCTGGCCGGCGGTCCGAGCACTCCCCGCGAGCTCTCGGTGCTGGCTCTGACGCGCGCCCGGATGTGCGAAATCCTCGGCGCCGGACACGCCGATCTCGGCGGCGATCAGCTGTTCACCACCGGGCTGTTGTCGGTTGCCGACGCCTTGCTCGGGTTGCCGCTGGAGCAGGTGGTTGAGGAGCTGCCGCTGGCCGACGAGGTCACGCAGGCGCTGCTGTGGCGCGCCGGTCCGGCCGGAGCCATCCTCGACGCGGCCGTGGCGTATGAGCGCGGAAGCTTTGCTGCAGACAGCCTTCAAGGCCACCGGAGGGATGCCGGAGACGCCTACCGCCAGGCGCTAAGGTGGGCGCAGTCAACGGTTGCAGAGATCGCGTAGCCAGATCGCGTAGCCGCCCGAGAGCTTCGGCACGCAGGGTGCCCGGAGAAATGAAACGGCCCGCTTTTGGCGGGCCGTTTCTGCGTGGAGAGGAGAGATGTCTCCGTGCTTTTGTGTGTGGGAGGAAGTTTTCGTCGAAGGGCCCGCGGGCTAGGCGGCCTCCACGTACCGGGTACCGAGGTTCAGGCACACCTGCACGCCGGTCGTGACCGCCAGGAAGATCGCGGCGGTCTGGTCGCCGGCGGCAGCCACGCCGAGGGCCGCGGCAGCAGTCGCCACCGCCAGCAAGCTGTCGAGATGCGAACGCCAGAGGGTCGCGTACCGTCCAGGGGCGATGAACGTCAGCCCAAACCCGATCTCGATCGCGCCCAGCGACGCTGCCAGAATCAGCCCGGCGACTCCGAAGTGCAGGACTGCCGGGGCCAGCAACGTCACCATCCCCAGCAGGACGGCGACCGCGCCGTGGGCCGGCAGGCTGAATCGTCTGCGTAGATACGTCACGAGTCCCATGGTGAAACACCTGGAGTGCAAACTCTGTGATCTCGATCACGTACCGTTCGGCGCCGATGAGACGCGTTCGGCTTGACACGCTGCTCTCGGAACGGGGCATGTTTCCGTCTCGGACCCGCGCCGCCGCGTCGGTGCTTGCGGGCGACGTGCTGCTACTACCGGGACGCCGCCGCGCCGACAAGCCCGGGCAGCTGGTTCCGGATGACGTCGAGGTCGAGCTGCGCGACGCGCCGCAGTTCGCGTCACGCGGAGGAATCAAGCTGGCCAACGCGCTCGACGTGCTGGCGGTCGATGTCGCAGGGCGATCCGCGCTCGACGTCGGAGCGTCGACGGGAGGGTTCACCGATTGCCTGCTCCAGCGCGGAGCGGCCCACGTCGTCGCGCTGGACGTGGCCTACGGGGAGCTCGACTGGCGGCTGCGCAACGATGCAAGGGTGACGGTGATGGAGCGCCGCAACGCGCGCTCCCTGCGCCGAGATGAGCTTCCCTACGCGCCAGACCTGATCGTGATCGACGTCTCCTTCATCTCGCTGACAAAGGTGCTTCCGGGCGTGCTCGCGTGCGCGGCTGAGCGGTTTGATTGCCTGGCGCTGGTCAAGCCGCAGTTCGAGGTGGGGCGCGAGGGGATCGGCAAAGGTGGCGTGGTGCGAGATCCGGCGGCACGCCGCGGTGCGCTGCTCGATGTCGCCCGTGCTGCTACGGAGCTGGGAGTCTCTGTGGCGGGGTTTGCGAGCTCGGGCCTGCCGGGTCCGAAAGGGAACCTCGAGACGTTCGTGTGGCTTGCCGACGCGGAGTGTGAGCCGGAGGCGGGGCGTGAGCCGGAGGCGGGGCGTGAGCCGGAGGCGAGGC
>Ga0207693_10004444_pt1 | contig 11849 bp, 9 predicted proteins | sample LARL81metaG_FD_184347 | JGI IMG/M metagenome (GOLD analysis project Ga0207693, IMG submission 184347) | Corn, switchgrass and miscanthus rhizosphere microbial communities from Kellogg Biological Station, Michigan, USA - LAR L8-1 metaG... | ecosystem: Host-associated > Plants > Roots >...
CACGCTCGGCCAGCTTGTCAAAAGGTCTCCCAGGGCGATTGCTTCATGCCGGAAATACAGCCTCCTTCGCAGGAATACCACCTGTTTGATCCTGAACGGCAGGAGATCAGGGTCGTTGTGATACACGCGCCCAAGCGGCGTTACTGGCTGCACGCGCTGCTTTTTCTCGCCACCATCTTTACCACGCTCTGCGTTGGAGCGCGCATGCAGTTTGACTTCAACAACAACCTGGGTTTGTTCTCCCAGGACCTGGATTTGTGGCCGTGGCAATGGATTTGGCAGGATTGGCATCGGCTGTGGCTGGGTGTGCCGTTCTCATTTTCACTTCTGGGAATTTTGACGGCGCATGAGCTGGGACATTACGTGCTGTGCGTGCGACGCGGCGTCTTTGCCACGCTGCCGTTTTTTATTCCGGCGCCGCCGCCGATTGGGCCCATCGGAACGCTGGGGGCGTTCATACGCATTAAGTCGCCGATGAAGGGCCGGGCTGACTTGTTTGATATCGGCATTGCCGGGCCGATTGCCGGCTTTTTGGTTGCGGTGCCGGTCATGGTCTATGGCTTGCTGGCTTCAAGAATCCTCAGCGGCCAGGCAGCGGTAGCCGCGGCGTTGGGGGCATCCGCTCCCACCGCGGACGGCAGCAGCATGCTGTTGGGGTTCCCGCTCATCTTCAAGCTCACGCACTGGATCATGGCTGCCGTGGGAAGCCACGCGGCCATTGCGCAAGCGCCCGTGAGCGGACTCTATCTGCACCCCGTGGCCATGGCCGCCTGGGTGGGAATGCTGGCGACCTCGCTGAATTTGTTGCCGGGTGGCCAGCTCGATGGCGGCCATATTATTTTTGCCGTCAATCCGCGCTGGCATCGGCCGGTTTCATTGTTGAGCATTGGGATTCTGCTGCTGCTGAGCTGGTACTGCTGGGCTGGATGGCTGTTGTGGGCCGTGGTGTTGCGTTTTACCGGCGGCCGCCATCCCGATGTGCCGTTGTTGCCGCCTCTTGACGCCAAGCGCCGCGTGCTGGCATTTTTCGCGCTGTTGATGCTGGCGCTCACGCTCATCCCAGCGCCCTTCGGCGATCAGGGACTGGGCAAGGTGCTGCGCGATTCGCACGCGCAATCTCAGCAGCAATCGCCGCCGGCGAAGTAGCGCACTGCATCAACGCTTTTTTAGAGCAGTGACAGTGCGTCGACATCGACGATCACATTCGTGCGGGGAATTTTTTCTCCGTCGGCAAAGTTCAGCATGCTTCTGAGCGACGCGTTCAGTTTCTCGCGGCTCGCGGCCTTCAGGATAAAGTGGTAACGGTAATCGCGCTTCAGGCGCATGATCGGCGCAACCGATGGGCCCAGCACGCGAACGCCTTCATTGCGCGTCCGTTCAAACCACTTGCCCAGTTGCCCGGTCCAGCGCAGCGTCTGGTCCAGCTTGTCACTGCGCACCAGCACGTTGGCCAGCGCGGAAAAAGGCGGATAGTGCATCCACTTGCGAAAGCGGATTTCTTTTTCATAAAAGCCGGCATAATCGTGCTGCTGCGCAAACTGGATCGCATAGTGATCGGGATGATACGTTTGCAGGACAACTTTGCCAGGCGTCTCGCCGCGGCCCGCGCGTCCCGCTACCTGCGTCAGCAATTGAAAGGTGCGCTCGGCGGCGCGAAAGTCAGGGAAGCCCAGAGCATAATCGGCGCCCACCACGCCCACCAGCGTCACGCCGTGAACATCATGCCCCTTGGCGATCATCTGTGTTCCGACAAGCAGATTAATCTCACCGGCATGGAACTGGTTCAGCACGCGCTCAAAATCATGCCGATTGCGCACCGTATCGCGGTCAAGTCGTCCGATGCGCGCCTGCGGAAACGCCGCATGCAATCGCTCTTCAACTTTCTCTGATCCTGTACCCAGAAAAAAGATGTGTTCGCTGTTGCACGCCGTGCAGCGTTTGGGCACAGCCTGCCGGTACGCGCAATAGTGGCACTCCATGCGATGCGCCGCCTTGTGAAAGGTCATGGCGATGGTGCAGTTCTTGCATTGCAGCGTCTCGCCGCAGGCGCGGCACAGCACAACAGACGAATATCCGCGGCGATTGAGCAGCACCATAGCTTGCTCGCCGCGATCCAGCCGGTCGGTGACTTCCTGGATCAACTGCCGGGAAAAAATCTGGTCTTCGCCGGTCTGCTGAAACTCAGACCGCATGTCTACCAGCTCCACCTCCGGCAGCGGTCGTCGCTCCACACGCTCTTTCAGTTCAATCAGCCGGTACTTCCCTGCTTCTGCGTTGTGATACGACTCAACCGCCGGCGTCGCGGATGCCAGCACCACCGCCGCGTTTGTCAGCTTGCCGCGCATCACCGCCACATCGCGTCCGTTGTAACGCGGCGTTTCTTCCTGCTTGTACGAACTATCGTGTTCTTCATCGACGACGATCAGCGCAAGGTTCGCCACCGGAGCGAACACGGCAGAGCGCGTGCCGACAACGATCCGCGCATCGCCCCGCCGTATGCGGTGCCATTGTTCAGCGCGCTCGTCCGCCGAGAGCGCCGAATGCAGTATGGCGACTTCGTCCCCGAACACCTGATGCAGATTCGCCGCAGCGGCTGGAGTGAGCCCGATCTCCGGAACCAGCAGAATAGCAGCGCGTCCTTGTTCAAGCACCGATTGCATGGCCGCCAGGTAAACCGCTGTCTTGCCCGATCCGGTCACCCCATGCAGCAGCGAGACTGAAAATTTCTTTTCCTCGACTGATTTTTGAATCGTGGCAAGCGCGGCCTTCTGCTCGGCGTTAAAGATAAAGTCAAGGTGCGACGGCCCGCGCTTCTTCATGCTGCTGACGCTGAAATCCGCCTGCTCTTCCGCCAGTTCCACCATGGCGCGCTTCACCAGCGTCTGCAGCGTAGTGCGCGGCACGGCGAGTTCACGCACCTGCTCCACAAACGCTCTGCCTGCCTGCTGCTGAAGAAAGCTGACAATCTTCTGCTGATTTTCATTCAGCTTGCCACCCGCTTCTTTGAGCACCGCTACCTGCACGGTGCGTTGCGCGTCGCGGACAGAAGAAACGTCCTCGCGGGCAATCCATTTCTTGCGCAGCAACAGATCCAACACCTGGCGGTTGGCACCGGTCGCCGACCGGATGGTTCCCTCCAAAGCTTCCTCTGACATTGAGAGATAATCCAGCACCGCGTACTCAATCATCTGCGTATCAATGTCCTGCTTTGACCGTCGCGACGATCCTGCGGTGGCTGAAGCATGCAGTGCTTCGTAGCCCACTTCAGTGATCCTGTAGAGCTTGGCTTTCTTGATCTCCGCCGCCAGCGGCAACATGCTGCGGAAAACGTCGCCAATAGGCGCCAGGTAATATCCGGCAATCCACTGCCCCAGCTTCATGAGCCCTTCGTCCAGGACCGGCTCTGTGTCCAGCACTTCAATCACGGTCTTGGCCTGCATGGAAGGCGCGCGGTCATGCAGCGCCGTTACCACGCCGGAGATGCGCTGATTGCGGAACGGCACGAGCACACGTCCGCCCACCACCGGCGGTTGCTCGGCAATCTTGTAGGTAAATGCCATGTCCAGCGGGACTGGCAGGGCTACGTCACAGTAGGTGGGCATGGCGATAAGAAGAGATTGTACGGGAAGATGCTCAATCGATGACAAAATGGCGGTCTCAGAGGCGATACAATCTTCTACGCTATGAAATTGTTCAGGTTTGCACCTCTTGTTGCTGCACTCATGTTCTCCATGCCTGGATTCAGCGGTGAAGTACACAAAGTGTCTCCCGATGATGCCGCAAAGCACCTGCAAGAGAACGTCGAGCCCTCTTACCCATCAGAACCTAACATGCGCGTTCGGGGTAATGTGATTCTTCAGATTGAAATCTCCGAGAGCGGCGACGTAACAAGCATAAAAGCAGTATCTGGCCATCCCATTCTTCTGACAGCTGCGATAGATGCCGTGAGAAAGTGGCATTACGCACCCTTTCTGGTGGAAGGTAAACCCGTTGCTGTGCAGACAACTGTCGTGGTTCCATTCTCGCCCGGCGACTCGTCGGAAAGAATCAAGCAAGTGGCAGAATTAATTGACTTCTACAACCAAACCTTCGAGTTGTGTCGAAAACAGAGGATCGAAGGACCATATACTGAAGCTGAAAGAACCTGCAAAAGGTCGATCTCGCTGGCAGAGCAGTTTGAGCCCGCCCGTCGGTTGGAGCGCATGAGCACTTTTCGCGAAACTGGGCACGTTCTGTTCTTGGAAGGAAAATACGCCGAGGCCCTGGAGAGTTATCAGAAGGAACTCAGCATCGGGGAAAGCTTCCTCACAGATGTGAATGCTGAACTGGCTGCCGCCCAGCATGATGTAGGAAACGCTCTTTTGGGGGACCGGCCATCGTGAAGAAGCTGCCTCGATCTACAGCAAAGCGGAGAACGGCTACAAACGCGCCCTGGTCCATATTGACTCGGCCTTTTTAAAAAACGCATATTCCAAGCGTCTTAAACAGCTCCTGGGCGATCATGCAGCACTGCTTCGGCAACTGGGACGGGCGTCCGAAGCCGATGCACTCGATAAAGAGGCGGCAGCGATCGTCATCAAGGAAGGGTTGAAAGATGGCATAAACGAGAAATGATTATTCCTGCGGCGCTTTCGCCGGCGGATTCAATCCCAAGTACTTCATCGCCATCTGCAAATCTTTCCATGCCTCTTTTTTCTGCCGCGGGTCACGCAGCAGATACGCCGGATGGTACGTCACCAGCAGCTTGGAATTTCTAAAGTCGTACCAGCGGCCCCGCAGGTTGGACATGGAATCGTTGATCGCCAGCAGGTTCTTGGCAGCAACCGCGCCCAGCGCCACAATGACTTTGGGCTTGATCACGTCAATCTGTCGCATCAAGAATGGCGAGCAAGTATCGCACTCATCTTTTTCCGGCGTCCGATTGCTGGGCGGCCTGCACTTCACCACGTTAGCGATGTAAACGTCTGCGCGCTTGATTCCCATGGCGGAAATCATGTTGTTCAAAAGCTGTCCCGCGCGGCCCACAAACGGCTCGCCTTGCGCGTCTTCATCGGCGCCCGGACCTTCGCCCACAAACATCAGGTCGGCATTCACGTTACCCACGCCAAACACCAGGTTGGTGCGGCCTTTATGCAGGCGGCAGCGGGTGCAGTCGCCGATGTCCTCACGGATCAGCTTGAGAGCCGAAGGCTTGTCGCCGGTCACATGCGGCAGAGCGGCCAGCGGCGCTGTGTCGATGAGCGGCTCGTCTGCCACCGGCTGCAAAGCAAGTTCCGCGCCCTCTTCCACCGGCCGACGATAGAAATCATGAATCCCCATCTCTTTGTAATATTTCACGCGAGAGGCCAGATGCTTTTTGGTTTGCGGGTCGAGAGGCTTGGGCATGTTGCAAGCAAAAATAAATGTTCATGAGGAAGAAGTAAATGGCGGTCGGGACTTTTCCTTTTCGGAACGCATTCAGGGCTGCTCAAGTAATAGTTTTGAAGGATCAGTCTCCGCTTTTTCAGTTGACGGTCTTCGTTCGAGCGCGGATCATAGCGAAGGAATTACAGCGTGGTTAGCATTCTATTTCCCAGCACACAGGTTTCCAAGGAAGCATCTCATGCGCTCTGCATTTCTTCTTGTCTGCTCCTATGTGGTTCTTTTCGCTACGGGGTGCACGGCCCATCGTCACGGCCTGGCAAACTTGGCTCCGGCCCCCGTGGTGATTTCCGGATCAGTGCGCGAGTCTCTGCCGGGCGACTACTTGCGGGTAAGCTTTCTTCCGGCGGGACGCCGATTACAAATCTTTCCCGCGCCGGAGCTTTACGGGCCTTCACCACGGTCACTGCACTCTACTTGCCGCCGCTCAAGCTTGCAGACATGCCCTATTATTCGGGGCTGGTGAACAATGACGCGAAGGTTTTGGTAGCCATGCGCTGCCGTCCGCCGCATCCTGAAGTGGTGGATGCCGTTCTGGCAACCTGGTCCAATGTGTTTCTTGCTGTCCAGCGCGACGTTCCTTTAGCTTCGGGCGCTTGTGATGCCGCGCCCCCAGACGCGGCCACGCAAATGGCGTGCTTCGCCAAGGCATTCAACGATCCTCCAGCCACGAAGGTCCCATCCTCGCTGGCACATACCTTCAACTATGCGGCAACACTTTACGATGCCGATCACGCGGCGCTGGCTCAGTGGTTGCAAAATAATTACGGGATATATCCTGCCTTTAGCGGAATGGGTTACTCGGTCAAGGATTCTTATTCGCTGGAGAGTCAGCCCATGAGTTCACAACAAGTGTTGGTGAAGTCCTTGTCGTCAGAATACATCCTCAAAAACGTGACGCTGGCGGAGGCGGGCTGTCGCTGTATTTCGGTCGCGCCATATCCTGGCCGATCCAATGATCCTCTTGAGCCTGATTTTATTTCGCAAGCCGGTGGTGACGGAGTCTGCAAATCCGTAGATCGGCTGGCTGCACGCCGGGGCAGGCACAAAAACTAGCCCTCTTATCTCGACTGTGGGAGCCGTGTACGGCCTAGCTTCACCTTCACCACGGCATCCAGCACGCGGTGCGCCACTTCCCACTTGCTGGTCTCTGGCACAGTCTCAGCGCCGGCGTGCGTAAGGATCGTCACGGCGTTGCGCTCAGAATCAAAGCCTATCCCTGGCTGCGAGACGTCATTGAGCACAATGGCATCAAGCGATTTGCTTTCCAGCTTCTTGCGCGCGTTGGCCAGCGCGTCGTTGGTCTCTGCGGCAAAGCCAATCACAATGCGGCTGCCTTTTTTGGCCCCCACCTCGGACAGAATGTCCGTCGTTGGCTCAAGTTCCAGCGTCATCGGGCCTTTGCGCTTGATTTTTTCATCGGCGGCGGTGCGCACGGTGAAGTCCGCTACGGCCGCGGCTTTGATCACGATTGTCGCGCGATCAAAATGGGCCATCACGGCGTCGCGCATCTGCTCCGCGGTCTGCACCTGTATGACTTCAGCCGGCGAAGGCGGCTTCAACGCTGTCGGCCCTGAGATCAGAACAACTTTTGCGCCGCGCCGCAATGCCGCTTCCGCCAGCGCGTAGCCCATCTTGCCGCTCGACCGGTTGCCGATGTAGCGCACCGGGTCAATTGGCTCGCGCGTTGGCCCGGCAGTGACCAGCACGGTTTCACCTGCCAGGTCCTGCTCTGCTTTCAAAGCTTTGAGCACAGCCAGGACAATGGTTTCATTCGCCGCCAGCCGCCCTGCTCCCACCATGCCGCAAGCAAGATATCCGCTGTCGGGTTCCACAACCGCGTATCCACGACTCCTCAGCGTTTGGATATTGGCCTGTGTGGCCGCGTTCTCCCACATGTTCACGTTCATCGCCGGCGCGATGACGACCGGCGCAGTGGTGGCCAGAAACAACGTGGTTAGAAAATCGTTGGCTTCGCCATGGGCGAATTTCGCAATCACGTCCGCCGTTGCTGGCGCTACCACAAGCGCGTCAATGGCCTGGGCCACCGCGATGTGCTCCACGGCGGAATCGATATTCGGTTCTTCCGCTCCGGCGCCAAAAAGGTCGGTAATTACTTTCTCTCCGCTCAGGGCGGCAAAGGTCAGCGGGCGCACAAACTCCTGGGCCGCGCGGGTCATCACCACCTGCACGCGAATCCCGCGGTCCTGCAGCAGACGCACCAGCTCAGCCGCTTTATAAGCGGCAATTCCACCGGTAACCCCCAGAGCAACCTTCATAGGAAAATTGTAGCCTGCTTGTAAATAGAGTAATAGTGGCAGGGGAGAGACGCTTTTTTCCTTTATCCCGACCCGAAGGTGGCGGAACCCCTATAGCCACAATACAGCCCAAGGCAGAGCCAACTGGCTGATTATCAAAAATGTAGGGGAACTCACGTCAGCCGCGACTGGAAGTCAGAGGAACCCTACTTGCCCTCTTCCGTCCTCGGCGCCTCAACCACCCGCGGCTCCCGCTTTGCTATTGACGATAAACTGGATCTTGCCCGCGTCAATTTCCTGCTGCGCGATCTTGCAGGGCTTGCGCGCGCTTGTATCCACCAGCGGCGGCGCGCCGCCGGAAAGCTGGCGGGCGCGTCGCGCAGCCACCAGGATGTAACGATAGTTGCTGTCGAAACCGTCTTTCAGCTTCATATCCCATCACCTCTTTGCTTCCGTCGCGGCGGGAGCCGACTCATCAAAGGTGCCTAGAATATCCCTGATCTTGTCCTGCATGTTCGCCTTCAGGGATTTCTCCGCCGAGGCTAGGTACTGTTTTTCCTGCGGAGAAGGAGGTTTCCCCGAACGCTTGATCCGCTCACCCAGCACAATGGCCTGCAACCGGTCCACGGACTGCTCCAGGCGATCGTTGATCAGAATGTAGTCGTAGTTTGGGTAGTTCTCAATCTCCCGGCGGGCCTCGTCCAGGCGGCGGCGTATCACGTCTTCAGCATGGACGTTTTCGCTGACGCTGCGCTTGCGCAGCCGCGATTCCAGCTCTTTGCGGCTGGGCGGCAGCACAAAGATGCTTACCGCATCCGGCATTTTCTGCTTCACCTGGCGCTCGCCCTGCACGTCGATATCAAGGAGCAGGTCATGACCCATTTCTTCCGCATGCCGCAGCACTGATTTGGCGGTCCCGTAATACTTGCCAAAGACCTGGGCATACTCCAGAAACTCATCGCGCTCGATCATGGCCTCAAATTCCTCGCGCGGGATGAAATGGTATTCGCGGCCATCCTGCTCGCTGCCGCGCGGCTGGCGCGTGGTATATGAGACGGAGAACTCCAGGTTCGGAACATACTGCCGCAGCTCGTTCACCAGCGTGGTCTTGCCGGAACCTGAAGGCGCGGAGATGATGTAGCGTATGCTGCTCATTCCAGGTTCTGCACCTGCTCGCGGCATTTTTCAATCTCTGACTTCATCAACAGGCCCAGCTCGGTAATGCGCAACCCTTCGCCGGCCACGCCGGAAGTTTTTGAAAGCAGCGTGTTGGCCTCGCGGTTGAGCTCCTGCAAGAGAAAGTCGAGCTTCTTGCCCACTTCACCCCCCTGGTCCAGCAGTTTGCGGAAGTGGTCAATGTGCGTATTCAGGCGGACCAGTTCTTCCTGGATGTCACTGCGCTCGGCCAGGATGGCGGCCTCCTGCATAATGCGATCCTCGTCGGCATTCTCGATCAGCTCCTGCATGCGCAGCCGGACTTTCTCCATGTAGGCCTTGGAAACGGCGGCGCGCAGCTTGTCCACCTCTTTCGTCGCCTGCTCCAGTGAGGTCAGGCGGCGGCGCAACTCGGCTTCCATGCCGCGGCCTTCCTGCTCGCGCATGATATTCAGCTTCTGGATTGCCTGCTCCAGCGCGCCGAGCACTGACGTTTCAAAATTGCCGTCCAGCGGCGTCACCGCGCCCAGTGCGCCGGGCATGCGGAAAACATTGTTGAGATCGGGCTCGCCGCCGGTGCTAAATTCCTGCGCGGCTTTGCGGAAGGCCTCAACATAGCCGCCCACCAATTCGCGGTTAAATTCGTAGCCGGTGCCGCCGCGGCGCTCCACGGCCAGCGTAACGTCCACGTGGCCGCGCGCCAGCCGCTCCTTGAGCACGCGGCGGATCTTCATCTCCAGCTCTTCCATATCCATGGGCATGCGGAGCTGGGGATCGAGAAAACGGTGATTAACCGACTTCAGGGAAAGGGTGAATGAGGTCCCCTCGCCTGCGTGTGATTTAACCTGCGCGAATCCGGTCATGGAGCGGATGGACATGGTTTGTTTGGGGACCTTTTAGTTTGGGCCTTTAATCTTTGTTCTTTAGTTCTTGATCTGGGGCTCACGGGCGGCAACGCCAGCTTCGTCACCTATTTTGGAGTCTACATCCATAAACTGCAATTCATATAATTTGCGATAAGTGCCCAGGCGGGTCAGCAGGTCTTCATGCGTGCCGGAATCGGTAATCTTACCGCCCTCCAGCACCACGATGCGGTCGGCGTGGCGCACGGTCGTGAGCCGGTGAGCAATCACGAACACGGTGCGGCCGGAGATCAGGTTCTGCAACGCCCCTTGCACCAGCGATTCAGACTCGGTATCGAGCGCGGAAGTGGCTTCGTCAAGGATCAGGATCGGCGCGTTCTTGAGCAGCGCGCGGGCAATCGCGATGCGCTGGCGCTCGCCGCCGGAAAGGCGCAGGCCGCGCTCGCCGATCATCGTGTCATAGCCCTCCGGCAGGCGCAGAATGAAATCATGGGCCAGCGCCGTTTTGGAAGCCTCAATCACGGCCTCTTCGGTCACATGCGGCTGCCCGTAGGCGATGTTGTTGCGCACGGTGTCATTAAAAAGGATGGTTTCCTGCGTCACCACGCCAATCTGCGCGCGCAGCGATGCCAGCGTGACGTCGCGAATATCGTGTCCATCGATCCTGATGGCCCCCGCGGTTACGTCAAAGAATCGCGGAATCAGATTGACCAGCGTGGTCTTGCCGGCGCCGCTTGACCCCACGATGGCCACCACCTCTCCGGAACGGGTTTCCAGGTTCACGTTGCGCAGGATCTCCGGCTCCGAACCGTTGGCTCCGGTATAGGAAAAAGTCACGTTCTCAAAGCGCACGCGCTCGCGGAAGGCCGGCAGGGCAATGGCGCCGGGCCGCTCCTGGACTTCGTCTGCTTCGTCCAGGAAGCGGAAGATTTCCTGCGATGCGCCCAGTGCCTGCTGGAAACTGTTATTGAAAAACGCCATTTTGCGCACGGGATCGTAGAGGCGAAAGACGGCGATGATGAACGCGATGAAAGCTCCGGCGGTCATCGCGCCGGTTTTGATCTGGGTACGTCCCACCCACAGCAGCAACGCGCCGGCCAGGGCGCCGATGATATCCATCAGCGGCGAACTAATGGCTTGTGCCGCCACCGATTTCAGGTTGGCGCGGAAAAGTTTTCTGGCCGCCGCCCGGAAGCGGCTGCTCTCCCAGCTTTCCATGCCAAAGGCCTTCACAATGCGATTGCCGGTAATGCTTTCATGCAGAATGTTCTGGATGTCGGCCAGCTTGTCCTGGCCTTTGCGCGTGGTGCTGCGCACGCGCCGCCCGATCTTGCCCGCGGAAAAAATCACGAATGGAACGAAGATCAGAAGCACCAGGGCCAGCTTGTGCCCCAGCACGATCACTACGGCGATGAGGAAGATCAGGGTAAAAAACTGCTGAAGAAATTCCGCCAGCGCAATGGTCAGCGTGACCTGGACTTTTTCCACGTCGTTGACGACGGTGGAAACCAGCGTGCCGGTGGAATGACGCGAGAAAAACGAAATCGAGCGCTGGAGAATCGTGTCATACAAGCGATTGCGCAGATCGGTGATCAGCCCAAAACCGGCATGGTTCACCAGATAAGTGCCGATGTAGTCGCAAACGCCTTTGATCAGCGCCGTCCCCACCAGCGCCACCACTACGACGCCGAGCGGGTTGCGGAAATGCTGCGGGACAAAATCCTGCAGGTAGACCACGTGTTGCGTTCCCGGGATATTGAACAAAGTAAGCGAGCGGCCGGGCGTTTTGGGATTCAACACTCGGTCGATGATGGGCCCCATCAGCAGAATGCGAAAGGCGTCCATGAGCCCCACCACCGCCAGCAGCAGAATGGAGCCGATGAAATGCGGCAGGTAAGGACGCAGAAATGCCAGCAACCTTGTCAGTTGTCGCATACGGCACCCTTGGCGGCAGGAAACATTGCTCCCATTCTAAAGGAGTGTGGCTGAAATCGGAGCGGCTGAGTGAAAGTAAAGAATTGTCAATTACCGGGGTGAATCACGGTGCGTAACCTTCACCCGATATCCCGCCCTGGCCAGCAGCTTCTTCACCTCTTCACCAATAAAAACTGACCGGTGCTGGCCGCCGGTGCAGCCAAATCCGATGGTGAGA
>Ga0207693_10004445_pt1 | contig 11847 bp, 10 predicted proteins | sample LARL81metaG_FD_184347 | JGI IMG/M metagenome (GOLD analysis project Ga0207693, IMG submission 184347) | Corn, switchgrass and miscanthus rhizosphere microbial communities from Kellogg Biological Station, Michigan, USA - LAR L8-1 metaG... | ecosystem: Host-associated > Plants > Roots >...
GTAGCCCTCGCCCGCCATCTGCGCCAGGGCAACCGCGTCTGAGGTGTCCTCGCCGGGTGAGTGACTGACGTCGCAGAACATGTTGCCCGACCCGGCGTGCACCCAGGGCACCTCCGGGTCGACGGTGGTGCGGCGGATTCCCTGTCCGCAGCTCGCGCAGGTGTCGCGCTCCCCGTGCTCGGCCTCCAGGGCGGCCTCGTGCTCGCCGAGGCCCTGCTCGTGCAGCCACTGGCGGTCCTCGATGTCCTTGACCTCGCGCCTGAACTGGTCCACGGCGGGCTCCAGGCCGGACAGGCGGCGCTCGATGATCAGGTCGTTCTGCCAGGCGGTCCCAGGGCCGGCGCAGTCCTCGTCGCGGGCCATCCGGCCGAGGCCGTGGGAGGTGGTGCTGTGCGCGCCGACCTCCATGGAAGCCCCGCAGTGACGGCAGGTCCCCACCCAGTGCTGGTGGTACTCCGGGTCGTCCCAGCCGTGGCCGTGCGCCCAGGTCAGGTCGTGGCCGCGCGCATTGGTGTGCTCGTCGAGGTGCCGGGTGGCCTCTGCCTGGTTCCGGCGCATCTCCTCGTGCGGCCGGTCCTGGCGGAACCCCCAGACGTACTCGTGCTCGTCGGAGGCCGGGTCGAGGGCGTTCGCCTCGTCGTCCTGCATCCCGTTCAGGCGCGCGTGGTCCTCGGAGGTGAGCACGGACGGGTCCCGGTAAGTGCGCGGGTCGTCAGGGTCTTCGAAGTGCGCGACCACCTCGGCCGAGGCGCGGTGCTCGCCGAACGGAAGCTCCATCTGGCCGTGCTGCGGCCAGTAGCGCTCCTCGTGCTCGGCCTCCTCCCCCTGCTTGCAGTTGAACGGGTTGCCGGCGCGCTCGTACTCCGCGTCGCGGCGCGGGTCGTACTCGTGCCGCTGGGTGACCTGCACCTGGTGCGGGTGGAAGGCGATGGCGGACGTGCCGCCCCGAGCGCCGTTGTTGTCCTCCAGCTCGTTGCCGTAGGTGATGCCGTCGTGCCCGGCCGCCTCCAGGCGGTCCTTGAACCGCTGGACGATCCCGCCCTTGTCGGGGTGCACCGACAGCCAGCGCATGTACCGGGTGCGGTTGTCTAGCTGTCCCGTGTGCCCGTCAGGGAAGCGGTGCGGAGGAAAGTCCTCCTGCTCGCGCAGGTCCTCGTGGTGGCCGAGGCTCGGGTCGCCCTCGTGCTCCTCCTCGAAGAAGTCGTCGTGGTTCACCGGGTGGTTCCCCTGGTCGAACTCGTGACCGTAGACCTCGCGGTCCATGTCGAACTCGGAGTCGTAGTGCCTCGGGTTCCGGATGTGCAGCCTGGCGTGGTAGATGTACCCGGGGCTGCGGTCCCCCTCGTAGTTCCCCGACGACGAGCTGTGCACAAAGTTGGCCGCCGTGCCCTCGCTGGCGGCGAAGTGCGAGCCGAGCAGGTTGTTCCAATGGGTGTGCGACGGCTCGTCCATGTCGGACTCAAGGTCGGCCGCCTGGCCCGGGTCCATGTGGTGGTAGGCGTACGGGCTGCCGTGGTACCAGGTCTCCGGGGTGTCCTCCGGGCTCCAGAAGGCGCTCCTGGACCCCGCCTCGTTGCTCGGGTTGACCAGTGCCGCCACGGCCGCCTCCTTCAGGTTGTGCCCTTCCAGCCGCTCGGCCCGGTGCGCCTCCAGGGCGTCTCCGGTGCCGGTGCGCCACTCGCCGAGGGCACTCACCGGATGGCCCATCGCGCCAGGACGCGGGCGCACGTGCACGATCGCGAAGTTGCGCGGGTCCTTCCCGGCGAAGCTCTTCGTGTCGGTGGAGAAGAACGTCGGGTTCATCGGGCCGCCGGCGTGCTCGCGCCAGGTCGCGAAGGTCTTGTAGAAATCGGCGGCCCGCTCGCGCCGCTCGTCCGGGTCTTGGTCGCGCTCCCAGACGTTGTGGAGCCGCTGGCCGCTTGCGCCCCTCAGGTCGTCGCTCTCCGGGTGGGGACGCCACTGCTCCCCGTGCACCCGCCGCATCTCCTCCGGCGTGTAGAGCAGGCCGCCGGCCTTCGTCTCCACCTGGCGCAGGTTGGCGTCCAGGCCGCGCGGCAGCGGGTCGCCGTGCTTCCAGTCCCGGTCCCAGTAACGCGCCATGTCCTCGTGGAACGGGCGGTCCGCCTTCACCCCGGCCTGGGCGTCCTCCCACATCTCGCGGGGGGTGTACTTGTCGTTCACGACGTGGTGGAACTCGTGCAGCGCCCGCAGGATGTGATTGGCGGTGGTGTAGTCGTCAGTCAGCGAGATCATGTCGTCGGGGCCGCCCCCGAGGCCGTGACCGCCCCGGGACTGGGCCAGCTCCTCGCGGGTGCGCAGCCCGTGCCGTCGGACGCCGGGCAGGTCGGTGGTGACGTGGTACAGCTCCTGCGGCAGCGGCTGCCAGGTGGGCTCCCCGTAGCGGTCGGTCTGGTGGCCGTCGAAGTAGTGGCCCATCTCCTTCGCGCGCTGCGGGGTGATCCGCCCGGTGGAGATCGCGTGGTTGACCCGCGACTCCCAGGCGCGCCTGACGTCGCGCTGCTGGTCCCAGTGCGCCATCTTCTCGTCGTCGGTGAGGTGCTCCGGCGCTGCCCGGAACTCCGGCTTCGGCCCGATCTCGTCCTCGGCGGAAGCGGTCACCTCGAAGTGGGCGACCACCTCGATCTCCACGTCGTCCTCGAAGTGGGCGACCACCTCGGTCAGGGAGCCGAGGTGACGCCGCTTCCACCGGGCGATGCGCGGGTGGTTCTCCTCCAGGTGCTCGCGGGCACCGCCCTCGTCGTCGTCGTGCCAGTCCCTCAGGGACCGGGCCAGGTGCTCGTCGCCGAAGTCCGGGTGCAACCGGGGCGTCATCGAGACGCCCTCGTCCTCCGGGTGTTCCGGGAACCGGAGCAGGTCGTGCGCTTCGTCGCCGGTCGCCCGGTGGTAGACCTCGGCGAGCGGGCCGCCGTAGTGCTTCGCGTACCAGCCGGAGGGCTTCCCCGAGTCCAGCAGGTGCTCCCGCTCGTAGTAGGGCGCGCCGCCCTCCTCGTCGGAGTCGAACTTGATCTCGCCCAGGCCGCCCTCATAACGGCGCATCATGTCCGTGGCGGTCGCCATGTGCCGCTCGGACTGCCGGGACTCGTCGGTGCCGCCGGGGTCGAGGACCTCCATGGTCTTGTTGTAGAGGGAGTCGGCGATGCCCCGGCCGATCTCCTTGCTGCGCTGCCGCTTCTCGGTGTAGTCGCGGGACCGCTCCGCCTGGAGCTGGGTCCCGAAGCCGTCCAGGGGCAGCACGTGCGCCTTGCGGCCCGCGTTGTCCACCACGTGGTACCGGCCGGTCTCCGGGTGGCGGACCACCTCGTAGGAGCCGTGGTACTCGTCGGAGGGGCTGTGGCCTTCCGGGGCGTGCACGCGGGGCTCCGGCCGGCGGACCCGCTCCTCGTCCTCCGGGTCAACCCGGCTGTGCGGGAACTCCGGGACGCGCTTGTCCATCTCGTTGAGCTTCATGTCGTCCCACGTGCCGAAGCGGTGCGCCTCCGGGCCGGCGGACTCCAGGCCGAACTGGTGCTCCCACGCCCGGTGCTCGCCCCAGTTGCCGTCCCGCTCCGGGTTGCCGTAGTGGCCGCCGGTCGGGCTAGCATCGCGGCCGTGCCGGTCCACCAGCCACACCTGGCGCGTCTGCGGGTGGCGGATGACGTGGTAAGGACCGTGGTAGGAGATCCCGTGATACCAGTTCTCCCCGTGCTCGCCCGGCTCCCTGGTCATCATGTTGTGGTGCACCTCGGCGGCCACCGGGCTGACCTGATCGGGATGCGGCTCGGCCCAGACCTGGTGCCCCTCCGGGGCGGTCTCCCCTGCTCCCTGGTGCTGCACCGATGCCTCCCTCTGCTCGCGCTCGGCCCGGAGGCGCTGGCGGCGCTCGGCATTCTGCCGGTTGTACTCCGCGTTCATCTCCGGCGGCTCGTGCTCGTGCACTGCCGCGTCGGTCTTCCCGCCGCGCGGCCCCTTGCCCCGGTGGTTCTTGCCGCCGCTGAAGTGGACCAGGGCGCGCCTGATCGGCGGCCCGTGGTAGGACCACTCGTTGATCGAGTCGCCTGCGGTGCGGAGCTGGTCGGCCCGCGCCTCGAACCTGACCACGGGCCAGTCGTCGTCCGGGTTCGACTGGCGGCCGTGGTCGCGGGCGTACTCGGGCGAGGAGGACACCCAGTCGCCCGTGTTGACCTCCCGGTGCGGCGACGGCAGCGAGCGGTACATCGTCACCCGCCGCGACGGCCAGCCTCTCGACCGGCGCACCTTGTCGTAGGAGTCCCAGTTTCCCGGCCCGTCACTCTCGATGTACCACTCGGGGTGCTCGTGGATGTCCTGCGGGTAGACCTTGCCGGAGCCCACCTCGTGCATTGCCTCGCCGTCGTCGGCGTCCGGGCCCTGGTGCTGCATCCGGTAGTCAGCGTCGGCAGCCTCGAAGTGCTCAAGCAGCCCGCCCTCGTACGTCAGGCCGTTGGCCTTCGCGTAGGCGCGGGCCTGCTCCTGGTAGGAAGGACTGAGCGCGCGGGCCTCCTCCTGGGGCAGACGGCGGACCACCGTGGCAGAGGTCGCGTCGTACTCGTCGGCCGGGCCTCGCGTGTGCACCGGGCGGTCGGCCGGGGTGACCTCGTAGACGTGCGCCCCGTACGCACCTGCCCGGTAGGGGTCGGTGCTCAGCCAGACCCGGTGCTCGTCGCCGGGGCCGCCGCGCGTCGGGCGGCCTACCTGGGCGGCCGGGAGCACGGTACTGCCAGGACTGAACTCGTCGTTCGTCCCGTGGTACCAGTACCTGGCCGCTGCCATGGCCACTAGGTTATCAATAAACCCCGTATTCGGGGTAGGTGCGCGGTCCTGGAACACGAGAGCCTCCCATGTCTTCCACGGGAGGCTCTCGGTACTCGCAGCTACCGGGCGCTAAGAGGCTAGCAGCACGCCCTCGTCGTGCGCCCCGGCGTCGGCGGTGAAGGCGGGGCACGGGCCGCCCTCCGGGCCGGCGTGGCACCCGGCCGCCCGGCACGAGGTCTTGCCGTTGCTGTGCAGCGTCAGCGGGTGGCCGCAGCCGTGGCAGCCGGACGCCGCCGCGACCGTCACGCGCCCCCCGGTCTTCACCGGGCCGGTGTTTCCCCTGCTGTCCATGGCTTTTCTCCTTCCCTGACGCAGGCTTCCTACTCAAGCGTAAGACGGCAGTGATCTTGTGTCACGAGCGGTGCCTGCGCATGGAGCCCATTCCTGCCCCGTAACGCCCCTGCTGCGCCGTGCGTCCCGCCCGTGGCATCATGCCCGGCCGCATCCCCCGCGCGAGGCCGCCCCTGCCGGTCGCCGAGCCAAGCTCGGCTGCCAGGGGGTTCATCGTGTCGGGGGAGAAGCGGTCCAGGGCGTCACGGCCCCCTGGCTGGCCCATGTGCGGGCGCTGGTTCTTCAGGTCCTTGGCGAGGTAGGCCTTGAGCTGCTCACCGAGCAGCCGGGCGGTGACGATCGCGGCGCAGTCGGCGATGTCCTTGGTCTGCACCGGGCCGGAGTCCGGCGGCAGCACCTTCTGGACGCCCTCCGGCTTCTGGAGGAACTTCAGCTCGTCCTTCAGCTCCGCGTGCGGCGGGCAGTGCACGAACCCCATGTTGAGGGCCGTCTTGAACGTCTCGTAGGTGGTCCAGTTGAGGGGGGCGGTCGCGGTGCGCTCGTAGCACATGATGTTCTTCTGGAGGTGCGCCCCCCGGATCATCTTCTGGAGCGCCTGCACCGAGGCGATCGAGTTCCACTGGTCGAACGTCAGCTCGTCAGGCTGGAACTTCATCACCACGTTCGAGAAGATCCAGTCCCGTACCTCGTCGTAGTCGATGATGTGGTCCCCGAAGTCGGCCGGGTCCCAGAAGTGCACCAGGTCGAAGATCACGTGGCTCAGCCCGTCCGGCCCCGGCTCGCAGTGCGCCACGGAGAACCCGAAGCGGCAGTTCACCGAGGCCGGGTCACCGTGCGCGGTGTAATCCAGGTACAAGGGGCCGCGCCCCTGCATCGTCAGCTCCGGCCGGCCGTACTTCGGGTCGCGCTCCAGCCACGGGGCGAACATCTCGTCGATCTTCGCGGTGTTCAGGTAGGCGTCCAGGGCGGTTGCCCAGTCCGACCGGCGCTCCACCCGGAACGTGTCGGGGTTGGCCTTCTCCTCGCGGGCCATCTCCTCGTCGTACGCCTGGATCGCGCCCTTCAGCGGCCTGAGCAGCGGGAGGGCCTCCGGGTCGTACTCGCCGAGGTCCCCGGTGAAGCCCGGCGGGAACAGCGGCAGCAGGTGCGCCCGCTCCCAGTCCTCGTAAACCGCCCAGGACTCAAGCTGGACCATCAATTTGGTGGGGAACGCGGGCATCGTCTCGCCCGGCTCAGGGGCCGGCTCGCGGGTCAGCGACAGCTCCCACAAGTGATAGAACTCGCCGATCATTTCCCAGGTGCTGGAAGGGAGCACCACGAACCCGTCGGTGCCGAACTGGTCGAGGGACGGCTTGGCGGCCCCGTACACCACCCCGAACTCCCTGGTCACGCCGGCGTTCTTGACGTGAGCTGCCTCGTCGAAGCCCAGGATGCATCCGGCCGGGCCACGGGGGGCCAGCGGGGTCGACTCGCGGGGGATGATGCGGAAGGTAGCCATGTCCCGGGAGGAGGCGATCCCCCTCGCGGCGAGCTTCCGCATCCGCACGAAGTCGTAGGGGGCGTAAACGGTCAGGCTCTCGGCCAGCGCCTCGCTGATGTACTCGGTGAAGCAGGGGGCGGTGGTGATCACCGAGTACAGGTCGCCCCAGAGGTTCTCCTTGGCCTGCTCTTTCTTGCCCGCGAAGACGGCGCACGCGAGGGGCTTGTTCTCGTCGATGCCGTAGAACTCCTGGGGGTTCCCCTTGCTCATGTAGTTCCACAGCACGTAGGCCATGCACAGCGCGGCGATGTAGCCCTTCCCCGCGCGGCGGCCCAGGGCGATGATGAACTCGGGGAACCACTTGTAGCCGCGCTTCTTCAGGTAGGCGATCCGCTCGTACAGGTCCGGCTGGATGCCCTTGGTCTGCGCCGAGAACTTGTTGTCCGCCGCGTCCGGGTTGGTGTCCCGGAACCGCTGCTGCCACTCGGCGATCACCTGCCGGTCGTAAGCGGTGAACAGGTCGTCGCGCAGGAAGACGACCTTGATCAGGGTCGCCTGGCGGGGGTACAGGTTCGGCTTGCCGAGCCAGTCCTCGCCGATGATGAACGTGATCGGGTCGGGGACCGGCGGCCCGTCGAACCAGGCGAGCACGTCCAGCGGCCCGGCCTGCTGGGTCTCAGGTGCCTGCCACCGGCTGATCGCCATCAGCCCTCCGGGTTCAGCTCGTTCCGGAAGCTGGTGCGCCGGTCGGCCTCCGTCGCCGTCTCGGTCACCAGGTAGGGGTCCCAGCCGAAGCCGTGGTTCGGGGCGTAAGGCCGTTCTCCGGCAACCTGGAAGAACTCCATCGCCTCGTGCTTCTCCACCAGGAGGAGCTGCTCGAACAGCCACCAGCGCCAGGAAGCTGAGTTGTAGGCGGCCGGGGGGACCAGCATGTAGTGGTGCACCCGGTAGGTCTCGCCCCGCTCCGGGTGGTAGGTGTTGTAGCCCAGCGTGGTGATCACCAGCGTCAGGCCCATGCTCCCCTGGCCACGGTCAAGCACCTCAAGGCTGAACTCCCAGCCGGGCCGGTACTCCAGCTCGGCGACCATCGCGGCTAGCTCTGCCGGATAAGGCGCGACCTGCTTCAGCTCAGTGCGAGTGCCCGTGGCCATGGCCGGAGTTCCCCTCCATGAAGCGGCGGACCGTCTCGCGGTCGGTCTTGATCACGCCGGCGTCTTCCTCCGGCAGCCCGAGGACGTTGCTGGTGACCTCGTGGACCTGCCGGTCCTTGTCGAAGACGTGCTTGCCGTCGGTGCGGCCGGTGACGGTGACCTCGGGCATCGCGCCCTCCTGCGGCTGGCCGCCGACCGAGAATCCGTACCAGCTCACCTCGACGGTGAAGCCGATCCCGGCGAACCGCTCGCGGATCTCGCGCTCGAAGTCGATGTAGTTGTGCCGGCCGTACCGCGCCTTGTCGTTCAGCTTCAACTGGAGCTGGAGGATCTCCTCGACCTCGTGGTCGTACAGGTCCAGCACGTCAGACATTCGTTCCTCCGGGCAGCGCTCGCTCGTTCGTGAGCACCGCCCTGATCTCAGCGGAAGAGTAGGCGTCGCCGACGAACTGCTTCCACTGGGCCGGGGTGAGGTACCCGCGCACCAGCTCGAAGAAGGCCATGAATGCGCCCTGCCAGGCAGAGGCCTCCACCCCTTCGCCGTCGCGGCTGCGGGCGATCTGCTCCTGGAGGCGGACGGCGGCCACCATGTCCGACGGCCGCACGTCCGTCATCCCCGACAGGAGCTGGGTGGTTCCCTGGCGGATGATCGCCGACAGGGCGTCCTCCCCCGTCGCCGAGTCGCTGGCGGCGTCAGCGCCGCGCGCCTGCGCCGCCTCCTCGAACGCCAGGCGCGCCTTCAGGTGCGGGGGGATCAGGTGGCCGTGGTCGACGTGGTACCGCAGGATCGTCATGTTGGGGCAGGCCGGCTTGCGGGAGGCGAAGAACTTCTGCACCGACTTGTAGCTCCAGCCCTCGGCCAGCGCCTGGTCGATCTGGTCGCCGTACGGGCTGCGGCACGCGCCGCAGGAGTCCTCGTAGGGCTTCTCCCAGGTCGCCTCGTCGGTGACGACGACCTTGACCCGGGGCCGCCCGTTACTCCCCGTCCCCGTCACCGCCGTCGTCACCGCTCACGAAGGTGTCCAGGCCGTCCTGCGCCCGCCTGACCGGGTAGTGCCCGTCACGCGAGTTCAGGTGCGGGTACTTGCTGTTCCACGTCCGCCCGAACACGCCCCGGCGCACGGCGGGGTCAGCGGTGCCGGTGCCGGTGTAGACCTCGTGGTCGTAGCGGTCCTGCTGCTTCCACGGGGTGAGGATGTCGCTCTTGGCCTCCCGGCTGGTGACGCCCTTCAGGGACGCCCACAGCAGCGCGTCGGCGGCGTCCTCCAGCTCGCGGCAGGTTCCGTGGCGCAGCCGCATCGGCCGCCGCTCCGGGTCCACGGCAGTCACGCTGCCACCTCCTCCGTCCAGGTGCCGCCCGGCCAGGCGGCGGCCAGGGTCCTCGCCCCCTGGCTGGCGTAGGAGGACACCGGGGCGCTCTCCTGGAGGCCCATCAGCAGCGCGGCCTCCCGCTCCGTCATGTCCTGGTAAAAGACCAGTTCTACTGCTTTCGCCCGCTGCGGGGTGAGGAGGACCTTCCTCTGCTCGAAAAGGTCCATGAGGTCAAATATGCAATAGAGATCGCCGTCCGGACCTGTCAGTGTGTCTATTCCCTCACTAACATAGAGAGAGTAGAAAAACTGCAAGTTACGTAGCAATCTGATAAGCAGCTTAGGGTCTATCTCGCACCCCCTGCCTGGGCAGACGCCACTACTGGAACATTAATTACAGGGCTCACAAGCGCGATGATAAAGCACGGAAGGGGGAGCATAACAAGATGCTCCCCCTTCGTTTTCCGGGTCTTTCCCTGCCTACTTAGGCCAGGTGCTCTCCATGAACCTCTGCATCCCGGCCAGGGTCCTGACCACCCCGTCCGCCTTACGCGACAGCGCGCTCTGGAAGAGCGCGAAGTACCGCTCCTGGGCGGCGTTCTTCTGGCTGTAGTGGGTCCGGTCCTCGATCGTCGGCTTGCCGCTCACCACGTGGTCCGGCAGCGCGGTGTACCCCCGGGAGAAGACTTCCTCCCACTCGCCCTTGGCGTACATCGCCTCCGCCCAGATGTTCGCCTTGACGATCTCGAACTCCAGCATGTGCGAGTGGATCAGGCCGATCAGGCGCAGCCGGTCGGTGTCGGACAGCAGCTCCCACTGCTCGACGGGGATTCCGTACTCGTCCTTCTCCCACTGCGGGGTCCCGTCCTCGTAGGTGAGGACCTCCCCGAAGCGGTCTGTCGCCGGGACGCGGACGTGCCTGCGGACGCGCTCGATGATGGCGAAGGCAACGCCGAGGCGACTGCGGATGATCTTGTCCGACAGCGCCTCCAGCTCCATGACCATCCGGGCGTCGTCGCCGGCCCAGCCGGTCCGCATCCGGGAGAAGCCCGTCGTCCTCATCGCCGTGGTCCGGTCCGGGTGCGGGTCGGACGTCATCGGCTCCTCGGCGGTGGCGTCCTCAGCCGGGACGTCCGACTCCTCCAGGACCCGATCTATCTGCTGCTGCGCGTCGCTCATGCTGCCGCCTTCCTCAGGTCATAAAGCCTAGTGAGACCCACTGACAGTCCGTCTCTCTGGTGCTCGTCCCAGCCGCGCGAGGCGGCATCGGGGACGTGGCGGAGCACCGCCGCCTTGATCGCCGGCTTGCGCTCGGCGCTGAGAATCCTCGGCCTGCCCAGCAGGACCGCCGACACGTGGGTGGGCACGATCACCGCGCACGCATCGCACTCTGACCACACGACTGCGCCGGCGATAAGCGAGGACTCCTTGCGGTGACCACCTCCCACGGGGGGAGCCTCCACCGCCTTCAGGATGCCCGGGTCGCTCATCCACCGGATCAGGTCCGGGTGGTCCCACAGGGAGTCCCGGAGGTCCTTCATCCGCTGCCAGGTGCCCATGTACCCGTCGTCGGACTGGCGCGGGTGGATGGTCCCGTGGTCCTCCACCTCCACGCGGCTCGTCACCTGGAAGAGCACCCAGCCGACGTTGGCCAGGGAGGCGTCCCAGGAGAGCATGCGCAGGCCCGGCATGAAGTCGGTGACGGCGGGCGGGTGCCACGGCGGCTTCGCCGGGGCGGCGCGGCGCGCCCTGAGCTGGCCGCGCATGTCTTCGAGGGCCTTCATGCGAGGATCGGCACCCCCCGCTCCAGGTGCGAGATGACCGCCAGGTACTTCTCCTCGGTCGCCATGGCGAACGCCGGGTCGAAGTCCAGGTGGAACTCCCGGGTCTCCCACGGCGAGCCCATGGTCATGAACAGGAAGATGTACTTCCGCAGGCCGCTCAGCCTCATGCACTCCTGGCCCTGAGCCCAGTACTTGGGCCACTTCTCCCGGAACTGGGCGGTGTCCATGTCCCGGACGCCCTTCAGCCCGAACGGGTAGATCGTCTTGAAGTCGAAGCCGTAGACGTCATCTCCCGCCAGGGACCAGGCGGCGCGGGTGTCGCCGAAGTTGAGGATGGCGTCCAGGTGCGCCGAGGAGCGCGTCGCCGGGTGGGCGAAGCCGAACTCGGTGCAGTACCGGAACCCCGGCCGGGCGCGCAGCGGGCGGTACGGACGGCCGCAGCTCGGGCAGTCGCCCTGGGGCAGCGGGACGGCCCGCCCGGTCCAGGCGAGGAACGCCTCGATGATGGCGTGGAACAGGGACCCGGCCATCACCGCCATGCGGACGTTGTAGGCCGACTCGTCGAAGTCGTCGCCGGCGGCGAGACCCCCGGTCAGCCACTGGTACAGCTCGTGCTCGGTCATGAGCGGGTGCTGGCTGGCGTGGAACCGCCCGTCGGGCCGACGTGGCATCGGCCGCTGCACCAGCAGGTTGAGCGGCACGTCGGCCCTCGGGTCCATGACGAACTGGTGCAGCAGCGGCTTCACCAGCGTCCCGCTCGCCGACACCTGGGCGAGCCTGGTCAGCTTAGGCACTAGCCGACCTCGATCTCCGGCTTGGCCTTGCAGACGCGCACCAGAAGGGTCCCGGTGCGGTCGTACAGGTCGCAGCCGGCCGCGATCACGTCGTCGAGGAACAGCTTCGGCCGGTTGTCCATGCTGCGGTCCACGTGGCAGGTGTGGATGTCCCAGTGGGTCCGGCTGCCGTCGGCCGCGTAGTCGTACGCCACCCCGATGACCTCG
>Ga0207693_10004446_pt1 | contig 11845 bp, 8 predicted proteins | sample LARL81metaG_FD_184347 | JGI IMG/M metagenome (GOLD analysis project Ga0207693, IMG submission 184347) | Corn, switchgrass and miscanthus rhizosphere microbial communities from Kellogg Biological Station, Michigan, USA - LAR L8-1 metaG... | ecosystem: Host-associated > Plants > Roots >...
GCAGCTTCCGGCGCCGAGGGCCGCCGCCAGGGCCACCGCGGTGGTGTCTGAGCCGCCCCGGCCGAGGGTGGTGATGTCCTTGCTGTCCTGCGAGACGCCCTGGAATCCGGCCACGATCGGGATCGCGCCGTCGTCAAGCGCGCCCGCGATCCGGCCCGGGGTGATGTCGATGATCCGCGCCCGTCCGTGCACCGAATCGGTGATCACGCCGGCCTGCGAGCCGGTGAACGAGCGCGCGCGCAGGCCGAGGTTGGCGATGGCCATGGCCAGCAGGGCCATCGAAATGCGCTCGCCGGCGGTGAGCAGCATGTCAAGCTCGCGCCCGGGTGGTAGCGGGCTGACCTGGTTGGCCAGGTCCATCAGCTCGTCGGTGGAATCGCCCATCGCGGAAACCACCACCACGACGTCGTGGCCGGCCTTCCTGGTGGCCACGATCCGCTGTGCGACCCGCTTGATGCCGTCGGCATCAGCCACCGACGACCCGCCGTATTTCTGCACGACAAGGGACACGTGGTGTCGCTCCTCCGAGTCGGCCAGCGGTCTGACGCTCGAGTGTATCCAGCGGCTCCGGAGGCTTCCGGCCGATTTTCCGCCCGGGCTCGCTACTCGGCCACGTCGAGCCGGGCGTGCGCGACGACGGCGTGCAGTGCGCGCAGCGCCGCGCCGCCGTGCGTACCCCAGTGGTTGAAGTAGGAGTACTGCCACCACCACATGGCCTCGAGGGAACGGCCCGCCTGGTAGTGCTTGAGCCCGTGCACCAGGTCTGCGGCGACCGCCGCCAGGTCATCCGACAGCCGGAAGGACGTGGCCTGGGTGTCCGCGTAGGGATCGAAGAGCTCGGCGTATTCATCGCAGGGTCGCAGCCCGCGGGCGAGCCCGCTGCGCAGCTCGTCCAGGTCCGGGTCGGCGCCGACCTCGGGTTCCCAGTTCCCGGGCAGGATGACGTCCTTGCTCGCCCCGAGCTGGGCCCCGGCCAGCAGGACCTGCGAGACCTCGAGCAGCAGCAGCGGCACGGTCTCCTCGCCGCCCTCGCCGCGAGCCAGCGCCGCGATGCCGTCCAGGAAGTCCTGAGCATTCCCGGCTATCCGGTCGGCCAGCGGTATCCAGCCGTCGGCCTGCCCGGCTGAGGAGTCCGCTCCGTCAGACATCCAGCAGCCTCCGTCCCTCGAAAGCGCGCCCCAGTGTGATCTCGTCCGCGTACTCCAGGTCCCCGCCGACCGGAAGGCCGCTGGCCGGCCTGGTCACCCGGATGCCCATGGGCTTGACCAGCCTGGCCAGATAGGTCGCGGTCGCCTCCCCCTCGAGGTTCGGGTCGGTGGCCAGGATGAGCTCGGTCACCGTACCGTCGGCAAGCCGGGCCATCAGCTCCTTGATCCTCAGGTCCTCGGGACCTACACCTTCGATCGGGCTGATCGCCCCGCCGAGCACATGGTAGCGGCCGTGGTACTCGCGCATCTTCTCTACCGCAGCGACGTCCTTGGGCTCCTCGACCACGCAGATGACCGAGACCTCACGGCGCGGATCCCGGCAGATCCGGCACTCCTCCTCCTCGGCCACGTTGCCGCAGGTCCGGCAGAACCGCACCTTCTCTGTGACCTCGACCAGGGCGGACGCCAGCCGCCGCACGTCCTCCGGATCGGCGGCCAGCAGGTAGAAGGCGATCCGCTGCGCGCTCTTCGGGCCCACGCCCGGCAACCGGCCCAGCTCATCGATCAGGTCCTGGACGATCCCTTCGTACACGTCAGCCCTCAGATCTCCCGGTCAGGCACCGGGCCCGGGCTCTGGCTCCATGCCGGGCCCGGCACCCGGCAGGCCCATCCCGCCGCCCAGCCCGCCGATCGCGCCGGCCAGCGGTCCCATCTTCTGCTCCTGCAGGTCGCCCGCGGCCCGGTACGCGTCGCGGACCGCAGCCAGCACCAGGTCGGCGACGGTCTGGGCGGTCTCCGCCGGGTCAGCAGGGTCGATGACCTCCGGGGCGATGGTGAGATCCACCAGTTCACCCTGACCGTTGACCCGGGCGGTGACGAGCCCGCCGCCCGCCGTTCCCTGTACCTCGGTCTCGGCCAGCTCTTGCTGCGCGGTCATCAGCTGCTCCTGCATCTGCTGAGCCGCGGCGAGCAGCTGCTGCATGTCCATCTGGCCACCTGGATCCACGGTGCCCCCAACTCGAGCTAGCCGGTGCCGCCCCGGCGTCTGCGCTGGTGGGCTGCCGGCCGGGACGATCGCTTATCAGACAGAGCCTACGGCCTCAGCCGGGCCGGCCGCGCAGCCCCCGGCTTCCGGGAGCGACGATGGCCGCTAGCGATTGTCGGTCTCGTCGACGATCTGCCCGCCGAGCTCGCGCTTGATCAGGTCTATGCCGGTGAGTGCGTCGTCGCCGGCCGAGGCGTCAGGGTCGCGCACGTCGAAGGGATCGCCGTCGCCGGGGGCGTGACCGGCCGGGGCGGCTTCGGGATCGGCCGGCCGCGGCCGGGCCCCCCGCGCTGGCTCCGGCTGCTGCGCGGGGGCTGGAAGCGGTGCCGTTCGGGCGGAATTTCCCTGATTTTCCCGAACGGTTCCGGTGTCGGCGCCGTGGTCGGGCGGATCTTCCTGAGCAGGGCCAGACACCGCTCTGACCTTGACCTTCAGGCCGAAGGATTGGGCGAGAACCCGTTCCAGGTCGGCGTCGCACTCGCTGCTGACGAACCCCTTCACATCGCCGGCCCGGGCGAACCGGACGGTGAGGACGCCATCGACCAGGGACTGTACGGTCGCCGTACGCAGCAGCATCCAGGCCACGCGGCGCACCCTCTTCACCGCGTCGAGTACCGATTCCCAGTCGTCGCGCAGGGATTGCGCATCGGACGGCGGAGCGGCCGCCGCGGGGCGGGGACCGGCCGTTTGCCCGCGGCGGGAGCCGGAGCGCGACGGCGCGGAAACGCCCGGGGCAGCATCGGACGCATCCGACGGCCCTGCCGGGCCATCCGCCTGGGCTGGTTCCGAAGTGTCGGGGGCGCGGCGGGAGGCGACCGTGCGCCCGCCCGGGGCAACATCGGACGCATCCGGCGGACCCGCCGGGCCATCCGCCTGGGCTGGTTCCGAAGTGTCGGGGGCGCGGCGGGAGGCGACCTTGCCCTCGCCCGGGGCACCCGACCGCGTTTCCGCGGGAACGTCCGGCGCGTCGCCAGGCGGACCTGCTGGCCGGTCCGGGGCGACCGGCCGCGTTTGCGCCGCAACGTCCGGCGCGTCACCGGACGCGCCCGACGGGTCGGCGGGGGCAGCGGGCCGGCGTGGCGCGGGAACATCCGGCGGCACCGGGACCGAAGCCGCCGCGGGGCTGCCTGGGCCTTCGGTGGCCTGGCCGGCCGGACGGGCCGGCTGGGGGGCCGCCGCGCGCTCCAGCCGTTCCAGCCGGGCCAGCAGCGCGCTGGGGTCGGAGCTCGCCCCGGGCAGCAGCACCTGGGCGCACATCAGCTCGAGCAGGAGCCGGGGGGCGGTCGCGCCGCGCATCTGGACTAGGCCCTCGCTCAGCACCTCGGCGGCGCGGGTCAGCTGAGCCTGACCGAACCGGCCGGCCTGCTCGGCCATCCGCTGCAGTCGGTCGGCCGGGGCGTCGATCAGCCCGGTCTGGCCGGCGTCGGGGACCACGCTGAGCACGATCAGGTCGCGAAACCGGTCCAGCATGTCGGCGGCGAACCGGCGAGGATCGAGGCCGGCCTCCATCACCCGGTCAACCACGCGGAACACCGCCGCCCCGTCGCCTGCCGCGAACGCGTCGGTGACCTCGTCCAGCAGGGCCGCGTCGGTGTAGCCGAGCAGGAACGCCGTCTTGTCGTACGTGAGCCCCGACTCATCGGAGCCGGCCAGCAGCTGATCGAGCACGGACAGCGAATCACGGACCGAGCCCGCGCCCGCGCGGATCACGAGCTGCAGCGCTTCGGGCTCGCTGGCCACGCCCTCCTGGCTGAGAATGTCGGTGAGCAGCTGGCGCAGCACCGCTGGCGCCACCAGCCGGAACGGATAGTGGTGGGTCCGGGACTTGATCGTCGCGATGACCTTCTCGGGCTCGGTCGTGGCGAAGATGAACTTCAGGTGCGCGGGCGGCTCCTCTACCAGCTTGAGCAGGGCGTTGAAGCCCTCCCGCGTGACCATGTGAGCCTCGTCGATGATGTAAATCTTGAACCGGCCGGAGACCGGGGCGTAGAACGCGCGCTCGCGCAGGTCCCTGGCGTCGTCCACGCCGCCGTGCGACGCGGCGTCGATCTCGATCACGTCGATGCTGCCCGGGCCGTTCGGCGCCAGGGCGATGCAGGACTCGCACACCCCGCACGGTTCCGGTGTGGGCCCCTTCACGCAGTTCAGCGAGCGGGCCAGGATCCGGGCGCTGGTGGTCTTGCCGCACCCCCGCGGCCCGCTGAACAGGTAGGCGTGCGAGACCCGGCCTGCCTGCAGCGCGCGGGTAAGCGGCTCGGTGACCTGCTCCTGCCCTTTGACCTCGGCGAACGTGGCCGGCCGGTACCGCCGGTACAGGGCCAGGCTGTCACCAGGCGCCATGCTCGAAGGCTCACCTGCCATTGGTCTCATCCTCGCAGGGCGGGAAGGGACCCCCCGCACACCCGCCAGAGCCCGCGTACCCTTGCTGCCTTCCGGCCCTGGGGGAGTTGGCGGGATAAACGCCGTACGGGGGGTCTCGAGTCAGCTTAGCGGGGTGTCGCTAGTGCCTGCTCCCCCATCCGGTGCCGGGGCCGACCCGGCGCCTGGCCAGGCGGCTGGCCGGTAAGCTAGCCGGCGGAGGATTCGCCTAGTGGCCTAGGGCGCACGCTTGGAAAGCGTGTTGGGGGCAACCCCTCAGGAGTTCGAATCTCCTATCCTCCGCCGCGCTGACCTGCGACGACGCGCTTGGGTTACGTCCGCGCGCTGCGCTATGTCCCACAGCGTGTGTCTCATTTTCTGTCTCAGTTTGAGTCCTGGCCATATGCCTTATTCCGGACAAATCGGTGTGGTGGTGCGCTGAGATGACTCACGTTGTACCTGGTCAGGGATGTCACGGACGTACCTGAACGGAACCGCGCACGCCGCTGAAGCGTGCGCCTCTCAGTTCAATGCAGGCCGGGAACAGCCACACGTCCGGCCGGGTCCAGAGGTCCGGCAGCGTGGGGTGGTCTTGTGTGGTCACCGGGCGCCGGACAAGCCGTTGTGCTGCCGGGGCAAGACTCACGGCCGCAGGCGAGCCCGGCCCCTCACCGCAAAACGTCCGCGTGCTGCGTCCTTGGCCCCGGCCGCTGACCACGTTACGCGGCCGGGGTCAGGAGTTGCTCGCTGGCTGGCCTGCCCATGGTGCGTTGTGCCTAGGCAGCATCGTGAGCTGACCAGTCGTTCATGCGCACCCCGGAGTCTCAGAGCCCAGGAAGCCGTCTGCGGTGAGGGCGGCCCGTAGCTTACGCCGGGCGTCGAATACCATCTTGTAGATCGAGTTCCGGCTGGAAGCAAGCTCAACCACCAGAGCATCCAGCGGCACCTGGTTCACCACGATCGCGACGAAAACCTCCCGCTGCCGCGGGGTCAGCTCATTATCCACGGCGCGTCGCAGCGCGGCGAGCAGATCCCGCCATTCGGCCTCCTGCGCGGGCTCGAACCCGAACGCATCCGGCAGCCGGTCCCAGTCCTCGGTGTCCAGCGGCACGCTTGCATGACGCCAGAAGTGCCGCCCGATCTTGGATGAGACCTCGAGGATGACGAATTTGCACGCCCAAGTGGTGAACCGGCTCTCGCCGCGGAACTGGCCGAGCTTGCCGATGATGGCCAGCATCGCGTCCGCCGCGGCCTGGCAGGCCAGATCGTCCAGCTCGGGGCCGGTGATCCGCAGCCGCGGCGCGCGCCGCTGCACCTCGCCACGCGCGATGCGGACCAGCATCGCGTGCAACCGGGCCAGGGCCGCCTCTCGCAGGCGACCGGTACCGGCCAGCGCCTGGCACCACTCGGCTGACTCGGGATCGAGACGGGCATCGGCCCCAGGGATCTGGTCAGCCATGCAACTCACCAGCCTGAAGTGTCAACACCCGGACGGCGGCCGTTCCGTCGCAGCGCAGGGTGAGCCCATGGCGGCCGCCCGCGGAGATGCCCGTGATCCTTGGACCCCCGGACCGCCAGCGGTGTGAGCCGTTGCCGGGCTGGAGGTTTCGGCATAGCGCGTCCCAGGCGGCCGCCAGCCGCGACTTGATAGTTCCGGCGGAAACGTCCAGCTCGGCGGCAATGTCGTCGATGCAGAGGTCGCGCAGGTAGCGCACGCTCAGCAGGTCGCGGTCGCGAGGGCGCAGGCCGGCGTAGCCGAAAGCACCGATCGCCGCAGCGACCGTCTGCCGTACCCGACCCGCGCTGGGCTCATCGCTGCGCTGCAGTGCCGATGCGAAGATGGCGTCAGCTTGGCAAGTGCGACTGCTCAAGCAGGGCATCACCGGGCACATGGTGGGCCTCCTCGGCGTACTCATCAGCCCCGGCGGGTGCCGGTCCGGACCCGAGAGCTCCTTGGCCACGGCTCTCCGGGGCACCTCCGGACTTGCGCAGATAGGGCCCCTTAGACGCTACGAATCCGGTAAGCCGATCGAATCCCGGAAGGTCCTTAGTCCTGCCGGTAGTCGTAGAGGCGTTGCCCCGGAACGACTAAGGACTTTCATGGATGCGGCGCCCGGCGGGCTGGCCCCAACGTGTAGGGAGAAGTCAGTGATCACGGGGAAGGCCCACGCGAGAGGTGGAACGAGCCAGCAGTGAGGGACGATGACCTATGGCGCCACGTCGCCGCCGAGCTCTTTTGGGACCCGCAGGTGGACAGCGAGGCGATCGAGGTATCGGCCGCCGACGGCACAGTCACGCTGCGCGGGACCGTGGCCAGCCTCCGGTCGAAGCGGGCGGGGGGCAGGGCCGCGGCACGCGTCCGCGGCGTTACCTGGGTCGCCAATGAACTGCGGGTACAGATCGCGGATGCAGACCGGCGGGACGACGAGGATCTGCGCGGCGACGTGCTGGAAGCGTTGATGTTGGACGTCTCGGTTCCGATGACCGTCGATGTGCAGGCCCGGGATGGCTTCGTCACTCTAACTGGCACGGCGCAGTGGCACTACCAGCGCGAGGCGGCCGAGTTCCGCACCGCCAACGTGCCCGGCGTTGCCGGTATTGACAACGCCATCAGCTTGACCCAGACTCCCGATGCCCGAGAGGCACGGGACGCCATCCGCGCCGCGTTCTGGCGAGATGCCGCCCTAGAGGCAGACGGGCTCTCGGTCGAAACCTCCTCTGCCGGGCTGGCGATCCTGTCCGGCGTGGTACGCTCCTGGGCCGCGCACGATCACGCGGTAGCGGCCGCCTGGTCCGCGCCTGGCGTAACCCGGGTAGATGACCGAATCCGTGTCGAGAGCGGACCGTAGCTCACCGTCAGTCCCGCTGTGTGGCTGTTTCCTTGTCGTCCCGAATTGTCCGGGCAAGCTGGGTCCGGCTGCTGACGCCGAGCTTGCGGAAGATCTTGCGCAGGTGGTACTCGACGGTGCTGGCGCTGATGAACAGCCGGGCAGCGATCTCCCGGTTGGACAGATGCTCGGCGACCAGCCCCGCGATCTGCTCCTCCTGAGGGGTGAACACCTCCGGAGCTTCGGGGCTGCGCGGGCGGGCCCGCTCGCCGGTGGCGCGCAGCTCGGCCCGGGCCCGGCCCGCGAACGCCTCCATGCCCATCGCGTCGAACATGGAGAAGGCGGTGCGAAGCTGGTCCCGGGCGTCGCGGCGGCGGCGCTGGCGGCGCAGCCACTCGCCGTAGAGGAGGTGGGCGCGGGCGAGCTCGGGACGGTGCCGGGTACGACCGAGCCGGTCGATCCCCTCGCGATAATGCTCCTCGGCGGCTTCGTCCCCGCTCAGCAAGGCGCGGGTGCGCGCCTCGATCCCCAGCCCCAGGTCGGTTCCGCCGGCCCGGGTCTTTTCGGCGAGCAGATCCAGGGCGTCGCCGGCGATGCGCGTGTTGCCGGTGCGTGCGGCGGCCTCGATCAGCTCGGGCAACGCCCAGATGGAAACATATATGTGCTCGTGCTTGCTGGCTTGCCGGGCGGCGGCCAATGCTTCCTCGCAACGGCCGAGGCCGTTGTAGAGGACTGCGGCTACCCAGTGCGCGACTGTCACCGAGACTCCCTGGCCGCCGGCTGTGGCCTGCTCGATGATGGACTGGATCAGCGGGACGGCCTCGGGTTCTCTTCCCCGGAACGCAGCGAGCATGGTAGCGGCGACGGGTGCGAATCGAGACCCGGTGGCCTCGCAGACCGTATCGGCTTCGGCGATCAGCAAGGTGGCAGCAGCGAAGTCGCCACTCCACACGGTCTCGATGGCCATACGGTTCAGCAGGAACGAGAGCTGGTCGAGCGCGCCGACGTGACGGGCGAGCTGAACCTGCCGGACGGTCACGCGCCAGCCCTCGTCGTCCCAGAGAGCTTCGTCCGCCACCGTGGCGGCAAAGCCCCACCGGAGTAGCTCTTCCTCGGGGATGCCTGGGCGGCCAAGGGCGCTTGTGGCCTGCCGCAACAGCGGTGCAGCGGCAGCCGGCCCGTCGGTGACTAGCAGCGCAAATCCGTCCAGCACCAGGTCGACAAGACGCGGCGGATGCGCTGGCGGGGGGAGGACCCTGGCGGCGCGGGAGACCTCAAGCAGGTCACCGGCGCCCGCCAGATACCCGGCGAAGAATGCCGCTTGCCACGCGTCGACGAACGTCTCGCGGGCCAGGTCGGGGTTGAGCGGTTCGAGCCGCTTGGCCGCCTTCAGCAGAAGGGGGGGAGCGTCGCTGCCCAGGCCGGAGGCGAACGCGATCCTCCCGCGCAGCAAGTCCCCCCGGGCGGCTTGAAACTCGTCCATCGGCCCCGACTCCGCCAAGGCCATGAGGTCGGTGGCCTTGCCGAACTTCCCGGCCTGCAGGCTGGCCTGTGCCGCGGCCAGCGTGCGTTCAGTGCGGCGCACCGGGTCGGGCGTCAGCGCCACCGCGCGTTCCAGGAACGCTGCGGCGGCAGCCAGCCCGCCGCGGGCCTGCGCCCGGCTCGCGGAGCGTTCAAGCTCGGCGGCGACATCCTCGTCGGGTTCTAGCGCTGCCTCGGCCAGATGCCAGGCCCGCCGGTCCGGGTCGGCGTCCGGGTCGGTGACCCCGGCCAGCGCGGCATGCACTCGGCGCCGCGTCCCTGCCGGGGCCGCGTAATAGGCCGCCGAGCGGATCAACGGATGCCGGAACCTCACCTGCGGCTGCCACGACACCAGCCGCCGGGTCTCCGCGACCTCGCCCGCCTCGGGGCCGGCGGCCAGCTGCCCGGCTGCCTTCGCCACCAGCGCGGGATCCCCGGTCGGGTCGGCCGCCGCCACCGCTAGCAGCGTCTGGGTGTCTATCGGCAGGGCCCGCACCCGGGCCAGGTACAGCTCCTCCAGGCGCCCTCCGAACCGCAGCGGCCAGCTCAGCGGCACCGCCCCCGATAGCTCCGCCGGGGTCAGCTCCTCGCCCAGCTCCACCAGCGCCAGCGGGTTGCCCGCCACCCCGGCCACGACCTGGGCGCTCACCCGCCCATCCACCTGGGCGCTGGCCGACGTTGCCAGCAGCTCACCCGCCGCCTCTTCCGGCAGTCCGCCGAGCATCAGTTCCGGCAGCCCGGCCAGCGCGGCCGCCTCTCCCTCCTCCTCCCGGACGGTGAACAAGATGCCGACCCGGTCTGCGTACAAGCGGCGGGCGACGAACCCGAGCACCTCCACCGACACCTGATCCAGCCACTGCGCGTCATCGATCAGGCACAGCACCGGACGGGCGGCCGCCGCGTCCGTCAGCAGCGTGAGCGCCGCCAGCCCGACCAGGAACCGGTCCGGCGCCGGCCCGGCTACCAGCCCGAACGCCGACGCCAGTGCTTGCCGCTGCGGCCCGGGCAGCCCGTCCAGCCCGCTCAGGAATGGCACCAGCAGCTGGTGTAGCCCGGCGAACCCCATCCCCATCTCCGCCTGCACCCCGGCCACGCGGGCCATCTGCAAGTCATGTGCCTGCCCGGCCGCCCACTCAAGCAGCACCGTCTTGCCGATGCCCGCATCCCCCCGCAGCACCAGCACCCCGCTCAGCCCGTCCCGGACCGCCGCCAGCACTTCCTCCAGTGCGGCGGTTTCCGTGGCCCGGTCCAGCAACTCGCTAATCGCTCAGCCCTCCCGCCGCGGCCGCGACGGGCCAGCCACCTCGGCCCGCCTCAGCGCACAGGGCGGCGCACGACCATCATCGCTCACATGCCAGTGGGGGACCAGCAGGTCCCGGACCTGGCCCGGTCCCGCAGGCCCAAGCGGAAGCGTGGCGATCGTCGAGCGCTGCCCGGCGCCGATGATGAGATCTCCTTCCCAGTGCCCAGCCTGGCGCCGGGACTCGGCGACCGGGAGCCGGTTCCGTAGCGGCTTCATCGTGTTCCACTGGCGCAGCGCCCCGTCGCGGGAACGGCCACGGCCGCGGCGGTGCCGGTAGGTGCGGGCGGTGCGCAGCAGCCCGGGCGAAATCGGGACGATCAGGCCGCGGTAGAGCGCATCGTAGATCGTCTCGGTGCGATGTGCCAGGCCGGCTTACGCGGGTAGCGGCGGCGCAGCCACCGGCTGATCTGTCCGGGTGACCACCGTTGTTCCCGCTTTGCGGCCACGACGGCCGCCAGCCCGGCATCGGCCTCGAACAACCGCGTCCTGGGCGGCGGCGCCGCAGGTGGGCCCGCCTGTGGGCATCCAGGGCTGGTAACGGCCGTCCGGCTTGCGGTTGCGGGCGATCTCCCGGTAGACGCTCTGGTAGCTCTTGCCGATCCGTACCGCGATGGCCTTGACCGGCTCGCCGCGCACAAGCCCGTCGGGGATCTCGATCCGGTCGTCTGGTCGGCCCGACGGGCAGGGACCCGCCGCCGGGTCCTGGGGCCGCGGCGGGGAAGAAGCTGGCTCAGCCGGCGATCCAGCCCACGTCGGATAGGGGCTACATCGCGGTCGGAAACGAGTCCCCGACCGGCGCAGCTCGCGCGGGTTCGTTGCATCCACGGCACACGCGAGCTGGTCGGCGAACGCCAGGCCACGGGAAGCCCGCCCGCCAGTGCCGCAGTGGTCCGGTGCGCCGGCCGCGTACCCGCAGCTGAGCGGGGCCTAGGCGGATCAGGCTGCCCAGGCGCGCGAACTCGGCTGGCCGATGACACAACGGGTGAGCCGCCACCTCCCACCGGTGACCGACCCGGGCCTGGCCGCCGAACCGCTGCGCGAACTGCCCGGCCAGCTTCGCTGCAAGCGGCAGCGCCGCCCCGAAGCGAAGGCCATGAACACGGCTGGCTGCGGCACCGCCTTGACCGCAAGCCACCCAGAGCCGATATCGGGCCACGTTAGAAGGCATCACGCCAGGCGATGCAGAACCTCAGCGGGAGAACGCACGCCAAGCCGCCGATCTGGGCGTGTGCAAAGCTCGGACTCGCTGGGGGCCCCGGCCACAGATAACAGGGGTGATCCGCGCGCCTATTCGCCTCGCCGAGTGGTTGCCTGGCCGGGGCCGGTGACGGTCAGGCCGCCGACAGGGACCCGGGACGATAGCTCATGTCGGCATCTTGGCTGCCAGCACATCAACCGGCTTGATGTCGGGAGGGGAGGCGAGGAGCTCATCGGCGCGCTGCATGAGGGCGGCGGCGATGGGACCGTCAAGATGCGCCTGGCGGCCCGCGGCGGCCGGGAAGAAGTCGGCAATAGCGAACGTCGAAGGGTCAATCTTGACCGCGAACCAGGCGGTCGTCTCGGGCTCGGCCTGGGCCAGCGGCAGGGCGCTGGTGAGAAATCTGGCGAGCTCATCCTCCTTCCCCGGCTTGGCGTGCATCGT
>Ga0207693_10004447_pt1 | contig 11844 bp, 7 predicted proteins | sample LARL81metaG_FD_184347 | JGI IMG/M metagenome (GOLD analysis project Ga0207693, IMG submission 184347) | Corn, switchgrass and miscanthus rhizosphere microbial communities from Kellogg Biological Station, Michigan, USA - LAR L8-1 metaG... | ecosystem: Host-associated > Plants > Roots >...
GCTCGTCGAAGCGAAAGGCGAAATCGCCGAACTCGCCAACACTATTAATAGTATGACGGAGACGCTTGCCACTTTCGCCGATCAAGTCACAACTGTCGCGCGTGAGGTTGGCGTTGAGGGGAAGCTTGGCGGTCAGGCGAACGTCCCTGGCGCCGCCGGCACATGGCGCGATTTGACCGACAATGTGAATCGACTCGCGGCGAATTTGACGACGCAGCTTCGCGCCATCGCTGATGTCGCAACGGCCGTCACGAAAGGCGATCTGACGCGTTCGATTCAGGTGGGAGCGCAAGGCGAAGTTGCATTCGTGAAGGACAACATCAATGAGATGATCCGCAATTTGAAAGACACGACGCTGCGGAATGACGAGCAGAACTGGCTGAAAACCAATCTCGCGAAATTCACGCGGATGCTGCAGGGGCAGAGAGATCTGTTAACGGTTGGTAAACTCATTTTGTCGGAGTTGGCGCCGGTGGTTTCTGCTCAACAAGGTGTCTTTTATATCGTCGAGAATTCATCGCGAAAACCCGAACTCAAGCTTTTGGCAAGTTATGCCTATGGCGGCCGAAAAGGTTTAAAAAATCGTTTTCGGTTGGGCGAGAGTTTAATTGGCCAGGCGGCGCTGGAAAAACGGCGCATTCTTTTGACCGATGTGCCTGCGGATTATGTCGCGGTGAGTTCGGGGCTGGGCGAATCGCGTCCGATAAACATCGTCGTTCTTCCCATCTTGTTTGAAGGAGAAGTAAAGGCGGTGATGGAACTTTCATCTCTCGATCGTTTTAGCTCCACGCATCAGGCGTTTCTCGATCAACTGACTGAAAGCATCGGCATTGTCCTGAACACAATCGAAGCGAATACGCGAACGGAAGACCTGCTCAAGCAATCGCAATCGCTCGCCGCGGAACTCCAAAATCGCCAGGAGGAATTGCAGAAGACGAACGTGGAGTTGCAAGAAAAAGCGCGGTCTAACCTCGCGAAAGATCAGTTCCTTGCCATGCTCAGCCACGAATTGCGCACTCCTCTTACACCCGTGCTGGCGTCCGCGATGGCACTCGAGAGTGAGCAGGGCTTGCCGGAGAATATTCACGAGTCGTTGCAGATGATTCGCCGAAATGTGGAGCTGGAGGCCCGGCTCATCGATGATTTGCTTGACCTAACGCGGATTAGCAGAGGCAAGGTCCAACTCAATTTCGAAGTCGTGGACGCTCATACACTGTTGCAAAATGCGCTCGAGATTTGCCAGGCGGACATCGATCGAAAACATCTGGCGCTTCGACTTGATTTCACTGCGCAAAAATTTCATTTGCGAGCGGATCCGGCGCGGCTCCAGCAGATCTTTTGGAACTTAATAAATAATGCGGTGAAGTTTACATCCAACGACGGGCAAATTTCTATTTCCTCGACTAACGATACCTTCGGGCAACTTCGTGTTGAAATCGCCGACACCGGCGTGGGAATTGAGCCTGAAGCATTGCCAAAAATTTTTGATGCCTTCGAACAGGGCGGATCGACCCAGCTTGGAGGCTTGGGTCTCGGCCTCGCCATCAGCAAAGCGCTGGTCGAGACTCACAAGGGAACAATCACCGCGGAGAGCGCCGGCCGAAATAAAGGTGCCAGGTTCACCTTGATCTTTCCCACCTGCGAAAAAGTGGACGTCCAGACCGCACCAACCGCGTCCCCCCAGCTGCCGCTACGGCAGACGATGCGCATCCTCCTGGTTGAGGACCACGAAGATACGAAACGATCGCTTACGAATTTGCTACGGCGGCGCGGTTATCAAGTGGAGTCGGCTGGCGATCTTCAATCGGCGCTCGATCTGAGCACGAAGGAGGAGTTTGATGTACTCATTAGCGACCTCGGTTTGCCTGATGGCAGCGGAATCGATTTGATGCGCGCGCTGAACTCCCAGCGCCCGGTCTTCGGAATTGCCCTTACTGGTTTCGGGATGGAAGACGATATTCGCAAAAGTTACGAAGTGGGTTTCAAGCATCATCTGGTGAAACCGATCGATTTAAACAAGCTCGATTCCTTCATTCAGGAGAGCGCGGCAGCGCTGCCGCGGGTAACTGCAATTCGCTAGATCACGCGGTCTCCAGCGCACCGGGGACGACCCTGCTCCTGCGCGCCAAAGACCTTCGGCGGCGAGCTGTGTGTTCCCGCAGAAAGATCAGGCGATCAATTAACAATCGTCGAAGGCGGCCGAGGTCCGCAACCCGGTACGACAAGACAGATCAGGCTACCGCGCTCGCTCTCAGCTGAATCAGGCCTTAGTGCGACTGCGTAAGCCAGCCGCCTGTTGCCTGAATCGGTGTTGGATCACCGCCCACGTTCACCCACGCGACAAGGGCACGGCGTTGAGATTCGCTGCTCTTTTCGTCCAGCTTAAATTCGGCGCGCAACGGCGAACCCTGCAGTCTCGACTCATGATGCACCAGCGCCACAAAATCGTGGGTGAGTTTGCGACCGGCGTTCTCACCGCGCATAACATCGGATGTTACTCCAAAGCCAAGTAGGGCGACGTGCGCAGTTGCATCTCCCGTCATTGGTTTTGTCGAAGTAAACGCGATAACAAAATTTCTGGCGTCATTTTGTGAAACCGTTAGCACGCCCGGTGTTTCGTTCGATTCGCGCGAGAGCGTGTCCGCGCCTGACCATTGCCATTCACGTCCGTTTAGAACGAACTCCGGAGTGTAGACAGTGTCAGCCCTCCAGGCCGACGCATAGGTGTGCTGCCGCTGCGTAAACTCGACAGAGGCGAGCCGATCTTTCCAGCCCAGGTTGTCCCAGTAGTTTACGTGAAGTGCGATTGGGACGAATGTTTTCCAAAGCGCCGGATTCGTCGCGAGTTTTGAAAATGTTCGCTCGGCTGGCGGACAACTGCTGCACCCTTCCGAGGTGAAGAGTTCGACCAGCGCAACGCGTTTTTCGCCGCTCTGAAACCGCAGCTGATCCGCACATGTGTTGTCGAACACCATGCAAACCGCGGCGAGCACGAGGATTATTCGCCACATGCTTTGATTTCTTAACATAGGAACAAGCTCTGCTGGTTATTTTTTCTTTGCGGTTTTTTGTAAATCTTGGGTCCGGATGAGATTGTGCAGCATTCAATCCATTCATACCGAATTGGCAAAGTTATATTCCCAGAAAGTGATCTCCTGCACGGTGTGCTCCGCCGATCTCTGTGGAGGGAGGTTCGATCGACCCGGTCGTGAGGATTTCTGGATCTGCGTCATAATAGCTTTCATTTTGATTTTCCTATGTGTTGGCCGCGAGGATTGCTCCTGCATTCGTGCTCAACTGCCGCGATTTTTTTGGCCCCAGTGCGCGCAGGCGCAAGTTTTTCTGTTTTTCTCGCGGGGTTGGGCGTAGAAAACGACCGTAGAAAAGTCGATGGATTCTTTGGTTCCTCGGCAAGTGCTTTGTAAATAGATATGTGGGCCTGTAGCTCAGCGGTTAGAGCAGGGGACTCATAATCCCTTGGTCCCAGGTTCGAATCCTGGCGGGCCCAGTTTCATTTTCGGAGTTCAGTTTTCAAGGGTCAGTGTTCAGAATCGAACCTTGAAATGACAATTTTCTTCCGACGCATCGGACGCGGGGCGTTGATCGCGATTGAAATTGCCATTTTTAGTATGCTCGTTCTGGCGACGCGATGCGCGAATTATCAGGACGTTTTTGTCGCCGGGAACGTTTATTTCACCGACGCGGATTGTTACGCGCGGATGACTCGGGTGCGGATGTGCTCGAAAAGCCCGGGATCAGTTATCCGACATCACAACTTTGAGAATTTTCCGCGAGGAACAACTCCACACACGACCACGCCGCTCGATTATTTGATCCTCGCGTTGGCAATCACACTAAAGCCTTTTACGGCGCATGAGATCGATTTAGCGGGCGCCCTGATTTCACCAATGTTCGCGCTGTTGGGCGGTTGGTTTCTCTGGTGGTGGGCATGGCGAATGAAGTTCCGTTATCGGTGGGTCATGCTCAGTCTGTACGCGATCAGTCCAATTCTTGTTCATGGGACTGAGCTTGGCCGGCCCGATCATCAATCACTCTTACTGTTGCTCGTAACGATCGCGATCTGCGCGGAATGGAGTTTGCGAGCCGAGCCAGCGCCAGGATGGAGTACATTGAGCGGAATCGCCTGGGGACTGGCGATCTGGGTTTCTGCTTATGAACCGCTGGTTTTGTTTGGAATCGTTGTCGCGGTGAGCTTGTCGCAAGATCGACGAGCATTCCTTGCGAAATCGCGGCGCACCGGCTGGATTTCATTTGCCCTGATCATTGTGGTCGCAGCTTTGATTGAGCGGCGCATTCCGTCGATGTCGATCTCTTCACCGAACGAAATCTTCAACAACTGGGCGCGGACCGTCGGTGAACTTGCTCATGTTTCTCCGCTAAATCCGATTTGGTTTAGTTGGACGGGATACATGATCGCGGTAGCGCCATTGCTGATTTGGCTTGCTGTGCGAAAGCGAAATGGCGGCGAGCTCGGCCAGCGCACCCCGCTATTGATTATTATTCTGCTTGTTGCGAGTTACTTCCTTACGATTTGGCAGGCACGCTGGGCGTATTTTTTTGTCTCGATATTCGCGATTGCGCTTCCAAGTTTGCTCGATCCAATTAAATCGCGCACGGCGGTTTGGATCGCATTTGTAATGTCGATCTTTCCGATTCTGCGCGATTGGGACGCGCGACTTTGGCCTAACGAGATAGAATACGCCCGTCGGATCGAGCAGAGGAACGAATCCGTGCAGCTGCGCGACCTGTCGATCAATTTGCTATCGTCCGAAACGCGTCCCTTTCTTGCGCCATGGTGGCTTTCGCCAGCGATCGCATATTGGTCAGGGCAACCAGCCGTGGCTGGCAGCTCGCACGAGAGCCTCTGGGGAATTGCAGACAGCGCCGATTTTTTCCTTACAGAAGATTGGCGAAGAGCGCGCGAAATTCTGGAAGACCACAATGTGATTTGGGTGATCGCCTATAATTTCGAACGCGTTTCTCTGAATTCCTCTGCTATCATGGGTCGAGCGGCGTCTCGGTATTCGCTCTGCTACGTGCTGGACAGAACACCCGCCCAAGTTCCGCGGTTCTTGGTCTTTTCAGCACAGAATGGCGGAGGCAAGCTCTACCGGACCGCTCTGGGAAGATAAAAATTGTCTGCCGAGGTGAGAATCCGTTGACAGTGTCGGCGGTAGTTACAATAATAACAAATGCTAAGAAGATTCGTCCCGCAAAAATCGAAGGTGGCGGCTGGAGAAGGATCGCTGCTTTCGGATGGAAACGATGAGAATCATCTTGCGAGCCGCGAAGAACCAAAAACATCAACAACAACTGATTACCAAAAACCTATGGCAGAACATGGAGGGAAAGACATTCTTTCGAGCGATGTCGAAATCAAAGGCTCGATCAAATTCCAAAAGGAGCTGCTCATCGACGGCAAAGTCGAAGGCGATATCAATTCTGATGGCGTGCTCACAATTGGTGAAAACGCGGACATCCGCGGCGAGATCAAAACGAAATCGATCACAGTTTACGGCAAGGTGCAGGGCAACATCACTGTGGTCGAGCGCTGCGAATTGAAATCCAAGTCCGTACTCCAGGGTGATTTGAAAGCAGCGCGTCTCATCATCGAGGAGGGAGCAACTTTTATCGGCAAGTCGGAAGTCACCACCGGAACCGTCCCGGCAAAGGCGTCGGCGCGTCCTGAAATTGTTCGGCATGATGAGCCGGTGAAGGCGGCCTTCGGAGGACGCGGATAAGAGAAGTTTTTCGCTTACCACCAAAGTGGCCAATCCGTCGCCTGCTAAAGTCAGCGTGGAATGCCCGCACTGCGGCTTTGGGCAGACGGAATATACGGCGGCCAAAAGCTCGATCTGCCGCCAATGCGGCCGTTACTTTTCTCCGTTTGCGCCTGAAACTGGTCTAAAACTTCGCGTAAAAGAAGAAGCGGCCGCGCCGCAGGATTCCTCGATCCGGCAGAAATTTGAAGATTTCTGGAAGCGGCAACGCAGCTGCGTCGTCGAGTGTTTCGAATGTGAGCGAACCCACCAGGTCAGCGGCGCGGCGATGTCGACAATCTGTCCGGGATGTAGCGCGCATATTGATCTCCGCGATTATAAAATCACGAGTGGGTTCAGTCGAACCATTCGAACACGCGGCGACCTGCATCTGACGGCCAAAGGGGATCTGAGCAGTAACAGCGTGGTTTGCAGATCGGCCTTAATCGAAGGCAAACTCCGCGGTAATCTGCACTGTGATGGCACGGCGACCATTAACTTCTCGGGGAGAATTCCCGGCCGCCTCTCCGCCAAACACGTGATCGTCGAACGCAGAGCTGATGTCGATTGCTTCCGCCGGATGCGAGTCTCAAGTATCGAGATCAGGGGTAAGATGTCCGGCGAGATCATTGCTCAGACAATTGTCACCATTCACAAAAAAGGCTCCCTCGAGGGAAACGTTACAGCCAAGGCAATCACAGTGGAGAAAGGCGGAATCTTTTCTGGCCAGCTGGTCATCGGTCAGGCTGCTTTCACGCAGGGAGAATTATTGCCGGAACGAAAACTGCCCGCGAACGCGGCGGAGTCTGACGTTTCGGGTGCTGCGCCCCAGCCTTTGCCTGCGACTTAGGCTTCAGCTCGATGCAAAGGCTGCATCCACGCAGTCCGTACCAGAAACTAGGCGGATACGTGCATCTGCCACGTTTGATCGACAAGGCGAGGCTTCATCGCAAAGGGCTGCTCAACGGCTACAATTATAAGACCGTTGGTTTTGATAAGCATTTGCTCGCGTTTCTAAAGGTGGCCGGCGATGCATTCGAAGACGTCGCCAATCGCCTGGATGACGATGGCGCAATTTTAAACTGGGTGCAGGAAAATGGAGCGAAACACTCGCTCGAAGCAATCGAACAGTGGAATGAGGCGATGATTTCCCGACATCCGGACACTGCTGCAAAAAAGGCGCGCTTTCTCCATTTTCTCAAGGAAGCGGGAGGCGAAGGTCGCAACGATATTCGAACATATTTCGATTTGATCGAGTTCGACGAAGGCCGGCTAAAATGATTTGGCGGAGTATGACGAATCTCGAGTGATTAAGGAATGACCAAAAGAGGTGTCCGGTTGTCCCTTTATCATTCGTTCCCAACTCCGGGATCGACAATCACGTTTCGACTTCGGCGAAAATTCTGTTCGCCTGTTCCAGCGTCCCTTTGCTTCCAATGTCGAGCCATTTGCCTTTGAGCTCGAATGTTCTCACCGGCGTGCGCGTGTAAAGCCATTGCACAAAACGGCCGGGCTGATCTGGGTTATTCCCAGCGGCAAGATAGGTTGTTAAAAAGGAAAGCACTTTGGGTGAGTAATAATAAAGAGCGATTGCGGCCAGGGTGGTTCGAGGTTTCTCTGGCTTTTCCTCAAAATGCGTGATGATCCCATCGGCGTCGATCGCGATGTTGCCGTACTTTTTAATCGCCTCAGCATCGCCGACGTCATAAACGGCCACTGTTGCATCCGCCCCTTTCGCGCAGCCAACAAAACCGGCCAGCGATTCACTAAACAAGTTGTCACCTGCGACAATCAGCAAATCACTTTCGGTTAGATTCTCCCGGGTTACGACGAAATTGATATCTCCAATCGCACCGAGCCTGTCGTCATCGCTTTTGGAGCCGTCGTTGACGATCTTGATTTTGAATTTGGGCTGTCGATTTTGGTAGCGCTCGGCCCAATCTTGGAAATCATGCGCGAATTTGTCGTTCGTCACGATGTAGATTGTTTCCAGATCCGGAACATCGATAAGTTTCTCTACGACCCACTCGATGATCGGTTTGCCTCCGACCGGAAGCAGCGGTTTGGCCTTGTCGAGTGTTAGCGGGTAAAGGCGGGTGGCGTAGCCCGCAGCGAGAACAAGCACGTTCATAGAAAGGAAAAAATGAGGATCAAAAATGGCTAGCGAATCGCCTTACCTTGATTTAGCACCGCCTCCACCGAGAATTGCATTTTGAAGATGCCGCTGGATCGCAGTAATGCGATGCGAATCGGTAATCTTGGCGTGCGCAAAGCGATCCACGACATACAAAGTATCGATGGCGGCCCCGTCCTGCGTGTTAATACGAGAAAGTGCGATTGAGACATTCTCGCGATCCAGGCAGGCGAGAATATCGTAAAGCAATCCGAGCCGGTCCGGAGCCTGGATCTCGATCAGTGTATAAATCGGATGCGTTCTGTTATCTATGCCAATGTGGATTGGAAATTCGATTCCTGGTGCAGGGCCCTGGCGGCTCTGATATTTCGCTGTTTCGATTAACGGAAGAAAATCGAAATTCTCGTCCTCGAGGGCGCGACGCAAAGTTTGCTCGACCAGCTCGAATTCACAGGGGTCGGTAACGGCGTGCGCTTTCGTATTGCACACACGAAAAACACCGAGAACGACGTTGTCTCCTCGCGGGAAAATATCGGCGCTCAAGATATTGATCGGCACGACTGAAAACGATCCGGCAATTTTGGCCAGCAACTGCCCACGTTCCCACGTCCAGAAACTGACGAGGCTGTGGCCTTGCTCATTGAAAGGTTTCCACATGATGGCCGGCGCCAATGGCTGCTCGCCTCGGCTGGAGACGTTCGCAAGAAACGAGCGGAACAGTTTGAGATGCTCGATAATTTCCGGCACATCGCAGCCACGGAAATAATTGTCCGGCATAAAGTCAAAGTGCGCCTCAATTTCGTCGGCGTAATCAGGCGAAAGATTTTCAGCTACGGACGTCTGCAAGCTTTCGCGCTCGATTTTTGTTTGTTCGTAATAAGATTTCTGATCGGCCAGATAGCGGGAAGTCTCGTGAAACAATTCCCAGACAAGCGATTCTTTCCAATCGGACCACGCCTCGGCGCTTGTGCCTTGGCCATCAGCTAAAGTAAGCAGCATCAAGGCGTCTAAATTTTTCTGGTGCTTCACAATTTTGGCCAACTCCGCCACTGTAGCGGGGTCATCAAGATTTCTCTGTTGCGCGATCTTGGAGAGCGTGAGGTGGTGGTCGACGAGCAGGATAAGTGACTTGCGCTGCTCGGATGATAGCTGCAGACGGGTGGCGACGCGTTGGGCGAAAAGCGCGCTCGCTTCAGAGTGTGGCCGTGCGCCAATGGCTTTACCGGTGTCATGCAAAAGCAACGCAAGATAGAGGATAAAAGCATCGTCGAGTTGCTCAAAGATTTTGCGATATGCAATCAACTTCGGATCGTCTGTCTGCGTCAGAGCATCGAGCTTGTCGATGCAGACCAGTGTGTGTTCATCGGCCGTGTAACGATGGAGGAACTCGTGTTGCACCAGACAGGTCAGCTGCCCGAATTCGGGAATGTATCGCCCCAGGAAATCGACACGATGCATCGCTCGAAGAACGCGGCCCACTTCTCCCTTACGCGACAGAATCGCTTTAAAGATTTCGCGAGGGCCCCGTGCGTATTGATACGTCCGCGTGACTTGACCGAGGCTTCGGCTCAATAGATCGGCCGCTTCCGGACTCAGATCCAACGTGTGTTCCTGGGCGAGCTGAAATGCTTGCATCATTTGCTCGGGATCCTTGCGGAAAACATCGCGTCGAGCCGGATGCAGTTGTTTATTGCGAATAAAAAACGAACCCCCAATCGGAGTTTTTTCAGGTCGGATTAATGGAAGGAAACTAAAAAGGGAACGGGTCCTGCTCGTGACATGCCCGCTTACGAATTGTGCTGTAATACGTTCCGTCACACGGAAAATGTTTCGTGTGTGGTCGTAATAATCCCGCATGAGCGCCTCACTGCGGAGCTGTCCGTTTCGAGGAGAGTAGTTGAGTCGTTTTGCGCTCTGTTCCTGAATGTTGAGATGCAGAATGTCGGTGGCGCGTCCGGTGGCGTAATGTAAGTCGGTGCGCAAGCGGAGGAGAAAATCGTAGGCGGTCTCGATCCGCCGTTGGTCGGCTTCGCTTAGCCAATCTTTGCCGACGAGTTGATTTGTGCTTAGTGAACCTTCTTTGAAATATGTCATCCAAAGGAGATTTTGGTAATCGCGCAATCCGCCACATCCGCTCTTCACGTGCGGTTCCTGGAGATAGACGCTGTCGCCGAATTTCTTGTGCCGCGCGACCTGATCTTGCATCCGCATTTCGACGTATTCCCGTTCGTGTCCGTCCACACACTTGGAACGAAATTGCTTCCGAAATTCTCGCGCCAGCTCTGCATCGCCAGCCAGGAAACGTGACTCAAGCATCGCGGTCTTCGTCGTCATATCGCGATTGGCCTCCGCGATCGCTTCCTTGATCGAGCGAGTGGAATGTCCAACTTTGAAGCCGCTGTCCCAAAGCAAATAGAGGATTTGCTGGACCATTTCCTGGTGATGCGGCGAAATTTTCCTCGTCCTCTCGCGGGGCAAAAGCATGACATCGATATCGCTAAATGGATTGAGCTCGCCGCGGCCATATCCGCCGAGCGCAATTAACGTCAGCGGAATCCCGGACCCTTTCTCTCCAGATGTAGCGGTGACCGCGGCGCCGAAAACGTATTGTAATAGAATATCGACAAGTTCAGACCGGCGCGCACAAATTTCGCGACCGCCGCCCCCGGCCTGGTGTTTCAGGCGGAGCCGATGTTCTTCCACCTTGAGAAATTTTTTGTAAAGCGGAAGGACCTCTGTCGGGCGTCTTGCGCTTGTGGCGGCGAGTTGATTTTCCGCGTGCGCCAGAACTTGCTCGAGATGACGGGATGCCACGATTTTGATTGTCGATTTGGATCGTCGATTTGCAAACCCCGAGATACCGATCAATCCAAAATGCGAAATCAGCTCATAACTCGATGGCGTATCGCTTCATCTTGTTATAGAGGGTAGGACGCTGGATGCCGAGAAGCTCCGCTGCCTTTTTTTTGTTGCCGTGACACTCCGCCAGCGCTTGAAGAATCATGTTTCGCTCGACATCGTCGAGGGTCTGTACACCTGTCCGCGATAGAGCGCCGCGCTCTGTTTGTTGCAGCACCGTGGGCAATTGAATTTCGTCGGGCAGTTCTTTTACACCAATCAACTCCCGGCGCGACAGCACCACCGCGTATTCAATCGCGTTCTGCAATTCTCGGACATTACCCGGCCAGGCGTAGTCGAGTAATTTCTGAAAAGCATCCGGCGCAATGGTTGGTTCAGGTTTGTCGAGTTGCTGTGCAAACTGCCTTAGAAACATGGCGATCAGCGGCGGGATATCCTGCTTGCGCTCCCGGAGCGGCGGCACTTCGATTTGAAAAGTGTTTAAACGATAATACAAATCACAGCGCAGAAGGTTGTTGGAAAGCGCCTGCGCAACTGGCCGATTCGTTGAAGCGATCACCCGGAAGTCAGCCTTCATTATTTGCGTGCTTCCAAGCGGCCGGTATTCGCGCTCCTGCAGCACGCGCAAAAACCGCGTCTGCAAGTCAGCTGGCATGTCCGATATTTCGTCGAGGAAGAGTGTGCCGCCTTCCGCTGCGGCGATCATTCCCGGGAAGTCGTTCATCGCGCCTGTAAACGCCCCTTTCACGTAACCGAAAAGCTCCCCCTCGATCATGGTTTGCGGAAATGCAGCACAATTCAGTTTTACCATCGGTTTTCCCGCACGCCGGCTGCGCCCGTGAATCACGTTTGCGATGACTTCCTTGCCCACGCCGCTCTCGCCTACGATGAGCACGTTTGCTTCGGAAGGCGCCATCGCACTGATCAAATCGTCGATCTCCTGCATTGGCTTGCTTTTGAAAATCGGTGTGAGTCGCGTCTCGGCGATCTCCAGACGTTTTTCGAGTTGCTCTGCTTTTTGCCGGAGTTTTTCCGTCTCGCGCAGGAGTGACTGCTTTTCCAAAGCTTTCT
>Ga0207693_10004448_pt1 | contig 11844 bp, 10 predicted proteins | sample LARL81metaG_FD_184347 | JGI IMG/M metagenome (GOLD analysis project Ga0207693, IMG submission 184347) | Corn, switchgrass and miscanthus rhizosphere microbial communities from Kellogg Biological Station, Michigan, USA - LAR L8-1 metaG... | ecosystem: Host-associated > Plants > Roots >...
ATAGGTGGTCTGCAGCCCCTGCCCCATCGCCATGGTGCCGGAATGCAGGATGATGCGGCCCTCGGCCGTCGCGCGCAGATGCACCTTCTCGGTGTGCGCGCGCCCGCCGGTCCACTCGATGTAACTCGTGAGCCCGCGGCCATAGAGCATGCCGCGCTTCTTCGCCTCGCGCTTGCGCGCATTGAAGCCGTCCCAGTCGGCCAGCTTGGCGGCACGCTCCAGCATGTGGGCGAAGGCGCCGCTGTCATACACCTGCCCCGCCGCGTTGGTGTAGGGCAGTTGCGCCGGCTTGATGTAGTTCGCCTTGCGGATGGCACGCGGATCCATGCCGATCTGGCGCGCGGCAGCATCGAACAGCCGCTCGACGATGAACACGGCCTCGGGCCGGCCCGCGCCGCGATAGGCGCCGACCGGCGCGGTGTTGGTCATCACCGTCTTCACTTCGAAATGCACCAGCGGCAGATCATACACGCCGGTCTGCACGAACGGCCCGAGCACCAGCGGGATGATGTTGGTCGCGCCCGCCATGTAGGCGCCGGTGCCGCCGACCGAGCGCACGCGATAGGCCAGCACGCGGCCCTTGGCATCGAGCGCGAACTCGCCTGTCGAGGTGAGATCGCGGCCATGGGTGCCGCCGACAAATTCGTCGACACGGTCGCCGCGCCAGCGGATCTTGCGATTGAGCCTGGTCGCGGCATAGGCCACGATGCCGTCCTCGGGATAGACATTGGTCTTCTGGCCGAAGCCGCCGCCGATGTCGCCGACCAGCACCCGCACGCTGTCCTTCGGCCGCTTCAGCACCGCTTCCGCCAGCACGTCGCGGGTCGAACCCGGGGTCTGCGACTGCACATGCAGGAGCAGCCGGCCGGTCTTCTTCTCGATCTCGGCGATCGTCGAGCGCGGCTCCATGGCCGAGGGCACCAGCCGCTGGCTGACCAGATCGAGCGAAACGACATGGGCTGCGCTCGCGAACACCTCCTCGACCTTGGCGGCATCGCCATAGCTCATGGCGGCGACGATGTTGTCGGGCGCCTCGGGCCAGACCGCGGGCGCACCGGGCTTGATCGCCTCGACCGGATCGACCACCGACGGCAGCTCCTCATAGTCGACCGCGATCGCTTCCGCCGCGTTCAGCGCAACCGTGCGCGAGGTTGCGACGATGGCTGCGACCGGCTCACCAACGAAGCGCACGATCTCATGCGCGAGCAGCCGCCGCGGCGGCACTGTCATCGGCGAGCCGTCCGGCCGCTTGAAGATCGCGAGCGTCGGGATGGTGCCGATGTCGTCCTTGATCAGGTCCGCGCCGGTGAACACGGCTTCGACGCCCGGCATCGCGGTCGCAGCCAGCGTGTCGATCGACTTGAGCTTCGCATGCGCATGCGGCGAGCGCAGCACATGCAGCCACAGGGCGCCGTCCTCCGGCTTGTCATCGATGAACTGCCCCTTCCCGGTCAGCAGCCTCTGATCCTCCAGACGCTTGACCGGCTGGCCGGCACCGAACCGCATATTGGCGGGAAGAATGTTCATCGATTTGTCCTGTGAATCTTTTCGAGAATTGGCGGGGTTTTAGCGGATTTGGGACGCTACACAACTCGCACCGTCATTCCGGGATGGTCCGAAGGACCAGGCCCGGAATCTCGAGATTCCGGGTTCGCGCTTCGCGCGCCCCGGAATGACGGAGGAGATGTCATGCAAGGCGCAAGCCACTCATGTCACGCCAACTCACGCGAGATCCCGCAGCACGGCTTCGACCGCCTTGCGTCCTTCTGCCGAGAGCGCGGCCTGCGGCGGGACGGGATCGCCGACGTCATAGCCCTGGATCGAGAGGCCCGCCTTGATGCAGGCGGCGAGATTGAAGCGCGCGAAGGCCTCGTTGACGCGCCAGAGCTTCCTCTGCAGCTTCATCGCATCGTCCCAGCAGGCGGCCTGGCAGAGATTGTAGAGCTCGACGCTCTGCCGTGGAATGATGCAGGCCGGGCCCGCCATCCAGCCGACGCCGCCGATCAGCATCACCGCCGCCGGAATATGCGCCGACGCAGAAAACACCTTGATGGCGTCGCCGCAGCGATTCATGATCGACAGCAGCCGCCCGGTGTTGGTCGAGGCATCCTTGATGTAGCCGATGCGCGGATGCTCGGCGAGACGCGCGATGACGTCGAGCGAGAGGTCCGAACGCTGGAATTGCGGATTGGTGTACATCACGACGGGAATGTCGACTGCATCCGCAATCGCGCGGAAATAGCTTTCGACCTGCGCATCGGCGAGCGGAAAATACGCTTCGAGGATTGCAAGAATGCCGTCGGCGCCGAGCTTCTCGTACGCCTTCGCCTGCGCGACCGCATCCGCCGTCGAGGTCGAGGCGACGCCCGCCACGACAGGCACGCGGCGCTGCGCGGCCTCGATCGTCGCCTGCACGATCGTCGCACGCTGCGCATTGTTGAGATAGGCGAACTCGCCGGTCGAGCCGAGCGGCGTCAACCCGTGCACGCCTGACTTGATGAGGTCGTCGCAGAGACGGCCGAGCACGGCGTCGCGAATTCGGCCGTCGGCATCGATCGGCGAGACGAGATATGGGAAGACACCGCTGAAATCGGGCATGGCAGCCGCTGTATAGCGATCCACGCGGCGACACCGCAAGCGTCGCAGACGCCCGAGACATCGAGGAAAGGAGCCCGGAGGTGATCGCCTCCGGGCCGGCGCTTGATCACCACCAATGGTGGCGATGGAACGGGTACGGCAGAATGACCGGAGGGGCGCCGTAATACAGCGGCGTCGGCCCGTAATAGCCGCCCGGACCGTCCAGGGACTCGGCCGCGACCAGGGGAAGGGTCGCCGCGGCAACGGCTGCGCCTGCCACCGCGGCGATGGCGCCGCCGGGCCGGATGACGCGCAGGCGGTGCGCCTCTGCCGGCGCGCTTGCAACCGCCGCGAGCGCCGCCACCGCTGCAATCGTTAAAATGATCTTCTTCATCTGAAGTCCTTCCTTTCGAAATCCTCCATGCACAGACGGAGCTTTCCGGATCGCGCGAACCGCGATCCACAGCGAAAGGCTACGCATTGGAAATACCGGCCTATGTGTCCGACATCACGCTCGACGACGCGGGCGAACCGGTGTGGAGACGGCCGCGCTGCAGCGATCGGCGGCGGTACCGCGCGGCTCATACGGGCCGGTGCTCGAATACGCCCCCGCGCTTCACAAAATGCGGCGAAAACGCGGATTAAGGCGGCGTTCACCGAGATTCTTAAAGTGCAATTTAAACCTGATCTTCATCATCGCGAGGCTTGGTCGGTGGACCGGGCACCATTGCGCGCGGATGCGCGCATCGCGCTTTGCGCGAGAGTGGCGAAGCTTTGCCTGATCGCAAAGCGGCCACGCATGGCAGGAGTTTCTGGCAGGGGTTTCGAATCTGGAGTTCGCCGGCGCACCAGCGCGTCGTTCCGAATTCCGGTGTTCACGCAGGGGCGGGGCTTGAGCGACGATGAGCGATCAATCCGAGATCACCTGGCGGCGCATCCCGCGACGTCTGCCGATCGTCCTCGCGATCGCACTTTCCGGCTGCGTGCCGCAGTCGTCCGAACTACAGCCGCGATCGGAGCCGGCACGGTTCGCGGCGTCGCCGTCGCGTCCTGAGCCGCATCTGTGCAGGCCCGCCGCCGCGCTGCTCTCCCCGGCGCGCGCCCCCGATTGCGTCTTCAGGCGTGCGGCCTCGAAGGCCATGGACCCGGATGAATTTTCTCGCCTAAAAGTTGAGTATGAGCTCAGTTGCTATCAAGACGCGGAGCGTGCCGTTCGCCGGCGGCTGCGCGAGCTGCAGGCGGCGAACAAATGCCTGATCGCGTCGGCGCATTAATGGTTACCGCGACGCATCAGTCGCCGGGACGCGGTAGGGTTAAGGCCCGAGCCGCACAATTTAGTCATTTTTTTGCCGTCCTGGACATGCATTATCTCGTGCATTAGCGCCTAATCCTCCTTAGTAAATTCGCGGCGTGAATTTCACATGGGGATGGGAGAGCAAGGGCCGCGAGTACGAGTATGGAGACGCTTTACGATCTGCTCGGAGCTCTTCCGAACGACGACGCTGAGAACTTGCGTGCAGCGTTTCGCCGAGCCGTCAAGGGGACCCACCCCGACATCAATCCAGGCGATCCAGCGGCGGCGATCAGGTTCAGGCAGATCGTCCGCGCCAATGAGATTCTGAACGATCCGGAGCAGCGCGCGGCCTACGATCATCTGCTTGATCTCGCCCGCATCGAGCAGGCATCGCTGGCGAAACAGGTGATGGCGCGCAAGGTCTATCACTTCGCTTCCGCCGTGCTCTCCTTCGCCGTCGTCCTGATCATGGCGGTTGGCGGCTATGCGGTGTACCTGCACCTGTCGTCCGCTCAGTACAGGCTCCCGTTGCAACAGCTCCAGGCCGCCGTACGCCAATTGCCGCAACTGGCCGCGCCCTCTCAAACCGCCACGGCACACGCCGGCGAGCACGCGCAGAGCCCTGAGATTCAGAAGCAGGCCGCCGAGGCCCTGAAGCAGGCGGTCGAGACGCAGAAGCTTGCAGTCGAGGCGCAAAAACAGGCGGTCGAGGAGCAGAAGCAAACCGTCGGCTCCGCGGCGTCGCCGGAGACGACCAGTGCTCTGGCGACCGAGAACCCCGACAGGGCCGACACGCCCATTGCGGCGGATCAGGCGCTCGCGATGAGCGCGGCGACGCTGCCGGCCGATATGGGCGCCGCCATGGCTGCCAATCTGGGGCTGGTGTCCGATCTCACGGTCAGCGAAGCGCGCTCTTTCCGCGAGCGCGGCATCAGTGCTTATCGCAACGGCGACCTGAGCGGCGCGATCGCCGACTTCGATCAGGCAATCCAGCTCGATCCGAAATTCTCCGCGGCCTATATCGATCGCGGCATCGTGTTTTATCGTCTGCGGAAGTTCGATCGCGCCTTCGCCGACATCTCGCGGGCGAAACGTCTTGAACGCGCCAACCGCGGCTCACCGTCAGGCGCCAATACGACTTCCGGTTCGGGCTCGATCGTGGCGAGGAAGCCGCGCCCGGCGCAAGCCGGCGGCATCGCGCTTGGCATGATGCCCATGTTCCAGCGCCGTTCGGTCGGGCTGGATTAAGCCGCGCCTTCGACGCTGACCAGTCGGGCCGAGCTGCAGGCATCCCTGATCGACTTGAGGCCCTGATAGATTTCGCCGTTGTAGAAGGCCCTCCAGACCTCTGCCGACGGAAATTCCAGGAGCACGATCCTGCGCGGCACCCAGTCGCCTTCGTGCACCTTGTGCGGACCGCCGCGGACGAGATATTTCGCACCCACCGTTTCCAGCGGCGGCTTCACCGCGTCCATGAACTGCTTGTACTGCGCGGCATCCCTGATCTCGACGTCGAATATCACATAGGTTGGCATTGAGCCTCCGAACCAGTTGGTGAGCCGGCCGACCGTCGACAGCGAAGCAGGCCGGCAACTCCACGAGAGAACATAGGGCGCCGCCCTCACCGGTAGAAGAAAGCGAAATCACAAGCAGGCGACATTGCTGTGATCTTGCTCGAAGCGAGACGGACGCGAGAGCGAAGTCATCTCCCCCTGTCAGCAACTTAAAATCCTCATCATCGTATCCTTCGATCTGACGTCTATCTCCGCAGGTAATTGATGCAGCCCGGGACGAAGCCGGTTGCGCGCGGCGTGCTTCCCGCACCACACATCTTATGCCATCATTGCCGTCAGGTTGGCTTGGGAACGTGTTACGGTGACGGACCATCGGCGGCGAGATTCATGTGTGGTCAGCGGATGACCCTGCGTCGGCACTTCCCGCATAGGCTTCGTAATTACCAGAGATGACATCGTTCCTTCTGCGCAGGCTGTGGCTCGCTATCCTGGTGTGCCTCACCGTCCTGGTCGTCAGCTTCATCCTGACAAGGTTGTCCGGCGATCTCGCCGTGTCCATCGCCGGACCGAACGCATCGGCCGCCGATATTGCGATCATCCGGAAGAACTTCGGGCTCGACCGGCCGCTGGTCGTGCAGTTTCTCGATTGGGCCGGCCATGCCGCCCGGGGCGATCTCGGCCAGTCCTATCTCTATCATGCGCCGGTCTGGGACTTGATCCGCGACCGGCTGCCGGTCACGCTGACCCTGGGCCTCACCGGCCTTGCGATCGCGCTTTCGATTGGCCTGCCGCTCGGCATATTGGCGGCGATGCGGGAAGGTTCGGCGGTCGATCGCGGCATCATGCTGGTCGCGCTTTTCGGGCAGGCGATGCCCGGCTTCTGGCTCGGCCTGATCCTGATCGTCTGGTTTGGATTGGAGCTGCAATGGCTGCCGATCTCCGGTGTCGACACCTGGCAGGGCTACATCATGCCGGGCGTCGTGCTCGCCTTCTCGGCGATCCCCGCGCTGATGCGTCTCACCCGCTCGGGCATGATCGATGCATTGGCGGCGGACTACATTCGCACTGCGCGCGCCAAGGGCCTCAGTCGATCGAAGATCGTTCTCAAGCACGCCCTGCGCAACGCGGCGATGCCGGTCGTCTCGATTGCGGCCGTGCAGCTTGGCTTCATGTTGGGGGGGTCCGTCGTGACCGAGTCGGTGTTCGCGCTGCCCGGCGTCGGATACCTTGCCTGGGAATCGATCACCAAGAATGACTTCCCGGTCGTGCAGGCGGTGGTGCTGTTCCTGGCCGTTATCTACATCGCCCTGACATTGCTTGCCGACATGATGAATGCGCTGCTCGATCCGAGGCTGCGCTGATGAAGGCCACAGCGACCGTACCAGCCCTGTCCTTTCGCAGCCGGCTTCCGAGCTTTCGGCATTTTGCGACGTTCCTGGGCGTGGTGATCGTCGGCGCCGCGATCCTGATCGCGATCTTCGCGCCCTACCTGACTCCGCATGATCCCTTCGCGCAGAATCTCAACCTCCGCATGATCCCTCCGGTGTGGATGGACGAAAGCATGCCGGAACATCTGCTGGGCACGGATCAGCTTGGACGGGATTACCTGTCGCGCCTGATCTATGGCGCGCGCATCTCGCTTTTGATCGGCGTGCTCACCGTCGTCACCTCGGGCCTCATCGGCATTACGCTCGGGATCATCGGCGGGTTCTATGGCGGCCGGACCGACCAGTTCGTGATGTTCCTGATCACCTGCCGCCTGTCGATCCCGCTGATCCTCGTGGCTTTGACCGTGGTCGCGCTGGTCGGAAGCTCGCTTGCGGTCGTGATCCTGACGCTTGGGCTTTTGCTCTGGGACCGCTTCGCCGTGGTCGCGCGAACCACCACCATGCAGGTGCGCAATCTCGATTACATCGCGGCAGCGCAGGCTGCGGGCGCGTCGCGCATCCACATCCTGTTGCGCGAGGTGCTGCCCAACATCGCCAATCATCTCGTCGTGGTCGCGACGCTGGAAATGGCGCTCGCCATCCTGCTCGAAGCCGCCCTGTCCTTCCTCGGCCTCGGCGTGCCGCCGCCTCTGCCGAGCTGGGGGCTGATGATCGCCGAAGCCAAGGAATACATGTTCTTCAGCCCGTGGGTGATCATGACGCCGGGCATTGCGCTGTTCGTGCTGGTGCTGGGCATCAACCTCCTGGGCGACGGGCTGCGCGACCTGCTGAAGGCCGGGTCACGCCAATGACAGCCTCCACACCAGAACCGGTGCTCAGCGTCGCGGGCCTGCGCGTCTCCTTCCGGCAGACGGAGGCGGTGCGCGGCGTATCGTTGGCGGTGGGACGCGGCGAAACGCATTGCGTGGTCGGCGAATCCGGTTGCGGCAAGTCGATCTCCGCGCTGTCGGTGATGAACCTGCTGCCGCGCGGCGCGATCCGCACCGCCGATCACATCCGCTTTCAGGGCCAGGATCTCCTGAAGCTGTCGGAGACGCAGTTCGCACGGCTGCGCGGCGACAAGATCGCGATGATCTTCCAGGAGCCGATGACGAGCCTCAATCCGGCCTACACGATCGGCTCGCAGATGTCGGAAGTGTTCGAGCGCCATCGCCGCGCTACGCGGCGGCAGGCCATGGACAGAGCCGCAGAATTGCTGGCGCGCGTCGGCATCACCGCGCCCGGCATGCGGCTCGGACAATATCCCCATCAGCTCTCGGGCGGCCTGCGCCAGCGCGTGATGATCGCGATGGCGCTGATGTGCGACCCGGAGCTGCTGATCGCCGACGAGCCGACGACAGCGCTCGACGTGACCGTGCAGGCGCAGATCCTGCGGCTGCTGCAGAAACTGCAGCAGGAGCTGGGCCTCGCCCTGCTGCTGATCACGCATGATTTCGGCGTGGTGGCGCGCATGGCGCAGCGCGTCTCGGTGATGTATGCGGGCGAGGTGATCGAAAGCGGCACGGCGGCGGACCTGTTCGCGGCACCAACCCACCCCTATACGCGCGGGCTTCTCGAATGCATTCCGGTGCCCGGCCAGGTGGCGCCGGGAGAACGGCTCGGCAGCATTCCCGGGGCCGTGCCGCGCATTGCACCGGGCTTCGTGGGTTGCGGGTTTCGTGAGCGCTGTGCACTCGCCACGCCGGAATGCGCACGGGCCGTGCCGAAGCGCGCGGCAGGCGGCGATCATTCCTATTTGTGCCGGCTGCAACCCGACTGGAAGCGGGACGCTGCGGCATGACCTGCGCGATCGAGGTCCGCGACGTGTACCGGCAATTTCAGCACGGCGGAGGCTTCGCGCACGCGAGCTACGCGGTGCGCGCCGTCGACGGCGTGACGTTCTCGCTCTCGGCGGGGGACGTGCTCGGCATCGTCGGCGAGTCCGGTTGCGGCAAGTCGACGCTCGGCCGCCTCATCGCCGGTCTGTTGCCGCCCAGCGCAGGCGAAGTGCTGGTGGACGGCCGCAGTCTCGCTCGTCTGGACCGGCGCGAGCGCGCGCGGCTGATCCAGCCGGTGTTCCAGGATCCCTTCTCCTCGCTCAACCCGCGCCAGCGCATTCGCGACATTGTGCGCCTGCCGTTGATGGCGCAGGGCGAGCTGCCGAAGTCGCAGCAGATGGATCGCGTCATGGAGATGCTGGCGCGCGTCGGGATTTCCGGCGAGATGGCCGAGCGGATGCCAAGCCAGCTCTCCGGCGGTCAGCGCCAGCGCGTCGCCATCGCACGCGCGCTGGTGCTGCGTCCGCGCATCGTGGTGTGTGACGAGCCGACCAGCGCGCTCGACGTGTCCGTGCAGGCGCAGATCCTGAACCTGCTGGCCGAGCTGCGGCGCGAGCTCGGGCTGACCTACGTCTTCATCAGCCATAATCTTGCGGTCGTCGAGCACATCGCGACCGAAGTGGCGGTGATGTATCTCGGCCGGATCGTCGAGCATGCGCCGACGCAGGACCTGTTCCGCGCACCGATGCATCCCTACACGAACGCACTGCTCGCCTCCGTGCTGACGCCCGATCCGGCTTTGGGGATTCCCGACGTCGGTCTCGGCGACACCTATCCTGACCCTGCGAACATCCCGCCGGGCTGCCGCTTCCACCCGCGCTGCCCCAGCGCGTTCGCCGACTGCAAGACGACCGCGCCGGACGACATCCACCGCGATGGCCGTCTGGTCGAATGCCTGTTGACGGTCGCCCATGCGGGCAGCCGCCAGCAGACACATTCGGCAGGCAATTGAGCATGATCTTTTCGGAAAACCGCTGCACACTTTTCCGGATCATGCTCTAAAGCGCTATGAGATCAGGTTGAATCATCATCGCGCTTTAGCTCTTTTGAGCATGATCTTTTCGGAAAACCGCTGCACACTTTTCCGGATCATGCTTTAACAAGGCTACTTCCAGGTCGACAGATAGAAGCGCGGCAGGTCGTCGGAGAAGCCCTCGAAGTTGAGCTGCTTCGAGAACGCGACGTAACGCACGTGGCTGAACAGCGGAATGAAATCGACGCGCTCGGTGGCAAGCCGGATCGCATCGCTGAAGGCCTTCTTGCGAATTTCCGGATCGACGCTCGCGCCGGCCTTGTTCAATAGCTGCTGCACGTCCGCGTCGCGGGCGTAGTCGTCGGGTCCGCCACCGAGGAAATAGGGCATGAAGGCCGAGGTGTCGTTGACCGAATTGCTGCCCCATGTTCCCGAATAGAGCGGCGCCTCGCCGGCTTCCGCCTTCTGGATCGCGGCGCCGATCTGGAGCTGCTGGATGCGCATATTGATGCCGACGGCCTTGAGATAGTTCTGCAGCGCCGCGTTGATCTGCGGCGTGTTGTAGGAGATGAGGTCGGTGTCGAAACCATTGGGATAGCCGGCCTCGGCCAGGAGCTGCTTGGCGCGCGCGGGATCGTAAGTGTATTTCACCGCAGCCGACACATCGCAGCCGAACTGGGTCGGGTAGCACGGCGTGTCGATGACCTGCGAGTCACCCTGGATGAGCTGCTTGGCCATCGTCTCCCGGTCGATGGCGGAGATGACCGCCTGCCGCACCTTCTGCTTGGTCAGCGGATTGTCCTTGCCGGTCCGCCCCGCGGCATCGATTGTCAGAAAGTTGACACGCATGATGCCGAAGCGCAGCGCCTGCAAAGTCGGCACCTTGCCGATCTTGTCGTACTGGTCGGCATTGTAGCCCCAGATCCAGTCGGCCTTGCCGCCGAGCAATTCCGTCATCTCCGTCGTCGCGTCGGGCACTTCGTGGATCTTGATGGTGCGGATCGCCGGCTTTCCTTTCGGGCTGCCGGCGTAATAGCCGTCATAGCGCTCCATATCGATCTGGGTTGTGCCGTCGACCTTGGTGATCTTGTAGGGGCCGGTCCCGATCGGGGCGCGCGAGAAACCCTCGCCGACCTTCTCGCGATAGGCCTTCGGCCAGATCGGCGTGACCATCGCGATATATTCCATCACGGCCGGCGAGATGCCGGTCAGCTTGAGACGGACGTGGAAGTCGTCAATTTTCTCGGCGCCGGCGTAGGACGTATAATAGGCAGGTATTGCCACCTTTTTGTCTTTGATGATGGTGTTGATCGTGTACACAACATCATCGGCGGTGAAGGGATCGCCGTTCTGGAACGTCACACCCTGGCGCAGGGTGAACTCGATCGTGGTGTCATCGACCTGCTTCCATGAGGTCGCCAACGCAGGCTTCATTTCCAGCGTGGTGGGATCGCGATACACCAGGCAGTCGAAGGCCTGGAACGCCACCACCATGCCGGTGCGCTGTGAATTGTAGTAGGGATCGACATCGGGAATCGCATCGCGCCAGGTGATGCGCAGCGTGTCCGCCGATTTCTGCGCCAGCGCCGGCGTCAGTGTTGCCAGCATCATGCAAACCGCCGGCAGCGCGCCGCGACGCCAGATATTCAACCGCATTTGACCCGACCCTCTCGATTTCTGAAGCGGAAGTGACGTTAGAGACCACGGCGGCGATGGAAGCAACCCGCAAGCCGACACGGCGAATGCGCGTTGCTGTCGCAGCTTGGCCGTCCGACGGCCAGTCCCGGCGGCCGCCCTTTCCCTTCACTTTCGGCTCACTTGCAGCTCACTTGACTTCGGGGCAGCGGGCCGTGTTCTATTGGGTTGCCATTGCCGCATCCGGCTCAAGGAGGGTTACATGTCGCGCGAGAAGCTGAGGAGCATCTGGTCGCAGCTGCCTGCGTTGGGGGCACTTGCACTGGGCTTTGGCGCCCTGCTTGGGCAGGACGCGCGCGCGGACGTGCCGCTGGTCCAACCCGCGGAATCGTTGAAGCCACAAGCGACGCGATCGGATGAGGTCGCGGTCAGGCTCGATGGCGACACGATCTTGATCTCGCAGGATGGACGCTCGTTCGAAGAGTTGCGGCTGGGGAATACAGCCGAGGCGGCGCATCTGAAGCGGCTGCTGCGCGACGCAGGCGCCGTCGGGCAGGCCGTGTCCGTGCCGGTCGGCGCGATGATC
>Ga0207693_10004449_pt1 | contig 11843 bp, 8 predicted proteins | sample LARL81metaG_FD_184347 | JGI IMG/M metagenome (GOLD analysis project Ga0207693, IMG submission 184347) | Corn, switchgrass and miscanthus rhizosphere microbial communities from Kellogg Biological Station, Michigan, USA - LAR L8-1 metaG... | ecosystem: Host-associated > Plants > Roots >...
GGTTTCTGCGCGCACGAATTTCCCTTCTAGATAACGATTGTCCTTTAAATGATAGCCCTGAGTCTAACGGCAAACTATGGCAGCGTCAAAGATTGACAGTGCATCGCGAGTCGGGGAATCTCCAGTTTGTAAAATTCGGCAGCACACACGAAAGCCGCCAAGTGACTGGCGGCCTGCGAGCGATGGTCAAAAGTGACGTTTAGCGCGAAGTTTCTTCCAGAATTCCCTGCTCCAGCTTCTCCTGACACTCGATACAATGCCGGGTCCAAGGCACGGCTTCGAGCCGTTTGGCGTTGATCTCCTTGCCGCACGCGATGCATTCCCCAAACTCGCCTTCGCGCAAACGCTCGAGCGCGCCATCTACCATCTGTAAAAGCTGGCGGTCGTTGTTGCTTTGATGAAAGAGGAATTCCTTGGTGTAAGAACTTGCGGCCCGGTCCGCGATGTCTTGGGCAGAACCCTCGTCTACCGTACGGCCGTCTTGTTCCGTACGAGTGACCATTCGGCGCAATTCAACCTGACGGGATTCGAGTCGCTTCTTAAAGTAGTCCAGTTTTTTCTTTTCCATTTTATAAACCTGCGATAACAAACTCGCGGCCCTTAGGCCGCGTCCTTAATGCGCCGATTCGGTTGACTGAACGAAAATGATATGCGCTCAAATTGAGATGCGTCAACTGGCCCAGAGGATTCTTTCTAGTGGATATGCACAGGGGTGGTTGGATGGCAAAGACACCGCCACTACGCCTACCGGGGCAAGGCATCAGGCATCGCTGCCAGCGCGTAGCCCATCACCGCCATCGCAGTTGCGTTCTCCTGCAATTCCCGAGGCACGATCTTGTCTAAAGTATCGGCAGCGGTGTGATGATAGTTGAAATAAATGCGCCCATCTTGCAGGAGGCCGAAGGCGGGTACGCCTTGCTTGGCCAGTGGCTCAATGTCCGCTTCCGGACTTTCGCTACTCCGTTCGATGAGGTTTGCGCCGAACTGCTTCAGAATTTCTTGCACAGGCTGGAGACTGGCTTCCGCCTTGGGTGTTATTTTAGCTCGGAACCCCATGGGGTGAGATGCACCGAGGTCGCTTTCGAGTGCCGCCACATGATTGCTAATTTCTGTCGCATGGGCCTTAGCGTATTCCAAATGGCCGCGGCCGAGGTTTTCTTCGTCAATCCAGGCGATGACTCGCAGAGTGCGTTTCGGCCGCAGATGAAGTTGCTGGAGCAGCTGCGCCGTTTCCATCGCAACGGCAACTCCGGCCGCGTCGTCGATGGCGCCAGTTCCCAGATCCCACGAATCAAGGTGTCCCGAGACAATCACAATCTGCTCGGGGTGTTCGGATCCTTTGAGATCGCCCACGACGTTGTAGGTGTTTACTTCTTCGGCAGTTTGCGAGGTCAATATGAGGTGTATGCGAACTTTTCCCTGCGCTGTCAGATGCGCGATCAGATCTGCATCTTCGCTGGTAACGGCTCCAGCCGGAATGTCGCTGAACCGGCTACCGCCGGTATGTGGCAGGCGGTAATCAGCTCCGCCTACCGATCTGACGAGGGAAGCTATCGCGCCCAACTCAGAGGCCCGTTTTGCGCCTTGACCGCGATAGGCCACGGCTTCCTCGTAAGCGTTACCGGCAAAACCGTCCGCTGCTTTTAATTTGTCGAAAGCTACATTGAACAGAACGATCTTTCCCGCGACGTTTGCCCGGCCCAAGCGATCCAGATCGTCAAAACTATTTACCACTACGATTTCTCCGGTAATTCCCTCTGGCGGCGTCGGGTGATTACCGCCCAGGGCTGTGAGCACTATTTTTTGAAGGGTCCCGCTAGCCTGGCCCGGATATTCCACGAGCTCAGCGGTCTCCGCCCCTCGCGTCCATCGTCGCGCCGGTACGGGCTCGAGACGAACATCCAGTCCCAGCTTGCGCATTTCACCTGCTACGTATTCGATTGCGGCTTGAGCCTGGGCAGACCCCACGGGCCGCGGCCCGATATTTTCAGTGATGTGGGCCACCTGGCGGTAGGCGTAATCGTCAGTCAATCCTGCGTAGCGAATGGCAGTAAGCTCCTGGAGTAACACCGCGGGCAGGGAGGCGGCGACGCGTGATTCCTTGCGTTCGTAATCCGAATTGATGGAGGTGGTTGGTTTCTGGGCGAGAAGGACGCCGGGTGTGATGCCTACCAATAGGAGCCAGCTTAGGTTTCGCATGCAGAACTAAGATTACCGCAATCGGTAGTCCACCGTTTTGAGCCGCAGCGGCACGCGGCATGAATTGCCTGCACGCAAAAAATGGCCCCATTTCTGGGGCCATTTTAAAAGAGGCTAGATGGAGGGTTAAATCAGGAATGGCGACGCAGAGAGCCGATCCGCGATCGGGCCGGCAAAGAGAGATCGAATGAAGCAAGTGAAGGTCATTCTTGTCAGCGGCCTCTTTTGTTGCGTTTACGAGAAGCACTTGCTCAACCAAAGCGAGCCACGGCGAACGGTACAAGGTGGAAGCCAGCAAACTCTTAATATTGTGTAGTTTGCGGGAGATTAGAAATCGTCATCAACCACGAGGAGGCGGTGCCCAGGACACTTGAGGTGCATAATCCTGCATATTGGCTGCAAGCCCTGAGCGAAAAAAGAAAGACCCTCGGCGAGAGTCGAAGGTCTTTTTCGAACCAGGATAGAGGCCGATTCAGGAGTTGCCGGCGACCATCCGAAGCTTCCCGGGCAGAAAATGATAAGGTGGCCACGGTCCGCTGATCGCTAGCTCGCAGTTTTTTAACTGCTTGGCCGCGCTGTTGTATCGATTCTGATATTTTTCGACAGACTTGGAGTCGATCAGGTGGGCGATATCGATCAGCATGCCGTTGGAGTCGACTCGCTTGCAACTGATCTCTTCTTCCAGTGGATTGAATAACTTATGGACTTGTACGGAGAGAGCACGCGCTTTGGTTCGACGCTCCCGGTCCTGAGACGCTTTCTCCCGCAGCTTAATCAGATAGTCTCCGCCGACCGTATCTGGCAGAATCACGTCCGCCATCGCTTCGCGTAGGGATCCGTCCTTTACCCGGAGTTTCAAGTGCATCTCGGCCTTGCCACGCAGCCGGGCAACGCTTAAACCAAATGTCCGGCGATTCGTTCGAACAGCTTGGCGTAGAGCCTCGTCAGTATCGAAAATCGTCCCAAAGCGGAATGGCAGTACGGTTCCACTGCGGAAACACACGCTAACCACCCGCGCGTGTTCAAGCACATTCTTTTCACCGAATTGCGCGTCATCGCGCGCATATTCGCTGACTACTATGTTGAATTCTCCGCTGGGATAGGCCAGTACAGTAGCACCATTCACGCCCTGAACCCCATCTACCAGGGAAGGACGACGAGAACGAGTGCCGTTAGCTAGGGTCTGTTGCTCGGTGATGCAATAAGCGTACCACGCCATAAGGTCTCTCCGAACCTGTTGCGAGGCGAGATTAGAGTCACCCCACGCATACTATTGACTACGTTTTTGAACCGTTTGGAAGAAAGGGCGTACAGCGACGAGATTGGACGCTTACTGCCGCGTCCTATGTGCATATTACCTTGGTTATACCTAAAAATGCAACCTTTTCGTGGCAGGGAGCATCTTCGTCCTCGCCAACCGAGGAACCTGCTGCGACCAGATTGAACTACTCTGATCTAAAACTGCGGTGTTCGACTCACGTCGTTCCATACTGACCATTCGACCTCGCCACCAAGAAACTGTTCTATTTTGAACAGCTTGCTCGCTGTTTACTCTGCATTCTGTTCGAGTGAGAACCAAACGGCACCGATCGTCAACCATCCACTGCCCGAGTTGTGGTGCCAAGCCCGGACAGAAATGTGAACTTGCCACCGGTATGCTGCGGACCGTCCCGCATTTAGCTCGGAGTCTCGCAGTTCGGGAACAGAGAAAAGAACGAAAACCCAGTCATCGGAATCTGTAAATATGCGGTCGAGGCAGATGGTGGTCTTACTGCCTTTGCGTCCTGTGCTCGCAACAATTATTCTGTACCCTAGCGTACGTTATAATCAGCAATCATGAAGCCGGTTGCAACGCTCAGGAAAAAAAGTGAGTTCAGCCCCAAGGTTTTTCTGGCCACGATTGGCGACGGCCGCAAACTGTTGGCGGTCAAGAAGAAACAAGTAATCTTTTCACAAGGCGAGGCGGCGGACGCTGTTTTCTACATCCAAAGGGGTCAGGTCAGACTTACGGTGGTCTCAAAGGCTGGCAAAGAAGCGACTATCGGGATCGTGGGTAAAGAGAATTTTTTTGGTGAGGGATCGCTTGCTGGTCAAGTCCTGCGGATGGGATCGGCAGCTGCCATGACGGATTGCGAACTCCTCCGGGTGGAAAAGAAGGCCATGATGACGGCACTTCACCGCGAGCGAACGTTATCTGACTTATTCGTGGCTTACCTATTGGCACGCAACATTCGTTACGAAGAAGATTTGGTTGACCAGCTTTTCAATTCCAGCGAAAAGAGACTTGCCCGTATCCTTCTATTGCTGGCTCATTTCGGTAAAGAGAGCGTTCCAGAAGCAGTCGTGTCCAAAATCAGTCAAGAAACCCTGGCTGAAATGGTCGGCACAACTCGTTCCCGAGTCAGTTTCTTCATGAACCGGTTCAGAAAGCTGGGTTTCATACATTATGCCGGCGGAGCCAAAGGCGGGGTGCAGGTTCATAGTTCACTGCTCAATGTTGTTCTGCACGACTAACTTTCCGCCCCCCGGCACGCGTCTCCGGTGATGAATTAGAATCAGATCCATGAGGTTGAAGCGCTTTGGCCTGGTTCTCGCTCTACTGTTGCCCATTTACGGTTCCGCAGCACATTCCCAAAGTGACGCTTCGCCCCAGACCGTACCTAGAAAAACCAGCACACCCTATACCGGCGACCTTTCCATCTTTGATTCTCCAGGAAGAGACCAACGGCTTCAGATCAATCGAGTTATGGATATTCTGGGAATCACTCCAGGTAAAAACGTGGCCGACATCGGTGCAGGATCTGGGTGGTTTACTGTCAGGGCAGCAGGTCGGGTTGGAATTTCGGGCACGGTTTACGCGGTGGATATCAATCCCGAGGCCATTCGCTATGTCGAGGCGCGCATCCGCAAGGAGAAATTGCGCAACGTTAGACCAATCCTTGGGAAACCGGACAATCCGCGATTACCCACGAAGGTTGATGCGGTCCTGCTGTTGAAGACGTATCACGAGGTGGCAGACCCAGTCACGCTTTTGCGCAACCTGCGATCATCTCTTAGCGCCGGTGCCAAAGTCGGAGTAATAGACCGCAATGGGGACAGCGAGAACCATGGCGTCGCTCAAGACATCGTGGTGCAAGAGGCAAGTGAAGCCGGTTACCAGTTAGTTGAGAAAGATGATTTCGTGAAAGACGGAATGGATTACTTTCTGGTTTTCAGTCCCCGATAGGGCGAGGACTTCATCATCTTATTTGCCCCCCAGTTACTTCTCCTCCGGGTTTTTGAATTCCTCAGACACCTTCCCTCCGTAGTGTTTGACTACGAGTGCGGCCACGCTGGCAACTGATTCGTGTAGTGAGGTGGTCTCACCACGATGATGGCCGGTGAAAACAACGAGAACAATCGGTTCACCATTCACCCACAGCACTCCGGCATCATTCGCAATGAATGGCTGTCCATCGCCAGTTTTATGGGCGATGCGGACGTCCTGCAGGTAACGGGGAAACCGGTCATTGACCTGTTGTTTTTCCATCATGCCCAGGATCAGGTCGCTGGCTTGCTTCGAAACCAGTTTGCCGGTTTGCATCATCTCCAGAAGCCGACCGATCTCCCGCGTAGTGCTGTGACCGAAATAAATACCCGCATCGTAAATCGTGTGTCCGAAGGCCTGCTGGACCTGGACTCCTGTAAATTTGTCGAACGGAAAGCTGATGGTTTTATCACCGGTGGCGTTTCGATAGGCGGGGTCCAGGGTGCCCAGCCAGGTGCGATCCCAATCCAGATCAGAGAACTGAATGGATGTTTTCTCCAGTCCCAGCCTGTGCATGTAGGCCGTCACATTTGCCCGCCCCACTTTGTCCCCAAGTACGTCCGTAGCTTCGTTGTCGCTGATGATGATCATCAGGGTAAGTAAATCCCTGACGGTAGGCGTTAATCCGGAATCCATGGTGTACAGGACGCCTGACGGAAGGCGCTCGTTGCCGGCAATCAAGGTGATACGGTCATCGAGCGAGAGCTTTCCCAATTCCACCTGATGCATGAGTTCGGACGCAATCGCAAGCTTTATCACGCTGAACGTTTCGTAGACGGTATCCGAATCGAGCGCGATGTCCTCACCCGAAGAAAGATTCTTCATGTAGATGGACATGTCTCCGGGAAATTGACTGCGAATTTTCTCCAGTTGGCTTTGCAACGATTGCAGAGATGTTTTTTGCGGGTCGGCTTTTTCCCCGCCATCCAAATCTGAATTCAGCTGGTCGAGCAGCCGAGTGTTGGTGGCTAACGCGCGTTGAAGAATCGCGGCTTGCTGGTTGGCGGTAGTCCAGTCGGCTTTTTCGGTCGCTTCGGTCAAGCCTGGCAATTCCAGGTGAGCATAGGTATAGCGTGCTCCGTACAGGATGTGCTTGAACCACGGACGCCCCGGAATGCCGTCCGGATTAAGCCAGTTGCGTTCGACCTGCATCATTCCGTGATTGATCGTATCCTGCGTTTTCGGGTCGAGGCTGCCGGATAGGAGCGCGGCTGACACTGACTGGTCAAGGCGTTTGCCGGCTGCCTCGAACGCATCGATTCCATCTGCAATCGGTTTGAGATCGAGCTGACCTAAGTTCTTTCCCTTTTCGAGTTCGGTAACGAACTGGCGGATATTGCTGGCGTAACTTGCAAAGTCGAAGGGCAGAATGTCGGCGTTGGCCAATCGCAGAGCCAGCACTCCCCACAACTGTGACATCAGAGTGTGATAGCGATATCCCGGATCGCCGAAATGGTTCATCCAGTAAAAGTTGTCGTACATGGAATGGTAAACGCCGTAGTCGCCGTCGAAGCTCAACCCGATGACCGGCATGCCCACGAAATTCAGGAACACAGTGTGGTCGGAACCACTCCCAATGCGGGTGTCGGCCAGATTGGCGTCGGTAACGGGTACCGTTTCGTCACTTTTATTGTTCTGCTTCTCTTTTTTTCGAATGCTTGATTGCTTCCACGCGTCGTAGAGAGACATGCCTGCGGGATCTTTAAGATGGTGGCTAGTTTCGACCAGCATCGGAGACAGAGATGCGACTGCGCTGCCTTCAAAGTTCGGCCCCGATGTCGACGAGTCAACGTTGATATAGGCGACAGCCTTCTTGCGCAGCTCATCAGCGAACTGCTCGCCCCATTCCGTCGAACCGGTGAGCCCGATTTCCTCTCCGTCCCAACTACCCACGACGATGGTTCGCCGCGGACGTATGCCTTGTTTCGAGAGCTGTCCGAGGGAGCGCGTCAGCTCCATCATGGAGGCCGTTCCGCTGCTGGGGTCGACTCCTCCAAAAACCCAGGCATCGCGGTGATTGCCAAGCACAACCCATTCATCTGGCAGTTCCGAGCCGCGAATACGAGCTTCCACCACGTAGTAAGGCTTAATCGAATTATCCACTTCGACCTTCAGGTGCACGCGGGCTTGCTCGCCGCCGAGGTGATATTTGATGGACAGGCCGCCCTGCCATGCCTCGGGGGCGTCCGGGCCACCCATGTTCTCGAGTAAGGGCTTGGCGTCGTGCCAGGAGAGCGGCAGGGCCATGATCTTCGGGAGCGACACGGCTTCCGCAACGGGAATTCGCCTGGCGCCGGGTAGCGACGCCCATCCCGGAGTGAGGGGGTCACCCGGAACCATGAAATCGTAAGTAATTGCGCCATGCTGGATGTGACTCTCCGGACCCCAGGGTCCGCCCGGGAAAACTTTTCCTTTCTTGTACCCGTCCTCCGCCGGATCGCTATAGATAAGGATCGCGGCAGCACCTTCGTTTTGCGCAGTGAGGGCTTTGAACCCGCGATAGCTATAGGGGTTCGAATAGCGAACCAGAACGATCTTGCCTTTGACGCTGATGCCTTGCTGACGGAGCCAGTCGAAGTCCTCGGGATTGCCGCTGTGCGCGTAGACCACCGGTGCCGTCACCTCACCGGATATGGACATACCCATCCACGCTGGACTTACACGAGGATTTTTCGTGTCTGGATCCGCATCGTCAGGCTCTTCCCGCAACGTCGCACGGTAGTGGACTGGAGCCACCATCTCCATGAATGAACTCTTAGGAGCAGTGCTGTATACGTCATACCGGCGAATGACCACGTCTTCCATCCCCTGCTTTCGCCACTCATCCGCGATATAAGTCGCAAGATCATTGTTACGTTTTGATCCTGCAAGATGTGGCTCCGCGGTGAAGACCCGGTGTTGACGTCGTTCTTCATCGGGTGAGGGAATGGCTTCCAATTTCTGCTCGGCTGCACTTTCGCTGGCAGCGTGGGCCGCGGTGAATCCCAAGATGGGCGTGTTCTGGGAAGAGACCGGCAGAGTCAATAGCAAAGAAAGGAACAGCAGGGTTAGAGGAAGGCGTATTGCGGTCGAAACCATGGCGAGGCGGTCCCTCATTTTTGGAAAGGCAGGTTGCGTAGGCGGCGAAATTATATCAGTCACACTGCAGTTGACAGCGTTGCAAAAGCGCTCTGACCCGTGCAAGCTGGTACTCAATGCCGGAACTGCCAGATGTTGTCACCTATATTGGCGCGCTTGAATCCCGCATAGTCGGGCAGCCGCTCAAACGCGTTCGGCTGGCGAGCGCTTTCCTGCTGAGAACCTCTCAGCCGCCCCTGGCAAACGTTGAAGGACGCACCGTTCAGCAACTTCGGCGAATCGGCAAACGTATTGCGATCGGGGTCGAGGGCGATCTGTGGTTGATCCTTCATCTTATGATCGCCGGCCGTTTGCACTGGCGAACACCGGAAGCAAAATTGTCCGGTCGTCAAATGCTGGCCGCTTTCGATTTTCCCAATGGAACTCTGGTGCTTACCGAAGCTGGCGCCAAGCATCGCGCGTCATTGCACGTCGTCAGTGGCGAAACGAACTTGAGTTCGTTTGACTCCGGTGGCATCGATATCTTCTCCAGCGATCTTGATTCGTTTCGCGCCGCGCTTACAGCAGAACATCACACACTCAAGCGAGCGCTCACGGATCCTCGGCTTGTTAGTGGCATCGGCAACGCTTATTCGGATGAGATTTTGCATGCGGCACAACTGTCTCCCATTACGCTCACGAAAAAGTTGAATCCGGCGGAATGGGAAAGACTCTTCGTGACCGCCAGGAGCACATTGGAACTTTGGGTGAAGCGTTTGGGGGATGAAGCAAAGGCAGGCTTTCCCGAGAACGTGACCGCGTTTCGCCCCGAGATGGCGGTACATGGACGTTACGGGAAACCTTGTCCAAGATGTGGTGACGCTGTTCTTCGGATTCGTTACGCCGACAAGGAAACGAATTACTGCGCTCGATGTCAGACCGGCGGCAAAGTGCTTGCGGATCGGAGTCTGTCTCGTTTGTTAGGAAAAGACTGGCCACGGACCCTGGACGAGTTAGAAGCAATCAAGCGCCGCTGATAATTCGAAAAATCGACCAAGCTCAGAGAAGCCCTCGCGCTCTCTGGCGGAGGAATCAGTCTCGGGCTAACGCCTCTGCGTCGAATTCTCTGGTGAACAGGGATAACCGGAACTCGGAGCGGAACAATCACAGTGGTCGAAACATTGCCAAGCCAAGCTGCAACACAATCCCGGCAGAAGTTCGTGCCTCCTGAGATTCAGAAGGTCGGAATCGTACTGAATCTTCGCGGCAGTCACTTCTGGTAGACCGTGGTGCCGCCGGTGACCGTCCGCACGATCTCAACATCCTTGATTTTCTCCTTGTCCACAGTGTGAGGATCGTCGGCCAGCACGACGAAGTCAGCCAGCTTACCCGCTGAGATCGATCCTTTGATCGCCTCTTCATGTGAGTTGTACGCGCCGTTGAAGGTGTTGACCCGCAGTGCTTCATCGACGCTGATTCGCTGGTTAGCTCCCCAAGTTTCTTTATTCCATCCGGTGCGCGTCACCATTCCTTGAATTCCCATCAGCGGGGCAAACGGTCCCGGGCTGAAGTCCGAGCCCGCTGCCACCGGAATCCCGGCATCGATGAACGACCGAAATGCCATGCTCCACCGCATGCGCTCTTCGCCATAAAAATGAAACTTGTCGGTGTTGTAATACGCATACGTCGTGAAGGCGGCGGGAACGGCGCCGATAGCCTTGATGCGGCGTAGCAGATCCTCGTTGACCAGCGTGCAATGGGTGATTTTAGGACGCGCGTCGGTCCGTGCGAACAGCCCCTGCGCCCGCTCGTATGCATTCAGTGCCATCCCGATGGCAACATCGCCGTTGGCGTGACAGTTGACCTGGATGCCGGCGCGATGGACCCGCTCGACCCAGGCGTTCAGGTCGTCCTGCGTTTCTGTGATGTTGCCTTTGTACGGGGGATTAGTGCCGGCATACGGCTGGCTGATCGCCATGGTCCGTTCAGAGAACGATCCGTCGACCGTGTGCTCGGAAGTGGCTCCTATGCGAATCCACTCGTCTCCAAAGCCGCTGCCGATTCCGCTGGTGATCATCGCCTCCAGCACCTCGCCGCCGGTCTCGTAGCTGACGCGATGCAGGAGTTCGCCGCGGGCACGCACCTGTTGCAGAGCAAACAGATCGCCGTCTTCGTGGTGAACACTGGTCAGGCCAAAGCGGACGAATTGTTTGGAGATGTAGGCCAGCCCGTCGCGATCGCGCTGTGCCTTTTGCTCCGCAGTAAGTGTTTCGCGCTTGCCGACCTTGTCGAATACGACTCTCGCGTGGTCGGTAACCCTGCCGTTGAGTTCTCCGCTGCCATCATGATCGAAGGTTCCACCCGGCGGATTGGGAGTGTTCTTGTTAGCTCCGGCCATTTCCAGGGCTTTACCGTTGTAGTACGAGGTGTGGCCACCGCGATGATGGACGACCACGGGGTGGTCCTTCGACACTTGGTCGAGATCGTGGAGGTTGAGCTGGCGATTATCTTTTACCTTGGTGTCGTCGAAGAAAAATCCGTCGATCCAAAAGCCCGCGGGCGTCGTCTGGGCCTTGGCTCGGAGTTTGTCAATGATACTGGCGATGGTCACAAACTCAACTTCAAAGGGATTCCCCACGATGACTTCATAGAGCAAAATGTTGCCGCCCGCATGATTGTGGCAATCGATGAACCCAGGCACGACCGTCATCTGCTTCGCGTCGAATGTCGCAGTCCCCTTGCCGACCATCGGCTTGATCTCAGCGGAGCTACCAACGGCGACGAACCGGCCTCCCCTAATCGCGAACGCTTCCGCCTTCGGCGCGCGGGCGTCGACCGTGTAAACTTTGGCATTGAGAACGACCAGATCGGCGTTTTGCGGATCGGAATTGGTAACCTGGGCATCGACGGTGCCTGCAGCGCCCAGCAATGTCCCGCCGGCAATACCGGCCAAGCCTGCTCCGCTCAGACTGAGGAATTTTCTACGGCTGTCGCGGTTCTTCGTCATCGCTTGCCCCCTCTGATTTTTCGTACCTTCGCGCCGTGTTCGGGTTCTGTGCGTCCTGCCCACCGGTACCCTACTATAAAAGCGTGTAAGGCTATAAATCGTTTCACAAACCGCAGTCGAGAACGAATTCCTTCCCGTTCACCAGGCGAGCGCGTTTGCGCTGCACCATGCTCGCGTTAAACCATACTCGGGTTAGCCAGAAATCTGACACATCACGAACCGTGCTCTGTCTCCGCTCGCTTACATGCAACAAGATGCTGTCAACAAGATGCT
>Ga0207693_10004450_pt1 | contig 11842 bp, 14 predicted proteins | sample LARL81metaG_FD_184347 | JGI IMG/M metagenome (GOLD analysis project Ga0207693, IMG submission 184347) | Corn, switchgrass and miscanthus rhizosphere microbial communities from Kellogg Biological Station, Michigan, USA - LAR L8-1 metaG... | ecosystem: Host-associated > Plants > Roots >...
GAGGACACGAGGCCCCGCAGAGTAGGGCCAGATTGTGCAAAAGGCCAATTGCCAGGCCTCCCCTGGCGCTCTTGAGTTCGCTTGGAGCTCGGTTCAGCCGGGGCCCGACTAAGTACACCGCGATGTCGGTAGCCGGCCTGCAGCGCTTGTGATCACTGAGTTTGAAGTCCCGGTCTTCAGGTCAGCGACTTGCAGCGTTACTCGGGAGCTGTGGGCGGGTGCCGGGCGCGGCCGCGCTCTGCGGCACGGTGTTCAGGCCGATGGTTAAAAAAGCGGCCGCAAGGGGGTCGCCTCCGGCGGCTACAACGCTACACCTTCTGCGCCAGGGACTTCTTCATGCCTCTTCGCGCTCGCGCAGCAGGTGCGCCATCAGCAGCCGGCGGGCGCGACTGCGCTGCCGTATTCTCTGGCCGCCGAGCAGGCGTAGCAGGTGATGTTCCTTGTCACCGCCTTCGCCGAACTCATCCTCACCCTCGTCCTCATCCTCGGCCTCGCCACTCTCGCGCAGCAGGTGCGCGAGCAGCGTGCGACGAACGCGGCGGCGACGGAGGATACGGCTGCCGATCAGCAGCCGCATGAGGCGCCGCTCACTGTCGCCGCCTTCGCCAAGCTCGTCCTCGGCCTCGCCCTCGTCCTCTTCCTCCTCTGCCCCGGATCGCTCACGCAGCAGGTGCGCGAGCAACATGCGACGGGCGCGCCGGCGACGCAGGAGGCGGCTGCCGATCAGCAGCCGCATGAGGCGGTGGTCCCCGTCACCGCCCTCGGCAAGCTCGTCCTCGCTCTCGTCTTCATCCCCCTCTTCCTGCGCTTCGCTGCGGGCGCGCAGCAGGTGTGCGAGCAGCATGCGGCGCAGGCGTCGGCGGCGCAGGAGGCGGCTGCCGATCAACAGGCGCACGAGCCTGCGCTCCTTCCCGGAGCCCCCCTCGCCGGATGCCTCCTCGCCCTCATCCTCCTCTTCCTCCGCTTCGTCGCGCGTGTGCAGCAGGTGTGCGAGCAGCATGCGACGCAGGCCTCGGCGGCGCAGGAGGCGGCTGCCGATCAGCAGGCGCACGAGCCTGCGCTCTTTCCCGGGGCCCTCCTCGCCGGATGACTCCTCGCCCTCATCCTCCTCTTCCTCCGCCTCCTCCGCTTCGCCACGCTCGCGCAGCAGATGCGCGAGCAAGAGGTTGCGCAAGCGACGGCGACGCAGCAGGCGACTGCCGATCAGCAGGCGCACGATGCGCCGTTCCTTGTCGGGATCCTCCTCGCTCCCACCCTCCTCAGCGTCGTCCTCCTCGCCGGCCTCACCACGCTCGCGCAGCAGGTGCGCGAGCAGCAGGTTGCGCAAACGGCGACGACGCAGCAGGCGACTGCCGATCAGCAGGCGCATGATGCGCCGCCCCTCCTCTTCGCCTCCGCCTTCTTCACCCTCGAAGTCCTCGTCCTCCGCCGCGTATCGGTCACCGATGAGGCGGGCGAGCAGTGCGCGGCTCAGTCGCCGGCGACGCAGCGCGCGGCCGCCCGTGGCAAGCCGCGCAAGTTCCTCGGATTCGCTCATAAGTCCTCCTGAGCTCGTCAGTTTGCACGGGCGGGCGCAGCACGATCCGGTTGCGGCCCCGCAGTGGGCGCGCCCTCGGCGTCCGCCGGTGGCTTCTTCATCGCACGTTGCAGCAACGTCCCCAGGATCGCCCGGTTCAGAGCTTCGCGCTGCATCAGGCGCTTCACCGGGCTGTGCTCGATCAGTGGCGTCAGCAGGAGGTGCCGCAGTTCCGCCTCCTCGGCAGGCTCGTCGGTCTTGTGCTGCCGCTGGTCCTCGCCAAGCACGCAGGCGATGCCGGCCTCGAACGCCTTCTCGACGAATTCCTCGAGGCCTTCCTCGGACGCTGCCTGCACCAGGCTCGCCTGTTCCTCATCAGAGAGCTCGCGGCGCGCGCCGCTGGCATCGAGGGTTTCGAGCTTGACGACTTGCGCGGTATTCGCATCGATGGTGAATGCGAAGAGTCTTCCTGCGGACCGTGCGATCTCGTTCATCTTCTCCTCATTCATCTTCTCCTCCTTAGGCGCAGCCTTTTTCCCGACTGGAACCTTGCCAACTGGAATTTTCTGCTTGAGATGATTGTGACGAGGGCTGGGGGCTGTGCTCATTTCGGACTCCTTCCCACTCGGTGCGGGTTCCATGATGCTGGCGATCGATCGCTCGGTAATTGGCGCGAGATGGCAGCGCTGCGGCCAGGCCGTCCGGTGGAGTGGCGCGCGGTGAGTGCGCCTGAGCGAGAGAAATGCGGCTCCGTGCGTTTCCGCCCCACGAGGTGCGACGCTCTGCGATCCTAGTAATGCCTTTAAATTCCGCTGAAGATCCGCCCCGCTGTGACTAGGGCCGCAGCGGGCGACAAATCCGCTGCGCGATCCACCTCAGCGCCGGGGATTATGGCACCGCTGCAGTGCTCGATGACTAAGCTTTTGTGACCAACTTTCTGCCAGCTCCCGGGCGAGCAGCGCAGCGTGCGGCGGCCAGCGGTGCAAGCAGCCTTCGAAGCTCGAGCTCAAGTCAGTGCGAGGTGACTTCGTCGGACGCGCCGCGAACCGTTGCGGTCTCGCTGATGGTCGGATCTGGCATCACGCATCTGTGAAGCGCGCCAGTGCGGCAACGGGCATCCGCCGGCTTCCATGCCGTGTTGGGATTCGATGCCGAGCGTCCTGACCCTCGTGAGCGGCTCAAGACCCGGCGGATAGACAGCGAAACAACGAACTCGCCATGTTGGTTGGATCAGTCGTGACGCTCGGGCGTTGTGCGCACGCAGCATCCTCGAGGAGGCACCACGGACGAACGCCGCTGCTCCGGTGTGCACCGCACTAAAAAGTGACGCTCATTCAGTTACGAGACGAACTGCCACGGGAACTCGCTGTAATTGTTACGGATAGGCGCTCGCCCACGCCACCATCCCGTGTTGGATCGCCATGGTCTAGTTGCAGGCCAAGCGAGGCAGGATCCCGGTCCTCTCACCTGCGGGTGGTGTTTGCGTCAGGCCGGGCGCTGCAGGGGAATGCGCAGCCTCGGCAGGCGCTTCCAACTTCACACACTCGCTCGCGACTCGCCTGAGTGGAATTTCGCGCGCGCAGGCGCGCGCGAAACTCTCGCTCGTGTCATTATTACGTTCAATCAACGATTGCGCCGGCGGGATCAGACATGCGCCCCGCCATCACCCTTCGGAGAGTCCTGCTTGACGATCCCGCCAAATGGGGCTTCGAAACTTGTAACTAACATATCGGCAGCCGCTGCCGGCACTACAGAAGGAGAAAGGCCGTGATAAAGAAACTCACAATGTTGGTCTTGGCTGTGATGATGGTCGCCGGCTCGTTGGCGTGGGCGGATGACTATTCCGATGCGGTCGATGTGTTCAAGAAGGCCGGTGAAAGCGCCGCATTCTTCAAAGACAGCTACGGTTACGCGATCTTCCCCTCGATCGCCAAAGGAGGTCTGGGGGTCGGTGCCGCGCACGGCAAAGGCAGGGTGTACGAAAAGGGCAAGCACATCGGCGACACCGCAATGACGCAGGTGAGCGTCGGATTGCAGGCCGGCGGTCAGGCGTTCAGTCAGATCATCTTCTTTGAGAACAAAGCCGCTCTCGACCAATTCACCAGCGGCAATTTCGAGTTCGGCGCCGGCGTGAGTGCCGTGGCGATCAAGTCAGGTGCGTCCGGTTCGGTGGGGACCACCGGTGCGACGGCGAGCGCCAGCAGCGGCGGCGGGGACACCGGCGCAGGTACCGCTGGTAAGTATCATAAGGGCACGGCGGTGTTCACGATCGCGAAGGGCGGCCTGATGTACGAGGCTTCCCTCGCTGGTCAGAAATTCTCCTACGAAGCCGTTAAGTAGGATTGCCAGGCGGTTCACCGCGGAGGGCGTGGCGGCCCCTGCGTCTTTACTCCTTGCCGGCTTCTGTGTGAGCCAGAGCCACGGTCAAGGTTGCCGAAGATGCGGGCCGCTCGGCAAGAGCGCCGTCGACACGACTGACGAGTCGATCGTGCGGTGCTGCGGCTGACCTGGCATTTGATCCGCATCAAAGATAATGAGCGGCGGGAGGGATCGAAATGAGTATCAACAAATTGTGGTTTTTCTCGGTCGGGCTCGTGGTGTTGCTCGCAGCATGTCAACCGAAGCAGCCGGAACCCGCAGCGCCTGTCGCGGCCACACCCGCTCCGCCACCCGCTCCCCCACCCGCGTCCACGCCGGCGTCGCCGGCTGCGTGCTCCGACGTGCCCCCCGGGGTACGCGTGGGGCCCATGGGTTGTCCGTGCGAGCTGACCGTGCAGTTGCAGTTCAAGTCCGACTCCGCCGAGCTGGCGGATGCGGACAAGGCACGGCTCGACAAGGCGGCTGAGACGCTGCAGCGACTGCACTGGGTCAGCGGCACGATCGAGGGCTACACGGATGCAACCGGCAAGCCTGACTACAACCACAAACTGTCCGAGCAACGCGCGACGACCGTGCGTGACTACCTTCTGTCGAAGGGCGTCGGTGACGAGCGCATGACGGTAGTCGGCTACGGTGAGATGAACCCGATCGCAGACAATGCCACGGAGGAAGGCCGCGTACAGAACCGCCGCGTAGTGATGCGACGGCGGGACTGCGGCGAACCGAAATAGGCGGTGTCAGCGTGGGAGCGGACGATCCGCGCGCATGGCGGCTCCCGCTCCCACGCCGCTCCGGCGGCGGCGCACCCTGCAGTCACTGCCGCATCAACACGAGAGTGTAGGTGCCGGCAGAAGAGCCGGCGCAGCCGACCTGAACGTCACTCGCCGCCCGCCGCGGATGCAACGCCAAAGAAGTCACTGAAGTTCGGAAATACTCTGCGCTACCCGCGTTACTCGGAGATCAGAGCGAGCCTGTGGCAGGCAGGGCACCTGATGAACTGCGGGAGCTCGAGTTCGAACCATGAGCGGCCACACTCGCAGCGCATCTTGTACACGCGCTGCACGGCGATCGAACCCCATTGTTCTTCCTGAACCTCGATTCCGCTTGGGGCTGCGGTTTCAGGTGGCTCGACGTCTAGATCTACTCGCCGGCCGAGTTGCGTAAGGTTCCCGCGCTGGATGGTCCGTTCCTTCATGACCAATCCCTCATTTTGAACGCTTCCGATGCGACGGTAGCCTGGGGGCTGCCGCCAGCTTCAAGCGAAGCACTGGCTTACATTAGTCCCCGGTCGGCGAATGTCAAATGCGAGCGGGCCTGAGCGCTCCCACAGGCCCGCAACTGCCCGCAAACTCGAGAAATGGAGAAGCCCCCGGCATCCGAATGGCGCCGGGAGGGCGCAAAGGTGCCGCCCAGGGGGTTTCGACGAGCGCCGCGGTCGCACACTGCCTGCCAGCGCCCGCGACGTGTAACCCCCTACCGTTCACGAAGTCCCCCACTGTTCACCGGCACCACCGCAAACATCAGGCCTTCGCACTTCATTGATTAGTCAACCGCCAACCGCGTCCTGATGTCCAGATACGCTGCGGTGATCAGCGTCTCCAATGATGCGACATCCACAGCCGTATCCGGCTTCAGCTTCACGTGACGCATGTATTTCCCATCCCCTTGCAGCAACCCCGCCGGATCAGGCAGCGTCGCGCCCCGAAAGAACCCGACATTGACGTGAGCCGTGAACACATTGGTGTACGCGAACGCTGCATCGCCCACGCACGCGGTGGGGTGTCCGTCATGGAGCAGCTCCCGAACATCGACACCACATTCCCGCATCCGAAGGAACCACTCGCGTGCAATGGCACCGAGCTGAGGACGTCTACTGTCAAACCACGCATCAATAGCGGGGTCTCGAGCGACAGCACTCGGGAATCGCATGAGCCTGTTAGCGCGATTGTCCATGGGATCTAAAGCCTAAGCGGTCGCCTGCGGCACTAGATCGCACACGGTGCGCGCGCGATAGGCCCAGCGCTCACGGCGCGCCGCATGAGTCTCCCGGTCCGCTCCAAGCGTTTGCTGGACGCCGTCCTGCTACACCACATGGAGGCTACCTACCACAATTCGCCAATGCCCCCCGAATTTTAACAGGAGAACCTGACCGAACGTTCTAGACGTCCCAAATGCTACCAACATCGTGCGGGGCGTCGGAGCGGTCAGCACCTCAAGCTTCAGGAAATCGTTGCGCTGACACGAGACGGCCTGAGAGGGAGCGCAACCACTCTCTTCTGGGCGTAACGAGTATAGAAGTAAGTGCAGTGAAGGATATAGAGGCGCCAACTTGTCCAGAAGTGCCGGACCGATGTCGGTCTTAATGTAGACAGCGGAGCCGGGGGTAAATTGCGACAGCGGTGCCTCTGCCGCGACCGCCAAGGCATCCACCATGTCATCTGCCATGATGGTATCTGGCGCGAAGCGAAGCGCGACATATATAGCAAGCAGCGCTGCTGCCACCCCAGCAACAAACGAAGCGATAAGGATTCCAAAGCGGGCCACGCTCGGTCTCTAGCGGTGGAGGTGAGCGGCACGCCGAGGGGGCCGGCGCGTTGCGAGCGCGAGATCACATAGCGCGCTCGCGGCGCGCCACCGGCCTCTCATGGGGCCGCTCCGGCGACTGTTAGGCGGCGTCACGCGTCCCAATCCATTGCTCAGATCTCGCGACATGACTAGCTCACGTCGGTGGTGCGTATTTTGCGTCAACGTATACCCATGCGGTGCGCCCGGATGACAAAGGAGCGGCGACCCGCATATATGCGGAGACTTCGTACCGATCCGCGCACTCCAATTCCTGTGAACTGATCTCGAAGACAGTGCCGGGGACTCGGGCAGTGGCGTCGCCGGTGTACCTGACGATGGGGTGGTGTGTCTTGCCGCTGGTACGGACCACCTCTGGATCGTTGATCGGGACCATCGACTGCTCATAGCCCACCAGTGAATCCGGTGTACCTGGCAGCTCGCGACCAAAGGTGGCGAGTTGAACGTTTGACTGTTGCAGCGTGCCGTACGAGAAGAGCAATGGCATCGTCGAAACTCAGAAGTGGGGACAGGATCAAACGCGAGGCCCAAGAGGGTTCGGGCCGGCCGCCATAGTCAGATTGCGGCTAACTCCCGCAGAACTGTCGTTCACAGGGCTTCCGTCGTTATCCCCGTCCATTTTGACGCCAGGGCAGTGTGCCAAGAAGAATTTTCGCCTCTTCGCCCGAGGTCATCTGCGGGCAGAAGACGCGGCCGTCACAAGCGTATTCTGGCTGGAGCGGAGCCCGCCGGAATGGGTCCGGCGCAACGACGGGCTGGGCGCTATCCATGGACCCCGTCACGCCCGGGTGTTCTCCACGAGTGTGGCAATCTGCACGAACTCCACGCTGGGGCGCACTCCGTAGAGACCGGCCACCCGCTCGAGTAACTGATCAGTGAAGAACGCTTTGGCTGCGTCCTCTGAATCCCAAACGTAGAAGTTTGTGGCCTCGCGCTTTCTAGAATTGAGCGTGAAGGCCTTTGAGCGGAGGCCCGGCATTCCTTCAAACCTCGCTCGCGCGGTCTCAGCGATTGTCCGCACGGTTCGCTCGTCGAAGTTGTCTCCGTAGCGAAAGGTCACGAATACACCGATCATGTCGCACTCCTTTCGATGTAGTGTAAGGCCACCGCGTTATTGCGGTGACGCCCAAAGATGAGCTGGAGCGGCCGCCCACCGCCCTGACCGGAGCGCCGCGGGCACACAATTCTCCCAAGCGCCGGCGCTTGTCCGCGCGGCGTTCACGGCATCGCCAAGTGTTAGGGGTCCGATTGCCGATTTGATCTTTGATACTCCTCGATGAGTGGCAGCAACGCTCGCCACCGCAGTAGGCTATCTTGGGGCCAATACTTCTGCCGATCGTAGTAGACGGGGACGGCAGGCACATTCGGCGGCAACACGACCCAGCGTTGCTTCGATTCCGTGAAGATGTGTATGTCCGGGGGCAACACATCAGGATTGTCGAGCGTGCCTACTCGCACAAAGGTCACTAGCGGACCGGCACTAGAGTAATGACTCCACAACGCAACTCGACAGGTTTTGCATCTGGCAATTTGCTGTCCACGCCCGCTGTGGGAAGGCGTATCCACCAGCTCTGGTTTGACGCCTAATGCAGTAATGCGATCACTTTCGATCATTGCGTTGAGGGCAAATGATGCGCCGCTCTCACGTTGGCACCAGCGGCAGTGACAACAATGAACAAACATCGGCGCGGTTTCGACTCGGTACCGAACGGCGCCGCAATCACACCGGCCCTCGAGGGGAAACACCATGGAGCTACCTCGCCAAGTTCTCAACGCCTAACGATGTTGAGCGACGCGGGGTTGGGCCGCCGACCAACGACGCTGATTTATCACAATCATCAATCACCTGCTTGGCTCACCGAAGACGCGACCCCACGATCGCTCCAACGGCTTGTTAGGCGTTTTCTCTCGGTTTAGGAACATGGAGAAACGTGCTTGCAACGATACGGCGTTCTTCCTCGCTCGATATGTGCTCAAGCGCTGCGACAGCCAGGACGTAGGAGTTGCGATGCTTCTCGGTTTCACCAGCGGCTGCGGCGGCGTGCGAATGTACAACATGGACGAACGCTATCTCCCAATCTGGGGATTGGACTTCAAGAAAATACGCCCGCATTTCTTCCGCGTGAGCCAGGGCTGACTGACCCAAGCCGAGCAGAGCATGAACTTCAGCGAGTAGCATAGTGGCCCGCATGCGGTTGAGCGCGGTTCCCACCTTCGCCCAGTGCCAGGCTGAGGCGTGCGCGGCATTCAGCATTTCCTGATCCTCCGCGGCACTGCGCGTCTGCACGGACAGCCCCCAAGCGCGGTTGTTGGCCGCGGCAGCGAACCTTCGATGCCATGCTGTTCCTTCGTCGGAAGCGGTAACGTCAACCATTGTTCCTCCGCTCGCCTAACGATGCCTGAGCGGCCGACCGCCGCTTCAGATTGCGCGACATGAGCGCAAGATAACGCAGCGCGCCCATGTCGCGCCGCCCACTTAACGTCACGGCCGCTCCAATCACTGGTTAGGAGTCACGCTGCCTTCGGCGCCTCTGGCAGAAAGGTCTGAACGACTTCATACATTCCAGGGTCAAATGTCGCTATCGCCAGAGCCTGCTCAAGGTAGGGGCTTGGACCTGGATCCTGGCGCATGGCCTGATACGCCTCGCGGCTCTGCCATTGTGCGTACATCGTGACCTTCGTGCCGTCGAGACTGCGGTGCAGTCTCGCAGAGATGAACCCCGGCGCGTGGCGCACTGAGGTCTCCGTCGCCCGTGCGAGAAGGTCCACCAGTTCCTCCTGCCTTGTCGGATCAACGGTGAAAACGTTAATAAGCGTTACAGGCGGCGGGACGTCCATAGGTTCCCTCGGCGTTCCTTGCGGCACTGACTTCATGTTATGCGAAGGCGCACGGCGTGACTCATAACGATCGCACTCAGGCACGCCGAGTGAGCGCAGCGAGCGAGGGTACCCCGGCACGCGAAGCCAATGCCGGGGCGATTCCTGGAGTGCCTAGGGGGCGGAAGAGGAATCACAGGGCCTCACTGCGTCAGACGTAAATTCCAGTATTGCGCCAGTTTGGTAGGTAACAGTCGGGATCCAGTTATTTAGCCAGGACTTTGAGAATGACTGAAAGTTGCATGAGGGTATGTCGATGTCTGACGGTGAAAGGTGTGCGTCTTTAAAGCGGCCTTGAACACTCCAACAGCGTCCGCTTTCTCCCATCGCCTTATCCGTCACTTTCGTGACTATGATTTCTGTTCCCGCCGGTACGGTACCATTCAATTTGAACCCACACTTAAGGAGGCCAAAAAGCGCGTCGCCCTGAGCGCAAAGCCCGCCACCGTCGGAAGTGCTCAACTGATTAGTGTTAACAAGATACAAGGTCTTCTGTGTCACGAAGCATTTGCCAGATAAATTCGCAGCCACAGGTTGATTCGTCACGTCGTGATCAACTACAGCGCACGAGGCACACGCAACGAAGCACAAAAGAGAAACGAAGGGTTTCACCGGCTAGCCCCATAACGGTGAAGTAGAGGAGCCGCCCATAAGCGCCGAGCAAGCGCCGCGGGCGCGTACTGTTTTCCCGCACCCGTGGCGCGCAACCACCAGCCGTTCACGGACCCCTCCAACGATTGTTAGGTGCCGCGACACCCTGCCGCTCCCAAGCTTCCACGCCGCCTGAAACGATTCTGAACAGCGGGTGCGGCTCGAATGCAGCGACGCGTCGCCGAACGCGGTACAGTTGCGGACTACGCACTCGCAGCTTGCGTAATAGATGCTGCCTTTCAAACGCCAACTGACCCTGGGTCGCCCTCAGCCTAATCCCCCGGCGCAACGGACCTATCTTCTTCCGGTTGAAAGCATATCCGCGAGTCTCTGCTTCGACTAAGACCATCCTAAGGTATGCGTTTATCGCGGCGATTGGCGACGGATGTGCACGGAAGCGTGCGAGTTGTGGGTGATGGCGATAGCCCTTGGTTTCGCGCTTAAGTACTGCGCGAGCAAGCAAGCCTTCGCGCCAGAGCGCCACCAATCCTCGGGCGTCGAGATACTTGGGATGGAGTGTCCAGAGGCGCACGTCGTGGCACCTAACGGCGAGGTTGAGGGGCCGGCCACCGGCGCCCGATGGGAGCCGCGGGCGCACACTGTCTCTTCACGCCCGCGGCGACAATACCGTCTGTCACGGCACCCTCCAACGATTGTTAGATGTCGGCAAGCGAAGCATCGCACCGGCTAAGGACAACGGTAGGCAATGCCCCCAACAGGCTCCCACGCTGGTCCGGTGGTAACCAAGCCGACGGTACCGCCGAAACCGACTACCGCGTTCCGAAACTCCGTGCGTGCATTAGAGCCCGTAGCTTTGACTTTGATGTCGCCCACAGCGCTACAGGTCGATACTTCCGACGCGTTTCTAGTGACCCGGACCGCCTCAGAGCCCGGCAGTGGCGCCACGGCGACAACAACGCAAGAACTGAGCGCAACAGTTAAAGCGACCGCGACCATTCTGGTGTGCAGCATGGCGTACCTCGTTACTAGGACTGGGAAAGACTCTCCCCCGACATCTAAGTGAGCTTGAGCGGCCATCACACTAGATCCGGCGCGCATGGCGCGCCACTTCAGCTGGCACGGCCGCTCCAAGCGTTTGTTATGAGGCACGACGGTCCGACGGGTGGTTGACGCCATCGCTTTTGGGTACATCGGGAATGTCGAACGGATTCACATCCTCGAGACATCCAACGTTGTAGCAGTATTGTTTGGGGTTGGAGCGGCGCTGATGGTGCGTATAGATTCCGCAGGTGGAGCAGAAGTAGTGCTTCGCGGTCATCGTGTTAAATTGATACAGCGTCAGAACTTCGTGGCCTTTGAGAATGCGTAAACCAGACAAAGGCAACGCAGCCATAACGGTCCCTTTCCTTCGGCACATCGAGCAATCGCATCGGTGCAAATCGACAATTCCGTCTGGTAGGTGAAGTTCCAGGACCACAGCCCCGCAGTGGCAAGAAGCCGTGTGCGTCTCACGAATCGTGGTGGGTCCAATTTTCTTAGTCATGGCACTGTATGTCCTCGTGCCTCATAACGGCAAAGCTGAGCGGCCGCCCGACCGAAGTGGCGTGCTTGGTCATTTTTCACGGCCGCTCCAGCGATTGTTAGGTTTCATGCGCTTCCGTGCCATTCCGGCCTCGGCGGTTTCTCGAGCAGTCGTACGTCTCAAAAGCTCGCGCTTCCTACAAGGTCTGCAGCGAGTGGCGACGGTCCACACATCGCCCTTTGCTACTTCATACCACCAACGCTGCTGGGTCGGCGTCCACACTTCAGCCTTTCCACAGTCTTTGCATCTGAAGGGGAAATCGATGTAGTACCCGCGGGTCACGAAGTCGGGCG
>Ga0207693_10004453_pt1 | contig 11836 bp, 10 predicted proteins | sample LARL81metaG_FD_184347 | JGI IMG/M metagenome (GOLD analysis project Ga0207693, IMG submission 184347) | Corn, switchgrass and miscanthus rhizosphere microbial communities from Kellogg Biological Station, Michigan, USA - LAR L8-1 metaG... | ecosystem: Host-associated > Plants > Roots >...
GGGGAGCCGAGCAACTGCGCGTTGATGAAGTCGCCCGCGGCAGGAATGAACGTCAGGAGCGTTCCTGCAACGACGCCGGGGAGCGAAAGCGGCAGCGTCACTTTCACGAATGCCTTCCACTTGCTTGCGTAGAGGTCCTGTGCTGCTTCGAGCAGACGCTCATCGATCTGCTCCAAGGAGACGTAGAGGGGCAGAGCCATGAACGGAAGGAAGTTGTAGGTGATCCCCGTCACGACCGCGGTGGACGTCGCCAGGAGCCGGCCGCTCGGCCCGAGCACATGAAGGTGCTGGAGAGTGTGCACCACGAAGCCGTGGTCCGCGAGGATCGTCTCCCACGCAAGTGTTCGGATGAGATACGTGACGAAGAACGGCGCCACGATGAAAAGCAGTAAGAGGTTCTTCCAGCGCCCGCCACGGAACGCGATCCAGTACGCCACGGGATAGCTCAGCAGGAGTGCGAGCAGCGTCGCGATCCCGGCGTACTCGAGAGAGCGAATGAACTGGCCACGATAGTTCCGGAGCGCATCCCAGTAGTTGCCCCAGGCCCACGTGAAGGAGTAGCCAACGTCGAAGTTTCCGGACTCGAGCGACTGGTAGGCGAGGAAGCCGAGCGGAACGACGAAGAAAACGGTCAGCCAGAGGACCCCGGGCGCGAGCAGCAGGTAGGGCGTCAGCTGCCGATGACGATGGAAAAGTCCCACTTGGGTTGTCTACCCCGAGACGAGGTTCTGCCAGGCCGTGAGGTACTTCTGATTGTTCAGTGCGTTCGAATCGAAGATCTTCACGTTGTCGAGCATCTTCTTCGTCGGGAAAATGAGCACGTTCTTCGCGATTGCGGGATCGGTCTTCAGCAGGGCCTCGCGCGCACCCTTGACGGGACAGATGTAGTAAACGCCCGTGTCTCCAGTCTTCGGGTTACCGCCTTCGATCTGGGCAGCAACCTTCGGGTCGTAGACGTAGTTCATGTACACAGACGCGGTGTAGATGTTGCCGCCCTTCGGGATCAGCATGTTGTCCGTCCAAAGGGCTCCTCCGGCGGTCGGCACGTTCCAGTGGATGTGCGTGTTGCCGATCTGCGCGATATCGCCTGACCAGGACATCGCGGCCGAGAGATCTCCCTTTGCCAGCAGCGGTGCGTAGTCATTGCCCGTGAACTGGCGGATCTGCTTCGAGTCGACCGCCTTCTTGATCTGGTTGAAAGCCTTGTTGAAGGACGCGTCGGTCACCTTCGTGGGATCGTCACCGTTCGCGAGCATCACGCACGTGAGTGCGTCGCCCATCGAGTTGAGGACCGTGATCTTCCCCTTCAGCTTCGGGTTGGTCAGGAGGTCGTCGATCGAGAGCACCGGGTCGGTGAGCTTGTCGTTGTACGCGATTCCGGTCATACCGGACTGCCACGGCAGGCTGTACTCGCGATTCGGGTCGAAACCCGGGTGAAGCTGCACGTCGACGAGATTCTTTATGTTCGGAATCGCCGACTTGTCGAGCTTCTCGGCCCAGCCCTTCTTGATCATCAGCGACAGGTAGCGATCGTTGTCGGTGAGGACGACGATGTCGCGGTCGATCGACTGGCCGCGCGAGAGCGGACCCTGGATCTTCCCGAAGTACGAAGCGTTGTCGTTGATGTCCTCTGTGTACTGAACGTGGGTTCCGTACTTCTTCTGGAATTCTGCAAGCGAAGGGTGAGTCTTCTTCTTGTTGTTCGTGTCGATGTACAGCGTCCAGTTGGAGAAGCGCAGCGTTTTCGCGAGCGTCTTGTCGCCGCTCGAGGTCGTCCCAGCCGCTTTGTTGCTGCTGCCCCCGCAGGCCGCGAGCACGCCGGGCACCGTGAGAAAGGCGCCACCCGCCGCAGCGCGGCGGAGAAGCTCGCGTCGGTTCAGAGCATTGGTCATTCGGGTCCCTCCATGGAGTCGACGACGAAGGTGGAGTCCGGGCTCCAGCTGAGCGTTAGCCGTTGGCCCGGCAAGGCTCCGTTCAGGCCGGGCGATGCATTTTGCCGGTAAACGGTCAGCCGGCCGCAGTCTGTCTCGACGATGTATTGCGTGGCGACCCCCACGTACGCCTCCTCGACGATCGTCCCGTCGAGCACGTTCGCCTGCCCTTGACCGAGCGCGATCTTCTCAGGCCTGATCCCGACCGCAACCTCACCGGTCCGCCCTTGCAACGCTTCGGGACGAACGCGCACTTCGGGGCCACGGCGGAGCTGGACCGTGTCAGAGCCGCTCACCGTGCCGGGAATCAGATTCGAGACCCCGAGGAAACCCGCGACAAACGCCGTTGTCGGGGTTTCGTACAGCTCGGTCGGGGTGCCGAGCTGCTCGATGCGGCCGTGGTTCATGACCGCGATCTTGTCCGCCATCGTCATCGCTTCTTCCTGGTCGTGCGTGACGTGCACGAACGTGATGCCGATGTCGTGCTGAATGCCCTTCAGCTCCAACTGCATCTGCTTTCTGAGCTTGAGATCGAGGGCGCCGAGCGGTTCGTCCAGGAGCAGCACCCGCGGCTTGTTCACGAGGGCCCGAGCGAGTGCGACTCGCTGCTGCTGGCCGCCGGAAAGCTGCCGGGGCTTGCGCTTCCCCATTCCCTCGAGACCGACGAGGCGCAGGATCTCGTTCACCTGGCCGGTCAGCGTCTCGCCGCGCACGGACCGGCGACGGAGCCCGAACGCCACGTTTTCGAAGATCGAGAGGTGCGGAAACAATGCGTACGACTGGAAGACAGTGTTCACGTCGCGCTTATAAGCGGGCAGTCCGCTCACTTCCGCATCGCCGAGAAAGATCTCTCCTTCCGTCGGCTGCTCGAAGCCGCCGATCATCCTCAGTGTTGTCGTCTTGCCGCAACCCGAAGGGCCGAGCAGTGCATAGAAGCTTCCGTGTTCGATCTCGAGGCTGAGACGGTCGACTGCGACGACGTCCTCGAACCGCTTCGTGACGTCGACGAGCCGAACGTCGGCGTTTTCGGATGCCGTGACGTTCACCGGCCCACGCGCGTCCACGCTTCGGTGAGAACGTCACCGAGGATCGACACGATCTGGTCGAACTCGTGTTGGCCCGCGACGAGCGGCGGCGAGATCTGGATCACCGGGTCACCTCGATCGTCGGCCCGGCAGATGAGGCCGCGCTCGAAGAGGCGCGGCGAGAGGAAGTCACGCAGGAGTGTCTCGCACTCCTGGTCGTCGAACGACTCTCGTGTCTCCTTGTCCTTGACGAGCTCGATCGCGTAGAAGAAGCCGGTTCCGCGGACGTCGCCGACGATCGGGAGCTCGAGCAACTGCGAGAGCGTCTGGCGGAACGTGTCCTGCGTCTCCGCCACATGTTCGACGATCCTGTCCCGCTTCATGATCTCGATGTTCTTGAGCGCGATCGCCGACATGACGGGGTGACCGCCGAACGTGATGCCGTGTGAGTACATGCTCGTGTCTTGCATGAACGGCTCCATCACGCGGTCGCTGGCGACGACCGCGCCGATCGCGGCATAGGAGGACGAGAGCCCCTTTGCGATCGTCATCAGATCGGGGCGGATGTCGTAACGCTCAGATCCGAACCACGCGCCGACCCGTCCAAAGCCGGTGATGACCTCGTCCGCGCAGAGCAGGATGTCGTAGCGGTCGCAGATCTCGCGCACACCCTTCCAGTAGCCCTCCGGCGGCGTGAAGGCGCCGCCCGCGTTTTGCACGGGCTCCATGATCACCATCGCCACGGTCTCCGGACCCGCCGCCTCGATCGTGTACTCGAGATCGTCGAGGAGGAATGCGGTGAACTGCGCTTCTGTCTCTTCCGGAGGGCGGTGGTACCGATTCGTGTTCCGCACGTGCAGTACGTCGGGCACGAGCGGCTCGAACGGTATGCGCAGAGCCGGGATCCCGTTGATCGAAAGGGCGCCCATCGTCGTGCCGTGGTAGGCGATGTGCCGGGAGATCGCCTTCCACCGGCGACCAGTCGACAATGCCGCGGCCTCGGCAGCCTCGTAGTCGACGACAGGGTCGATGCGCTGACCAGGGATCCTCGCTACACGTGTACGCATCTCACCCCGGGCCGAGTAGTACTGGCGCGCGAGCTTCCACGCCGACTCGACCGCCTCCGAACCACCGGACACGAAGAAGAGGCGGTTGAGATCACCGGGCGCCAGAGATGCGACCTCGGACGCGAGCTCGATCGCGCGTGGATGCGCGTACGACCAGTTCGTGTAGAACGGCAGCTCGCGCATCTGCGCGGCCGCAGCCTCGCCGATCTCCTCGCCGTAGCCGTAGCCGATGTTGACGGAAAAAAGTCCCGCGAGGGCGTCGAGGTAGCGCTTGCCTTTGGAGTCCTCGAGGTAGCACCCGTCGCCGCGGACGATGATCGGCACCTCGCCGTCGCCGCCCATGCGCGTGAAGTGCAGCCAGAGGTGTTCGCGCGCAGCACGTTGCAGATCCAGCGTCTCGGGTGCAGTGGCCGTCAATGTTCCTCCCCTACTCGGGTACCCCAGTCATAGAGCTGCTTCACCATCTGAAGGTAGAGGAAGGTCTCCGTGGAGACGACTCCCTCCAACGCTCGCATCCGGTTCGTGAGCTCGAGCAACTCGCGACGGTCGGCGGCAACGACTTCGACGACGAGGTCGTACTGCCCGGCCGTGACGACGACGTAGTCGGCCTCGATCCAGCTCGCGATTTCGTCGGCCACCGGCTCCGGTGAGCCGGCGGTCTTGACGCCGACGAGTGCCTGCTCGAAGCCGAGGCCCAGGGGGTTCGTGACCCCGACCACCTGCAGGATGTCCTCGCCACAAAGACGGGCATACCTGGCCCGGACGGTCGCCTCAGAGACGCCCAGCCTCGAGGCAATCGCGCGGAACGACTCCCGGCCGTTCGCCTGGAGCGCCTCGATGATCCCCTGGTCCAGCTCGTCGATTCGCGGGGGCGCACTGATTGGGCCCCGGCGAGGCTCGGCCACGGCCGACTGCGCGATCGTTCTACGCAAAGCGAGGCGATTCGTACCACGCGCCGCGCATTCGGTCAATACAGGCCCCCATTTGAACTCGCATTGCGCACGGTCCCGCTTGATCTTCACCTGCGAATCGTGGGATCCTCGCCGGCATGAACGTGCTGGTGGTCGGTTCAGGGGGTGTCGGATCCGCCATCGCGGCGATCGCGGAGCGACGGTCCTTCTTCGACCACATGGCTCTCGCGGATCGCGATGGCGACCGTGCTCGGCGCGCGGTTTCGGGCCTCGAGGACCGAGATCGCTTCTCCTCCCTCCAGCTGGACGCCTCCGATCCGCAGGCGATCGTCGCCGCGGCCCGGGAGACGGGAGCAGACGTGATTGTCAACGCGGCGGATCCCCGGCTCAACCCACAGATCTTCTCAGCCGCTTTCGAAGCTCGCTGCACGTACCTCGACATGGCGATGACCCTTTCCGAGCCTCATCCCGAGCGGCCCTATGAAGAGCCCGGCATCAAGCTCGGCGATCGGCAGTTCGCCGAGCACGAGCGCTGGCAGAAGGCGGGACTACTCGCCCTCCTCGGGATCGGCGTCGAACCGGGCCTCTCCGACATCTTCGCCCGCTACGCGGCCGATCACCTGTTTTCGACGATCGACGAGATCGGCGTTCGCGACGGGGCAAACCTCGTCGTCGAGGGGTACGCCTTCGCCCCGACCTTCTCGATCTGGACGACGATCGAGGAGTGTCTGAATCCTCCACTCATCTGGGAGCGCCAGCGCGGCTGGTACACGACGGAGCCGTTCTCCGAGCCAGAGGTCTTCGACTTCCCAGAGGGAATCGGCCCGGTCGAGTGCGTGAACGTCGAGCACGAGGAGGTCGTACTCGTTCCCCGCGAGATCGACTGCCGGAGGGTGACGTTCAAGTACGGGCTCGGCGAGGAATTCATCGACGTGCTCCGGAAGCTGCACCTGCTCGGCCTCGACTCGACCGACCCCGTTCGCGTGGGTGAGGTCGACGTCGCGCCCCGCGACCTCGTCGCAGCCGTGCTGCCGGACCCCGCCTCGCTCGGCGAGCGAATGTCCGGGAAGACGTGCGCCGGCACGTTCGTCACCGGGATCGGCACCGACGGGGCGGAGCGGAGCGTCTACCTCTACCACGTCGCGGACAACGAGCAGACGATGCGCGAGTACGGATGTCAGGCGGTTGTCTGGCAGACCGCGATCAACCCCGTGATCGCGCTCGAGTTGCTGGCCGACGGGAGTTGGAAAGCCACCGGAGTCGTCGGGCCCGAAGCGCTCGACGCGGACGTCTTTCTCGCCCGCATGCGATCCTCCGGTTGGGACTACGGCGTCAGTGAAAGGAGCCCCGCCAGTGTCGTCTAGCCTCGAACAGGCAATCGAAAGCGAGCGGATTCTCGCGGACCGCGCACGCTACGTCGCGCGTGGAATCGCAACGACGCCGCTCGTCGTCGCGCGAGCCGAAGGCGCTCGGATCTGGGACGTCGACGGTCGCGAGTACATCGACTTCGCCGGCGGGCTCGGCTGCCAGAACACGGGACACGGCTTCGCCGCGGCGGCGATTCACGAGCAGGTCGACCGCTATCTCCACCAGTGCTTCATGGTCGGGATGTATGAGCCGTACGTCGAGGTCTGCAGGCTCCTCGACGAGACCTGGCCGCAGCCCGGCGTCGAGACGAAGTCGCTGCTCGTGAACTCGGGCGCCGAAGCGGTCGAGAACGCCGTGAAGATCTCGAGGACGGCCACTGGGCGTCCCGCGGTGATCGTGTTCGACCATGCGTTCCACGGCCGGACGAGCCTGACAATGGCGATGACGGCGAAGGTCGTTCCCTACAAGCAGGGGTTCGGCCCGTTCCCGGGCGAGGTGTACCGGTCAGCCGCGCCGTATCCGTATCGAGGCGTCTCGTCGGACGACGCGCTCGAGGCGTTGGCGCAGCTCTTCAAGCAAGACGTCGACCCCGCCACCGTCGCGTGCGTCGTGCTCGAGCCCGTGCAAGGTGAAGGCGGCTTCGTTGCGATGCCGGCGGACTTCCCGGCCCGGCTCAAGGAGGTGTGCGAGCAGCACGGGATCCTCTACGTCGACGACGAGGTGCAGGCCGGCATCGGAAGGACGGGCCCGGTCTGGGCGATCGAGCACTACCACGACACCGTTCCGGACCTGATCGTTTCGGGAAAGTCGCTCGGCGGCGGTCTACCGCTCGCCGGCGTGACCGGCCCGACAGAGCTGATGGACGCGGTTCCGCCCGGAGGGCTCGGCGGGACCTTCGGAGGGAACCCGCTCTCCTGTGCGGCAGCAATCGAGGTCCTCCGCGAGGTCGGAAGCGACGGATTCCGCAAGCGCGCCGACGACCTGGGTGTCCGCATCCGTACTCGACTCGAGCAGCTCGCGGCACGCAATGCCGCGGTCGGCGAGGTTCGCGGGCTCGGGCCGATGCTCGCGCTCGAGCTGGCCGACCCCACTCCGGAGCTCGCCAACTCGGTGACCTCGGCCGCACGGGACCGCGGCCTCGTCCTGCTGTCTTGCGGTATCTACGGGAACGTGATTCGCATCCTTGTGCCCCTCACGATCGACGATGCGCTCCTCGAGCGCGGGCTGGACCTGCTGGAGGAATCGCTTGGCGACGCCCGCGCTGGCTGAGACGGACCCAGCGTCACATCAGGTGCCTGCGGCAGAGATCGACGTCCGGCTCGAAGGAATTCGTAAGACGTACGGCGACGTCGTGGCGGTCGACCGGGTCGATCTCGAGATCCCGGCCGGAGAGTTCTTCACCCTGCTCGGGCCCTCGGGCTCGGGCAAGACGACGACGCTACGGCTGATCGCCGGCTTCGAGCGTCCGGACGAAGGGCGAATCGAGCTCGGCGGCGCCGACGTGACGAACCGCGCACCCTACGAACGAGACGTCAACACCGTGTTCCAGGACTACGCGCTCTTCCCCCACATGACGGTGGCCGAGAACGTCGCCTACGGCTTGCGCGTGAAGCGCGTCCCGCGCGCCGAGAGAAGGCGGCGCGTCGAGGAGATTCTGAAAGTGGTCCGCCTGCCCGAGGTCGGCGACCGCAAGCCGGTGCAGCTGTCCGGCGGCCAGCGACAGCGCATCGCGCTCGCGCGCTCACTCGTCAACACGCCGCGGGTGCTGCTCCTCGACGAGCCGCTCGGCGCGCTCGACCTGAAGCTCCGCCAGGAGATGCAGATCGAGCTGAAGCGCATCCAGCGCGAGGTCAGCGACATCGGCATCACCTTCGTCTACGTCACGCACGACCAGGAGGAGGCGCTCACGATGAGCGACCGCCTCGCAGTCTTCAACGAGGGCCGGATCGAGCAGATCGGCGCGCCGGCCGAGGTCTACGAACGTCCCGCAACCGAGTTCGTGGCCGGGTTCGTCGGCGTTTCGAACGTCCTCGAGCGGAACGGGAAGACGTTCACGGTCCGCCCGGAAAAGATTCGCATGCACTTCGACGAGGCCGGCGACGGCGAACTGGGCCGCATTCGCGAGGTCGTCTATGTCGGCATGTTCACCAGATACATCGTCGAGCTCGACTCCGGAGGCGAGCTCACAGTCGTACGGCAGAACCTCGAGACGTCCTCGCAGGAGGTACTCGAGTCCGGGGGTAGGCGGGTGCGCCTCCTATGGCGTGCCGAGCACACGTTCGAGATCCAACGAGGAGGAAAAGCATGAGGAAGATTCGCAAAGGGCACGTGCTCGTCGCGGTATTGGCTGCGGCGCTGTGTGTGCCCGCGTCCGGAGCCGGCACAGCGAAAGGGCTGCCATCGAAGATCGGCAAGGGCGAGGGCAAATTGACGATGATCGCCTGGGAGGGTTACCTCGACGCAAAATGGGTGAAGCCCTTCGTGAAACAGACCGGCTGCAAGATCCAGCCGAAGTACGCCGGAACGTCAGACGAGATGGTGACGCTCATGCGCACGGGAGGCGGCGGCCAATACGACATGGTCTCCGCATCCGGCGACGCGAGCCTACGCCTTGTCTACGGAAAGGACGTCCAGCCGGTGAACGTCGGTCTCGTCCCGGGTTGGAAGCAGTTCTTCAAGGCTTTTCAGAGTCCCCCCAACAACACCGTCGGCGGCCAGCACTACGGCATCTCGCTGCAGTGGGGACCGAACACGCTCCTCTACAACACAAAGAAGGTAAAGCCAGCCCCCACGAGCTGGTCTGCAATCTACAGCTCAAAGTACAAGGGGCGCGTCACGGTTCCGAACAACCCAATTCAGATCGCCGATGTCGCGCTCTATCTCTCGAAGACGCAACCGTCGCTCGGAATCAAAGATCCATATGAGCTGAACCAGAAGCAGTTCGATGCAGCGATCGCGTTGATCAAGAAGCAGAAGCCGCTGATCAAGAAGTACTGGGGCTTGTCCTCCGACGAGGTGAGCCTTTTCAAGAACGGCGACGCTTGGATTGGCGCAAGCTGGCCCGTTACGACAGGGAGTATTCGGGCTGCCAAGGTGCCCGTGAAGGAGATCATCCCGAAGGAAGGAGCGACCGGCTGGCTCGACACGTGGATGCTCTCGTCGAAGGCGAAGCATCCGAACTGTGCCTACAAGTGGTACGGGTACATCTCAAGCCCGAAGGTTCAGGCTCTGCAAGCGACGACATACGGGGAGACGCCCGTCAACAAGCTCGCGTGCTCCCAGATGAACAAACTCAGCAAGGGTTCGTGTCACACGTATCACGCGGACGCGCCCGAGGCGTACTACCGCTCGATCAAGTTCTGGAAGACACCGGTCGCCGATTGTGGCAACGGTCAGAAGAACTGCATGGACTACCGAAAGTGGGTTAACGCCTGGAATCAGGCGGTCTCGTAACTCCGGCGCGGAGCGGGCCCTCGATTCAGGGGGCCCGGCGCCGCATCTCCGCAGCTTTCTGGCGTCGTTCCTGGCTGCGCGGCGTTGCGCTGCTCCTGCCGCCACTTGCCTGGTTTCTCCTCCTCTACGTAGCCGCGCTCGCGGTGCTCTTCGTCTCGGCCTTCTGGTCGGTGGACTCGTTTACCACGAAAGTCGTCCACGTTTGGAACGTCGACAACTTCAAGCAGATCGTGGACAGCGCGGCCTGGCGGCGGGTCATCGTGCGGACGGTGGTCATCGCAGCCCTTGTCACCATCACCGATGCCGTACTCGCGTTCCCGTTCGCGTACTACATGGCCAGAGTTGCGAAGAGTCGGACACGGGCGCTGTTGTTCGTCCTCGTCCTGCTTCCGCTGTGGTCGAGCTACCTGGTGCGCGTCTACGCTTGGAAGGTCATCCTCGCGCAGGACGGGATCCTCAACTGGTCCCTCACGAAGATAGGTCTCCCGGCGGCCAACATCGGCTACTCGAACACGGCGATGTGGCTCGTCTTCTCCTACATCTGGCTCCCATTCATGATCTTGCCGATCTACGCGGCGCTCGAGCGAATCCCCAACTCCTACATCGAGGCTTCGCGAGATCTCGGAGGTCGAGGATTTCGAACCTTCCGTTCCGTCATCCTGCCGCTTGCTCTGCCGGGAGTTCTCGCCGGCTCGATCTTCACGTTCTCGTTGACGCTCGGCGACTACATCACCCCGACCCTCGTCGGCGGCGCGAGCTCGACGTTCATCGGCAACATCGTCTACAACACGGGCCTGGGTGCTTCGGGCGATCTCCCGTTTGCTGCGGCGTTCGCGTCGGTGCCACTCATCATCATGGCCATCTACCTAGCGCTGGCAAGACGGGCCGGCGCGTTTGAGGCGCTCTGATGGAGCGCGAACTCACGAAGACCGGCCTACGGATCTGGACGTGGCTCGTCGTCCTCTTTCTCCACGCGCCGATCGCGATCATCATCCTCTACGCGTTCAACGCCCAGACTGCTCAGGGCTGGCCGATCACCGACTGGACGACCAAGTGGTTTAGCCCCACAATCCACGACAGCGAGATGCAGCAGGCCCTGCTCTTGTCCCTGAAGGCCGCAGCCGGGGCCACGATCGTCGCCATCCTCCTAGGCTCGGCGGCCGCTTTCGCAGTTCACCGATTCAGGTTCTTCGGCCGAGAGTCAATCTCGTTCCTGTTCATTCTGCCCCTCGCGCTCCCAGGGATCATCACCGGGATGGCGCTGAACTCGTTCTTCACCTTCTGGAAGTTCAATTTCGGCCTCTGGACCATCATCGTGGGCCATGCCACCTTCTGCATGGTGATCATTTACAACAACGTGATCGCGCGGCTCCGACGCACACCGACCTCGCTGTCCGAGGCTTCGATGGATCTCGGCGCCGACGGTTTTCAGACCTTTCGGTACGTCACCTTTCCAACCCTGTCCACAGCCCTTGTCTCGGGGGCACTCCTCGCCTTCGCGCTCTCATTCGATGAGGTGATCGTCACGACGTTCACGGCGGGAGCCAATACCACTCTCCCGATCTGGATCTTCGGCAACATCCGCATCGGCCAGCAGCTACCCGAAGTGAACGTCATCGTCTTCCTGATTTTGCTGGCCACAATCATCCCGGTGACAATCGCGCAGCGCCTGACACGTGAATCGGGCATCCTTGCTAACGAATGACGAGGAGGTAGACCGTGAGCACCACCGTCTCCAAGCACCAGAACCTCATCGGCGGCGAGTGGGTAGACGCTTCGAGCGGCGAGACCATGGAGGTTCTCAACCCCTCGACCGGCGAGGTGATCGCCGAGGTGCCACGCGCATCGGCCGAAGACGTCGACCATGCGGTCCAGGCGGCGAAGAAAGCCCTGGTTGAGTGGCTGGAGACCACGCCCGCCGAGCGCGCCGAGATGCTGCTCAAACTGGCGGACGCGCTGGACGAGCATGGGGATGAGATCGCCGAGCTCGAGTCGCTGAACGTCGGCAAGCCGCTCTCGGCTGCGAGGGACGAGATTCCGGTCGCAACCGACAACATCCGCTTCTTCGCCGGCGCCGCACG
>Ga0207693_10004455_pt1 | contig 11834 bp, 4 predicted proteins | sample LARL81metaG_FD_184347 | JGI IMG/M metagenome (GOLD analysis project Ga0207693, IMG submission 184347) | Corn, switchgrass and miscanthus rhizosphere microbial communities from Kellogg Biological Station, Michigan, USA - LAR L8-1 metaG... | ecosystem: Host-associated > Plants > Roots >...
TTCGGAGCCGTCGGCTCTAGCGGCGGCTCGCCCGAGGCGATCCGGTTCGCGTTGCCCGCCAGCACGGCGCGGAGATCCTCTTCGTCGAGGCCCGACGCCTTCGCGGTACGCAGCGTGATCAGGAGCGAGCTCGGCTGCTGGCCGTACGGGAAGTCGGACGCGTACACGATCTGCTCGGGCGAGAAGACACGGAAGACGCTGAGCAGGTCGATCGGGCTCCAGACCGAGGTGTCGAAGAAGACGCCCGCCTTGCCGGCAAATCGTTCCGCCAGGGCCGGCAGGTCGGCGATGCCGCCGTGGGCGATGATCAGCTGCGCCTCGGGATAGCGGTCGACGAGCGCGGCGAGCTCGCTGGCGATCGGAGGCAGGCCGCGGCCGCCGTGGATCAGGATCGGGACGCGACGCTCCGCGGCCAGAGCGAAGATCGGCGCCAGGCGCTCGTCGTTCAAGAGGAAGCGCTGCGCTCGGGGGTGGAGCTTGATCCCGCGGGCGCCGAGATCGAGGCAGCGGGTGGCCTCCTCGATCGGCTGCTCGGCCAGGTCCAGGCGGACGAACGGGATCAGCTTGCCGCCGGAGCGCTTTGCATAAGCGAGCGTGCGGTCGTTCGCGGCTCGGAAGGCGGGGTGCCGGTCCGGTTCGTCGAGACAGAACATGAAGCAGTGCGAGATCCCGTAGCGTTCGTTGAGAGCCATCAGGTCGGCGTAACTGCCGCTGAAGCCGTCGATGTCCTGCCCGAGATGGACATGGGCGTCGAAGATTTCGGCCCCGGGCGGTAGGGTCGAGGTGAGCTCCTGCCCGTACTCGTCGACCAGCGCTTGGGCCCGGGCTAGCGCCTCGTCCATTCTCGTGAGTCTACGTATGGGTTGGGGGAGCGGTAGCATCCGCCGCCGTGACAGATGTCTTGATCTGGGCGGACACGATTCGCTCCCCGGAGATGCGCCACGAGGTCCCCGTCCCGATCCCAGATGCGTTCCTCTACCTCGAGCATGCAGGCGAGCGCCACGTCGTGATCACGCCTTTCGAGGTCGAGCGTGTACAGGGTCACGACGGCCTTCGGCCGCACGCGTTCGAGCAGTTCGGCTGGGACGACCTGGTCAAGCAGGGGATTCCGATGGAGGAGGTCGGGCTCGGGACTGCGGTGCGCGCCGTCAAGGAGCTCGGCGTCGAAAGCGCAGTCGTGCCGACCACGTTCCCGGTCGAGCTCGCGGACCGGCTTCGGGCCGAGGGGATCGAGCTCACTCCCGACCGCGAGACCTTTGTGCAGCGCCGCCGCGCCAAGAACCAGGCCGAGCTCGACGGAATCCGGCGCGCCCAGCGCGGTGCCGAGGCCGGTATGGATGCGGCGCGCGAGCTCTTTCGCCGCGCCGAGAGGAAGAACGGCTCGCTCTTCCTCGACGGCGAGCCCCTCACCTGTGAACGCGTCAAGATCGCGATCCAGCAGGCCTTCACGAGCCTGAACCTGCTCTGCGACGAGTTCATCGTCTCCCACGGCCCGCAGACCGCCGTCGGACACGAGATGGGTTCCGGCGAGATCAGGCCGGACGAGCCGATCGTGCTCGACCTCTGGCCGCGGGACCGGGCGTCTTCCTGTTACGCCGACATGACCCGGACCTTCGTCGTCGGCGAGCCGTCCGAGGAGCTCGTCAAGTACCACAAGCTCGTCCACGAGGTACTCGATCGAACGCTTGCCGCGGTCAAACCGGGCGTCGCCGGGCGCGACGTCTTCGTGCTGGCCAGCGAGCGCTTCCACGAGGAGGGCTACCCGACCGGGTTGTACAAGCGCGACGGCGAGGTGCTCGAGGACGGGTTCTTCCACGGCCTTGGCCACGGCGTCGGCCTCGAGGTGCACGAGCAGCCCTGGCTGAGCCGCTACCCGGGCAAGCTCGTGGAGGGCGACGTGATCACGCTCGAGCCGGGGCTGTACCGGAGCGGCTACGGCGGCTGCAGGCTCGAGGATCTGGTGCTCGTTACCAAGGACGGCGCCGAGTTGCTGACGGATTATCCGTACGACCTCGCGCCCTAAGCGTGGCGTCCGACCAGCCCGCCATCGAGACGATCCTGCTCGAGGAACGGCGCTATCCGCCGCCCGAGGACTTCGCTGCCCAGGCGAACGCGCAGCCAGAGATCTACGACCGGGACTTCGAGGAGTTCTGGGAGGCCGAGGCTCGTGAGCGGGTGACGTGGTTCGAGCCGTTCGACCAGCTGCTCGAGTGGGAGCCGCCGTACGCCAAGTGGTACCTGGGCGGCAAGCTAAACGTGTGCTTTAACTGCGTCGACCGGCACGTCGAGGCCGGCAACGGCGACAAGGTGGCCTACTATTGGGAGGGTGAGCCCGAGGGCGAGCGCCGCGAGCTCACCTTCTCGGACCTCCAGCGCGAGGTCGTCCGCTTCGCGAACGGGCTCAAGAAGCTCGGCGTGAAGAAGGGGACGCCGGTCGCGATCTACATGGGAATGATCCCCGAGCTACCGATCGCGATGCTCGCGTGCACGCGCCTCGGGGCGCCGCACACGGTCGTCTTTGGCGGCTTCTCGGCGGAGTCGCTCTCCGGCCGCATGAACGACATGGAGTGCGAAGTTCTGATCACCCAGGACGAGGGCTGGCGGAACGGCGGCAAGGTGCCGCTCAAGCAGAACGCCGACGAGGCCGTCGAAAAGTCCCCGAGCGTGAAGAACTCCGTGGTCTTCCGCCGCACCGGCGAGGGTCCCCCGATGGAGGAAGGCCGTGACGTCTGGTGGCACGAGCTGGTCGAGGGCGAGTCCGACGACCCGGCCTCATGCTTTTGCGAGCCGATGGACTCGGAGGACCTGCTCTACCTGCTTTACACGAGCGGAACGACCGCGAAGCCGAAGGGCATCGTCCACACGACCGCCGGCTATCTCGTCGGGGCCGCGACGACGCACTTCTACATCTTCGACGTCAAGCCGGAGTCGGTGTACTGGTGCGCAGCAGACGTCGGCTGGGTCACCGGCCACAGCTACATCGTCTACGGGCCGCTGTGCAACGGCACGACCGGCGTCATCTACGAAGGCGTTCCCAACTACCCCGACAAAGACCGCTGGTGGGCGATCGTCGAGCGCTACAACGTCGACATCCTCTACACGGCGCCGACAGCGATTCGCTCGCACATGAAGTGGGGGCCGGAGTACGCGCAAAAGCACGATCTCTCTTCCCTGCGGTTGCTGGGGACGGTCGGTGAGCCGATCAACCCGGAGGCGTGGATCTGGTACCGCGAGCACATCGGCGGCGACCGGACGCCGGTCGTGGACACCTGGTGGCAGACCGAGACGGGGATGATCTTGATCACACCGCTGCCCGGGGTGACGACCCTCAAGCCCGGTTCGGCGACGAAGCCGTTCCCGGGCGTCGACGCGGCCGTCTACGACGAGCAGGGAAACGAGGTCGGTCCCGGCGGTGGCGGCTACCTCGTCCTCCGCCGGCCGTGGCCGGCGATGCTGCGCGGCCTCTACAGGGAGGACGAGCGCTACCGCGAGACGTACTGGTCGAACTACCCGGACACGTACTTCGCGGGCGACGGCGCCCGGATCGACGAGGACGGCGACTTCTGGCTGCTCGGACGCGTCGACGACGTGATGAACGTCTCCGGCCACCGGATCTCGACGATCGAGGTCGAATCGGCGCTCGTCGACCACCATAAGGTGGCCGAAGCCGCGGTCGCCGGCCGCGCCGACCCGACCACCGGGCAGGCGATCGTCGCATTCGTCTCCCTCAAGGGCGGCGAGGAGGGCTCGCTCGAGATGCTCGAGGAGCTCCGCGACCACGTGGCGAAGAAGATCGGCAAGATCGCCCGGCCGTCGAACATTGTCTTCACGCCCGAGCTGCCGAAGACACGTTCTGGCAAGATCATGCGCCGGCTGCTTCGCGACGTCTCCGAGCACAGGGCGCTTGGCGACACGACGACGCTGGCCGATCCGACGGTCGTGGAGGAGCTCCAAACCCGCGCGGCCAGCGAAGCCGGTCAAGAGGAGTAAAAGAACCGGTTCTGCCGGCTGACTGAAGCGGCCGGAGCTTGCGGAGCCCCGGCGACCGAGCGACACTCGCGGCATGCAGATTTGCGCGAACTGCGGCCAGGACAACCCGGATATCGCGAAGTTCTGCCTCGCGTGCGCCGCGCCGCTCGCTCTGCCTGCGCCTACGACCGAGGAGCGCAAGCTCGTCACGGTCCTCTTCACCGACATCGTCGGCTCGACCGCCAAGGCCGAGAACATGGACCCGGAGGACGTCCGCGCGCGGCTCGCGCCGTATTACGTGCGCCTCCGGGCCGAACTCGAGCGCTTCGGCGGCACGGTCGAGAAGTTCATCGGCGACGCGGTCGTCGCACTGTTTGGAGCGCCGGTCGCGCACGAGGACGATCCGGAACGAGCTGTTCGCGCGGCGTTCGCGGTTTGCCGCGCGATCGACGAACTGAACGAGGAAGACGAGTGGCTCGATTTGCAGGTCCGCGTCGGTGTCAACACGGGCGAAGCGCTCGTCGTCGTCGGCGCCCGCGCGAGCGAGGGCGAGGGTGTCGCCTCGGGCGACGTGATGAACACGGCCGCGCGTCTCCAGTCGGCGGCGCCGGTCAACGGCATTCTCGTGGGTGAGCTGACCTACCTGGCCACCCGGGACGCGATCGAGTACCGCGATGCCGAGCCGATCGCCGCCAAGGGCAAGTCGGAGCCGGTTCTCGTCTGGGAGGCGGTCGGGGTGAAGGAGTCGGCCCACAAACCTGCGGCCGACGCCGTGACGTTCGTCGGCCGCGAGCGTGAGGCGACCGCGCTAACGGAGGTGTGGAGGACGGCGATCGCCGAGCAGCGGCCCGGCCTCGTGACGATCGTCGGCCCGCCGGGAATCGGCAAGAGCCGCCTGCTGGCGGAATTCGCGCGGCGCGCAGGTCAGGAGGGGCGGGTCCACTGGGGGCGATGCCTGCCCTACGGCGAGGGGATCACGTACTGGCCGGTGACGGATGTCGTCAAATCGGCGGCGGGGATTCTCCAGAGCGACGACCGTGAGACGATCACGGGCAAGCTCGACGACTTCCTCGAGACGCTTGCAACGGACGACCTCGACGAGCTGCGGACGATCGCAGCGGCGCTCTCGAACCTGATCGGCATTCCTACGACTCCCCGCGGCACCTATGCGACAGCAGAGATCTCACAGGGCGAGCTGCACTGGGGGATCCGCCGCATGCTGCAACTGCTTGCGTCGCAGGAGCCGACGGCGCTGATCGTCGAGGACCTTCATTGGGCTGAGCCGACGCTGCTCGACTTGATCGCCTACATCGCGGCCGACGAGACAGCGTCGCCGCTGGCCATCGTCTGCTCAACGAGGCCCGAGCTCGCCGAGACGTCGCCGGGATTCCTCGGAACGGAGGGCCGGCGGCGGACAATCGAGCTCGGCACGCTCGATGGGGAACAGGCCATGGCTTTGCTCGCCGACCTCCTCGGCGATCGGTCGCTGGCCGAGACGCGATTCGCGGCGTCTTTGATATCCAACGCCGGCGGGAACCCGCTCTTCCTCGAGGAGACGGTGCGGATGCTGCGAGACCGCGGCCTCGTCGACGCCGAGCGCTGGCGAAGCGAGGACGTGGGCGAGCTGCCGGTTCCGACGAGCGTGCAGGGTCTGATCAGCTCCCGGCTCGACCGGCTCGAAGGAGACGACAAGCGCGTAGCGCACAACGCCTCCGTCGTCGGTGCGGTCTTCTGGGCCGGCGCAGTGGCTCAGCTTGGCGCCGAGGACGACGGCCCGCCGCCAGATCCTCGTGATCGATTGGCGACGCTCGAGCGGCGGGACTTCGTTCAGCACAGCGACGTCTCGACGGTCGCAGGCGAGGACGAATACGCGTTCAAGCACATCTTGATGCGAGATGTCGCGTACGGACAAATCCCGAAAGGCCGACGCGCGGAGCTCCACGTCCGCTTCACCGACTGGGTCGAGATCCTGCCGGGAAGCGGCGACGAATTCGCCGAGATCCTGGCCTGGCACCTCGAGCAGGCTTGCCGGCTGTCCCGCGAAGTCGCCCGCGCGCCGATCGAGCCGCCGTTCCTTCAAGCCGCCGAGGCCCTGGCGAACGCGGCGCGGCGTGCCGAGCGGAGAGAAGGACTCCTCGAGGCGGAGCGGTATTACACGCGCGCGCTCGACGTGCTCGGCGAGGCGCATCCCGACGTTCAGCTCGGGCTCCGCCTTCGGCGCGCGGACATCATGATGATGCTTGGCCGACTCAAGGAGGCGTGCGAAGAGCTCGAGGAGGTAGCGAAGGCCGCGCCAGGACTCGAGCGCCCCGACGTCGAATGCGAGGCATCGCTCCTGCTCGGCGACATCGACCAGCGCCAGGGGCGCGCGGCCGACGCGCATCGCCGGCTCGCCGAAGCGGAGAGTCTCGCAGCGCGCTCGGGCAATGCCTATCTCCGGAGCAAGGTCGCGTTCGTTCTCGCCGCGCTCGTCGCCGACTTCGACGCCGAGCACGACCGAGCGATCGCCAGCCTGCGCGCAGGAATCGCGACCGCCGAGGAGATCGACGACACGCCGCTGGTCGCCGAGGGTCATCTGCGGCTGGCAGCGATCCTGTACAACCGCGGCGACCTTGCGGGCGCCGAGACGGAGCTGCGGCGCTGCCTCGAGCTCGCCCGCGACCTCGGCAGTCACCGCGTCGAGGCTGAGGCGACATCGTGGCTGGGGGTAATCACGTACTACCGCGGAGACCCCGACGAGGGCGAGCGCCTCTGCCGCGAGGCCCGCCAGTGGTTCGAGCGCACCGGTGACACGTACTTTCAGGTCCAGAATCTCGTTCGCGGGTTGGCCGTTTTCGCGCTCGATGACGACCGGCCCGACGAGGCGGAGATCTGGCTGCGTGAGGCGGTCCCGGTCGCGCTTCAGATCGGTGGCTGGGTGGTGGTGGAGGTGTACCGATACCTCGTCGAGGCGCTTGTGGCACAGGAGCGCTTGGACGACGCACGCGAGCTAGTCGCATTCGCGGCCCGCAATCTGCCCGAAGAGGACGCTTACGCGCGCTCGTCGTTGCTGATGGCCGAGGCGATCGTCGCCACAGCCACGGGGGAGGTGGCGACGGCGTCGACGGCGTTCTCGGAGGCCTTACGGCTGATCGAGGAGCTGGACATGCCGCTCGAACTCGCCGAGGCTCGAATGGTGCTCGGCCATTCGCTCTCCGCGGTCGGCGATCAAATGGGGGCGCGGGCGGAGCTGGAGCGTGCCCGGGCGATCTTCGTTCGACTCGGCGCGACCACGCGCCAAGACGCGATCGATCGCGAACTCGTGGGGCTGGTGGAGGGGCCGGCTCCGGCCGGCCCCTCCACTGTGTAGTTCGGCTTAGTCGATGTGTCCGACGGCCATCACGGGATGACCGGCGCATTCGCCGGGGTGTTCGCCGCCGCAACGACCAGCGAGAGACAGTCGTTGTTCAGCGGGCTAGTGAGGTGAAGCGTGTTTGACCCTTGCTGCAGGAACGTCGTGATGTCGAACGACTTGAAGTCCCATAGGTCTCCGTTCGAGTTGAACGGGCCCGCGGGTGTCGAATCGCCCTGGAAGATGTTGCCGGCCGGGACGAGCTGGGTTCCGTTCATTACAAGCGCCCCGTCGGGGAACGTTTGCCCATCGGAGACCACCAAGTCGAGGGAGGCAGCGCCTGATCCCGGGTAGGGAATGCCCGAGATCGTTTCGTCCCAACCATCAGCGTCAAACGTGCTGGCGAAATTCGAGTCGTTGCCGCTCCAGAGCACGACGTTGCGATCGTTCGACGAGCTTCCGTCGTTGTAGAACACGATTAGCGAGACGCCGTTGATGTCGACGTCCGGCAGCTTCACGAAGTCGCTGAGGCTGTAAGCGCCGTTGCCTGGGACCAGCGACGTTACGTCAGCCCGGTACGACTGGCTGTTGTCGAAAGGCCAGCAATTTGAGCTCGCGAAGCCGATATTTGTTCCGGTCACCGACGTCCCGTTGAAGATCACGGAGGCATTGGCCCCGGGATCGCTTGAGTTCGTCGGGCCGTTCCAGTAGAGGAGCGCCTTCGTAACCGGCGCGGTGACCCCGCTGACGGTAATCGAGCCCGTTCCGTTGCCGCGCATGCCGCCGAACCCGAACTCAGCGACATCAGTATTGGAGACTGAGACGATGCCGGGGGAGCTGGGAGTTGCGCAGACGTCTTCCGAGCAGTTGATCTGTGTATTGACGCTCGACCCGGTCTGGGCGTTTGTGGTTTGAGTGCCGTTGACGTCTGTGCTTTGAGTGGTGATGCAATTCCCGGATGTGCTGCAGTCGCCCTGCACGGTGTTCGTCTGGTCGTTGCCCGTGTCATTCTTTTGCGTCGAGTTCTGATCGATCGTGAACGTGTCAGCGGAGTGGTCGCCCTGCGTGGAGGGGTCCGACGGATCTTTCCGCAGCGGCCCGTGCTGAAATTGCTTCCACCCACTCGGCAGTGCGTTCTGGGTCGCCGCGACGCAGTACTCACTTAGAGTCTGAAAACCGGAAGTATCCAACGAACCAGAGTTCTGAGCGTGCTCGCACTGCGTCTCAGTCTGATTCGCATCGATCGCCGACGGATCGTGGCTGAACTGTTTCACGCTGGCAAGCAACCCGCCGTTCGGTGCTGAGCCCTGCACTTGGGTTACCGGGTCGCCCGACGTGGCGGCGACTGCGGTCAGAGTGTTGGTTTGGGAAAAGCGTGCCGTATTCGCACCAGAAGCAACTCCCTTGAAACCCGTGGTCTGGTTCTGCTTGATGTCGAGCGACAGATTTGCCCCGTTGGGTGAGGCGTTTTCGTTCTGCACGATCGCACCTGAACCCGTTGCCTTTGAGGTCAGGGTCTGGCTCTGCGTGAGCGGATTCGCGGCATTACAGTCGTAGACGCCGTTTAACAATGGCGACTCCGCGTTGCCTACCGAGTTGCCTCCGCTCGCCGAGTCCTGGGTGATCGAGATTGCCTGGTTCCCTTCCAGCGCGACGCTCACTGGAACGCCTCTCCTGGCGACGGTGGAACCGTCGACGTTCATGGTCTGGTAGGCGCAAGCGGTATTCGAACCTGAGGCTGCGCTCTGCGTAATTGTGGCGGTCTGCGAGGCAGCCTGAGTCAGGCCCGATACCTTGTTTACCGTCTCGACAACGATCGCTTTGTTGTTCGCGGTTGTACTGGATTGCGTGATCGAACACGACTGTGTGACGCCAGTCGTCTTGATGCACGACGCCGTGTTCGGGTTGGGGCTCGGTTTGGCCGCCGGAGCCGAGACCTGAACCACTGCGCAGCTCGCGGTCGCGCACTGGAACGTGTTCGAGCCCCCGGCCGAGGCGATCTGGATGACCGGATGAGCCGTCGATGTGCACGACCACCGGGCCCCCGGACACTTCGCGCCCGCGTAGTTCCGAATCCCCCGCTGGATAACGAAATGATGTGGATTGACCCCGATCGCGCGGAGATATCGCGCTGCGCCGGCGCGGGTCCGTAGGTTTGCTGCGTTGAGCAGCGCCGCGCGGTGCGCAGCGGCTGTGGTGATCTTTCCCGCGCTCGGCATCTGGGAGCCGGCCGGAGTGGCGCTTCCCGGCTTTGATGTCGCTCCCGCTACCCCTGTCGCCATCGCGAGCATCGCCGCGACCGCGGCGAGCGTGGCGATCCTGGTCCATCCGAACATAACTCCCCTCCCTGTTGAGCCGTACCGCGGCTACGCCATTGCCGCAGGCGCAGACCCGGCCCTTCGCGCTGCAGTCTTGCGCTGATCACGGCACTTTTCAAGAGCCAGGGTGTCTCTGCGCGAGAGCCCAGCAGCGACACATCTTCCAAGGGGGCCGAATCCCGGTCGATCGGTGCTGCAAGGTCGAATTAGCCGGGGGTGGGCCCTAGACTGTTTTTGTGCAGATTTGCCCAGGTTGCGGCGAGGAAAACCCCGACAAGTTCCGCCTTTGCGGCTTCTGCGGCACGGCGCTCGCACCTGAGCTGCCCCCGCAGGAGGTCCGCAAGACGGTGACGATCGTCTTCTCCGACCTCAAAGGCTCGACGGCGATGGGCGAGAAGCTCGACTCAGAAGCCGTCCGCGAGGTGATGTCACGTTACTTCGACGAGATGCGCGCCGCGCTCGAGCGTCACGGCGGAGTCGTCGAGAAGTACATCGGCGACGCGATCATGGCGGTCTTCGGCCTGCCGCGTGTGCACGAAGACGACGCGGTGCGAGCGGTCCGGGCCGCCTTCGAGATGCGCGCGCGGCTGGCGGCGCTGAACGAGGAGCTCGAGTCGCGCTGGGGCGTGACAGTCAGCAACCGCACCGGCGTCAACACAGGCGAGGTGGTCGCGGGCGATCCGACTACGGGCCAGCGACTCGTTACCGGCGATACGGTCAACACCGCCGCAAGGCTCGAGCAGGCGGCGCCGACTAACGAGGTTCTGCTCGGGGACGCCACGTATCGCCTCGTTCGCCATGCCGTCGAGGTTGAGCCGGTGGAGCCGCTGGAGCTGAAGGGGAAAGCGGAGCGGGTGCCGGCCTACCGGCTAGTCAGCACGCTGGAAACGGAGACTGTCGAGCGTCACCACGACAGTGCGCTCGTCGGCCGCGAGCGCGAGCTCGGGGTGCTCGTTGACGAACTGGAGATCGCCATTCGCGACTCCTCGTGCCGGATGGTGACGGTGGTCGCCCAGGCCGGCGTCGGCAAGTCGCGCCTGATCCAGGAGTTCTCCCGCGCAGCCCATCCTCGAGCGCGTGTACTGACGGGTCGTTGTCTTTCCTACGGCCGTGGCATCACGTTCTGGCCCCTCGTCGAGATCGTCCGCGAGGCCGCGGGGATCCGAGACGACGACTCGCCTGAGCAGGCGCGCGCCAAGCTTGCAGCGGTTGCCGGACCTGACTCGGAAGACATCGTCGCCCGGGTTTCGTCCGCCGTCGGACTTGCCGACGACGATTTCACGCTCGAAGAGGTCTTCTGGGCCACTCGCAAACTGTTCGAGACTCAGGCGTCGACACAGCCGCTTGTGGTCGTCTTCGAGGACATCCACTGGGCTGAGATGGCCTTCCTCGACCTGATCGAGCACGTCGCCACAACCACGTCCGGTGCCCCGCTGACGCTGGTTTGCGCCGCACGACCGGAGCTGATCGAGCGCCGCCCGGACTGGTTCGCTCGTCCCGGCGCGTCGATCGAGCTCGGGCCTCTCTCTGATGAGGAGAGCGCGCTTGTCGTGGCGCACTTGCTCGGTGACGCGCCGATCCCCGAGGAGGCACGTAGGCGAATCGTGACTGCGGCCGAAGGGAATCCCCTCTTCGTCGAGCAGCTCCTCTCGATGATGATCGACGACGGTCTTCTGCGCCAGGAGGAGGGCCGCTGGATGCCGGTTGGCGATCTGTCCGCCCTCGCCATCCCTGGCACGATCCAGGCGTTGCTGGCGGCGAGGTTGGACCTGCTCTCGGCAGAAGAACGCGCCGTCATCGAGCCCGCGTCGGTGATCGGCCTGCTCTTCGAGCAGCGCGCGGTAGAAGAGCTCGTCCCCGATCCGGCTCGGGGCGAGGTGGACCGAAGTCTCCTCTCGATGACCCAGAAGCAGCTCGTCCGGCAGGAGCTGGCGGAAAGCGACGGCGACTACCGCTTCCACCACATCCTCGTTCGCGACGCCGCCTACCAGGCCATCCTGAAGCGGGCGCGCGCGACGCTCCACGAGCGCTTCGCGGACTGGGCTGAGCGCGTCAACCGCGACCGTGACCGCGGGACCGAGTTCGAGGAGATTCTGGGTTACCACCTCGAGCAGGCATATCTGTATCTGTCAGAGCTGGGGCCGCTCGACGATCACGGCATCGAGATCGGTAGCCGTGCCGCAACTCGATTGTCCACAGCGGGCCGCCGAGCCTTT
>Ga0207693_10004456_pt1 | contig 11832 bp, 9 predicted proteins | sample LARL81metaG_FD_184347 | JGI IMG/M metagenome (GOLD analysis project Ga0207693, IMG submission 184347) | Corn, switchgrass and miscanthus rhizosphere microbial communities from Kellogg Biological Station, Michigan, USA - LAR L8-1 metaG... | ecosystem: Host-associated > Plants > Roots >...
CGCGGCCTGCTGACCCCGGCCACCGAGGACCTGTCCGCGCTGGCGGTGACCGGCGAGAGCCCCACCGTGCTGGCGTTCGTGCTGGCCCAGGGCCCGGGCGGGGTGGCTTACGAGGTGCTCAACCGGCCCGAGCCGGTGACGTACGTGTTCCGGGGCGAACTGGCGGCCGTCAACCGGGCGTTGGACGGTGTCGGTTTCGACCCGGGGAGGCTCGCGTCGCAACTGGTGCCGGAGGGCCAGGTGCCGCACGACGAGCAGTGGCCGGACCGGATCGCGGCCCTGCTGGCCGGCTGAGCTGACTGGCCGAGCTGGCCCGCCGGAGCCAGAGGCCTTTGAAGTGAAGGTCACGGTCATTCCGCGTGGCCGCGGTCCTAGCGCATCCGATCCGCGTCCCGATCGCCGCATGCGCCCCCACCGTCCCGTCAGCCACGCGTCTGGTCGGCTGACAGCGACATGAATGCCACATCCATGTCGCTATCACGACAAGAATGTGGCATTCATGTCGCTGGGGCCGGAGTCGCGGTGGGGTGGGCAGGGACCGGGGGACACCTGACGCCGCGGTGCTGATGGTGCCTGCGGGGTGACTGCGGTGCTGATGGTGCCTGCGGGGCGGCAGAGACGGTGGGCGGCGCGCGGATGCACACGGCCACCGTGTCACATCGCCAATGCGCTGTTGATGATCTCAGGCCGCTTTCCCGCTCTTTACCGCTATCAAACCATAATACCGAACGGCGATAACGTCGCCCATTCCCGAGGTGCGAGAATTACCGGCTGTAACGATAAGCCGAGTTACATGACCGCATAAATTTCGGTTTATTTTTCCGATTAACGAATCTTAGCCGGTAAAGTATTTCCCGGAGCGGTAACTGCCAGAAGGGGAACACCCGGAGATGCAAAGCGTCAAAGTCCGCAAGAGCGGGATCTCAGCGGAGAATGCCGCCCAGGTTATCCAGCGCGGTCTGGGCGACGACTACCAGGTGCAGCCCGACGGAGGAGCCGAGGTCTTCGTGCGCAAGGGCACGTTCGGGCGGGCCAAGGTCCGGCTGACCGACGAGCCTGGCGGCACCCTTTTCGAGGTAAGGGGCCAGGGTTTTCTCATCACGATGAAGGTCGCGAATGAGCGCGGCATCGCCCGGCGCACCGCCGACGTCATCGGCGAGGCGCCGGAATACCGTGACGGCAACTGAGGGCAGCGCCGCCGCCGCTGCCAGTTCCGGCAGCAACAACGCCGCCGCGATCAGCGTCCGCGGCTTGCGGATGAGCTACGGCACCTACGAGGCCGTCCGCGGCATCGGTTCCGGCATCGAGCCTGGGGAGATACTCGCCTTTCCCGGGCCGAACGGGGCGGGCAAGACGACCACGACCGAGATTCTCGAAGGCTTCAGGAAACGCACCGCGGGCGACGTCACCGTCCTCAGCGCCGGCCCGGGCCGGGTCGGCTCCGGCTGACGCGCGCGGATCGGGGCCGTGCTCCAGGTCCACTCGCCCGAGCGGCTGGTGACCGTGCGCGAGTGCCTGAGCATGTACGCCGGCCGCGCCGAGACAGCCGGCTCTGAGGCCGGCCGCCGGGCCGGCCTCAGAGCCCATCGAGCCGCTCAGCTCGTCAGCAGCGTCCGCATCGAACCGAACAGGCGCAGGCCCGCCTGTCTGCGCTCGCCGTCGAGGCCCTCCAGCATCCGGACTACCTCCACCAGCTCGGCGAACTCGCCGTCGGCCATGATCAGCCGCGACCGCGCGGCCCGGCTCCGCTGGATCAGCCGCAGGGCGGCCGCGGCCTGGAGGCCGAACAGCGACAGCAGCTCGAGCTGGGTGAGCGCCGAACGCTGAGACGGCCCGGGGTCGAGTACCTCGAGCACCCCGATCGGCTCCTCGTCGCAGATCACCGGCGTGGCCATCAGCGTGCTCGGCACGTACTTGGTGGACTCGGCGACGTCCCGGGCGAACCGGGGGTCGTCGGCCACGTTCTCGATGACGAGCGGCTGCCCCGAGTCGAGCACCCACCCGGCGATGCCCTTGGAGGCGGGGAACCGCGAGCCGACCAGGAAGTCCTCCCCGTTGCCCGCCACCGCCTCGAAGACCAGCTCACTGGTCAGCGAGTCGAGCAGGAAGATGGAGCTCGCCTCGGACTCGAAGATCGCCCGGGCGACGAGGACCACCGAGTGCAGCAGGGTCCGGTGCTCTTCCTCGGCGTCCAGGACGGCGAACGAGAGCGCGGAGAGGGGGGACAGGTCGTCGGTCATTGGGCACCTCGCACGTTGGCGGCTGTCAGATAGAGCAGGTTCTTGACCTGGAAAGCGGTGAGGTCGGGATGCTTGCTGAGGATCAGCGCGCAGTAGCCGGCGATGTGCGGCGTGGCGAAGCTGTTGCCGGTGGCTCGCCTGATGCCACCCGCCAGCCAGCCGACCTCGACGTCGGTCCCGTGCGCGAAGAACTCCACGGGCGGGGAGGGGTTATAGAAGAACTGGCCGGGGTCGCCCGTGTCGTGGCTGCCGACCGAGATAACGGAGGAAAAGCGCCAGGGAAAGCTCTCGATCGGCAGGTTGTGGGCCGACGCGACCAGCACGGTCTTGCCGAAGTAGGCGTCGTCGGTGAGCGCGCGCAGGTTGTCCACGAACTTGCGGCGGGTGGTGGACAGGCTGAGGTTGACCACGTCGAAGCGCTGCTCGATGGCCCACTTCAGGCCGGCCAGCAACGCCTCACCCGAGCCGGACAGGCCGTGGCCGAGCACCCGGACGCTGTGGATCTCGCAGTCGGGCGCTAGCGAACGAACGATGCTCGCGCACGCGGTGCCGTGCCCGCTCATGTCCTCGGCGGGCACCTTGGCCACGGTGCAGTTGCCGTCGTCGTCCTCCTCGACGGCGTAGGACGCCTGGACCTGCCCGACCCGGGGGTGGCCGTCCTCCACCCCGCTGTCGACGATGCACACGCGGACCCCCGCCCCGGTGGCGTTACCCCAGGCGGCGTCCGGCGACACCGCCGCCGGCCAGCCGGCCGGCACCGTCATGGCGGCGTAGTCGCGGCCGGCGCTGTTCCAGGTCAGCGGGGGCCGGGCGAACTGCGAAGCCCGGTCGGATTCGGATGTCACGATGCCTCCCCTAGTACCTCGTGAGCCCAGCCCACGCCGACGAGGTGGCCCTTGCCGGCGAACGACCGCGCCGCCCGGCGGGCCAGCGGACGGGCGGCGTCGGTGTCGCCGAGCACGGCCAGCGCGACCGCGGCGTCGAGGCAGGCGGTCGCGTGGGTCACCGGCGAGTCGGTGCGGCGCGCCACGGCCAGCGCCAGCGACGACAGCCGGCGCGCCTCGCCGCCGTCGCCCCGGCGGGCGAAGACGCGGGCGAGCACGCCGCTGCGCTCGACCACCGCGGCGGGCACGTCGTCGGGCACCGGCCCCGCGGCCAGCTCGGCGGCCTCGTCGTCGCAGCCCTGGAGGAGCCGGACCCTGGCCAGGTCACGCGACGCGGTCTCGGCCAGCTGCGGATCGCGGATCTGGAGGCAGGCGGCGTGCGCCCGCCGCAGCCTGGCCTCCGCCCCGGTCAGGTCGCCGGCCAGTGAGCTGGCCGTCGCGGCGAAGATGGGCAGCACCGCCAGGGCGTGCGCGTTGCCCAGGTCGCCGACGATGTGCTCCGCGTCGGCCAGCAGGTCGGCCGCCTCGTCGTGCTCGCCGGTCATCCCGACCAGCATGGCCAGCGGGCAGATCAGCGCGGCCCGCACCGCGCGGCGGCCGGCGGCGTGCTCGCCGAGCAGCGACCGGCACCGGGTGATCGCCTCGGCCGCGCGCCGCGGGCCCTGCCACAGCGAGACCGCGAGCGCGCCGAGCACGGTGGCGTGCTCAAGCTCGGCGTCCAGGCGGGCGGTGCGCTCCAGGGCCCGGCCGAACGCGCTGGCCGCGCTGGCGTGCCGGCCGCGGCTCTGCTCCACCACGCCGATCCGCAGCCAGGCGCGGGTGATGCCGAGGTCGTCGCCGGCCGCCTCGAAGACCGGCAGGGTCCGGCGGGCCGCCTGGAGCGAGGCGGCGAACTGCCCGGCCGCGCTCAGGTAGGCCAGCTGGAGGTCGACGTGGGCGGCGATCACCGCGTCCCCCTGGCCGCGGGCGCCCTCGCGGGCGTCCTCGAGCAGCCGCCGCCCGGCGTCGATCTCGCCGGTCATCAGCTCGGCCTCGCCGGCCTGGAGCATCAGCCCGGGCCCGCGCGGGTCGCCGCCCGGGCAGATCGACAGCGCGCGGCCGAGCAGGCCGGCCGCGTGCCTGGCGTCGCCGCCGGCCAGCGCGCGGGCGCCGGCCGCCCGCAGGGCGGTCACGGCCAGGTCGGCCGGCTCGCGCCAGGCCGCCTCCGGCAACCCGAGCTCGCGCCGGAGCAGCCAGGCCCGCTCCCAGTGCGAGCCGATGATCTCGGCGTCCCCGTCCTGGGCGGCCAGCGCGGCGGCCAGGCGCTGGTGGCTGTCCGCGCGCCAGCCCTTGGGCAAGGACTCGTACGCCACTTCGTGGACCAGTGCGCTCTCGAAGCGGTAGGAGAGCGGCTCGGCCACCCCGTTCGTCTCAATGGTTCTGAGCTGTCCGGTTCCCCCGGCGGCACGGATGAGCCGGCGCTGGGCCAGCGCGGCCAGCGCGCGGCCGGGCTCCAGGCCGAGGTCGCCGTCGGCGGCCGCGGCGATGTCGGACACGGTGAACTCGCGCCCGGCCACGGCGGCCAGCCCGAGGACCTCGCGCTCGCCCGGGGCGAGCAGGTCGAGCCGGTAGGCGATCAGGCCGTTGATGCCGACGGGGATGGCCTGGGCCGAGTCGCCGGTGATGACGGTGACGAGCTGCTCCAGGTAGAGCGGGTTGCCCTCGGCCCGGCTGACCGCGCGGACCGCGAGCTCGCTCTCGTGCGCCATCACCTCGTCGATCTCGCCGACCAGCAGGTAGCAGTCGTCGTCGCCGAGCGGGCCGACGAGCTCGGAGCTGGCGTTGGGCAGGGCGCCGTCCCAGCCGTCGTGCTCGGCGACGAACTCGGGCCGCACCAGGCACAGCACGACGGCGGCCACCAGCGACAGCCGTCCGGCCAGGCTGCTGATCGTGGCCAGCAGGGCCGGGTCGGCCCAGTGCATGTCGTCCAGGATCAGCACGAGCGGGCGGTCCCGCCCGACCTCCTCGAGCACCCGGCCGACCGCCCAGGCGGTCTCGCCCGGCACCAGGCCGGGCGACCCGTCGGCCAGCAGGCCCGCCTCGAGCATGGCCAGGGCCTCGGCCAGGTCGGCGCCGACCCCGTGATCCCCCTGGCCCCCGGGGGTGGCGGCGGGCCGGGTCCAGCCGGCCAGCAGGTCGCGGATCGCCTCGGCCAGCGCGTGCAGGGACCCGCCGGTGCCGTAGCCGAGGCAGCGGCCCTCGGCGATCATGGCGCCGGCCTCACGGGCCCAGGCCGCGAACTCGCCGGCCAGCCGCGACTTGCCGATGCCGGGGTCGCCATGCAGGGTCACCAGACGGCAGCCGCGGTCCCGGACCGCGTCGTCGTACGCCCCGCGCAGGGCGGCCAGCTCGGCCTGCCTGTTCACCATGGCGAGGTCGCTGCGGCGGACCGGCCGGGAGGCCTCGGCCACCGCGACCAGGCGCCCGGGCGTGACCGGCGCCGCGATCCCCTTCATGACGGCCGGCGCCGCCAGCTGGTAGTCCACCATCCCCTGGACGGCCTGGCAGGTCAGCGGGCCGAGCAGGATCTCGCCGGGCGCGGCGTGCTGCTCCAGCCGGGCGGCCAGGTTGACCGTCTCGCCGGACACGATCACCTCGGCCGCGCCCGGGTAGGCGGCCGCCACCACCGGGCCGGTGTTCACGCCGATCCGCACGGCGAGGATCACGCCCAGGTCCTGGCCGACCTCACGGTTGAAGCCGTCGAGGGCGGCGCGCATCTGGACGGCGGCCCGCACCGCGCGCAGCGCGTCGTCCTCGTGGATGACGGGCACCCCGAACACGGCCATGACCGCGTCGCCGATGTACTTCTCCACCACGCCGCCGTGGTGCTCCAGGCAGTCGCGCATCAGCGCGAAGTACCTGAGCATGAGCGCGCGCAGCGCCTCGGGGTCGAGCCGGGTGCTCAGGGCGGTGGAGCCGACCAGGTCACAGAAGATCACCGTGACCGTCTTGCGCGTCTCCAGGACCCGCTCGGGCGCGATCTTGTCGCCGCAGGACGGGCAGAACCGCGCCCCCGCGGGCAGTTCCGCATGGCAGCTCAGGCAGCCCACGTCGCGCCTCCCTCAGCCTCTGTCCGTCATCGCCTGGTCACAGGAACAGGCCGCCGACGATGTCGCCCGAGTGCGCCACCACGTCGGGGAGGCCGCCACGGGCGTTCTCGATCTCGGCCACCAGGGCGAGCTCGGCCGCCGACAGGCCGGCCGCGGCGCTGCTGGGGAGGACCTGCGCCTCGCGGCGGGACAGGGCGGTGCCGTCGGCGAGCTCGTCGAACAGCGCCACCGCCTGGCGGGCGGTGAACAGGGCGCTGAAGCCGACCGCGGCGCGCAGCCGCGCGTCAAGCCGGAGCCGGTCGAGCAGGGCGAAGATCTCGTCGCGGTGCCGCCCGTCGGAGGCGGCGTGCCTGGTCAGCGTGGCGGTGGGGCCGTCGCCGGCCAGCGCCCGCACGTGCTCGATCAGCCCCTGGCTGGGCGGGGCGCTCTCCAGGATGGCGATGCAGCCGAGCAGCGTCACCGGGTGCACCGCGGCGATCAGCTGGTACTGGGCGCCGAGCAGGCCGGTGACGGCCGGCGACGGCAGTGCGCGGCCGGCCTCGTCCGGGTCGGTGCCGAGCGCCGCCAGGTCGGCGCGGACCCAGCGGTCGTGGCCGCCCTCCTCGCGGATGTGCCGGGTCAGGAAGGCGGCCAGCGGCCGGCTGAGCGGGTCCGCGGGGTGGCGCAGGCACCGCTGCCTGGCGAACTTCAGCAGCGGCACCGCGGCCCGCGTCACCGGGTACATCGCGGCCAGGTAGCGCGCGTAGGCCGCGACCGGCTCCGGGTCCAGCCACATGCGGCTGCTGGCGATGTCCAGGGCGGGCCGGACCAGGGCGATCTTGGCCCGCAGGACGGCGCCTTCTCCTGCGGCGGTCAGCTGCTGAGCCACGTCCTGCTCCGTCTACGCGATGTGCCCGGTGTCGATGTGCCCGGTGTCGATGTGATCGTGCGCCGCCCGGCTTGGCCGCGCGTTCGAAACCGGTTGGCTGCCGGTTTGTGCCGGCGGCAAAGTTCGGGGCCCGCGCCGGCGGAGGCTTTTAACGGCGGGGAACGAACGGAGTTCGCGCATCAGCTGGCCCGCACCGGCAGGCAGCTCAGCTGGCGCATGCGCAGCGCCCGCCGCCACTGCGGGATTCCGGCCAGCCGCAGCTTCGGGAACCGCCGGACCAGTTCGGGCAGCACGATCGTGGCCTCCATCCGGCTGAGCGGCGCGCCGAGGCAGTAGTGGATCCCGCCGCCGAAGCTCAGCGGCCGGTTGTCCGGGCGGTCGACGTCGAACCGGCCGGGCTCGGGGAAGCGGTCCGGGTCGCGGTTGGCCGCGCCGAGCAGGAGCACCGCCAGGTGCCCGGCCGGTATCGGGGTGCCGCCGGCCTGGTCCCGGGAAGCGGGCCGCCGGGCCAGGCGCGGGGTGAGCTGGGTGGGCGCCTCGTGCCGCAGCGACTCGTCCACGACGGCGGGCGCGAGCCTGGGGTCGGCGCGGAGCCGGGCGGCCAGCGCCGGGTCCGCGAGCAGGGCCACGGTCGCGTTCCCGAGCAGGGCCGCGGTGGTGCCGTAGCCGGCGCCGTGCAGGAAGATCAGCGAGGACAGCAGTTCCTCGTCGCTGAGCTCGCCCGCGTCGGCGGCGGCGATCAGCTGGGCGGTGAGCCCGGATCCCGGCGGTCCCGGCGCCCGGCGCCGTTCGGCGATCAGCTCGCGCCAGTAGCGGCGGAAGGTGACGGCGGCCGCGTCGGCGGACCGCCGGTCCTCGTCGCTCACGATCAGCTCGGTCAGGTTGAACACCCGGCCGGCCAGCCCGTGGACTTCGGCCCGGTCCCCCGCGGGCACGCCGAGCAGGTCGTTGACGACCGTGATGGGCAGCGGGAAGGCCAGCGCGCTCATCAGGTCGAGTTCCGCGTCTCCGCTGCCTCGGTCAGCCACCTCCCCGAGGAACTGGTGCGTGAGGGCGGCCACCCGGTCGCGGAGCAGCGCCATCCGGCGGGCGGTGAAGCAGCGGCCGAGGACGCGGCGCATCCGCGTGTGGTCGGGCGGGTTGCGGCTCTGCACGCCCTGGTAGAGGGTCCACGAGGCGGCGCCCTCGCGCCAGTGCGGGCGGTTCGCGTCGTACCAGGCCGCGTCCTGCACGCCGAAGGCCGGGTCGGCCAGGATGTCCCGGCACTCGGCGTAGCCGGACACCAGCCAGACCTCGGGACCGGCCGCCAGGACCGGCGCGTGCGCGCGCAAGATCGCGTAGTCGGGATAGGGATCTTCCGGGCCCGGCGGGGTGAGGAGGCGGGCCGCCGCGGCGCGCGCCTGGGCGAGATCGGCGCGGTGGCGGGGACCGGGCCTGGCGGTCCCGGTGATGCTCATCAGGCCATGCTCCGGACACCCGGTTCAGCCGCTCATTGTTTCCGGTATTGCCGCGGTTTCTTTTTTCCTGGAATACGGGAAAACTGCGCGGCAGGCATTCCTAAACCACCTGGAAAGCGCCGCGAAAGGCCCCGGTGCCTGTATAGATGCCAATGCACGCCGTCAAGGCTGGCGTCCGAAGCAATGAGAGGTGCCCATGCCGGACCTCGCCATCCAGACCATCGAGCTCGGCAAGACCTATCGCTCCCACGGGGGCGAGGACCGGGCTGCGGTGAACGGACTGACGTTGGAGGTTCGTACCGGAGAACTGTTCGCGCTGCTCGGCCCGAACGGCGCCGGTAAATCTACTACTGTCGGGATACTCACGACCCGGGTCAGGCCGACCTCGGGGACGGCGAAGATCACCGGCTGCGACGTGGCCGCCGATCCGGTCGCGGTGAAACAGCGGATCGGGGTCGTCACCCAGCACAACACGCTCGACCGTCAGCTGACGGTCATGGAGAACCTGGAGTTCCGCGGCCGCTACGCGGGCATGACGACCCGCCAGGCCCGCAAGCGGGCCGACGAGCTGCTTGAGGTGTTCTCCCTCACCGACCGCGCGGGAGCGCTGGTCCAGACCCTGTCCGGCGGGCTGGCGCAGCGGGTGCTCATCGCCCGGGCCATCGTCCACCGCCCGGACGTGCTGTTCCTCGACGAGCCGACCTCCGGGCTCGACCCGCAGACGCGGGTGAACCTGTGGGACATCCTGCGGAGCATGCGGACCGAGGGCCAGACGATCCTGCTCACCACCCATTACCTGGAGGAGGCGGAGAACCTCTGTGACCGGATCGGCGTCATCGACCACGGCAAGCTGCTGACCACCGGCACGCTGGCCGAGCTCAAGGCGGCGGTCGGCGACGAGACGGTCCTCACCTTCACGTTCTCCGGTGACACCGAGGAACTGGCGGGCAAGGCCCAGCACGCCGAGGCGGTCACGTCGGCCGAGCACGAGGGCGCGGTGCTGCGCCTGCACACCGCCGAGCCGGAGCGGGCCCTGGAATGGACTCTCCAGACGGCCTCGGAACTGCGGCTCCCGCTCCAGGACGTGCAGATCCTGCGGCCGAGCCTGGAATCTGTCTTCCTCTCGCTGACCGGCAGGGAGTACCGCGAATGACCACGGTAGCGATCGCGGACGAGGCAGTCGTCCGGCCCCGGGGCGGCAAAGCCCACGCCTTCGTCACCCTGCTGGCGCGTGACCTGCGCGTCGCCCGGCGCGACCTCGTGTCGTTCTCGATCCGGTCGATCATGCAGCCGGCGCTGTTCGTCTTCGTCTTCGCCTACGTACTGCCGAGGCTGGGCTCGCACGGCGGCGCCTCGCCGTTCGCCGCCAGCCACCCGGGCGGGATCTCGTTCTCCACCATCTTGGTCCCCGGCCTGATCGCGACGTCGATCCTGGTCCAGGGGCTGATGGCCACCACCGCCCCGCTCATGATGGAGCTCTCCTACACCAGGGAGATCGAGGACCGGGTGCTGGCCCCGATCCCCACCTGGGCCCTGTCGGTCGAGAAGATCGTGGCCGGCGCCATCCAGGCGCTGCTCGCGGGCCTGCTGGTCTTCCCGTTCGTGCTGCTCATCCACGCCAAGGGCCAGGCGCCGACGCTCGACTTCTCGCGCTGGTGGCTGCTGGTCATCGTGCTGCTGCTGGCCTCGGTGTTCACCTCCGCGTTCGCGATGCTGCTCGGGATGGTCATCGACCCGCGCAAGCTGAGCACCATCTTCGCCATCATCGTCGTCCCGATGACCATGCTGGGCTGCGTCTACTACCCCTGGGCGCAGCTCAGCTCCATCCGCTGGCTGCAGTACGTGGTGCTGCTCAACCCCCTCGTCTACATCAGCGAGGCGCTGCGGGCGGCCCTCACGCCGGAGATCAAGTACATCCACGTGTGGATCCTGCTGCTGGTGCTGTGCGGAGGAATCGCCCTGACCGTGACGATCGCGTCGCGTGCGTTCGTGCGCCGAGTCGTCGACTGACCGGCGGCGGAAAAGGAGACACATGGGAACTACGGCTCTGATCAGCGGTATCCCGTCCGTGCAGGAAACCCCTGTGCAGGAGGCAGCTGTGCAGGAGGCAGCTGTGCAGGAGGCACCCGTCTCGCTACCCCCGAACGGGTTCGTCTCCCGCGACGCGCAATTCGCCGAACTCGACGCGCTGCTCCGGCGCGGCCGCCTGGTCACCCTGACCGGGCCGCCCGGAGCGGGCAAGAGCCGGCTGCTGGTGGAGTACCTGATCCGCAACGGGCTCGACACCGGCGGGTTCGTCGACCTGACCGAGGCGGGTCCGGGCGCCGACGTGACCGCGGCGCTGGTGGCGGCGGCCGCCGGCGCGCGCGGCCAGGACACGCTGCTGGTGCTGGACGGCTGCGATCACGTCATCGGCTCGTGCGCGCGGACGATCTCCGCACTGCTGCGCGCCGACAGCGGGCTGCGGGTGCTGGCCACCAGCCGCGAGGCGTTCCGTATCGCGGGGGAATCGGTGTGCCCGGTTCCCCCGCTCGGCCTGGGCCAGGCGGTGGCCCTGTTCACGCTGCGGATGGCTGAGCGCAACTCGAGCGTGACCGGGGTCGACGAGACGGTGCTCGGGGAACTCTGCCGCCGCCTCGACCGCCTCCCGCTCGCGATCGAACTCGCCGCGGCCTCCTGCGACGTGATGTCGCCGGGCGACCTGCTGCGCCGTCTCGACGGGCGGATCGAGGTGCTGGCCGGCGGCGACCGCAGCGGCCCGGTCAGGCAGCAGAGCCTGGCCGCGGCGCTGGACTGGAGCTTCAGCCTGCTGGAAGACGCCGAGCGGACGCTGCTCGGCCGCCTGGCCGTCTTCGACGGCACGTTCAGCCTCGACGACGCCGAGCAGGTGTGCGCGGGCCACGGGGCCGATGCGCCCGCGATCTTCGCCGGGATCGCGGCGCTCGCGGGCAAGTCGCTGGTCGGCTGCGAGACGACCGGTGCCACCGTCCGCTATGGCCTGCTCACCACGGTGCGCGCCGCGGTGCGGGCCGCTGCCTGGGCCCAGGCGGAGCTCGCGGTGTCCCGGCCTGAGCACGTGCGCTGGTGCGTCGCCCTGGCCGAGGCCTCCGGCCAGGGCGGCTCCGGCGCCCTGGGTGACGTCCCGGCTGACGCCGCGGGTGACGCCGCGGGCCAGCGTCACGGGGACGCGGCGGAGCTGAGCCGTCGCCTGGACCAGGTCGCCGCGCAGTACGGCGACATGACCGGCGCCCTGGCCTGGTGCCGGTCGGCGGCGCCGGGCGCGGGTCTGCGGCT
>Ga0207693_10004457_pt1 | contig 11831 bp, 12 predicted proteins | sample LARL81metaG_FD_184347 | JGI IMG/M metagenome (GOLD analysis project Ga0207693, IMG submission 184347) | Corn, switchgrass and miscanthus rhizosphere microbial communities from Kellogg Biological Station, Michigan, USA - LAR L8-1 metaG... | ecosystem: Host-associated > Plants > Roots >...
GGCTCTGATGCCATAGCGCAGCGATTCTAGGCTAGAACGCTAAAAGCATTCAAGTTGCAATACGCCGGTCATTCGGCCTCAGTCTCTTAACGGACTTGGCGTTTGTAATCTTTTTGTGTTATCTCCCCGCGGAGACCTTCAAAGCGCCTTCGCGGGACTACGATGCCAGTAACGGCATGTGGGGAGAAACGGATGGCAAGACGAAGTGGACAACTCCACACGGCTTTATCCAAGCGATTCCGCTGAAGTTGAGAAGCATCCCAAAGGAATAACTGCCCGCATTCTGCTGACTTCGGTCTTTGGGCCTTACGCGCAAGACGATGAATTCGGCAGCCGCTCCATCAACCCGATGGAGCTTTATCACAATCAGGTAACCCGCGCGCAGGGCAGCTTCTCGCTGCGAATGTTTCACCGGTCCTGGGGCATCATGCTGATCCAGGCGAATATCTCTGCGCCCTGCACCGTCCTCGATTTTCCTACTCAAAAAGATTTCGCGCGCGAACTTAAGGCACACGAATACGACGTCGTAGGCATTTCGTCGATCATCGTGAATGTCGTGAAGGTGGCTGAGATGTGCCGCATGATCCGGCAGTTCTCACCGAATTCCAAGATTCTCGTTGGCGGGCATGTGACGGCAATCCCCGGCATCGAAAAGATGATCGACGCCGACTGCATCGTACGCGGCGAAGGCGTTTCGTGGATGCGACGGTATCTGGGCGAAGACGCGAGCGCGCCGATCCAGCATCCGCCGATTGTTTCCGGAATGCGTACGCGCATCATGGGCGTCCGCCTGCCTGAGCGCAAAGGAGCGACGGCGGCGACGATTATTCCCTCGGTTGGCTGCCCGATGGGGTGCAACTTCTGCACGACTTCCGCCTTTTTCGGTGGCAAAGGAAAATTCGTAAATTTCTTTGAAAGCGGCGATGAACTGTTCGAAGTCATGCAGAATATGGAAGATCAACTGAAAGTCCATTCCTTCTTTGTGATGGACGAGAATTTCCTATTGCATCGCGAACGCGCCATGCGCCTGCTCGATCGGATGAAAGCTGCGCAGAAAAGCTGGACAATGTCGGTATTCGCGTCTGCCAATGCGATCCGCAAATACACGATGCAGGAACTGGTGGAACTAGGCGTTTCCTGGCTGTGGATGGGTCTCGAATCTCCTCGGGCCGGCTACAGCAAGCTAAATGGAGCCGACACCCGAAAGCTCACCCGCGAACTCCGCGAGCACGGAATTCGAGTGCAGGGATCGACGATCATCGGACTCGAACATCACACCCCTGAAAACATCGTGTCAGAAATCGAACACGCCGTGTCTCACGACACCGACTTCCACCAGTTTATGTTGTACACGCCGGTTCCGGGAACGCCACTGTACCAGCAGATGTCAGAAGAAGGCCGCATGTTGAGCGATGTGGACTACGCCGACGTCCACGGACAATTCAAATTCAACTTTAGGCATGCGGCAATTTCGCGGGATGACTCCAAACGATTTCTTGATTTCGCGTTCTGGCGCGATTTTCAAGTCAACGGCCCCAGCCTCTATCGGATCGCGCGGACTTTGCTAGCTGGGTGGAAACGTTACCGAGATTGGCCAGATACGCGAGTGCGCCAGCGATTCGCAGAAGAAATGCATCGGCTGAGCTGCATCTACAGTTCAGCGTTGTGGGCAATGGAACGCCAGTTCCGGAGAGTCGACGACAGAGTCAGCGACAGGATTGGCGAGTTGCGCGAGGAATTCAAGCGGGAGTCGGGCGTAGTTTCGCGGATGATGCCTGCCGTCCTTGGTCCGGTCTTATTGTTGACGACGCGGCGAGAGGAGAAACGGCTGACGCGCGGAAAAACATACGAGCCTCCAACTCTGCTGGAGCGCAGGAACTGGGCCGGAGCCTAATCTTCGTTTGGTGCGCGCGCATCCAAATAATGCCGGACCTCCATCACGACGGAGCTGATGAAGATCATCACCCCTACGAAAACTGCCATGGGCAACGCTATCAGGCGGTAGGCGATGCGCATGTCGGGATGAATGCCTTGAACCGCAGACGCGATCACGGTGCCGAGAATCGCTAGCAAGAGACTGACGGCGAAAACAAGCAGTGTCCCAATAAAGGTGATCAGAAAAACACGTATCGGAATCCCGTACCAGCGCGGAGAGCGGGTCGGCGAGCTCCGCATCGGATATGGTCCTTCAGCGACGCTTGTAGAGGACGGCAAATTCAAACCCACTGTTTGGTGGAAATAGTTCGGCCACTTTGCGCAGACGCTCGGCTAACGCAGAAGGCGCCAGCAAAGGGTAATCGCGCTCGCGCAGGTCGTAGTAGTCCACGTCGAGATAGAGCGAGAGAAGATAGATCGAGATCGTGTCGGAGAATGTTGCCTCGAAGTACTCGGTCTTGTAACGCTCCGCATCGGGGCCGTCTGCGGTGGCGAGTTTGCGGGCTTCCCAGGCATCGAGCGAGGTCTCGCCGCGCACTCCGCCTTCGACCTGGCTCCAGGCGAGTTGGCTGAACTCGTGCGAGACGCCGGCGCGCTCGACCAGGGCATGGCCTACGTTGATGTAGAACTCGAAGGCGACCGAGAATTTGTCGTCCATCAGGCGCGTTGAGATGAAAACGCACTGCGAGTCTCCTAGATTCAGGTTGCGATGGCAGACAGCGTTGTCGCTGAGAGCGACGTCGTAGCGATCGGCAATCAGCGTTTCATCACCGTGACTGACCGTTAACGGGACGAAATAGTAAGCCTTCCTCTCGAGCGCGGCTGCGATGCGAGTAGGAACGGCAGCCACCATGCGTTCGAGATCGAACGAATTCACGGCGATCTCGCCGGAGCTTGCATAGCACACTCCGTTGGGAGCCTGCGAGACGGGCGTTTGCCGAACGACGTCGGCGGGACTGCGTGTGATGGCTGGGGCTACCTGAGACATTAAACTTTATTCTAGCTGACGCCGCGTGGTCGCGCGATTCAATCAACTTCTTTCGCCGCGGATTTACGCGGATTCGCGCGGATCGCCCTGAAAACATACAATCATTCTCTCTCATGCGAATCACTGTTCGATCGTTCGCGAAGATTAACCTCGGCTTGGGCATTGGTCCACCTCGGCCTGATGGGTTTCATGAGTTGCTGACCGTGTATCAGACCATCGGGCTGCATGATGTGATTCGAGTTTCGGTGGAGCGGGGGGCGGGCATTGAGATTCGGTGCGCTGATCCGCGGGTGCCGCGGGATCCGTCAAATACTTGCTATCGCGTGGTGGAGTCGGCGATGGCTGCGGTGCGGGCCAAAGGGCGAGTTGTTATCAACATCGAGAAGCGTCTGCCCGTGCAGGGCGGGCTTGGTGGGGCTTCGGCGAATGCGGTGGCTACGCTGCTGGCGCTGGAGCGCGCTTTGCGGAAGTCTTTGCGGGCAGTTGAGCGCTTGCGCATTGCGGCGGAGGTGGGGTCGGATCTGCCGTTGTTTTGCGTTGGCGGGACGGTCTTGGGAGTTGGGCGTGGGGAGCAGGTTTATCCGTTGGCGGATTTTCCTTCGGTAGCGTGCGTTGTGGTGACTCCGGAGATTGGGGTTTCGACTCCGAAGGCATTTGCGGAGTGGGATCGGCGACAGGGGCTAGAGCCCCTTTTGTCAGGCGGCGCGGACGCGGACCTAAAGGCCCGCTCTTCCACGCTTGTTAACGGAGCCCATGATCCCACTTCTGGCAAAATCGGCGAGAAGTGGGGCATCCCAAAAGACAAAATTTCGGACGAAGGAGTCCATCCCCACACAGGCAGCACCGCTGTCGGGAGCAAATTGACGGCTTCTACCGCCTCCGATAGAATGAATGAGCTTGGCTATGGCCTTTCGGCGTGGCTGAGCGAGTGGTACTCCGGTGCTCCTTTTAGAAGGGGCCGGGCCGAGAATCCGCTTCTCGCGCTTGACCGGGCCGGGATCGAGAACGACTTTGAACAAGTCGTCTTTCCTGAGTATCCCGAACTAGGTGAGGCAAAGCGTGCGTTGGTGCGCGCGGGCGCGAAGTACGCGTCACTGTCGGGTTCTGGGTCAACGCTGTACGGGCTGTTTGCGTCGAGGCAAGCTGCAGCATCGGCGGTGAAGAAGCTGAGAAAGGCTGGCTGGGCGGCACAAGTCACCATGACTTTGACGCGAACGGCGTACTGGCGGCAGATCTTTAAAACATAGAGTTTTGTGGTTGGGTGCGCTCGGCTTTCGCTGCCGAAGGCGGCCCGTCGCCACATAGGCAGTGGCTCTTGCCCGGTCCGTCTTAGCAGCGAATTTTTGATTGTTGATTTTTGATTGTTGAATGACAATAGAGTCCCCGATTGGGGATTCCAACGACAGTCAACAATGGCTTTTGGGCCGTCGACTAATGGTAGGTCAAGTGCCTTTGGAGCACTTTGTCTAGGTTCGAATCCTAGCGGCCCAGCCAGAATCAAGTACTCAGTTGCCAGTAGCCCGTTGCCAGAAAACCCGCTGGCTGGGTGAACTTGCAAGACGGTAAGAACTGAAGGCCAGGAGCCCAAACGAACCATGGCTACTTTAGTGACGCCGACCGAAAAAGCTGAGAAGGTTGAGAAAAAGAGCCCGCCAGTGACCGACGAGAAGCTGGATCGGAAACCGCGGCAGCGGATCGATGACAAGTTCAAGATTTTCAGCGCCACGGCCAACGAGCAATTAGCCGATGAAGTCTGCCATTTCCTCGGGATGCAGCGCGGACAGGCGCAGGTAACGCGCTTTGCCGACGGCGAGTGCTACGTTCAGATTCAAGAGAACGTGCGTGGCGCAGACGTCTTTGTGATGCAGCCGACGTGCCGTCCGGTCGACGAGCACCTGATGGAACTGCTGCTGATGATCGATGCGTTAAAACGCGCATCGGCGCGGCGCATCACGGCGGTGATTCCGTACTTCGGCTATGCGCGTCAAGACCGGAAAGACAAGCCGCGCAGCCCGATCTCGTCGAAGCTGGTTGCGGATTTGTTGACGGCGGCGGGGGCTCATCGGGCGCTGATCGTGGATTTGCATACGCCGCAGTTGCAGGGATTTTTCAACATCCCGGTGGACCATCTGTTTGCGTCGCCGGTGCTGGTGGATCACTTCCGCAAGCTGGCTTTGCCGAACTTGACGGTAGTTTCGCCGGACGCGGGTGGCGTGGAGCGTGCCAGGTTCTTCGCGAAGAAAGTTGACGCGGCGCTGGCAATCGTCGATAAGCGGCGCGTTGAGATGAACGTGGCCGAGATCATGCACGTGATCGGCGATGTGCATGGGCGTACGTGCTTGATCATCGATGACCTCATCGACACGGCGGGCACACTGGTGAAAACGGCTGCAGCCCTGATCGAAAATGGCGCAAGTGAGGTTTACGCTTGCGCATCGCACGCTGTACTGTCGGGGCCGGCGGTAGAGAACATCAAAAAGTCGGTCATCAAGCATGTGGTGGTCACGAATACGATTCCGCTGAACGCCGAGGCCGATGCGGCGCGCACGGAAAAGGGAGGAAAGATTACGGTCCTCTCCATTGCGGGACTGATTGGCCGGGCAATCCAGGCGAATCACGAAGAGACTTCGGTCAGTAAGTTGTTTACGTAAAGTTTCAAGGTTTCAAAGTTTCAAAGTTTTAAAGACGAAAAACGAGTCCCGATGTCTTTGAAACTTTGAAACTTTGAAACCTGCAGCACTAAAGAAATACCTACATAGGACTCAAGATTATGGCGACTGCATTGGAAACGAATCTATTGGAAGCGCAGACACGGGAGCCTGGGACCAAGAACCACGCTCGGCGGGTGCGGCGCGATGGAAAGATTCCGGCCGTAGTTTATGGTGCGGGGAAGGATTCCGTCCCTGTAAGCGTGGACCCGCGCGTTGTGACGCGCATCCTGAACTCCGAGACCGGTCACAACACGATTTTCGATCTTGCCCTGAATGGCGAGAAGACAAAGGCCATGATCGTTGATTGGCAATACGAACCGATCAAGGGCCGGCTGCTGCACATCGATGTGAAGCGCATCGCGCTTGATAAAGTCCTGCGCGTCAGTGTGCCTATCGAATTGATCGGTGAGGCTGCGGGTGTGAAGCAGGAAGGGGGCATCCTTGAGCAGATGCTGCGTGAGGTTGAGATCGAGTGCTTGCCAGCGGATATTCCAAGCCACATCGATGTGGACATCAGCCATTTGACGTTCGGCAAGGTGCTGCGTGTTTCGGATCTGCCTCATTCGGAGAAAATCAAATTCCTGACCGATGAGAATCAACCGGTCGCGCACGTGACCTCGGTCAAGGAAGAAGTGGTGGCGACGCCAGAAGCGGCGGCGGAAGCTGCGGCGACTGGTCCGGCCGAGCCCGAAGTTATCAAAAAGGGCAAGCAGGAGACCGAGGAAGAAGGCGCCGAGGCTGCTCCGGAAAAGGCAGAGAAGAAAGAAAAGAAGTAAGGAAGCGAGCCAATCGCGCCCATTCGGTCGCTTGCGCTCTCTCAGGGCAGGCTCCGTGGATCGCGCGGCTCGCCCAGGTCCTTCGGTGGACAAAAAGCGTCCGCCTCAGGATGACAAGAGGGTTCGTCTGAGGAACTGGATCGAGCGTGAAACTGATCGTTGGTCTCGGAAACCCCGGAATCGAATACCAGTTCACGCCGCATAACGTGGGATTTCTGGCAATTGATCGAATCGCCGGAACCTTAGGCGTGGAAGTCAGGAATCGGCAGTGTCGGGCGCTGACGGCGCGAACTGTGATCGCCGATCAGATGGTGCTATTGGCAAAGCCCGAGACGTTCATGAATTTGAGCGGCCTGGCCGTTCGGGAGTTAATTCGGGAGTACGAGGCGAGTCCGGAGTCGGACCTGATTGTGATTCAGGACGAATTGGATTTTCCTCTGGGAACACTGCGGATTCATACACGGCGGAGCTCAGCAGGGCACAACGGCATCGAGTCGATCATCGGTGCCATGGGCACGCAGGATTTCCTACGTATCCGGATCGGAGTGGCGCCCGAACGGAAAGTGGGGGACGGCGCAGAGTATCTGCTGGCTCCAATGAAAAAGAAGGACCTCGAGGTGGTTGATGGGATGCTCGACACCGCAGAGGAAGCCGTGAAGATGATTTTGCGGGAAGGCCCAGCGGCGGCGATGAATAAGTTTAATCGGAAAGAGCCGGGAGATCAGGAAGGGCAATAAGGAAGCGCGCCAATCGCGCCCATTCGGTCGCTTGCGCTCTCTCAGGGCAGGCTCCGTGGATCGCACGGCGCGCCTAGGTCCTTCGGCGGGCAAAAGACGCCCGCCTCAGGATGACAAACGTGAGTTTTGGAGAATGAAGAATGAATCGTACCTATGAATTGATGTTCATCGTCCGGCCGGATATGACGGACGAGGATTTGGATAAATTGATTTCGACGTTACAGTCGGTCGTTCCCACCTCAGGTGGCAACGTGGTGAAAGTCGAGAAGATGGGCAAGCGGCGGCTCGCCTATACAGTGCGCCGCTTCCACGACGGCATTTATGTGCTGATGGTCGTCGAGGGTGGCGGCCCCGTGATCCACGAACTGGAGCGCCGCCTGCGCGTCACCGAGCCTGTCATCAAGTTCCTCACCGTGCGCATCGACGAGGAGCAGAAGCGACTGGACAAGATCAAGAAGCTCCGCGACGCGAAGAAGAAAGTGAGCGCGCAACCGGCGGCTAGCACTGAAGAGGGCGCGGCCGCTCCGGCGGCGGAAGCTCCGGCGAGCGCATAGTCGCGATCATGACTTTGTGGTGACAGGAAAAGATGATTCCTCACTACGCTTCGCAATGACAAAGCATTTGAACCCGCCGCACGCTGACTGCGGCGGTTGAACAGGAGAGTTATGGCAGACGAGACAAAAGCACCAGAGCAGGCGGCCGCGACGCCGCGGAGTGAAGGCGGAAGGCCAGGCGGAGATCGCCCGCGATTTGGCGGCGGCCGCGGACCCGGCGGACCTCCCCGTGAGGGCGGCGGACCCGGCGGACGCAAGTTCTTCCGGCGCAAGAAGGTTTGCAAGTTCTGCGTCGAGAAGATCGAGGACATCAACTACAAGGACTACCGGCTGCTCGGGCAGTTCGTGGCCGAGAGTGGCAAGATCGTGCCCCGGCGCCTGACGGGCGTGTGCGCGCCGCACCAGCACCGGTTGTCATCGGCGATCAAGCAGGCACGGAATATTGCGCTACTGCCGTTTGCGGGAAGAGCGTCGTAAACAAGCTCTCAGCTATCAGCCGTCAGCTCTCAGCTTTTTCGTGCTGGGTGCGCATGTCTGGCTGAAAGCTGAGAGCTGATAGCTGAAAGCTCAAACGATTGGAGTTATCCATGGAAGTCATTCTCAAAGAGGACGTAGCGAAGTTGGGATCGCGGGGCGACGTGGTGAAGGTCGCTGAAGGATACGGAAGGAATTTCCTTCTGCCACGGAAGTTGGCGATTGAGGCCAACGAAGGCAACAAGGCCGTCATCACGCAGATGAAGGCGGCCGCTGTGCGCCGATCGGCCAAGGAGAAGGCACAGGCCGAGGAACTGGCGAAGCAGTTCGACGGCGTGTCGGTGACGTTCACGCGCAAGTCGGGCGAGCACGACCAGTTGTTTGGATCGGTGACGTCGAGCGATTTGGCTGACGGATTGACCAAGAAGGGCTTTAATGTCGATCGTCGCAAGATCCAACTGCATGAGCCGCTGAAAACCCTTGGCGAGTTCACCGTCCCGGTGAAGCTACACAAGGACGTGACCGCCCACCTCAAGGTCGTCATCGAGAGGGAAGCGGCGACGGAGTAATTTCGATTCGGCTCGGGCTTTCGCTCGGGCCGCAATCCCTTTCGGTTCCTTGGTCGTCTTCATTCCGGAGCAATTTGCAAACGGACGCGAACTTCGCTTGCTTCTGTGTCTTGATCATCTTCAGCTGGCGACCGCAGGTGTTGTATGCAGGCCGACATCAAATTGCGCCGTCAGTGCCCTAGAATTGGGGCATTTTCGTTGCCAATCGGGATCGTAACACTCGGAACGCTTGTTGTGTTTCTCAACTAAATCTTTGGGAGAGAAGCACCTAGACACCCCACAAATTCTCTGTAAAGCCTATAATTTCTGCTCACGGTTCTGGAACTTCCCCGTCTATCTCTGTGCAAGCCCGGAAGAGACATTAAAGGCCGGGCACGCAGAGGAAGCGACGCAAAATGCCGGCCGGTGTATTGGCAGTGCCATTTTCGGTTGGCGGACGGGCCCACTCGAAAGCGAGTGAGTTAAACGAGAGAGTCAGCAAGAACCAGGACCCCACGCGGGGTTGCATGGCTGGGCTAGAACGCCAGGTACAAGATCGGCGCATCGATGACACGATGCTGATCCGTGAGGCGCAACGCGGAAACCGCGCCGCCTTCGAGGAACTGGTGCGCCATTACGACCAGGCAGTGCTGCGACTGGCCCTGCATCTCACCGGAACTGAACACGACGCGCAGGACGTGTATCAGGACGCCTTCCTCAAAGCGTACAAAAACATCGGCAGCTTCCGGTTCGAATGCTCCTTCTACACGTGGATTTACCGGATCGTAACGAATTTGTGTCTCGATCATCTGCGTAAGAGGAACGTACGCAAGGAAGACGCGCCGGTTGTGAAGGACGCAGATGGCGATGAGTACGACTTGCTGGATCAGGTTGCGGACGGCAGGGCCGGAGCAAATCCGGAGCGCGATTTGATGCGGCGTCAGCTCGGCGCGCGGATTGCCGGAGCGCTCGACAAGCTGACTCCGCGAGAGCGGATGGTGTTCGAGTTGAAGCATTATCACGGGCTGAAGTTGAGGACCGTGGGAGAGATTTTGCATACGACGGAAGAGACCGCCAAGAACACGCTTTTCCGGGCCACGCAGAAATTGCGCGGGGCTTTGGCGGATATGAGATAGCAATGAGCTTCGAGTCGCGAGCTTCGATATTTAGGCAATGGCTCGGAGATCAAAGCTGCTTGAAGGTGCAACTATGAATTGTGAATGGGTTCGAGAAAATATCGTGCTGCATGTTTATGGCGAGCTGGCGGATGACGCTCGGCATGAACTGGAACAGCACATCGCTCGCTGCGCAGATTGCGCATTGGAACTGAAGGCTGAGCAGAACTTTCATGCTCTGCTTGGGCAGGATCGCGCTGAAGAGCCGACGCCGAATCTGCTGGCTGCGTCCCGCATGAGGCTACAGGAAGCGCTAGAGACGACCGAGCAAGGCAGTTTTTGGAGCCGGCTAGCGTTCGACCCGACAAACTGGCTGCGGCAGGTGCAATTCTCGCCTGCGCTTGCTTCGGTGATTTTGATTCTTGGTTTTGCAGGCGGAGTTGGGACGACTTACAAGCTTTATGGCTTCCACAACACCCAAAGCGGCACCCCCATTGCGGCCACTACTTCGAACGGGATTCCCGCTGAGGCTTCCATCTCAGGCATTGATTCCGTAACCCCCGTCCCAGGCACCGATCAGGTCACGATCAAATACAACACTCTCTCGACTCAGGAAGCGCAAGGGTCGCTGAATGATCAGAAGATCCAGCAACTGCTGTTGTTCGCAGCCCGCAATAACTACAACTCGGGCGTGCGTGTAGATTCGGTCGACCTGCTGGCGCAGAAGAGTGGTGAGTCACAGGTTCGCGAGGCGCTGATTTACGCGCTGCAGAACGATACGAACCCTGGCGTGCGGTTGAAATCACTCGATGCACTTGGCACTTACGTACGCAGCGATACGAATGTGCGCGACGCCATCCTGCGAGCGCTGGTGAACGATAACAACTCCGGAGTGCGCATTGAAGCGTTGCGGCTGATCGAGTCGGTGAAGGCCGACGGCAGCGTGCGCGGCGTACTGATGGCGCTCGCAGCGAAGGATTCGAGCCAATACATCAAGTCGCAGGCGCGCACTATGCTGGCGCAATTGCCAGAGATTGATTGACCCCTCAGCGCCTAAAGGCGCATGGAAGGGCACGGCTTTGCGGTATGCCTGAAGGCATACCCTGATACGAACCTGCTGATACGAACCTGAAGGAAAAGAAATTCCTGACGGGATTCGCGGTTCGAAACCGCGAGAAATGAGGTGGTTGAATTGAAGAAAGCGCTACAAGTCGTCGGGTTGGCTATAGTGCTGGCCCTGCTTGCGCCCCTAAGCTTCGTCCAAAGCCAGGCGCAAGAATCGAAGGTTTCCCGCGAGGGCGGATCCTGGGCACAGGAAACGACCGGATCTCTGGCTGCGGTGAAGATTCTGCGAGTCAAGGTAGATATGGGCTCGGTGGTCGTACGTGGCGGGCAACAACAAGGCATTAATTATGTCGTTCATACGCGTTTTGGAACTGGTTCAGAGCAGGAAGCCCGTCGGCAGTTTGAGCAATATAAAGTCACGGCGTATGTGAAGGGCGATACCGCCTGGATCGTGGGAGATTGGCAGGGTGGAAGACAGCCGCGTCACTTCTCCGGTGAATTCTCGGTAATGGTCCCCCGCGAAATGACCTTGGTGAAACTGGAAACGGAAGGTGGAAATGTCGATGCCTCGGGAATTGGGGGTCGTGTTGAAGCTTCAAGCGGCGGCGGAGGTATCAAGTTCGACGACATCGGCGGCGGAGTGAATGCCGAAACAGGTGGGGGATCAATCGAAGTAGGTACTGTGAGCGGGGATCTTGGATTGCACACCGGCGGCGGAGGGATTGTCGTCCGGCACGGCAACGGAAAAATCATCGCGGAGACGGGCGGGGGAAGTGTTCGCATTGAGTCCGGCTCTCAGGAAGCAAACATTGAAACCGGAGGGGGGAGTATCGAGGTCCGTCAGTGCGCTGGCAAAGTGAGAGTCTCTACTGGTGGCGGCAGCGTTGACCTTAGCGATGTTAGTGAACCGGCAAACACCGAGACCGGC
>Ga0207693_10004459_pt1 | contig 11830 bp, 14 predicted proteins | sample LARL81metaG_FD_184347 | JGI IMG/M metagenome (GOLD analysis project Ga0207693, IMG submission 184347) | Corn, switchgrass and miscanthus rhizosphere microbial communities from Kellogg Biological Station, Michigan, USA - LAR L8-1 metaG... | ecosystem: Host-associated > Plants > Roots >...
CCTCCACCACTGACGATTGCGGTCCAATGTCAGAAACAGAGCCGGCAGGCGCGACACAGTCAGCATTCGCGCCGCCGCGATGTTGTGAAGGTTCTCGATGACCGCTTCTAGCTCTGCCGCGCGCGTCCCTCGAAGCCGCTTAGCTGTCACAACCGCCGAGTTGAAGCTCGCTGCGTACCCGCGGTAGGACGTCCGGGTGATCAGCGCCCGGCGATAGAGGCGAAGCAGCTCGCTTCTCACCGTGCGCTCCGCGCCTGATCGCGCAACTGACCTTCTCGTCACCGATGCGCCCGCCTCGACGCCCGGGGTGAGCGCACGCCCCTGCAGTGCCTGGTCATATCGCACCGACGCGCGACCGTGACGATCAAGCACAACAACACGTGCCGAATCAGCGCCCGCTGCGACCGCCCCAAGAGACCATAGAGTGGCACTCAGGATGGCGAGACCAAACGGTATCCGCATGCGAGTCACGAACATCACCGCAACTGTAGTCGCTGGCCTGCCAGGCCCCCACCCGGCGGCTAGCAAGGATAGTGTTGAGGAGCGTTCCGCACCGCCTTTGATGCAACCCCCAGCCACGGCGCCCGCGTAGTAGTAAGGGCGGGCTAGATTGAGGCCCAGGATGCGGTTCGGCTGATCAGCGCTCCCTCGACTCCCATGATGGACAATCACGTCGAGCGAGCTCTGGCACCGCTGGCGCCGCCCATAGCTCGCGGCGCGCGACTTAGAAGTGAAATGGCGACGTGACGCTGGCCAGCCGCACTGGTGCGGCGCGACTGCTTGCCACGAGGGGGATCGCCCGGTCGCGCGGCTGGCGCACGACTCCCGCGGCGACAACCTCAATCCGGCCCGCCGCGCCTACGATTCTTTCTCGACGATGCTCTGCACCCCCAACGCGCTCTCGCAAGGCGGCGAACTTGGGCTCAAGCGCAGAGGCGCGCTTCCGCCAGGCGCTCACGGGCCGGTGGCTTTACCCGCGTGCACCGTGCCGTTGAGACGCCGCTCAATCTCGTGCTCGAAGCCCGCCCGTGAATCGAGCCCGCGCCATCGGCACTGTTCTTCTCACGTTCCAATCTCACCAGGAGGTCAGAATGATCTGCACACTCACAGCGCGGCGGCTCACGCCGGACTCCTACGACGCATTCCGCTCTGCTTGGGACCCCGGCGAGGCTCCCACCGGCTGGAGGCGGATCTATCACTGCCGCGACGTCTCAGACCCCGACGTCGTGATCTCGTTCGGGCTCTTCGACGGCACGCTCGAGCAACTGCGCGACGCGCAACAGCGCCTACGTCGCGGCGAGCAGGTCGACCGCATCAACCCGCACGTCCAAGAGGTGCTGCTCGATGGATCCTACGAAGTCATCGAAGAACTCAGCCCATGATCCACGGTGCTGATCATCAGCCGCGCGAGCAGCTATAGCCCCGGCGGGAACCAGTCGAGTGACGCCACTGCCGGAACCGGGAACGAGTCCCCGACGGGCGAGCGATGCGTTAGGCCGCGCGAGCACAAAGGCAGGTCTTCGCTCTGAAGTCGAGCCTGGCCCTCCGATTCGCCGAACTTGCGTCTGGCAGCGAAGCTCGGCCGGTTGGCACGCGAGCGCCCTCGTGTCCGCGCATTGCAGGGCGATTCTCGCGCCCTGCGAAATGTTCGTCACCGAACGAAAGCGGGGCGCTCGCGGCGCTGCTGGATCCAGCGCCCGAAAGGGGCGAATTCTCGAAGGGCCGAGCTGGCATGCGCCGCTTCCGCGTGCCGGCCATCGCCGACTGATCAGGATGCGTGGCGGCCCGTGCGCTCATAGTCGACGATAACGGCGTGCTGGCGATCCTCATAGTGCTCGCGGATTGACTGGATGAGGGGCGCGTCGCGTGTCGGGTCGACGAACTCGTGCCATGTACTGGCGATCAGGTTCCGGATTTGGTGTTCGTCGGTGGTCATGACTGATCCTCTGTTTCTGCCGCGACCTCGCGGCGGATCGCGCTTAGCTGGTCACTCGCCCACCCAGGCTGATGTGGTTGTGGGCTGAGCGTGGCTTGACCATAAGCTCGGCTATGCGCGTGCGGTATGGGGCGCTCTGAAGAGCGAGCGTGGGGTTTTCCCGTCTCGATTACGACGGGCGTCATGACCGGGGCCTCAGTTTGCACGCGATGGGTCGGCGAATACCAGGCGCCGGATGCCCGAGCGACCGAGCAGTCCCCAACGCGCTGCGGGCGAGGATGGCGGCTGCCGTGTGGGTGGATCGATGTCCCGCGGGCGCGGCGAAGATCCTCGATCCGAGCGTCGGCGATGTCCTTCTGAAAAGCTGGGCTGTACATGTCAGTACCTCGGTCCCGATGGGTGGGTGGTGGTGTGCCGTTGCTCCGTGGCCGATGAGCTCACCGAGCCGGAGCCAGCGGCGCCGTCTGCATGCTGTGGAGGCGACCGGTGGGGGCGTACGCGTAGGGGTGGTTGAAGGCGTCAAGGGCGCGAGCTCCGTCGACCTCGAACTCGAGCTCCTCGCCGGAGTGCGTGTCGAGGACCGCGATCGCGACCGTGTTCGTCGATTCGGTCCAGACCAAGGTCACTTCGATTCCGTTGGTGCTCCGGTGGGCGAGTTCCCGCCGCGGGGTGGCTGCTGACGCGATCATTTCCGGTCCTCCTTCGAGACTCTTGAGGGTGGTCTCAAGCACAGCCGTAGAGTCCCACCGCCTCGACACCGTTTCCGTACGGGGCGCAGGCGTGTTGGCGTTCGGAAATGGGCGCGGAAGGGTGCGGGTAGCCGCACCACTCGGCGCGTTGCGCCGCGAGCCGAGTCGGCTGAGAGTCTCCAATCGCGGGGGATTGTTTGAACGCGAGGGGCGTGTACGGCTATCCGCACCTCTGGGTCGAGGGGGCTCGAAACGAAGACGCCAGGCGCCCACACTGACCCGGCAGCGATGCGGTGGGACGCTGCCGTTGTGCTTGAGACCCATCCCAACTAAAGGAAACGAGATGCAACCCCAACCGACCCATTCGACCCGCCGCTTCTTCCTGCACTACGTGGAGATGATCGCCGCGATGTTCATCGGCATGTTCGCTCTGAGCAAGCCGGCCGACTTGCTATTCAGCGCGCTGGGCGCGAGCACGTCGAGCCAGCACCCCGCGATGATGCTTTTCTCGATGGGCGTCACGATGACCGTGCCGATGATCGCCTGGATGCGCTTCCGCGGGCACGCCTGGCGGCCGACCAACGAGATGGCCGCATCAATGCTCATCCCCACCTTTGCCGCGATGGCACTGGCCGCGGCCGGCGTCATGAACGGTGGCGCGCTCATGGGTATCGAGCACGTCGCGATGCTGGCCGGGATGCTGATTGCGATGCTCCTTCGTCGTGACGAGTACTCCGGTGGAGACGCCCACGGCGCACCCCAGCAGGCGATCGCGGCGTAACCGCCACCCAGCACGCAGCCCAAACAAAGGGGGCCCGGTAACCCGGGCCCCCCTGCGGATGGCAGGTCCCGACCGCGCCAAGTCGTGCCGGCTAATTGATAATCGGTGCCGCCGGGGCCGTAAGCGACGTCCGGCTGAGCAACCGTGGTTGGGCGCTAGCTCTGGAGGTAGGCGAGGACGGCGAGGACGCGGCGGTGGTCCGCGGGGGCGGCGGGCAGGTTGAGCTTTCCGAAGATGCTCGTGATGTGCTTCTCGACGGCGCGGTCTGTGATCACCAGGCGTTCGGCGATCCCTTGGTTGGAGCGGCCCTCCGCCATCAGCTCGAGCACCTCGCGCTCGCGCGGCGAGAGCTCGTCGAGCGGCCCGGTGCCCTTCCGGCGGCCGACCAGGCGGGAGACGACCTCGGGGTCGAGCGCGGTGCCGCCCGAGGCCACGCGCCTGGCCGCGGCGGTGAAGTCCTTGACGTCTGAGACGCGGTCCTTGAGCAGGTATCCGACGCCCTCGGCGCTGTCGGCGAGCAGCTCGAGCGCGTAGCCGGACTCGACGTACTGCGAGAGGACGAGTACCGCTGTCCCGGGGTGCCGCTCGCGGATCTCCTGCGCCGCTCGCAGGCCCTCGTCGGAATGCGTCGGCGGCATCCTGATGTCGACGATCGCTAGATCGGGCTCGTACGAGCGCACCTTCAACATCAGGTCGCCGGCCGTGCCGGACTGTCCGACCACGTCGAATCCGCCGTCCTCGAGGATGCGCTTGACGCCTTCACGCAGCAGCACGGAGTCGTCGGCCACGACCACGCGAAGCCGCTCCGCCCCTGCGTCGGGGCCATCAGGGCCGTTCGTCATGCTCACCGACGCGAGTCTACGAGCGCAACGGGAGCTCGGCGAGAATCTGCGTCCCCTGGCCCGGGGGGCTGATCACCCGCAGCGAGCCGCCGAACGCTTGCACGCGATCATCGAGTCCTCGCAGCCCCGAGCCTGCAGAAGCGTCGGCGCCGCCGACGCCGTCATCAGCCACCTCGACGTGCAGCCGCTCGCGGTCGATCGTCACGCTGACCGTCGCGGTCGTCGCCTGGGCGTATTTGGCGACGTTGGCGAGTGCCTCGGCAACGACGTAGTACGCCGCTGCCTCGATCGCGGGCGGTGGCCGCCGATCGAGCTGCACGTCGAGCACAACCTCGACCGGCGCCCGCTCGGCCAATGTCGTCAGCGCATAGGTCAAGCCGCGCTCGGTGAGCACCGCGGGGTGGATTCCTCGCGCGAGCTCGCGCAGCTCCGATAGCGCCTGGGCGAGCTCCTCGCGTGCCGCCTGGAGCAGCGTCACCGCGGTGGCCGGCTCTTGCTCGACCTTGGACTCGGCCAGCCCCAGCCCCAGCGCGAGCGAGACGAGTCGCTGCTGGGCGCCGTCGTGGAGGTTTCGCTCGAGGCGGCGCCGCTCCGTGTCGCCGGCCTCGACGATCCGCGCCCGAGACTCGCGCAACCGTTCCAGTTGCGCGCGCAGCTCGGCCAGCAGCCGTTCGTTCTCGAGCGCCAACCCAGCGGCGGTCGAAACGGCGCTCAGCAGCGCCGGATCCTCGCCCAGCGCGGGATCATGAACGAGCGCCGCGATCCGCTGCCCGTGCCGCTCGAGCACCGTGACAGTTTGCCCCGCCGCCGCGGCCGGCTCGACGGTCCGCCCATCGATGCCGACATACGTCTCCGATTCAGGAACCCAGTACGCGAGCTCGAGCGAGGGATCGCGCAGCGCGCGGGAGAGCGCGTCGCGCAGATGGCCGGGCTCGGCGGGCATGCGCCCCAGCTCGATGACCAGATCGCTGACGGCGACGCGACCCAGCCGAGCGCGGAAGAGACCGACCAGGTAGGCAATCGGCACCAACGCGATCGCTACCCGCTCGGCTGAGGAGACCGCCGCCCAGGCGCGGGTTGACGAGTTGGCTGCGATCAGCTCCGCGAGCAGCAGCACGATCGTGGCGCTGCCGGTCACCAGGATCGGCGCGAGCGCCCGGCGCAAGGGACCCGAGGCGTTCTGCCACCGGCGCACAACGATCCATGCGGCCGCGATCGCCAGCACGATCCCGAGGAAGCGTTGCGTGCTCATGATCAGGCTGTGCAGCGCCATGTCGTCGCGGATGAACAACAGGTTGGTCGGGCACGGGCAGCCGGTGACGTGCTCGAAGCCCATGAACATCAACATCACGATCTGCACCACGAACACCACGAAGTACGCGCCCGCGACCACAAGCCGCTCCAGCGTGGAGTGCAGTCGCCCCTCGGGAAACGACAGGATCAGATGGCCGATGATCGCCGAGGGCAGCGGGGCGAGCACCAGTCCGATCGTGAACGGCAGCGCGCTATTGCTGTTCGCGAGCGACCCGGCGAACAGGGCGAATCCGGCGGCGATCATCAGCGCGCCCGTCCACACGTCCGGGCGCCGGCGCCACGCTACGAGGCCGCTCCCGACAAACGACAGCGCCGCGACCAGCGTCACCGCAGCCAGCGTGCGGGTGTCGTTGCGAACCACTCCAGCCGCAATCGCGACCACGCCGCCCGCCGCGGCCGCTGCTGCGGTGAGGCTCACGGCCGCCGTAAAAGCGCGCGCCCGCTGAGGCGTCGCCACCGGCGCGATGGCAAAGCTCACCGCAGAAGTTCCCCTAGCGCAGACCCCGACAGTCGTTCCTTAGGGATAAACCCACACGCGGCGCTCGCGCCGATAAGCGCCTCAAAGTCTCCGCGATCGCGGCCCGAGGTCATCACGACAGCCGGACGCTCGCCCCCAACCGCCAGGGCCTCGGCCAGCGCAAACCCATCAGCATCCCCGAGCTGAACGTCCAGCAGCACGCAATCCGGGCGGAGCTCCCGCGCGACCGCGAGGCCAGACTCGGCGTCAGCGGCCTCGCCGACCACGCAGAACCCGTCGTCGGCGAGCACAGCGCGCGCCATCGCGCGAAAGCTCGGGTGATCGTCAACGATCAGAACGGTGATGGGCACGCGCTGATCCTCGCACGCCCCGAGTCCCCCGACAGTGTGGATAACCGCACATCTCGCGTGGGCGCTCCGAACGCTCGACGCCAGCCCTCCACACTGACACCGCATCGGTCGGATGGGACGCTGCCGCCGTGCTTCAAACCCGTCCTAATCGAGGTCATGCTGTGCAACTCTCAGCCCTCAAACCCAGCTCCAATCTTGCGGCCCGGATGGGTCGCTGGAGCGCCCTGCCCGCCGGTCTCTGTGGTCGGCATCCCGAGCGCTACCAAACGGTGTCAGCATGACCTCCTCTCGAATCGGAACGCTTGCCTGGGCAGAGCGCACGAGCGGCATCCTCAGCCGACGCGAGCGCATCAGTCTGCTCGGCGATGCGATCGGTCTGCAGCTGCGGATCCTCCCAGCACAGGCACGAGCTCTGCTGGGCCGCGCCAACTCGCGGGCTTTCAGCGTCGACCCGGACCGGTTGCGAATTCCGGACACGGTGATCGCTCGTCAAGCCGAAGCGCTCTCGTCCGAGGTCTACCCGCAAGCGCTGCTCAACCACTGTCTGCGCAGCTACGCCTGGGGCACGCTCCTGGCGCAGCGAGACGGACTGGAACATGACCCCGAACTCTTGTATGTGACCTGCCTGCTGCACGACCTCGGCGTGACGGACCGCTACCGCGACACCGTCGCCGGACAGTCCTGTTTCGCCGCTACAGGGGCCACCGTGGCGCGTGAGTGGAGCCGGGGGCACGGCTGGGGAGAGCCTCGCTGCACGGCTCTTGCTGACGCGATTTGTCAGCACCTCAACCCGCAAGTTGTGCCCGAACACGGGATCGAAGCTCACCTCATGCAGGCTGGGGCGGGTTTCGATGTCGTCGGCATGCGCCATTGGGAGGTGGCCACGCCCACCGTTCAGGCCGTGCTCGCCCGCCATCCCCGCCTCGGGTTCAAGAAATCGTTCGGCAGCACGATGTGCGCCCAATCCGACCAGCACCACGGCACGAGAATTCACTTCCTGTTTCGCTACGTGCAGTTCGGAGCCCGGATCAACCGGGCTCCGTTCGACGACTGACGGAACGGTTCCAACCAGGGGATGTCCGTGCCCGCGGGGGGACCAGCGCCTGGGCCCGGCGGGTCGGCCGACTACCGAAAGTGCATGCCAGCGATGATCTCGACGACGATGATGGCGGCGACTATCCAATCGACGACCATGCAGAAGGGTGGCCACCACCTCGTATTGGAGACGAAGTGGGTGCGGTGCTGCCAGAGGTCTTTCAGGCCGTGACCGACGAAGCCGACGACTAGGAGCCATGCGGTGGCGGTGATGGCGGCGGCGGAGATGACGACAAAGCCGAATGCGACGCCGGTCTCGATGGCGAGAACGTTAACGCGCCCATCGGCCACGGCGAAGCCGAGGTAGATCGCGGCGATCACGCTCAGGCCGAGCGCATACACCGTGGCGCTGTCCAGCCACCAGAACGCCAATGGCGTCGCGGCTTGGGCAATCCCGACAGCGATTCCCCACAGCAGCGGCGCACGGTTAGACGCGATGAATGGATTGGCCGGCGGGGGAGTGGGGTCTTGGCTCATGGCTGCTCCAGCCAGCGCTTTCAGGCAACCGCGGCCAGGCCGGTGAAGTACGAGGTTCGTCCCTCGCGCACCCGCCTCCTCGTCGTCATTAGGACGAGTGTCCGGGTACCGGCGGCCTGAACATGCCGGGCAGCATCCGCCGCCAGTGCGCCCGAAGAATGGCGAGTAGGGCAGGCCAGAAGCCGGCGCGCGGCACCGCCTGCCACAGCTCCCGCTTCAGCCAGGACCTAGGGATGCCGAAGCGCACCAGCTCGGGCAGCACCTCGACGAGGTCTGACCGCCGGACAAGCTCGACCTCATTGGGCATCCACCACCGCGACGTGAGGGCGTGGTGCTGCTCACACGCGTCGATGCAGACTCCCAGCCGCTCCTCAGACCACCCCAGCGGCTCAAGCGTCCGCCGGGCGTAGCGGGCGGAGTCCCTGATGTACACATCGCCGCTGCTGGCCGGGCCGTACAGCCCGGCGTCATGCAGGAATGACGCGCACAGCAGCACCTCGCGGTCGTATGCGATCCCGAGCGTGTCAGCGAGGCGCTCGGCAATCAGATACTGACGCACCGTGTGGCGCTCCATGTCACCGTCGGTCTCGCCAGTGGCGGTGCGCAACGCCTCGAGCGCTACGGCCTCGGACTCCGTGCAAACGAGCTCGTCCGCACGCCGTCGGGTGTCTCCCTGCACGTCCTGCCAGGTAAGCGGCGGGCGGTGGTCCGGTCCTCCCGGGCGACCTGGCAGCGGGCCTTGGGGCGGTCTTGTCATTGCGGCGCCTTTCGCGCGAAGCGTTCGGGGTGCCGTGCGAATTCGCCGGCGCAGGTGAGCGTGCAGAAGAAGTACGCGGCGTCGTTGTAGGTCAGTCGTCCGGCGGCGTGGGCGGGGTCGACGGCCATTCGGCACACCGGATCGATGGCCAGTCCCTGGTTGGATGTGTGGCCTTGGCGGACGGCTGCGACCAGCTCGACCGGATCGCGGACGTTGCGCAGGACTTGTCGCCCGCGGGACTCGTAGAGGACGCCGGGGATCTCGGGGGCGAGGGCGGCGGTCTGTGCAGTGAGGAGGACTTCACCGCCGGTTGCGGCGGCGGATACGCGCGCGGCGAGGTTGACGGTGGCGCCGATGTAGTCGCCGTCTCGCTCGATCGCCGGTCCGTGATGCATTCCTACCCGCACGGCGGGGACGCCGTGGCCGGTGAGCGCGTCGTGAGCGATCCGGAGTCCAAGCAGGACGGCCTGTCGCGGATCTTCGACGCGGAGCATGAGGGCGTCGCCGATCGTCTTGACCTGCGTCGCCTCAAACATCGCCAACTCGGCGCCGACGACGTCGCAGAAGTCCGCCACCAGCGTTGCGGCTTGTTCGTCGCCGTGCGCCTCGGTCAGCGCCGTGAAGCCGGCGATGTCGGCAAACAGGAACGTGGCCGTTGAAGGTTCAGCTTCGGTCCGCCGGTTCGGGTCCCGCTCCGTCACTGCTGTAGAGGATGTCGACAAGTGGGCCGATTTCAAAGTCCGCCACGAGGGGATGGCGGAGGTGGCCGTGGCGGTTGATCTGATAGCGGTTGCGCCGCCCGACCTTGGTCCTGTGGATGTAGCCCCCGGCGATCAGGTCGGCGACGATCCGCTGGGCGGCTCGTTCGGTAATTCCGACGCGTTCGGCGATGTCACGCGCGCGGGCGTCCGGGTCCCGGGCGATGCATAGCAGCGCGTTGCCGTGATTGGTGAGAAACCGCCAAGAGGGTTCTGTTGGCACAGATTGGTTCAACTACGACATCCTTGTCATGAGTCTGACATCACGACTCTCACAACACGATAGCTGCAGCGTAGGATAGGACAAGCGTGAAGTGGAGGACCGATCGGGGGTGACTGATGACCGGATCGGATCTCGCGGCCCGCGCCGGACGTTGGAGTGCCAGGCACTGGAAGCGCGGAACTTGGGATCTGGCTTGGCTTTGTCGTCCTGCGCTCGGCCGTGGCGTCGGTGAACGCCGCGCTTCGCGGAGTGCCTCAGCCCAAGAACGTCCGGACCGGCGCGGCAGGGGAGATCTCAAGCCTTCAACAGGAGTGAGGCAATGAGCGACCGAGATCGAGCAGATCCGAGCGACGCGGTGGATGACAGCGGCGAACACCGCGAAGTCGTGGTCGTCGGCGGCGGCCAGGCCGGTCTCGCGATCGGACATTTCCTGGCTAGGCAGGGTCGGCACTTCGCGATTCTCGAGGCGGCGGCGGAGCCTGCAGCCGCCTGGCGCGCGCGGTGGGACTCGCTGAAGCTGTTCACGCCCGCTCGGTACAGCAGCCTGCCCGGCCTGCCGTTCCCCGGCGATCCCGACACTTATCCCCGGCGCGACGACGTCGCGTCTTATCTCATCGAGTACGCGCGGCACTTCTCCCTGCCCGTGGTGCTGGGCAGCCGAGTGAGGTCGGTCCGGCGGGTCGAGGATCGCTACCGGGTCGAGCTCGAGGACCGCAGCTACACGGCCGGTCAGGTCGTGATCGCGACGGGACCGTTTCAGGTGCCGTTCGTGCCCGCGATCGCAGGCGACCTCAGTCAAGACGTCTTTCAGATCCACAGCACCCGCTACCGGGCGCCAAGGGACCTTGCCGACGGCCCCGTGCTGGTCGTCGGCGGCGGCAACACCGGCTTTCAGATCGCCGAAGAGCTCTCCGCTGGCCGCGAGGTTCACCTGTCAATCGGGTCGCGACAGAAGCCACTGCCGCAGCGGATTCTCGGTCGCGACCTGTTCTGGTATCTCGACAAGACCGGTGTGATCCGAAAGAACCGAGACACGCGGATCGGCCGGCGGTTGCAGGCGAACGAAGACACATTGATCGGATCGAGTCCCCGTTTGTTGCGCCGCCACGGGCGTCGTTCTCCACCAGCGGGCGGTCACTGCCGCCGGGACGACGGTCACCTTCAGTGACGACGAGAGCCTAGAGGTGCGCAGCGTCATCTGGGCCACCGGCTTTCGCCTAGATCACTCCTGGATCGACGTGCCGATCTTCGATGACGCTGGCCGGGTCGCACACCAACGAGGCGTGACTGCGTCGCCCGGCCTCTACTTCATTGGCTTGCCCTGGCAGCAGACCAGAGGGTCGGCGTTACTCGGCTTCGTCAAGGACGACGCGGCGTACATCGCCGATCAGATCAACACCTTCCAGACAGACCGACCGGCACTCGCGGCGGCCAAACCCGTCGCCGCACGATGACCGACCAGGAGATTTGAAGATGGCCACGACTCACGATCAATTTCCGACCGACGCCACCGGGCTCCCCACGGCACGCGCCTCTGAGGTGGTCGAGCTGGGCGACGGTGATCGTTTCGACCTGAAAATCGCGCCTGTCGCGAAGCGGATCGGCGACGCGACGGTGCGGATGCTCTCCTACAACGGTTCGATCCCCGGTCCGACTCTCAAGGTGCGCGAAGGCTCCGAGGTCGTCGTCGACATCGAGAACCAGGGCGATACGGAAGCGACGGTCCACTGGCACGGGTTGCGGCTCGAAAACCGCTACGACGGAACCCATGAGACCCAGCGCCCGATGGGCTCAGGCGAGCGCTACACCGCTCACATCACGTTCCCTGACGCGGGCGTGTACTGGTATCACCCGCACATTCGCGAGGACTACGGCCAGGAGATGGGGCTGTACGGCAACGTGCTGGTCGAGTCCGCCGATCCGGACTACTGGCCGCCCGTGCACCGTGAGTTCGCGCTGACGCTCGATGATCTTCTGATCGAGGACGGCAAGGTGGCTTCTTTCAGCCGCGCTGAGACCACGCACTCGGCGATGGGCCGCTTCGGCAACGTGCTGTTGATCGGCGGTCAGACAGATCCCGTGATGACGGCGAAGCTCGGCGAAGTGATCCGCTTCTACCTGACCAACACC
>Ga0207693_10004461_pt1 | contig 11827 bp, 11 predicted proteins | sample LARL81metaG_FD_184347 | JGI IMG/M metagenome (GOLD analysis project Ga0207693, IMG submission 184347) | Corn, switchgrass and miscanthus rhizosphere microbial communities from Kellogg Biological Station, Michigan, USA - LAR L8-1 metaG... | ecosystem: Host-associated > Plants > Roots >...
CAGAGCTCAACGCGCATGGCCGCGCCCACGGCATCGGCCGGCTTGATCTTGTCGAGAACCGTTTCGTCGGTATGAAATCGCGCGGCATGTATGAGACGCCGGGCGGCACCATTCTCCTTGCCGCGCATCGCGGCATCGAATCGATCACGCTCGATCGCGGCGCCGCGCATCTCAAAGACGAGCTGATGCCGAAATATGCGGAAGCGATTTATTACGGCTTCTGGTTTTCGCCGGAGCGCGAAATGCTGCAGGCGGCGATCGACAAAAGCCAGGAATTCGTCACCGGCCAGGCGCGGTTGAAGCTCTATAAAGGCAATGTCGGGGTGGTCGGCCGCGAGAGCAAATATTCGCTCTACGATCAGGATCTCGTCACCTTCGAGGACGGCAACGTCGCCTACGACCAGCGCGACGCCGAAGGTTTCATCCGGCTCAATGCGCTGCGGCTGCGCACGCTGGCGCAGCGGCGAAGGAAGCTGAAATTGTAGAGCGCGAGCAGCTTACTCTCGTCATTGCCGGGCTTGACCCGGCAATCCATCGAGCCGCAACGCTGCATGAATGCGCGGGTCAAGCCCGCGCATGACGGGGTGAGGGTGAAGAGCGTTTACACCTGCCGCTCGACCAGCATCCGCTTGATCTCGGCGATGGCTTTCGCCGGGTTGAGATGCTTGGGGCAGGCTTTGGCGCAGTTCATGATGGTGTGGCAGCGATAGAGCCGGAACGGGTCTTCCAGATTGTCGAGCCGATGCCCAGTCGCCTCGTCGCGTGAATCCATGATGAAGCGGTTTGCCTGCAGGAGCGCCGCCGGGCCGAGAAAGCGCTCCGAGTTCCACCAATAGCTCGGGCAAGCCGTTGAGCAGCAGGCGCAGAGGATGCACTCGTAGAGCCCGTCGAGCTTCTGCCGGTCCTCGTGGCTCTGCTTCCATTCCTTCTGCGGGGTCGGCGAAACCGTCTGCAGCCACGGCTCGATCGAGGCGTGCTGGGCGTAAAAGTTGGTCAGATCGGGCACCAGGTCTTTCACCACCGGCATATGCGGCAGCGGGTAGATGCGGACGGCGCCGCTGATCTCGCTCATCGCCTTGGTGCAGGCGAGCGTATTGGTGCCGTCGATATTCATCGAGCACGAGCCGCAAATGCCTTCGCGGCAGGAGCGGCGGAAGGTCAGCGTCGGATCGACATTGTTTTTGATCCAGATCAGCGCGTCGAGCACCATCGGTCCGCAATCGCCGGTGTCGACATAGTAAGTATCAATGCGCGGATTGCGTCCATCGTCCGGACTCCAGCGATAGATGTGGTATTCGCGCTGCGACTTGGCGTTCACCGGACGCGGCCAGGTTTTGCCCTGCGTGACTTTGGAATTCTTCGGCAGCGTGAATTGAACCATAAGGACCTCGATGAAAATCCGGTGCGTCACCCGTCGCAATAGACCCGTTCAGTACACCCGCTTTTTGGGCTCGATGTAGGAGACGTCGTTGGTGAGCGTGTAGGTATGGACCGGACGATAGTCGATCGTGACCTTGCCGGTCGCATGATTGAGCCAGCTCAAAGTGTGCTTCATCCAGTTCTGATCGTCGCGGTCGGGAAAATCCTCGCGCGCATGGGCGCCGCGGCTTTCGGTGCGGTTGACGGCTGAGTCCATCGTCACCACGGCCTGTTCGACCAGATTGGCGAGTTCGAGCGTCTCGATCAGATCGGAGTTCCAGATCAGCGAACGATCCGACACGCGCAGGTCCTCGACGCCGGCGTAGACCTGGTGGATGAGCTTGGAGCCCTCTTCGAGCACTTCGCCGGTGCGGAACACGGCGCAATTGTTTTGCATGACATGCTGCATTCTGGCCCGCAGCTGCGCGGTCGGCGTGCCGCCCGAGGCATGGCGGAATTTGTCGAGCCGCGCCAGCGGCCGTTCGGCCGAATCCTTGGGCAGTTCGGGATGCTTGTCGTTTGCAGTGAGGATTTCGGCGCACCGCATGGCCGCCGCGCGGCCGAATACCACGAGGTCGATCAGCGAATTCGATCCGAGCCGGTTGGCGCCATGGACCGAGACGCAGGCCGCTTCGCCCAGCGCCATCATACCGGGCACGATGTAATCGGGATTGCCGTTTTTCTTGGTCAGCGCCTCGCCGTGATAATTGGTGGCGATGCCGCCCATGTTGTAATGCACGGTCGGCAGGATCGGCACCGGCTCGCGCGTGAGATCGACGCCGGCGAATATGCGCGCGGATTCGGTAATGCCCGGCAGGCGCTCGGCCAGGATTTTCGGATCGAGATGGTCGAGGTGGAGGAAGATGTGATCCTTCTTCGGCCCGACGCCGCGGCCTTCACGGATTTCGATGGTCATCGCGCGGGAGACCACGTCGCGCGAGGCGAGATCCTTGGCCGACGGCGCGTAACGCTCCATGAAGCGCTCGCCTTCCGAATTGACGAGGTAGGCGCCTTCGCCGCGCGCGCCTTCGGTGATGAGCACGCCGGCGCCGTAGACGCCGGTGGGGTGGAACTGGACGAATTCCATGTCCTGGAGCGGCAGGCCGGCCCGCAACATCATGGCATTGCCATCGCCGGTCTGGGTATGCGCGCCTGTGCATGAGGCATAGGCGCGGCCATAGCCGCCGGTCGCCAGGATCGTCATCTGCGCGGAAAAGCGGTGGATCGAGCCGTCATCGAGATTGATGGCAACAACGCCGCGGCAGCGGCCGTCGTCGTCCATGATCAGATCGATGGCGAAATATTCGATGAAAAACTCGGTCGAATGCCGCAGCGCCTGCCCGTACATGGTGTGCAGCATGGCGTGGCCGGTGCGGTCGGCGGCGGCGCAGGTGCGCTGCGCGGTGCCTTTGCCGTAATGGGTGGTCATGCCGCCGAACGGGCGCTGGTAGATCTTGCCGTCGTCGCGGCGCGAGAACGGCAGGCCCCAATGCTCCAGCTCGTACACGGCGTCCGGCGCATTGCGGCACATATATTCGATGGCGTCCTGGTCGCCGAGCCAGTCCGATCCTTTGACGGTGTCGTACATGTGCCAGCGCCAGTCGTCTTCGCCCATATTGCCGAGCGCGGCGGCAATGCCGCCTTGCGCGGCGACGGTGTGGGAGCGGGTGGGGAAGACCTTGGTGATGCAGGCGGTGCGCAGGCCGGCTTCGCTGCAGCCGACCACCGCGCGCAACCCGGCGCCGCCGGCGCCGATCACCACCACGTCATAGGCGTGATCCTCGATCGGATAAGCGCGGCCGTTAATGGCCCGTGCGCTGCCGCCGTTTTGTCCAGTCTCGGCCATGCTCACAATCCGAATGACAGCTTCAATATGCCGTAGACCGAGGCGAGCCCGACGGCGATGGCAAAGAAGGTATTGGCCATCAGCAAGGTAAGTTTGAGCGAATCATCGTGGACGTAATCCTCGATGATCACCGCCATGCCGATCCGCATATGGATCGTGATCGACATGACGAACAATAGCATGATGATGGAGACCGCCGGAGAGCCCAGAATTTGCGCGACCGCGGCCTGGTTGCGGCCAAGGAGCGTAATGAGAATGGCGATCGCGGCGATGGTCAGCGGCACATTGGCCACTGCCGTGAGCCGCTGATGCCAGAAATGTTCGGTGCCGGACTTGGCGGCGCCGCGGCCGAGCACGCGGCCGAGCGGTGTGCGGATGTGCAAGGGCCTGGGCATTAGGCAATCCCCATCGTCAGCATGATGAACAGCCACAGCACGATTGTGATCGCGATCGACGCGATGAGATTGGCGGCCGCGAGCCACTCGCGCTCCTTGGGTCCCAAGCCGCGTCCGGTGTCCCAGATCAGGTGGCGGATGCCGCCGAGCATGTGATGGATCACGCTCCAGGTATAGCCGAACAGGATCAGGCGACCGATCCACGAGCTGGCGAACCATTGAAAACGGCCATAGCCGTTGGGACTTGCCGCGGCGATGAACCACCACGCCAGCAACAACGTGCCGAAATAATTGCCAAAGCCGGTGATGCGATGGACGATCGACATCATCATCGTCAGCATCGGCCGGTAGATCTGCAAATGCGGCGATAATGGCCGCTTGGCGCCTGCGTTTTGTTCGAGCGAATGTGTGTCGGCCATCATGGTCATCCGCTTGGGCTGCTCCCGCCGCGGCGCAGCATTGCAGTTCCTATCGAATTCACGCGGCCGCCGCAACGCGCGTGACCAGGGGCGCGCAGAAACTGGCCCAACCGGCCAGCTTTCGTACTTTGCGAAAATAGTACTCGTTTTTGCCAGCGCAATCGGCAATATTTGAAACCTGACTTCGCATAAACCGAAGGATGAGCCTTCGCCAATGCGTTTCGACCTGGCCGATCTCAGCCTGTTCCGCCATGTCGTCGAAGCCGGCAGTATTACCCACGGCGCCGAACGCGCGCATCTGGCGCTTGCCGCGGCCTCGACTCGCATCCGCGCCATGGAAGACGTGCTCGGCGTGCCGCTCCTGACGCGCGGCCGCCAGGGCGTGACGCCGACGCAGGCGGGCCGGACGCTGTTACAGCACGCCCGCGCCATTTTGCGCCAGTCGGAGCGGCTGCACGAAGACCTCAGCGCCTATGGCGGCGGCCTTGGCGGGCAAATCCGAGTGTTGTCGAACACCAATGCGCTGACCGAATTTCTTCCGGAAGCGTTGAGCTCGTTTCTCGCCGCCCATCCGCATGTCAGCATCGATCTCGAAGAGCGGCTGAGCGATGAAATCGTCGGTTTGATCGCGGAAGGTGTCGCCGATCTCGGCATCGTCGCCGGCACGGTCGATGCCGGCGCGCTGGAGACTTATCCGTTCCGGCGCGACCGCTTTGTGCTTGTTGTTGCGCGCGGCCATCCGCTTGCCAAGCGGGCCAGAATCGACTTCGAGGAAGTGCTCGAACACGATTTCGTCGGTCTCGATCGCGCCAGCGCGCTGCAGCGTTTCCTCGCCAGCAAAGCCGCGCGCATCGGCCGGCCGCTGCGGTTGCGGGTGCAATTGCGCAGTTTCGACGCGGTGTGCCGGCTGGTTGAGTGCCGGGTCGGCATCGGCATCGTGCCGGAGACCACCGCGCGCCGCGTCGCCAAGACGATGGCGATCAAAGCGGTGACGCTGTCGGATCCGTGGGCGGTGCGCGATCTCACCATTTGCGTCAAAAGCCGGGACGAATTGCCGGTCTATGCGCGGCAGCTGGTGGAGAATCTGAGGTCCAGGAGTGAGTGATCGGTGGTCAGTAATCAGGAAGCGCTTCTGATTACTGATTCCTGACGTCTGGTTCCTGTTATCGGGGAATCAGCACCCAATAATCCAAATCCAGCAGCACCGCCGGGTCGTAGTCGTCGCCGGTTTTGAGCGGGAAATCCCCACACGGCCGGTCTCGTGTGGCGATCGTCCGCAGCCGCAGCGCGCCGACATCGGTGCGCCCCGGCAATTCCGCTTTCGCCAGCACTTCCGACCAGGCGAATACGGTGCCGCCGGCAAACAGCGGCGCAACGTGGCGGCCGCCATTGATCGCGGCGACGTGAAACGCATTGGCGAGCCCGTTGAACGACAGCGCCCGCGCCAGCGAAATGACGTGCCCGCCATAGATCAGCCGCCGCCCGAACCGCCCTTTGCCCTCAGTGAATTGATTGAAATGAATGCGCGCGGTGTTTTGATAGAGCCGGGTCGCGATCTGATGCTCGGCTTCCTCGACTGTGACGCCGTCGACATGATCGATCCGCTCGCCGACCGCGTAGTCGCCGAAACGGTCCGCGCTGCCGGCAAGCGCGAAGTCATAGGCGGCGACGTCGATCCGCGGACAGGCCTCGCCAAGGAGTTTGGGATCGAGCGCGGTCGGCAGGCGCGGCACGTGATCGCCCGGTGGGCCCGCCGCCTCGTCGCGCTTGCGCACCATGACCCAGCGCACATATTCGAGCACCGGCGCGCTGTCCTGGTTGTAGCCGGTGGTGCGCACATAAACGATGCCGGTCTTTCGGCTCGAATTCTCCTTCAACCCGATCACTTCGGATTGCGCCGCGAGCGTGTCGCCGGGATAAACCGATTTGCGAAAGAAGCAATTGGCGTAGCCGAGATTGGCGACCGCGTTGAGCGACACGTCGGGCACGGTCTTGCCGAACACCACGTGAAAAACCAGCAGGTCGTCGAGCGGCGAGCGCGGATACCCGATCGCCTTGGCGAACGCATCGGAGGACTGCACCGCAAAGCGCGGGCCGAACAATCCGGTGTAAAGCGCCGCATCGCCGGTGGTCAGCGTGCGCGGCGTGGCGTGCCGAATGACCTGCCCGACGCGGAAATCCTCAAAATAATTGCCGGGACTGTTCTTCGACATTGGCAAAACCTTGGGCAACGCCTGATGCCGCCTGGGCCCCCGTCCGTCTTAACGGGACAAGCGCGTTGGGGAAAGCATGTCGGCGCACATATATCGCTGACAGGAATGTGAGGGGCGGCAGGCGGTCGCTTTTGCTAAAGCTGCGCCCGCCACAAGCCGGATAGTTCTTCCAAGAGCAGCTCCCAAGAGTAGCTCCCAAGATTAGGCCCATGAGACGGCCATGAGCGTCGAAGCTACCCATTCCGCGGACCTGCAGAACCCCGCCAACATGCGGGGCGAGCTCATTCATCCGCGCTGGGTGCGCATCACGCATTGGATCAACGCGCTGGCGATGTTCGTGATGATCGGCTCGGGCTGGCAGATCTACGATGCTTCGCCGCTGTTCAATTTTCTCAATTTTCCGCCGGCGCTGGCGCTCGGCGGGTGGCTTGCCGGGGCGCTGTTGTGGCACTTCGCCGCCATGTGGCTTCTGGTCATCAACGGCATCGTCTACGTCACGCTCGGCTTCGCCACTGGACGGTTCCGCCGCAAGCTCTTACCGATCCGGCCGCGCGCCGTGCTCGACGATTTTCTCGCCGCCTTGCGCGGCCGGCTCTCGCATGACGATCTCACCGTTTATAATTCGGTGCAGCGGCTGCTCTATGCCGGCGTGCTCGTGGCCGGCCTTGTCATCGTTCTGTCCGGGTTGTCGATCTGGAAGCCGGTGCAATTCAAGTACCTTACCGTCCTGTTCGGCGGCTATGACACGGCGCGCTACGTGCACTTTTTCGCCATGACGGCGATTGTGGCGTTTCTGACGATCCATGTGGCATTAGCACTCATCGTGCCAAAAAGCCTGCGCGCCATTATCTTGGGGCGATAAGAGAGCGAGCAATGCCTCAAAAGCGCAAAGCACGGCCCGGCGTCGACGGCAAACTCCTGATCAAGGATGCGGCGAAGCTATTGCCGGTTTCATCGCGCCGGCTGTTCCTGCGCGGCGCCGCCAGCCTCGGTTCGCTGGCGATGCTGACCGGCTGCGACATCATCGACGGTCCCACCGCCGAAAACGCGTTGCGCGTCGTGTCGCGATTTAACGACCGCATCCAGGCGCTGTTGTTCAGCAAGACAACGCTGGCGCCGGAATTTCCGGAAAGCGAGATCACGCGGCCATTCCCGTTCAACGCCTATTATTCGCTCGACGAAGCGCCGGATATCGACGGCGACAGCTATCAACTCGAGATCGGCGGGCTCGTTGACAACAAGAAATCCTGGACGCTTGCCGAACTCGGCCGCTTGCCGGAAGTGTCGCAGATCACGCGCCTGGTTTGCGTCGAAGGCTGGAGCGCGATCGGTTCGTGGCAGGGCGTGCGGCTGTCCGATTTCCTCAAAGTTATCGGCGCCGATTTGAGCGCGAAATACGTCTGGTTCCAATGCGCGGAGGGCTATTCCAACACCATCGACATGCCGACCGCCTTGCATCCGCAAACGCAAGTGACGCTCAAATTCGATCACCAGACCTTGCCGACGGCTTACGGTTTTCCGATCAAGATCCGCATTCCGACCAAGCTCGGCTTTAAAAATCCGAAATACGTCACCGCGATGTGGGTGCAGAACAACGACGCCGGCGGATATTGGGAAAACCAGGGCTACAACTGGTTTAGCGGACTCTGAGAAGTTTTCCGCTCCGCGAATTCGGTGCGCCGCTCTGAAACTGTCTTTTTTGCCGCCCGCGCTAACCGCACCTTGCCAGGCGGCGGGGCGCGCTTTAGCACTTCTTTCGCGTCATTCCGGGGCGCGCGAAAGCGCCAACCGGAATCCATAACCTCGGCATCTGTCGTAATCTTTGCGCAGGGATTATGGATTCCGGACAGCCTCGCGCAGCCTGTCCTCGGGCCGCACGACTTCGCGCAGGCCCGTTGGCTCGGCTTCCGGAATGACCAGTGGTTGTTTTACGGGGCGTCTTGCATGGCTCGTTACAAGCTTCTTCTGCTCGCTGGCGACGGTATCGGCCCGGAGGTCATGGCCGAGGTCAAGCGGCTCCTTGCCTTTTATGCCGCAAGGGGAGTCGCTGATTTCGACATCGAGGAGGATTTGGTCGGCGGCGCCGCTTACGACGCGCACCAGATGGCGATCACCGATGCCACCATGGCGAAAGCCCATGCCGCGGATGCGGTGATTTTCGGCGCGGTGGGCGGGCCCAAATGGGACAAGGTGCCGTTCGAGTCACGGCCCGAAGCCGGCTTGCTCCGGCTGCGCAAGGAGCTCGGCCTGTTCGCCAATATCCGTCCGGCCATCGTCTACCCGGCGCTCGCCGACGCTTCGAGCCTCAAACGCGAAGCGGTCGAGGGGCTCGACATTGTCATCCTTCGCGAACTCACCGGCGGGGTTTATTTCGGCGAGCCCAAGACCATCACCGATCTCAGCAACGGCCAGAAGCGCGCCGTCGACACCCAGGTCTACGATACTTACGAGATCGAGCGCATTGCGCGCGTCGGCTTTGAATTGGCGCGGCGGCGGCGCAACAAGCTGACCTCGATGGAAAAACGCAACGTAATGAAGACCGGCGTGCTCTGGCACGAGGTTGTGGAGGAACTGCACAAGCGCGACTACAGGGACGTCCAGCTCGAACACATGCTGGCCGATGCCGGCGGCATGCAGCTGGTGCGCTGGCCGAAGCAATTTGACGTGATCGTCACCGACAACTTGTTCGGCGACATGCTGTCGGACGTGGCGGCGATGCTAACTGGATCGCTCGGCATGCTGCCGTCGGCCTCGCTCGGCGAGGTCGATGCCAGGACCAAGCGGCGCAAGGCGATGTATGAGCCGGTGCACGGCTCGGCGCCGGACATCGCCGGCAAGGGCATGGCCAATCCGATCGCCATGCTGGCCTCGTTCGGTATGGCGTTGCGGTATTCCTTCAATATGGCGAAAGCGGCCGACGCGCTGGATGCCGCGATCGCCGCGGTACTGGCCAAGGGGCTGCGCACGGCCGATATCAAATCCGAAGACACCAAGGTCGTCAGCACCGCGGAGATGGGCGCGGCCATTGTCGGCGAATTGGAGCGGCTTGCGGCTTAGGCCCCTCAATCTTTTCTGAAAACGAGATTGGGACCGAAATCCTGCGCCAGCCGGAATCCGGCCGCAGTCATGAGTGCACTCGTCTCCTCGCGCGCTTCCAGCACTTCGATCTGCACGATGCCGCGATTGTCATGCAGCGTCCGCGCCATGCCAGCGAGCACCTTGCGCTCGTAGCGCTCGACATCGATCTTGATTGCGAGGGTTTGGTCGGTGAGCGCCACAAAATTGTCGAAGCGCACGACCTCGACGTCATAACCTTGTCCTGGGCCGTCCTGCGCGGTTTCGACGATCTGGGAGAGGCCGATATCGCGTTCCGGTCCGGGCACGAGCCGAAATCGCCCGGGCTCGGCGCCGAGCGCCAACGGATGGATTTCCAGATTGGCGTCGAGCAAACCGTTGATCAGGAGATTGGCGCCAAGATGAACGCGATTGCGCCGATCGGGCTCGAACAGCACGGCGCGCGGCACCAGCCGGTTCTTCAGCAGGATGCAGGTGTAGAGCCCAAGATTGGCGCCGACATCGATGAAGATGTCCGGCTTGATCGCCGCCGCGCTGCGCATGAAGTTCTTCAGCTCGGGATACTCGACGATCTTGGCGGAGGATTTCGAGTCCGCCGACATTGGCCGACCGCACCAGAAATTCGGTGCCGAAATAGCGGCAGATGAAATAGCGGCCGCGATGGGCGAGCTTGTTATACGGACTGTAGAAGCGGCGGCGGATTTTGTTCCGCCAGCGAGGTGGGAAGAAGCTCATGCGCGAAGAATAGGCTAAAGCGAAATGGCGAACCTACAGTCATCTCGCTTTGGCGTCATGACTTTCGGTTTGCTCGCGTGTCGGGGCGCGCGCCGCCCGCCGCCCGCAAACAGATCCCGCTCAAAACGGCGTGTTTGGACTAAGGCCGGTGCCGTCGAAAGCGCTTGGCAGAGGAAGCCGGCCAGTCCCTTGCAGATCCGGTCCATAGAACCAGTATGGCCGGCCGGGGTCGCCGCCCGGCGGCAGGACATAGTCCCGGAAGGTGCGATCGCCGACTGACACTTCGGTTCCGGTGTCGAGATAGGAGCGACGCCGCGGGATGACGATAACTTTACTGTGACCATTGCCGTCAGGGATGATTGTCGTTGTCGGCTGGATGATGGTGCCGCTGGCGGAGCGCTCGACGACCGGCTGCGGCGTCGGCGGCCGTTTTTTGGCGGCTGCGGCCGGCATGGCACTGGCGGCAAGGACGGCGACCATCAGGCCGCTGAAGACGGCACCGGTAAGCGGACGCACGACTGAAGACATGGTTCCTCGCTATCGTTCTTGCCAATCTAGCCTGATTTGCCGGCCGGCAACAGCACCGTGAACAACCCTCACTGCCGCCACAGGTTTCAAGCTCGGGCGCCAGCCCGATGAGATTAAGGCTGGCTGCCGCAGCCGTGATTTCGGGTAGACCACCTATATTCCCGGGACCCAGCGTTGTGTTTGCCTCTGTTCTCGCTTAGAAGCGCTTCCGCTCGGTTGCCGCCCTAATCGGGGCGGGCCGTTTGTTCGGTGGAGAATTAAGGATGGGTTACAGCGTCGCCGTTGTCGGTGCGACCGGCAATGTCGGCCGGGAAATCCTCGGGATTCTGGCCGAGCGATCGTTCCCTGCCGATGAAATCGTGGCGCTCGCCTCGCGCAGAAGCCAGGGCGTGGACGTGTCCTATGGCGAACGCACGCTGAAGGTCAAAGCGCTCGAACATTATGATTTCTCCGGCACCGACCTCTGCCTGATGTCGGCGGGCGCAGCGGCATCGAAGGAGTACTCGCCAAAGATCGCCGCCGCCGGCGCGGTCGTCATCGATAATTCGTCGGCGTGGCGCTACGATTCCGACGTCCCCCTGATCGTGCCCGAGGTCAATGCCGACGCGGTCGCCGGGTTTCGCAAGCGCGGCATCATTGCCAATCCGAATTGCTCGACGGCGCAGCTCGTCGTTGCGCTCAAGCCGCTGCACGATCGCGCCACGATCAAGCGCGTGGTCGTCGCCACCTATCAGTCGGTGTCCGGCGCCGGCAAGGAGGCCATGGACGAGCTGTTCACCCAGACCAAGGCGGTGTTCCAGATCGACCAGATTGCAGCGAACAAATTTCCGAAGCGGATCGCATTCAATGTGATTCCGCAGATCGATGTCTTCATGGAGGACGGCTACACCCGGGAAGAATGGAAGATGGTGGTCGAGACCAAGAAAATTCTCGATCCCAAGATCAGGCTGACCGCGACCTGCGTGCGCGTTCCGGTTTTCATCGGTCATTCCGAAGCGGTGAACATCGAGTTCGAGCAGCCGATCACGGCCGATGAAGCGCGCGAGCTGTTGCGCAACGCGCCGGGCTGCCTGGTGATCGATTCGCACGAGCCTGGCGGTTACGTGACGCCGTATGAGGCGGTCGGCGAGGACGCCACCTATATCAGCCGCATTCGTGAGGACGCCACGGTCGAGAACGGACTGTCGATGTGGATTG
>Ga0207693_10004462_pt1 | contig 11827 bp, 16 predicted proteins | sample LARL81metaG_FD_184347 | JGI IMG/M metagenome (GOLD analysis project Ga0207693, IMG submission 184347) | Corn, switchgrass and miscanthus rhizosphere microbial communities from Kellogg Biological Station, Michigan, USA - LAR L8-1 metaG... | ecosystem: Host-associated > Plants > Roots >...
TTATCCGGAAGCGCATCCTCCGGGAAGATCGCCTCCACCGGGCACTCGGGCTCACAGGCCCCGCAGTCGATGCACTCCTCCGGGTCGATCACGAGGATCCGGTCGGCCTCGTGGATGCAGTCCACGGGGCAGACGTCCACGCAGGAGCGGTCTTTGATGTCGATGCAGGGCTCGGCGATGATGTACGTCACGAGCGCGTTACTCTACTGCCGCGGTCAGCTCCTCGACGATCTCAGCGGCACGCTCGTGGAGCGCGTTCTTGACGATCACCTGGTCGAACCCGGCCTCGTGAGCACGGCGCAATCCGGACGTGTCCGTGTGGCCGCCGAAGCCGAGAATCGGAACGTCGGGATAGGCGTCCACGACCTCGTCCGGATCGACGCGCGCGATGTCGGCGATGACGAGATCGGGCCAGTCGGCGCTGTCCGTCGTCACGAGATGGTGCCCGGGGAGCAGCGCCTCGAGCTTCCCGCGGAAAAAGACATCGACCCCACACAGCAGGATCGTCGCCACGTGTGTGAGCGTACCCCCGCTAACACTCTCCGCACAACTGCTCCTTGCTAGGGTCGCGCGGCGATGGAAGCTGACGGGTTCGTGCCGGTCGCGCGGGTGGACGACGTCCCGCCGGGCACGCTGCGCACAGTGAGCGTCGGCGAGGAGGAGATCACACTGGCGCACTGCGAGGGCGGTTTCTACGCGACGCAGGCCCATTGCATCCACCTGCAGGGCCCGCTCGGGGAGGGACACCTCGAAGGCTGCGTCCTGACCTGCCCGTGGCACGGGTGGCAGTACGACGTCCGCACTGGCGAAAACGAGTTCGACCGGGCGATCCAGCTGCGCACGTACGACGTCCAGGTCGCCGACGGAGAGATCCGCGTCCGGCCTTGAGGAGGGCCTCCAGCTGATCCGCAGCGGCGAGTACTTCGCCGCGCACGAGGAGCTGGAGCTGGTGTGGCGCGCTTCCGCGCCCGAGGAGCGGGACTTCTTCCAGGGCCTCGTCCACGTCGCGGTGGCGTGGTACCAGGCTGGGCGCGACAAGCCGGTCGCGACGGAGCGGCAGCTTGCCAAGGCGATCCGCCGGCTCGAGCCGTTCGCGCCCGAGCACCGCGGGGTCGACGTCGCCGCGCTCCTCGTCCAGCTCCGCGAGCTGCACGCCCGCGGCGGCACCGAGCTGCCGCCGCCGGTCCTCTAGAGCGTCCCCAGCCCGACCGCCTCGAGCACGCGGTTCAGGGCGACCCGCAGCCACCAGTCGCGATGGAAGAACAGGAGCAGCCCCAGCACGACGAGCGTCGCACCGCTGACCCGCTGGATGAGCAGATAGTGGTCACGGAGCCAGCGGAACAGCGTCATCGCGCGCGTGAACGCGACGCCCGCGAGCAGGAACGCAAAGCCGAGTCCGGCGGAGTAGGCGACGAGCAGCAGCGAGCCGCGGACGACGGTGCGGGAGTCCGCCGCGAGCGCGAGGATCCCCGCCAGCACGGTGCCGATGCAGGGCGCCGCGCAGACCGCGAACGCCGCTCCGAGGAGCACGCTCGACCCGGAGCGGCGCGCGCTCGTGAGCAGGCCGGGCGCGAGCACGCGCTCCGGCACCGGCAGCACGCCCATGAACAGGAGGCCGAGCACGACGAGCACGAAGCCCGCGATCTCCAGCTGCCGGTCGGAGTTGACGACGCCGCCGATCGCGGCCGCAGCCGCGCCGAGGATGACGAAGACGACCGTGAAGCCGAGGATGAAGGGCAGGCTGGCCAGGACGACGCGCCGGGCAACGCGCGGCTCGCCGAGCCGGTCGGCCTCGACGGCGGAGATCGACGACAGGTAGCCGGGGACGAGCGGGAGCACGCAGGGCGTCACGACGGAAAGGAGGCCTGCTGCGAACGCGACGGGGATGCGCTCAAGCATCGAAGCGCTGCAGCTCCTCGTCGAGTCGCCGGTCGAGCGCGGGATCCAGCGGCGCGCCGGCGGTTGCCGGGGCGGGCTCGCGCGTGTGCGACCAGCGCCAGATCCCCCAGCCGAGCAGCCCCGCGGCGAGCACGATCCCGCCGAGCGGCACCCACCACGCGAGCAGGCCGAAGCCGTGGTGCGGCGGCGAGGCGAGGATCGCGTCGCCGTAGTTCGCGACGAGCGCGTCCTTGATCTGCTGCTCGCTGTCGCCCGCCGCGATGCGGCGCTTGATGAACCGCTCGATCTGCCGCGCCGCCGGGGAGTCCGACTGGTCGAGCGTCGTCCCGCAGACCGGGCACATCACCTCGCCCTCGAGCTTCGCCAGCGACGGGCGGTCGGCGGCCGCCGCCAGCGGCACGAGGGCCAGGGCGATCACCGCGGCCGCGAGCAGGCGGCTCATGACGCGTCGATCTGGCGGAGGTACCGGGGGAGGTCCTCCTCGACCACGAGCTCGCCGACGACCTTGCCGCTGCGGTCGATGAAGAAGATCCGCGGGATCGGCAAGCCGCCCCACCGCGTGAGGACCTTCCCGTCGCCGTCGTGGACGCTCGGATAGGTGACCCCGTGCTTGCGCTGCCAGGCGCGTGCGTCCGGTGCGAAGTCCTTCGTGTCCACGCCGAGGAACGCGATGCGGTCGCCGTAGCGCTTGTGGGCCGCGGTGAGCCGCCTCGCCTCCCCGATGCACGGGACGCACCACGACGCCCAGAAGTCGAGCACGATCGGTTTCTTGCCGCGGAGCGAGGCGAGATCTACGCTGCCCGACCCGTCCAGCCGCTTGAGGTCGAACGCCGGCGCCGTCGGGTGCTTGCCCTTGTCGAGCGACTGCGCGACCGCGTTGTTGTCCTGGCTCACGACCCGCCAGACCAGCAGCGCGAGCAGCCCGGCGACGAGCGCGACCGCGGCCGCCTGCGCCGTGAGCCGGACCGGGCGGGCCATCAGTGCGGGATGATGAAGACCGTCGTCCCGACGTTGACGTGGTTGAACAGCCACTCGGCCTGGCTGATCTGCATGCGGATGCAGCCGTGCGAGACCGAGTACCCGATCGACGACGCGTCGGGAGTCCCGTGGATGCCGACGCCGGGCGCCGTCAGCCCCATCCAGCGGGTGCCGAGCGGGTTTCCGGGGCCGGGCGGGATCGGCTGGGCGCCTTTCGCCCAGGGTGATGCGGGCGGGTACCACCAGGGGTTCTTCCACTTGACTGCGATGCTGAAGCGGCCGAGCGGCGTCGGATAGGCGCTCTGGCCGGTGGCGACCTGGAAGTAGCGCAGGAACCGGGCGCCGTTGTAGAGGTAGAGCCGGTTCAGGGCGCGATGGATGACGATCACCGGGCCGAACGTCCGCCGGGTCAGCTTCGGCTTGAGCACGCGCTGGACGAGCCGGAGCGGCTCCCGGGCCGACGGCGGCAGCACGGCGATGATGTCCCGCACGGAGCCACGCTGGTCGAGGCGGAGGCCGGTCCGCTCCTTCGAGAGCCAGGGCCGTCCCTGCCGCAGGAAGAGCTTCGTGTCCAGCGGGACGCGGTCGTAGCGCCTGGCCAGACCCGCGACGAAGGCGGACATCGTCGGGCCGACCGTGGCGATGGGAAGCGCGACGGCCGTGTCGGCCGGAGCGACCACGGCGCGGTCGACGGCCTTCTGCACGTTGGCGGTCGCGCCGAGCACGTCGGGCGTCACGAGGACGCGCGTGCCGCCGATCCTCAGCTCGACCGGCGCGTCGAACGCGGTCTGGACTGCGGTCACGGCGTCGGCGGCGGCCATGCCGCCGACCGGCACGCCCGCGATCGTCACACCGGTCGCGATCGTGCCCGTCGGGGTCGTCTGCAGCGGCGCGGCGCCGGCCCCGACCACGGCCGTCAGCGAACCCACGAGCGCCAGGCCCGTGAGCGTGCAAAGCAGGAGCGCGGCGCGTTTCACTTCTTCAGAGTCGTAAAGATCCGCGGGTCGTTCGTGATGATACCGTCGGCTCCCCAGTCGACCAGCCGTTGAGCGCGCGCCGGGTCGTCGACCGTCCAAGCGTAGACCGCCACACCGACGTCGTGGGCACGCGCGATCGCCTCCGGCGAGCAGACGGAGTGGTGCAGCGTCGCCGCCTGGACCCCGTGCCGACGCAGGATCTCGGGCAGTCGGCGCGGGAGCGACGCCCCGACGGCGGCGAGCCCGCCGCGGACGACGGGCGCCAGCGGGCCGCGCTTCGAGATCCCCAGCCGGTCGCGCGGCATCGTGTACGCGCGCGGGAGCTCCGGCTCGAGGTCGGCGATTCGCCGCAGCGAGCCGGCGTCGAAGCCACTGACCCATGTCCGGTCGAGCACGCCGTGGCGGTGCAGCGCAGCGACGACGGCCCGCTCGATCCCGCGGCGCTTCAGATCGATCTGCAGGCCGGTCTCCGGCAGCTCGGCGGCGCAGAACGCGAGCGCCTCGTCCAGCGTCGGGAGGTCGGGGGCGAGCATGCGGAGGCTGTCGAGCCCGCGCCGGTGGACGCGCCCGCGGGCGGCGCCGTGCGTGACCTCCTTCAGCCGGGTGGAGTGCGCGAGGACGAGCGTCCCGTCGACGAGGTCGAGGACGTCGAACTCGAGCATGTCGCAGCCCAGCTCGACGGCGAGCGCAAGCGCGGGCAGCGTGTTCTCCGGCGCGAGCGCGCTCGCCCCGCGGTGCCCGACCCGTGCGAACCCGCCGGGCGGGCGTCGCAGCTGGATCAAGCGGCCACGCGCTTGATCACGACGATCGCGCAGTCGTCGGCAAGCTCGCCGCGGGCGAAGGCGCGGCAGTCCTCGAGCACGGCCTGCGCGACCTGCTGCGCACTCGAGTCCCGATTGGCCGCGAGGATCGCGTCGAGGCGCTCGAAGCCGTACAGCTCGCCCTCGTGCCGGGCCTCGAGCACGCCGTCCGTGCAGACGACGACGGCGTCACCCGGCTCGAGCGACGCACGGACCTCGGCGAATTCCTCTCCGGGCTCGATGCCGAGCACGAGCCCGCGCACCTCGAGGCCCTCGATGGCACCGCCCGCGCGCACGATCCGCGGCGGCGGGTGCCCACCGCCCGCGCCCGCGACCTCACCGCTGGCCGGGTCGATCGCGAGGTAGACCATCGTGATGAACTTCCCCGGCGCGATCTCGCCGACGACGACGTCGTTCGCGGCCCGCAGGAAGTCGCCCGGCTCCGGATGCTCGCGCGCGAGCGAACGGAAGACGAACTTCGCCATCGCCATGTCCGCGGCGGCCTCGATCCCGTGCCCGGTCACGTCGCCGAGCACGACGCCCAGGCGGCCGTCGGCGAGCTCCATGTAGTCGTAGACGTCGCCGCCGACCTCGACCCGGGCCGAGGACTCGTAGGCGTCGCCGACCTCGAGCCCCGGCAGCTCTGGGTGGCTGCGCGGCAGCAGCGAGCGCTGCATCGTGTCCGAGAACTCCTTCTGCTGCTGGTAGAGGCGTGCGTTGTCGATCGCGAGCGCGGCCTGCCCGGCGATCGCCTGCGCCTGCTCGACCGTCGCCTTCGTCACGGGCGAGCCGGGCCGCAGCGAGAGGATCGTCAGCGAGGCGAGGACCTCGGCCGGTGTCGCGATCGGGACGACGGCGCCCGTCCATCCCCGCTGGAGGAACGGTCGCAGCGCCGCCGCGCGACCGCCCAGGAGCTCGACGTTGCGCGGGCTCAACCGGAACGATTCCTTCAGCCGAAAGAGCCGCTGGATCGGGTGGGCGCCGAAGGCCAGCGGCTCCCCCAGGAGCTTGCGCATCACGTCGTCCACCCGGCCGTCGCCCACCTCGAGCGCACGCGGGACGAGCAGGTCATGGCGGTCATCGGGCACGCCGAGGACGGCGACGTCGACGTCCAGGACGTCGACCACGGTCCTCGCGACCGCGTCGAGCGTCGTTTCGAGCGAGAGATTGTGCGCGAACGAGCGCGAGATCTCGTAGAGGGCGCGCAGCTGACGCGACGCCGCCCGCTCGGCGTCGAGGGCGCGCTCGCGCTCCTCGCCGAGAGTCGTCGCCTGCTCGTGCAGCTGGGCATTCTGGACTGCGACCGCGAGCTGGGCGGCAAGCGCGCTCAGGAGCGCGTTCTCGTACTCGCTCAGCCGCCTCCCTCGCTCCGGGAAGACACCGAGCAGGCCGACTCGCTGGTCGTGCGCGAGCAGCGGGACGCCGATCGCGACGTCGATACCCGCCTCCGAGGCCGCATCGCGGGCCGGACCGAGCCTCGGATCGCGCCTGGCGTCGTCGATCACCGCCATGCCTCGCCCCCGGGACGGGCCGAGCGCCAGCTCGAGCAGACGTTCCCCCACGCGGACGTGCGGCCCGGCCAGACCGACCTCGGCCGCGGTCTCGAGGCGGCCGTCCTCCTGCAGGTAGATCGCCAGCCGCTCGACCTCGATCAGCTCGCGCAGCCGGGCCACCGCCGTCTCCAGCGTGTGCGCGAGCGACAGCTGGGAGATCGCCTGGGCCACGACGGCGAGCAGCACGCGCGTCCGTTCGAGCTCGAGCTCGAGCCGGCGCGAGTGGATCGCGGCCCGGAGCGCGTACGCCGCGCGGACGCCGAACGGCGCGAGCCGTGCGAGGTCGTCCGCCGACGGCTCCTGACCCGACGCGAACAGCAGCTGCAGCGCGCCCACCGGCGGCTGGCCGAGCTGGAGCGTCGCGGAGACCACGGCGCCGAGCGGCAATCTCCCCTCCAGCGCCTCGACCGTCACCGGGGAGCGCGCCTCGAGCGCCCGCTCGGCCGCCTCGCCTGCGTCGACGAGCGTGTGCTCGGACGTGCCGAGGCCGTGGGAGGCGATGAGCAGCGGCTGACGCCCCTCCTCCCCGCGCCACAGCAACCCCGCCAAGGCGTGCGTCGCGTCGGCGGCCAGCCGCGTCACCTGCGCGGCCGTGGCGGCCTCGTCGGTGCCGGCCGCGAGCGCCTCCCCCGCAAGCGTGAGAGCGTGCAGGGCCTCCCCATTCGCGGCGGTCGTATCGGCGCCGCCGCCGAAGGCCAGGATCGCAAGTGCCGACTGCGCCGCCGCGAACCGGCCGAGCCGCCGCTCGGTCTCGTCGAACGGGACGCCGGCGCGCATGAGCTCGAGGCTGCCCAGAACGTGCCCGTCGGCGACGACGGGAAGCTGGACGACGGCGGTGGCGCGGACGCGGGTCGCCGCCCGGCGCACCGCCTCGGGCATCGCGTCGAGCTTGGTCTGCTCCTCGTCGGGCAGGTCGGCGACGGGAAAGTGCGACCCCTCCAGCTCCGCGGCGACGGCGGCGGACGCGCTCGCGACCGCGCAGGCCTTGAGCTGCTCTCCGGCCGCATCGACGACGCGCGCGACGACGATCTCGGCCCCGGTCGCACGGGCCAGCGCGGCGGCGAGCGTCTCCATCGCGGCCGCGAGCGTGGGCGCGGACCCGACGCCGGACCCGGCATCGGCGAGCGCCTGCAGCGACTCCGCGGCGCCGTGCGCCGCTTGTTCTGGACGAACGGCCATCTCCCGACCCACGCTCAGTATCGTGCACGCGGGTCACTCGGGCCACCCGGCGTCCTAGAATCCCGGGCGATGGCCCAGCCCGCGCGCCGGATCACCACCCCCGTTCCGGACGAACCGCCGGTCGACCCCGAAGCAATCGACCGCGCGTACCGGCTCCACCGTGCCCGCCGGCGAGCGCGGGTGGAGCGCAGCCGCGAGCGTTCGCGCGCGCGGATCCGCTTCTTCGTGGTCGTGTTCCTGCTCGTCGCGGCCGCGATCGCGCTGCTGCTCACGCTCTGGCACGAAATCCAGAGCGTCTTCGGCCTCTAGCCGCCGCAGCCTAGAAGTATCGGCTCGGCGCGTCTTGCGAGCGGCTGAACGGATGCCACGACGTCTGCTCCCAGACCTGCCCGCCGCACATGGGACACGTGGGCAGCGAGCGGTGGATGGTCACGCCGTAGCCGCAGCCCGAGCACTGGAACTCGCCCTTGGCCTGAACGCCCGTCGACCAGAACTCCACGAAGTCCTCGGTGGCTCGTATCGAACTGCTCTCCCCCAGCATGCTCGACCCCCTAGAGTACCGGTCGCCGGGAGAGTTGCCTAGACTCGCCGGCCACCCCCTGCGCAGTGGAAAATCCCGAGCCCTACACCGCACCCGAGTACGAGGACGACTGGCTGGACGAGGAGCCGCCGCCGCGGCCCGCGCGTCCGCTGCCCCAGTTCTGGGGCTGGGGCGGCACGCTGACATGGGTCGCCGGCCTCGTCCTCGCGCTGTCGGCCTTCATGGGCTGGTACTCCGGCGGCGGCGAAGGCGTGACGGTCGCGGTGATCGGCTGGCATACCGGCGCGCTCGGCAAGCTCGTCTTCTTCATCGGGCTTGCGGTGCTGGCGATCGTCCTGTTGCGTCAGGCCGGCTTCGAGCTGCCCGCGAGCGTCCCGGAAAGCCTCGTCGTGATCGCGCTCGGCGCGCTGGCGACGATCTTCGTCCTGATCCGCCTCATCTCCGTCCCTGACGAGTTCTTCGGGACGAGAGGGCGCGGCATCGGGATCTTCATCGCGCTGATCGCCGCGCTGCTCGTGACGATTGCAGGGCTCCTACGAGCCAGCGAAGAGCTGTAGCGACCAGGATCCCGAGCACCGCTCCTCCGACGACGTCGAGCGGGTAGTGCACACCGACGTAGACGCGCGAGAAGCCGATCCCCAGCGCGAGCAGGAGGAAGGCCGGCCACCAGCGCGGCCACGCGTACGTGAGCACCGTCGCCGCGGCGAAGCTCGTCGCCGCATGCCCTGACGGGAACGACCCGTCGGTCGGCGCGTGCACGAGCGGACGCGGCTCCGCGTACCGGGAGGACGGACGCTCGGTGTCGAAGACGGGCTTGAGGCGATTCGCCAGGATGTCGGCGATCGCGACCGCGCCGAACGTGAGGAAGAACACGCCGTACCGCTTCCAGATCACCGCCAGGACCGCGGAGAGGACGATCCAGACGAGCCCGACCCGGCCGATCCAGGAGAGACCCTCGAAGATCGGGTTGAGCCAGCCGACGCGGTGGTGGACGACCCAGCGCTCGAAATCGCGGTCGGGTCCGACCAGGGTGACCTACGCAGGCACGATCTGCTTGGTCTGCTCGATCAGCGAGCGGAGGTCGAACGGCTTGCCGACGAAGCCCTGCGCGCCGCGCTCCGCGGCCTCGGCCCGGGCCGTCTCGTCGACCTTCCCGCTGAACATCACGACCGGGATCGAGCCGATGCCGTGCTGCTCCTGGACGCGCCGCAGCATCTCCCAGCCGTCGACCTGCGGCATCATCACGTCGAGCAGGATCAGGTCGGGCGCTTCCTCCTCGAGCGCGGCCAGGCCCTCCTCCGCGTTCGACGCCTCCTTGACGGCGTAGCCCTCCAGCTCGAGATTGAGGCGCACGACCTCGCGCACCTGGTCGTCGTCGTCCACGACGAGCACCATCGGCCCGCGCGCGGGCTTCCCCGGCCCCGAGCGCTCCAGGAACGCGTCGAGGTCGCCCCGCCGGTACCGGCGGTGGCCGCCGGGCGTGTAGAAGGCGGGAACCCGGCCGAGATCCGACCATTTCCGGATCGTGCTCTGGGCGACGCCGAGATACTTCGCGGCCTGACCGAGGGTCAGCCACTCCGTCGTCCCGCCGCCACCGCGCCGCTCCCCGCTCGTATCGCGGTACGCCATCGCACCGCGAATCTACCCAAATATGTCGCTTCTTTACACCTAGCCGGTCAGGGAGTAATGGTGGAGCCCGGCGGCACGGACGGAATCGAGAGCGTCTGCTCCAGCGTGACCGTGCCGTTCGGGTTCGGGTTGTCGTGCAGCGCCTGGCCGAGCGCGACGCCGAGCCCGAAGACGACGAGGACGACCAGGGCGATCACGCCCCAGCGCACGAGCTCCGCGCGCCGGCGCTGCCGCCGTCGCGTATCTCGCTCGAGCGGGGAAAGGGTCACGGGACGTAGTCGACCGCGCCGCGCTGGTACTGGTGGAACGCCTCGTCCTCGACGAGGGAGACGGTCCGGGCCCAGCCCGGCGTCGGTGCGCGCTCCGAGATCGCCTCGCGCGACCAGCGCTCGGCAGCGCGGTACTCGGCGGCGAGCTGGTCGAGCGTGAACGTCTGCCCGATCCGCTTGCGGAGCTCATCCGTGACGATCTCCAGGTGCTCGAGGAGTCGCGGTCCCGCCACGGGGTCGCGGGCGAGCGCGTCGAAGCGCCTGTGCCCGTCCTGCCATTCACGCCGCACCGTCTCCGTCAGCGTCGCCATGGGCGCGGCACTCTACTGACTGCAGCACGCCGACGGCCACACCGGCGCGAGCTCGTCGAGGATCCGCTCACCGAGCTCGTAGCCCGGTCGTGCCAGCGCGAAGGCGACGTGCGCGTGCAGGCACTTGAGCCCGCGCGCGTCCGGCCCGGCGCCGCCGACGCCGAGGTCGAGCTCGGGCCGGATTCGCCGCTGTTCCTCATGGGCGGAGGCGAGGCTCTGCGCCAGCTCCGGCGACTCGGCGGCCGCGCGCGTCCAGCGTTCGACACCGCCGGCCGCCTCGAGCCGCGCGACCGCCTCGACGAGGTATCGGCACGTGAGCCAGTAGGTCGTCGGGAACGGACGGCCCTCGTCGTCGAACGCCGCCTGCTGCGTCACCGCGGGCCGGCCGAAGGGACAGCGGACCGCGACGCCGCGGAAGGCCCGCGGGCGGCGCCCTAGCTGCTGCGCGACGACGGCGAGATCATCGTCCACCCTCGTCGAGCGTACCGTGAGCGCGCAGCCACTCCTGGATGCCCTTGACGATGAAGAGGTGCTCGCCCGGGCGGACGTACCCGAGCGTCCTGGCCTCGCGCGCGAGCGCGTCCGCGGTCGAGGAGGCCGCGAGCCGCTGCTGGAGCTCCCGCTTCTGCGCCTCGAGCCGCTGCACCTCGGTCCGCCGCGTTGCAAGCTCGCTCCGCGTCTCGAAGTACGTGCGCAGCGGGTGGTAGTAGAAGTAGGCGACGATGACGACCGCGGCGACGCCGAGCCAACGCCGAAGCAGCGCGGCGCGCGGGGGCCGTCGTGATCGCTTCTTCGCCACGGACGCCTCTTCGGCGACGCGGCCGGTCGTCCTTCGCTAGGCGACCTCGACTTTGATGACGTTGGTCGACCCGGGGATGTTCACTGCGGTCCCTGCGGTGATCACGACGGTGTCGCCCACGTCGACGAGGCCCTGCTCGCGGGCGGCGATCAGGGAGCGCTCCCACAGCTCCTCGACGTCTCGTGTCTCGGGGATCTTGATCGGGGTCACGCCCCACTCGAGCGCCATCTGGCGGAGCGCCCAGTCCTGGTGCGTCAGCCCGACGATCGGCCGGCGCGGGCGCAGGCGGGCGACGGCGGACGCCGTCTTCCCCGTGAACGTCGGCACGAGCATCACGCGCGCCCCGAGCGCCTCGGCGATGTCGCACGCGGCGTTGGACATCGCGTTCCCGATCGTCGGATCCTCGGTCGACTCGGGAATCTGGTGGCGGTAGCCGAGGCTCGGCTCGACGGCGCGCGCGATGCGGTCCATGAGGCTGACCGCCTCGATCGGGTATTCGCCGACCGCGGTCTCGCCGGAGAGCATCACGGCGGACGTTCCGTCCAGGATCGCGTTGGCGACGTCGCTCGCCTCTGCCCTCGTCGGCTCCGGATGGTGGACCATCGACTCCAGCATCTGGGTCGCCGTGATCACAGGCTTCCCGCGCTCGAGCGAGCGCAGGATGATCCGCTTCTGCAGGAGCGGGACCATCGCCGGGCCGATCTCGACGCCGAGGTCTCCGCGGGCGACCATGACGGCGTCCGTCTCCGCGAGGATGGCCTCTAGCGCGTCGATCGCCTCCGCCTTCTCGATCTTCGCGATCACGTGCGCGTGCGAGCCGGACTGCTCGATCAGCGCCTTCAGGTCGTGCACGTCCGCGGCCGAGCGGACGAACGAGAGCGCGATGTAGTCA
>Ga0207693_10004463_pt1 | contig 11827 bp, 6 predicted proteins | sample LARL81metaG_FD_184347 | JGI IMG/M metagenome (GOLD analysis project Ga0207693, IMG submission 184347) | Corn, switchgrass and miscanthus rhizosphere microbial communities from Kellogg Biological Station, Michigan, USA - LAR L8-1 metaG... | ecosystem: Host-associated > Plants > Roots >...
AGCTTCCCTCCTCCGAACCCTCCAATACGTTGCAAAGCCTTCTGCACGGCGTCCACGGAGAACGGGTAGGTACGTTCGACAATGGAACTGTCGTCCGTTTGTGCCGAGAGGAAGCCACAAAGCACGGCACTGCAAAGAAGCAGGGCGGCTCGACTTTTCATGGCCGGACCTCGAGCAGGGCATGGGAGATCCAACCTTCCTGTCCGTCTTCGGAACGCACTTGATACCAATACATGCTTTTCGCGAGCACGGTGACTTCCTGTCCCTTCTTGAGCGCTTCGACTACCCGAGCATGCGAGTACGGCAGAACTTTGAGCTCGGCGCGGTCGGACTTCACGCGGACGAACTCGGATGAGCGCATTTGACGCGCCTGAGCCTCTAGACGATCAAGAGCGGCGTGGTCGGCGGCCAACGCCGACTTTTGCTCAGCAATCGCGCGCTGCAAGTCACCAAGTTTCGCGGAGTCAACTTCAGCCACTTGCGGGGGTTCCGGGGGCGTGGAGTTTTTTGATTTAGAGCCTTTCGGTTTGGAGATTTTTGGCTTGGCGTTGTCGGCTGGGCGAGTCATCTCGGCTTCGGCTTTGATTTCTTCCTGCCGCTCCTGAGAAAGAGATGTGCTTTCTTGTCCGGGGGAAAGCGGTTGTCCAGAAGCGGCCAGCTTCTGGAGTTGCTCGCGGTCTTTCAGCAGCTTTCCAATTTCGCCGAACTCGCAAGTCTCCACGTATCCATCAGAGGGGTGACCGTGATGACGGGCGTTTTCTATGTAGACCGCATCGATAAACAGCCGCGTCGAATTGGGGCCGCGCTCCTGCACGACGTAACGAACCGCCACGGTACCGACATCGTTGCTGTTCAGGAAATGCGAGGGCGACAGAGCCTTGGTGCGAACCTTGTAAAAAACTTTCCCGGGCTCGGTCCACGCGGGAAACAGTGAAGACTTCTCGGCAAATTGAGCTCCGCCCAGTTGCTCGTCCCCGCGATATTCGAACGTCCCTTTGATGGAGCCGCTGCGGGCGACTTCGTCAACAATGGCCAATACTTCGTTGAAAGGCTTATCGAGGTCAATCGAGAAACTGGCAGCCCCGGTGTCGCGAGTGCGGGAGAAACCTTCAACACTCAGAAAAAGAACAAGCAGGCATGAGATCCAGATGCGTGCGGTTTTTGCGTCCGAAATCCATGCCCGCGCAATACGTACCTGCGCCCACTTCAAGACAAACATCCCCATGGGACTTAGCTTAACCTAGTAATCAAAGTCAAAACCAATCATGACGCTGCGGACCGTCTGGTCGCTTTGCGTCAGGATGGAAGTATTCCCGGTCTTGGCTTGCGAATATTCGTTATGGAAAGCCAGCCCGGCGCGGCTCAACATGATCGGGTACCAGCGATAGCCAATGGTAAAGGAATCAACGTTGCCGAGATTTGGGACCAGGCCGGGGTTCGCTTGTCTCGACATATGCACCAGCTCGTAACGGCCCGTGAAGATCAGCTGCGGATTGTAGGTGTAGTGTGCTTCGACAAAGCCACCGTTCCAAGTCGGTCCGGCAGCTCCTGGGGGAAGACCGGCAGAGTCGTTCACCGCGATTCCGTTGCCCAGATAGACGTTGTCCTGGCCATGCATGTACAGAGTTTCAATGTCGAGGTCTTTGAGGTACCACCAGCCATACGCGCCTACACGGGAGAAGCTTCTGTTTCCCTTGCCTTCCACCTGGACTCCGCCGCTCGTGAGGTAATAGGTGGGCGTCTGGCCAAAATAGCCGTAGACTCCGACGCGCTGTACTCCAAGTCCGCCCACCTGGAAGCCTTCGTTTAAATTAATGAAAGTGTCATAGGTGCGCGCGGTACCCGGGTAGGCAGTTCCCGCGTTGCTGGTCGTGAGTCCGGGGTTGCCATCCACACTGCTTAACAGTGCAATCGAGTAACGAGCGTAGCTGTTCTTGTTGTGTCCGGAGATCTCTAGGCCCATCTGGTTGTCGCCGATTCCGCCGAAGCCGTTACTGTCGCCGACCGGCAAGAAGTGATAGTTGAACCACGCGCCTCCGACTCCAGAGAGGGTCAGGAAGCGCTTCTCGGAGAGCAGAGTATCCAGTTCGAATTTGCCGACTTTGACGTTCAGCCACGGAGAGTTCAGCAGGTTGTCAAAGCGAACCCAGGCATTTTCGAAGTGGAATGTGTCGCCCTCTCCCATCGACGGCAGAACAGAGAACGAAATGTTCTTGTAAAGAGTGCCGGCGGTCCAGATGTCCAAGCCGGAGAGGTCGAATCCGTGCGTCGTGACTGTTTGCTCGGTACCCGGAGTCAGGCCGCTCGGGTCGTCGATTTGGACCTTCGTCTGACTCTCCAGATGCCACTGCGGAGTGACGCGAAACGTGATCGGCCAATAGGACGGATTCTGATAGATGGGGGAATCCTTCTCATTGCCCAACTGGTATCCGTTGTCGCGGAATTGCTGGCCGAAGACATTGAGGATCGGCCACCCGATGTGACAAGCCGAGCAAGGGAGGCCGTACTTCCTGGCAAAGGCGGGTATCGCGTAGCTGGGCTGACATCCGATGGTCAGGTAGGACAAGCCAAGAAGAACGAGAGCCAGGGTAGATTTGAAGATCGATGTTGAGACGTAGTTTTTCCAGCTGCCCGCATCACAACGTTGCATACCAATCTCCTGTCTGAACGCACCCCGCCGTGAGTGACATCAGCGTGGATAGAAGTGGTTGAAGTCGCAGAGTAGTACTAGAAAGTATCGAGAGGAAGTGCATAGTTCGTGTCGTGCCGAACTGCTCTAAAACGATTCTTAGGAAAACCTTCCGACCCGACCCCAACGATTGGCGCGCATACTACATCGACTCTTTTCCAATTGCAAATTATTTGTAAAATCTTATGGCGCCATCGTGCTCTTTGGCTGGACGGACGACGATTCTGACCAGAGGACATACTCTAGCCCCGGGTTCGGCGCGGGTGAGCCCGGCAGCAATTCGCTTAGATCGGGAGAGGTAGTTTATTAGGTGGGCTGCCACTGCGTGTCGGCCTTGGATCTTCCGGTCATGCCTCTGAAACGCAACCGCATGCGATCCATATAGAGGTAGACGACGGGCGTCGTGTAGAGGGTGAGCATCTGGCTCACAATCAGGCCGCCGACGATCGTGATACCCAGAGGACGATGCAGTTCGGAACCAGTTCCGCGGCCGACTGCGAGAGGCAATCCGGCGAGCAGAGCCGCGGCCGTGGTCATCATGATGGGGCGAAAGCGCATGATGCAAGCCTGGTAAATCGCTTCTTCGGGGGACTTGTTGTCTTTTCGTTCCGCTTCCAGCGCGAAGTCGATCATCATGATCGCGTTCTTCTTCACGATCCCGATCAACAACAAGACTCCGATCAGCGCGATGACGTTCAGGTCATTGTGAGTCAGCAACAGGGCGAGGAGAGCACCCACACCAGCTGAAGGCAGAGTAGAAAGAATGGTGATTGGGTGAATATAACTTTCGTAAAGAATTCCCAAGACGATGTACACGGCAGCCAGAGCGGCGAGGATCAGAATCGGTTCGCTGGAGAGCGAGTCTTGAAAGGCGGCCGCCGTTCCCTGGAAGCTGGCGTGGATAGAGGTTGGAAGATTCAGGTCCCGATTGGTTTTTTCGATCAGTTGGGTGGCATCACCCAGGGAAATGCCTTCGGCAAGATTGAAGGAGAGCGTCACGGACGGAAATTGCGCCTGGTGATTCACGGCCAAGGGAGTGTTGGAAGGTTCGAAATGGCTGAAGGACGAGAGCGGAACCATGGTTCCTGACTTGGAAGGCACGTAGATGCTCTGCAGCGCGTCCGGCGTTTGCTGGTAACGAGGATCGACCTCCATTACGACGTGATACTGGTTGAGCTGTTCGTAGATGGTGGAAACTTGGCTCTGACCAAAAGCCTGATAGAGCGCCGCATCGATCGCATTGGGCTGAATGCCGAGCCGGGCGGCAGTGTCGCGATCGATCACAACCTTGGCCTCAAGGCCTCGGTTCTGCTGATCGGTGTTGACATCTTTCAATTGACGAAGCTGCCGCAGCTTTGCGAGCACCTTTGGAGCCCACTGATTCAAATCGTCCAGGCTTTCAGACTGCAGCGTGTATTGATACTGCGCGTTCCCCATACGGCCCCCGATTTGCAGATCCTGCGCGGATTGCAAATACAGAGTCGCTCCGGGCACATGAGCAAGTTTGCCGCGTAACCGGCTGATGACCTGATCGGCACTTACTTGGCGTTCTTCGAGAGGCTTCAACATGATGAACATACGCCCCGTATTGGCGGTGCCCCCGCCACCGACAAAGGCAGTCACCGTAGTGACCGCGGGATCCTTCATGATGATGGCCACGTAGTCGTTCATCTTCTGACGGATCGCCTGAAACGAGATATCCTGCTCCGCCTGGATAGAGCCGCCGAGCCGACCCGTATCCTGCTGCGGGAAAAAGCCTTTGGGCACCACGATATACAAGTAGACGCTGAGAGCTGCGGTGCCTATCGTGACTAGCAACATCAAGAACTGGTATCGCAGGACCCAGCGGAGACCGTGCGCATAGAAGTTGCGCAGCGAATCGAAGGCTTTTTCGCTGGCCCGATAAAGGCGGCCGTGGGCTTCGTCTTTGAGTGGGCGCAACAATTTCGCGCACATCATCGGAGTAGTGGTAAGCGAGACCACGAGAGAAACTCCGATCGCCGCGCTCAGGGTGACGGCGAATTCGCGAAACAGACGGCCGACGATGCCTCCCATCAGAAGAATCGGGATAAACACGGCCACCAACGACGTACTCATGGAAAGAACCGTGAAGCCAATTTCCTTCGCGCCTTGAAATGCTGCAGGAACCGGCTGAACGCCTTCCTCAAGATGGCGATTTATGTTCTCGAGAACGACGATGGCGTCGTCCACAACAAAGCCTGTTGAAATCGCGAGCGCCATCAAAGAGAGGTTGTCGAGGCTGTAGCCGAGGAGGTACATCACGCCGAAGGTCCCCACCAGTGACAACGGGACGGCGATGCTGGGGATAATGGTAGAGCGGACATTGCGGAGAAAAACGAAAACAACTAGTACGACGAGAATGACGGAAATGATCAGGGTTAGCTCGATGTCGCGTACCGAAGCGCGCACCGTCAAGGTTCGATCCATCACGACGTCGAGCTTGATGGCCGGAGAAATCGACGACTGCAATTGGGGAAGCAGTTCGCGGACATTGTCGACGGTGGAAATAATGTTTGCGCCGGGCTGCCGGAAAATCACCAGCAAGACGGCACGCTTCCCGTTTGAACTACCGGCGTTGCGGAGGTCCTCGACCGAATCCTGCACGTCAGCGACGTCGCCCAGGCGAACTACGCCGTTTTGCTTTGAAGAGACAATCAGGTCGCGATACTTCTCCGCTTTGAAGAGTTGATCGTTGGCGTCGATTGTCCACGCATTGACTGCGCCGGTGAACTCACCTTTCGGCTTGTTGGCATTTGCCGAAGAAAGTGCGGTGGCGACCTGTTGAGTACTGACCCCGAGCTTGTTCAACATCATGGGGTTCAACTCGGCGCGAACCGCGGGGTTGGCGCCCCCGCCGACAAAGACCTGACCGACACCGGAAACCTGCGCCAGCTTTTGTGCGAGGATGGAATTGGCCGAATCGTAGATCTCCGGCAGCCTTATGGTGTCGGAGGTCATGGAGAGAATCAGGATGGGCGCGTCTGCTGGGTTGACTTTGCGGTAGTTGGGATTGCTCGGGAGATTCGCGGGCAACTGGCCGCGAGCCGCGTTGATGGCGGCCTGAACGTCGCGGGCTGCGGCGTCGATGTTACGACTCAAATCAAATTGGAGAACAATGCTCGTCGAGCCGAGTTGACTCGTCGAGGTCATCTGATTCACTCCTGAGATTCTTCCGAACTGACGTTCGAGCGGTGTGGCGACCGAAGATGCCATGGTTTCCGGGCTGGCGCCGGGCAATCCCGCACCCACGGAGATGACGGGAAACTCCACTTGCGGGAGGGGTGCAACCGGCAGGAAGCGAAAAGCCAATGCTCCCGACAGGAGCAGCGCGATCGTGAGGAGCGAGGTACCGATCGGTCGCCGGATGAATGGGGCCGAGATGTTCATGCCTAGTCGGCGGTGGCCGCTCCTTCAATCGGATTGCCAATCTTGTAACGTGACAAGCGACGCGCCAGGCGATCAAACGCCAGATAGACCACTGGAGTCGTGTAGAGAGTAAGTAACTGGCTCAGAATCAATCCGCCAACGATCGAGATGCCAAGCGGATTGCGCAGTTCTGAGCCCGTGCCCGAAGTCAACGCCAAAGGCAAACCACCGAGCAGCGCGGCCATCGTCGTCATCATGATGGGACGGAAGCGTAACAGACAGGCCTGATAGATCGCTTCCTCCGGCGGCTTCCCTTCCCCGCGCTCGGCCTCAAGCGCGAAGTCGATCATCATAATGGCGTTTTTCTTCACGATTCCGATCAAGAGGATGATTCCGATCAAGGCAATGACGTTGAAGTCGTTACCGGTCAGAATGAGAGCGAGTATCGCTCCGACACCGGCGGAAGGTAGTGTGGAGAGGATCGTGATCGGGTGAATGTAACTTTCGTACAGAACACCGAGCACGATGTAGACCGTCACCAGCGCGGCCAGAATGAGATAAGGCTCGGACGATAGAGAGTTCTGGAAGGCGGCCGCCGTTCCCTGAAAACTGGTATGAATGCTGGCCGGAAGGTTTATATCGTGTTCCGCCTGGTTGATGGCTTTCGTGGCTTCGCCAAGGGAGATGCGCGGCGCCAGGTTAAAAGAGATTGTTACGACGGGAAACTGACCCTGGTGATTGATTGCCAGGAGAGCGTTGGTGGAGGAGAAATGGGTAAATGCAGATAACGGGACCTGTGCCCCTGTGGAAGAGTGCACGTAAATATTCTTAAGAGAGTCCGGGCTCTGCTGAAAGCTGGGATCAGCCTCGAGAACAACGTGGTATTGATTTAACTGCGTAAAAATGGTTGACACCTGCCTCTGACCGAAGGCGTCGTACAACGTGTCGTCAATTGCCTGCGGCAGAATTCCCAGCCGCGAGGCGGTGTCGCGATCGATGACGAGGTCGGCCTTTAGGCCGCTGGTGAGCTGATCGTTGGCGATGTCTCGCAATTCAGGAAGGGCGCGCAGTTTGTCCATCAGCCGTGGAACCCACAGATTGAGATCGTTAGCATCGGCCGACTCGAGCGAGTACTGGAACTGGGTGCGGCTAACACGATCTTCGACGGTGAGATCCTGGATAGGCTGCATGTAGAGCATGACGCCTTCGACTTTGGCAAGTTCGGGCTGAAGGCGGCGGATAATTTCTGAAGCTGTGTCTTTGCGCTGACTTCGCGACTTTAGATTGATCTGAATGCGGCCGCTATTGGGCGTTGTATTGATTCCATCGATACCTATAAAAGATGAGAGGCTTTCGACCGCAGGGTCTTTCAGAATCACTTGCGTCAGTGCTTGCTGCCGCTGGGCCATCGCGGTGAAAGATACCGTTTGCGGCGCATCCGAGATACCGAGAATCACGCCCGTGTCCTGCACGGGAAAGAAGCCTTTGGGAACGACGATGAACAGGAAGATTGTGAAGACCAGAGTGCCAAACGTGACGATGAGCGTGGCAGTCTGATGTTTCAGGACCCATTGCAGCGTCGAGCCGTAACGTTCGATGACCCGCTCGTACACACGCTCGGACACTTCGTAGAAACGCCCGTGCTTTGACGAAGCCTTGCTTTTGAGCAACTTCGCGCACATCATCGGCGTCAACGTGAGTGAGACGACGGCGGATACCAGGATGGTGACGGCCAGGGTTACGGCAAATTCGCGGAACAATCGACCGACAACGTCACCCATGAAGAGCAGGGGAATCAGAACTGCGATTAGCGATACCGTCAAAGAGACGATGGTGAACCCAATTTGTCCGGCGCCCTTGAGCGCGGCATTGAGCGGAGTCTCGCCCTCCTCCAAATAGCGATCGATGTTTTCGATCATGACGATGGCATCGTCCACGACAAAGCCGGTGGAGATCGTCAGGGCCATGAGAGTGAGATTGTTCAAGCTGTAGCCGAGGAGATACATCACCCCAAAGGTGCCAACCAGTGAAAGCGGCACGGCAACACTGGGAATGATTGTGGCCGACAAATTTCGCAAGAAGAGGAAGATCACCATGACTACAAGGGCAATGGTGAGCATCATCTCGAACTGAACGTCGTCGACCGAGGCGCGGATCGTCTGAGTGCGGTCGGTCAGGATGGTGAGCTTTACGGATGACGGAAGCGACGACTGCAGGCGCGGCAGTAGTTTTTTGATGCGGTCGGCGACGCTGATGATATTTGCGCCGGGCTGGCGCTGAATGTTGACGATGACCGCGGGAGTCAAATTCATCCACGCAGCCTGGCGCGCGTTTTCGGCGCCGTCGATAACATTGGCTACGTCCGATAGACGAACAGGCGCGCCGTTCTTGGTCGCGATGATGACGTTGCGATACTCGTCGCTGCTGAAGAGCTGGTCGTTGGCGTTTATTGTATAGGCTTGGCGCTGCCCGTCGAGCACGCCTTTCGCCTGATCAACGTTCGCCTGTCCGAGTACAGTGCGCAGGTCTTCGAGGCTCAGCCCATAAGACGCGAGCGCCGTCGGGTTCGCCTGAATTCGCACAGCCGGCTTCTGACCGCCACTGATTGAGACCAATCCCACGCCCGGGAGTTGGGAGATTTTTTGCGCGAGCGTAGTGTCGGCGAGGTCCTCGACCTTCGTCAGCGGTAATGTGTCGGAGGTCAGCGCAAGTGTCAGAATCGGTGCATCGGCAGGATTGACCTTGCTGTAAATGGGAGGATTTGGCAAATCCTTCGGCAGGTAGGTCGTGCCTGCATTAATTGCCGCCTGCACCTGCTGCTCGGCGACGTCAATGTTCTGGTCGAGGTTGAACTGCAGAATGATTAACGAACTGCCGAACGAACTGGTCGAAGTCATCTGACTCAAGCCAGGAACTTGACCGAACTGTCGCTCGAGCGGCGCCGTGACTGACGAAGCCATGACCTCGGGATCCGCGCCCGGGTAAAAGGTCACGACTTGGATGGTGGGATAGTCAACCTCAGGTAATGCCGAGACGGGAAGCTGCATGTAGGCGACAATTCCCACAAGCAGGATGGCGATCATCAACAGCGTCGTTGCAACCGGGCGCAGGATGAATAAGCGAGAAGGACTCATTGTCCTGCGGTTCCTGATGATGACGCGTTGTTGCCAGTCGGAGAAGAGTTCGAAACATGAGGCTCAACGCGGCTGCCGCCTTGCAGTTTGTCTTGACCGTCGGTAACGACCTGCTCACCGGGTACGATACCAGACGCGATGACGCTTAAGTTTCCCTGGGTCAGCGACACTTTCAGGTTACGCACTTCGACGGTCTTATCGGGCTTGACGACGTAGGCGAAGGTACTACCTTGCGGTCCGCGCTGAATGGCTGCAGCGGGAATGACGGTTGCTCCTTTTTTGGTTTCCAGCAGCAGGCGCGCATTCACGAACTGATTCGGAAATAGCGCGCTGTCCGAGTTGTCAAACATCGCCTTGAGCTTCCCTGTTCCCGTGGTCGGATCGATCTGATTGTCAATCGTAAGAAGCTTTCCCGCGGCGAGCTTGGTTGTGTCGTCTCGGCTGTAAGCGTCGACTTCGAGCACTCCACTTCTCATGTGCTTCGTGACGTTGGGTAACGCATCTTCGGGCAAAGTGAACACAACGGCGATGGGCTGCAGTTGGGTGACGACGAGGAGAGGGTTCGTGTCCGAAGCATGCACCATATTGCCGATATCGACGAGGCGGAGTCCGATGCGTCCGCTGACAGGCGCGGTCACGCGGGTATAAACAAGCTGTAACTTGGCGTTGTCGATGGCGGCTTGATCGGCCTTGATTGTGCCATCGAGTTGTCCGACCAGCGCTCTCTGTGCGTCATATTGCTGCTGGGAGATGACGCCTTCCTTGAATAAACCCTGATAGCGCTCGTAATCGAGTTGCGCATTTTTCAATTGTGCCTGGTCGCGGGCCAGCGCGGCTTCTGCCTGCTCCAGCGCTACCTGATAGGGACGAGGATCGATGACGAGCAGCAGTTCGCCTTGCTTTACGAATTGACCTTCTTTAAATGCAATCTGAACGATCTGCCCATCGACACGACTCTTCAGGCTCACCGTGTTCGAAGCTTGCACGCTTCCCAGGCCGGACAAGTAAACGGGAAAGTCTCGCTGCTCAGCCGGAGCGACCGCGACTGGAATGGAGGGCGGAGTGACACTTGCTTGGGCAGATTTGCTGTTGGCGTTGCCGCAGGAGCTAAAGGTCAACGCCGCGACAATCGGGAAAAGAACGAGGACACTGGACGTGAGCGGATGATGACGCAAGGTTGATCTCATAATTTCTTTCTGATAATCAGGCCGGCAAGAATGGCGAGCCCCAAATTCGCTCCTGCACACACTACATCTTGCGGGGCACGGAAGACGGACGAACCGTGGCGCATGCGCGCTATCCCTGATCAATAAGACGCTTCTAGTTTAAAGTAGGGATCGAGAAATTGTGCAGCTTTACAAACTTTTACACGCTTGATTCTACAGGAGATACGCGAATTGACGCATTTGTCATCGTGACGGGCGGCCGACGCGAAAGCTGGTGTGTGCGCTTGGAAAACGGGCGGAGTACTCCCCTCGAGAGCGGTTGCCGAAAACAGCAGCAGAGAAGGCCGACCTCAAGCACTCGGCCTTCTGGACTCACGCATCGAAACTATAGGCTGGCGGGACTAGGCGGCGCGTCTTGCTCGAGTCGACTTTTGAGACGCTGCCATGCGGCCCTCTTTTCTTTTTGTGCGCACTGCCTTCATCGCGGACTGATGGCGAGCGGATGCGCTCCGGCGGCTGGAGGCACCACGTGCTTCTGCCGAAAGAGCTTTCTTCGATGCGGCGGAATGTCCTTCTTTCTTGAGTGCTGCCAAGGTCGCGGCAGAACGTTTTCGCGACGGCTTCGGGCTGTTCTTAGCACGTCGGCTCTCTCGAACAGCTTGCTGTCTGGTCTTCTCCGAGGTTGTCCCTTCTCGCGGCGCTTGAAGCTTGACACCCGCACGTCTGGCTTTGGAAAGTCCGATGGCGATGGCCTGCTTGGTCGATTTCACTCCGTGCTTTCCTTCGCGAACGTGGTGAATCTCTTCGCGGACAAATTCGCCCGCCTGCGTGCTCGGTGATTTCCCTTCACGAGCGTCTTCTTGAGCGCGTTCCAGCGTTTCTTTTTCCGGCATGGTCAGGCACTCCAAAATCAAAACTATTACTCGGTCCGCCGCGAACGAAATCAGGGACTAATCGTAGAGACCAAATGAATTGCTGGTACTCAAATGTCAGGAGGAAAAATGGCAGGGCTCCCACGCCAGATAGTCTGCTATTCGCAAAACCGTCTGACGTGAGAGCTGTAGGAGAGTCTGATTCAGATTCGTTTACGTTAAAGCCGCTTGGGGGGAAGTTGGACTCGGCGGTTTCGGAGCGCTTCCAGGATTTGTCGTCGACCCCGGCGCGGGCGGCATGCCGTTGCTTGGCGAATTTGGCGACGTCGGAGCTGTTGTTCCCGTACCTGGAGTCGGCTGTGTGCTCGGAGTTTTAGGCGTTGTGCTCGGGGTTGCTGTGCTCGGGTTCGGAGTCGCTGTCCCGGGATTGGGGGTTGCAGTTCCGGGCGTTGGGGTAGCAGTCCCCCCGTTTGGTGTCGCCGTTCCGGGGTTCGTAGAATTTCCAGTCGATCCCTGAGTTCCTGTCGAAGCTCCCTGATTTTGAACCGTGCCGTCCGCAGCCATGCAAGGCGTGGTGCT
>Ga0207693_10004467_pt1 | contig 11825 bp, 10 predicted proteins | sample LARL81metaG_FD_184347 | JGI IMG/M metagenome (GOLD analysis project Ga0207693, IMG submission 184347) | Corn, switchgrass and miscanthus rhizosphere microbial communities from Kellogg Biological Station, Michigan, USA - LAR L8-1 metaG... | ecosystem: Host-associated > Plants > Roots >...
ACGCCGATCGACGCCGAGCTTGCCGTTGACGGGATCGACGAGGTGCTGGTGATGATGCTGGCCGGTGATTGGAGCGACAACCCGCAGCCCGGGTCATCCGGCGCGGCGGTGGTGGCGACCGACGAGGAGGCCTGGCAGGTGGTGATGTCCCCCGATGAGATCATGGTCGGCGATGTGACCGGTGAGCCGGACGTTCGGGTTACCGGCGAACCCTCGAACCTACTGCTCTGGCTGTGGGGACGCGCGCCGGAATCGGCGATAGAGGTAGCCGGCGATCTCGCCGTAGCACGCCGACTACGCCACCACCTCGCACTGGCAACCCAATAGCGCATCCGTGATCGGAATATGCGCGCTGTTCGCGCTGATGGTCCCGCGTGCGCCCTGACTGCGGCAATTCCGGATGTTCACACCGAGGCGCCGGTGAATAGTTATGCGTTCCCTATCGCGTCGCGGCTTGAGCCTGCGAACCGTGTTGTCGGCGCAAGACGCGGCCCTACCCGTCGTTCTGGTCGCCGAGACGACAGGGGCGTTGGTCGTTCCTTGCGCGGAGATCGGATTGTATGTGTGCGTCGCTTCCCCGGAGTTTGGTAGGCAAACCGATCGGCTCATGCCTCCGTCAGTGTGTACTGCCGATGTGCGTGACTTCGATTGATAACGCTGCGGCATCGCCGGGTGCTGGTTTGGCGGTGCAGCCCCGACCGGTGGATCGGAGCGGGGAAGCAGCAGTCAGTGGATCGCCAATACCATACGTGGCGCATGATCGAATTCCGTGTTGGCGACGCCGCAGGGGATGAAACCGATAGCGGTATAGAAACCCATGGCATGAGGGTTGGCGGTCACTTCCAGTCGCTCGACACCACGCGCTCGGATGACCTCGGCGATGCCATTCACCAGCGCAGTTGCCAGTCCCCGCCTCGTCCAGTCCGGGTCCACGAACAGGTCTTCCAGCTCAGTCACGCCGTCGACATCGACCCAGGTTGCAAAGCCCACGACTGAAGCGTTCTGTTCTGCGACAAGGACGCGCCCCTCGTTCAGCCCTTCGGGTCCGAGGATCAGATGTTCCGGATGAGCCAACAGGTTGGCCCGGTCACCGGCATTGGACAACGACGCACGGCGATACACATCCCTTACTGCAGCAAGGTCTGCGGGCACACCTGGACGGATCACCTTTGAAGTATCCACCGGCCAAAGCCGGCCGCCGCCGGGTGACGTGGATCCCGTTAAACCTGCTTTGACTGCATGCACGAGGAACCGTCGTGACCGGCCGTCGCGTCACGTCGATGACGCGTGGCGGTCAGGGATCTTGGAGCGCTAGGCGTTACCGGCGGAGCCGGTGAGACGATTAACTCGCTGGCTGGAAGGCGTTCATGGCTTCCCAGGTATCCATGAACTCGCGAACGCGTATCACCTTGCCATCCCGTACTTCCCAGACCACGACCGCTGGCACGTCGAAGGGTCGTCCGTTGTTCTTGACGGTGCCGTGGTAGTACAGCTCGGTGACCGCTACGCTTCCGCACGCGTGCACCTGTTCGATGTCGAATCGGAAGCCGTCGAACCCCTCCGCCACCGCCGCCACGGCGCCGTTCAACCATTGCTCCCGGCCCCGGTACTGCCGCGTGATGACCGGGTTGTGCTGCGCAGGGTTCCACTCGATCTCGTCGTCGGCGCAGGACATGAGCGTCTCCATGTCGCCCGACAGGAATGCCTCCAAAAGCCGCCGCACCGTGGTCGCCGCGTCCGGCGTCGTCGCAGTCATCGTTCCCCCAGTTCGTTGAGCGTCGCGAGGTGTTAATCGACTTCATGATCTTCAGCGGGTGCGCCGCCGTCAATCCCCCAGCGACGAACTCCTTCGGCGACCTGCCGCCGAACCTTGGGTCAGGTCGCAATCGTGAACTCGAGGCCCGTTCACCCCGCGCCCGGGCAAATTTCTCTCCGGGTTCGTTCACATTCCGAAGCTAATTAGGCATGCCGGTATTGCGATTCGGACGTCACTCCGGCCTCGAGACGTCCCGTTCTGCTCGAAACCGTGCGCTAATCGATATGCCTTGGACCGCGCGCTTGCAGGCATGGAATATGCACATGAGATCGAGATTGCTCTCCATGAGTTCGCCGCCAATTGAGCCGCACGCGAACCGAGACGACCCGCGCCACCGGACTAACTGAACAGTCGTGACCCTCGCGGGCCCGGTTACCGCTGGACTCGACGATCTCCTGCCTCTCGCCGAGTCCAGCGGGGAGGACCGACGATGATGTTTGTGGGCGTGGCCGCCGCCGGGGCAAGGCCGCTGACCGCCGCGCGAGTGAGTGTCTGTGTCGGAGGGCGGATGTCATGACGGGTGCGAATGAGCAGGCGCCGAAGATGCTCGACGTGCCGATCGGCCTTGGCGCTACTGGGATGCCGCAGGAGTTCGGCAGCCTGGGCACGGTGGAGGTGCCGGCGGACCGGTATTGGGGTGCGCAGACTCAGCGCAGCTAGGAGCATTTCAACATCCACAACGACCGGATGCCGAAGGAGGTATATCACGCCTACGCGTATGTAAGAAAAGGCCGCGGCGGTGGTCAATACCCGGGCGGGCCCGTTGCCGGGCTGGAAGGGCGACCTGATCGAGCCGGTGTGCGAGGTGATCACGGGAGATTGAACCAGGAGTCCCCGCTGTATGTGTGGCAGACCGGATCAGGGGACCCAGTCGAACGTTACCCGTTCACGGATCTAGCTCCCACGGCGTCCGCCTACACCGGACGCCACTCAGACCAACGCCCTCGCGCCAGCGGCTGCGGCACACTGCTGGAATCCGCTATTGAGCGTGGTGAGCAGGTCGAGACATCGAGCCTGTGTGACTCCATCGACGATGAGGCGACTCGCGGGCTACGTGATAGAGGCGCGTATTGTCTCTCCTGTTGATCAACCCCGTGTGGTCGCGCACCGCCGCGAAACAACGGCTCGGGATGCGCCAGCGCCGCGGCACACCTACCTGGTGGTGCTGCGAGATCTGTTCTGTAATGCTCCCCAGAGACGTCTGGCCGGCTAGCAGCGGGAGTACTCCTTTGCGACTCGAGCCTCTGTATCGGATTCGCTTCACCTATCCGGAGAGTTGGATGGTCGAGCTCGACGGCGGGTGGGAGCAGCACCTGTTTCTCGCCGAGGGCCGCTGCGAGGGTTCCATCAGCGGTCGCTTCCGGGGCGCGAACTTCCCGCAGCGCCGAACCGCCGCCGGACCGTTCCGTCCTGACTTTCGCGCCGCCATCGATACCGACGACGGTGCGACAATCCTGGTCGAGTGGAACGGATATGGCCGCGCCTACCCACCGGGCCGACGGCAGATCGTCGGCTGCGTATTTCACCTCAGCGACAGCGAACGCTACCGGCGGCTCAACGACGTTGTATGCGTGTGTGTAGGCGAGGTGCGCGCGCCGGACGATCCGGACCAGGACAGCACCGAGCTCGTGATCGACGTTGCCGAACTCATCTGGGAACCAATCGCCGAGTGACGGCGCGTTACTCCCCTGCTCCAATCAGGTGACGATGACCCGGGGGGACGGGCCCCACCTCGACAGATACGGGAATTGCGGCGACTCAGACAAGGACGGATTTCTGCATCTGTGCATGACTCATTCCGGCATCGCGAACGAATTGCGTCCATATCGACGGTATGGCGTGTCAATTAGCGAGATCGGTCCTTTGCAGCGGCGCCGGAGCTCCCCCGACATTGCATACGGATAGATCACGAGCCGCGGCGGCGCCATTCCGGCCGTATTGAGTGGAGGTTGTGTCGCGTCGCCGCTGGGTCCGACATGGACTATCCGGGCTGAGAGACGGTCATGCGCTCACCAGGCGAGGACGGCGGCGGCGCGGAAGCAGGCGATCGGCGCGGCCGGCTGGCCGCGCGAAACGCCGAGCGGGCGCAGGACAGCTAGAGCGGCGTCACGTAGGCGGCGCTGATACCGCCGTCGACGAGGAAGGTCGACGCGGTGACGAATGACGCGTCGTCGCTGGCGAGGAACGTGACCGCTGCCGCGATCTCGTCGGCCTCTGCGAAGCGACCCATCGGAACGTGTACGAGGCGGCGGGCCGCACGCTCCGGGTCCTTGGCGAAGAGCTCTTGCAACATGGACGTGTTCACCGGTCCCGGGCACAACGCGTTGACGCGGATGCGTTCGCGGGCGAACTGAACGCCCAGTTCCCGGCTCATCGCCAACACGCCACCTTTGCTGGCGGTGTAGGAGATCTGCGACGTCGCTGAGCCGAGCACCGCCACGAACGAAGCGGTGTTGATGACCGAGCCGCCGCCCCGGATACGCATCTGCCCGATGGCGTATTTGCAGCACAAGTACACCGAGGTCAGGTTGACGTCCTGCACGCGCCGCCACGCGTCCAACTCGGTGGTGAGGATCGAGTCGTCGTCCGGTGGCGAGATTCCCGCGTTGTTGAAGGCGATGTCGACTCCGCCGTACTCGTCCACCGCGGCCTGGAACAGCTCGCGGACCTCGGGCTCGGAGGTGACGTCGACCGCTACGTACAGGCCGCCGACCTCGGTGGCCGCCTTGCCGCCGGCCTCGTCGTCGGCGTCCCCGCAGACGACCTTGGCGCCCTCGGCGGCGAACCGGCGCGCGGTAGCCAGCCCGATCCCGCTGCCCGCGCCGGTGACGACGGCAACCTTGCCGGCGAGACGATTCCCCATGGCGCACGCTCCTTTGTCCGGACGTTCAGCCGTTCGAGAAGAAGACGTTCTTGGTCTCGGTGAAGGCGAGGGGTGCGTCCGGGCCGAGTTCGCGGCCCAGCCCCGACGACTTGAAGCCGCCGAAGGGCGTCCAGTAGCGCACCGAGGAATTCGAGTTCACCGACAGGTTGCCGGACTCGATGTCGCGGCTGACCCGGATTGCCTTGCCTACGTCGCGGGTCCAGATCGAGCCGGAAAGCCCGAAGTCGCTGTCGTTGGCGATGCGGATCGCGTCGGCCTCGTCGTCGAACGGGACGACGGCGACCACCGGACCGAAGATCTCCTCGCGAAGGACGCGGGCGGCGGGGTCGGTGGGCGTGAGCACCGTCGGCGGGAACCAGTAGCCCGCGCCGGCCGGCGCACTGCCCCGGAAGGCGACGTCGTCGGTGACGAAACCTGCGACTCGTTCCCGGTGCGCCGCGCTGATCAGCGGCCCCATCTCGGCCTTCTCGTCGGACGGCTCGGTGACCACGACGCGCGATACCGCTGCCTCGAACAGCTCCATGAACGGGTCGTACGCGCGCCGCTCCACAAGGACGCGCGAACGGGCGCAGCAGTCCTGGCCGGCATTGTCGAATGCGGCATAAGGCGCGGCGGCGGCTGCCGCCGACAGGTCCGCGTCGGCGAACACGACGTTGGCGCTCTTGCCGCCGAGCTCGAGCGTCACCGGCTTGATCTGCCGGGCGCAGCCAGCCATGATCTCGCGGCCGACCTCGGTCGAGCCGGTGAAGACGATCTTCGCGACGCCCGCGTGGTCGACCAGCCGCTGCCCGATGACGCTGCCCTTGCCGGGCAGCGCCTGTAACACCCCGTCCGGGACACCCGCGTCCAGTGCGAGTTCGGCCAGACGCATGGCCGTCAGCGGGGTCAGCTCGGCCGGCTTGAGCACGACGCAGTTCCCCGCCGCCAGCGCGGGAGCGAATCCCCAGGACGCGATCGGCATGGGGAAGTTCCAGGGGACGATCACCCCGACGACGCCGAGCGGTTCGTGGAAGGTGACGTCCAGGCCGTCCGCGACCGGGATCTGCTGGCCGATCAGGCGCTCCGGCGCGGCTGAGTAGTACGCGATCACGTCGCGGACGTTGCGGGCCTCCCACCGCGCGTTGGTGATCGTGTGGCCCGAGTTCGCCACTTCGAGCTGCGCCAGGCGTTCGCGGTCGGCGTCGACTGCCTCGGCGAATCGGCGCATTAGGCGAGCGCGATCGCCCGGTGCCACGGCCCGCCAGCCTGGGAAAGCCTTACGGGAACGGGCAATCGCCGCGTCGGTTTCCTCGACGTCAAGCGATTGGACCGTCGTGACGACCTGCTCGGTCGCCGGGTTGATCACCTGCATGGCTACATCCGTTCGAAGCCGCGGACGCGTTCCCAATCGGTGACCGCGGCGTTGAACGCAGCCAGCTCGACTCGTGCGGCGTTGGCGTAGTGGTCGACGACGTCGTCGCCGAGTGCGGTGCGGGCGAGCGCGCTGCACTCGAACAATCGGGCTGCGTCGCTGAGCAGCTGGGGCACCTTCGCCGAGTCGGCTTCGTAGGCATTGCCGTCGAACGGGTCTTCGAGCGGGAGCTCGTTCTCGATGCCGTACAGCCCGGCGGCGATCATGCCCGCGACCGCCAGGTAGGGGTTGACGTCGCCGCCAGGCACCCGGTTCTCGAAACGCAGGCTCTCGCCGTGGCCGATGACGCGCAGCGCGCACGTACGGTTGTCGCGTCCCCACTTGACGGCCGTCGGCGCGAACGAGTCGGGCTGATATCGCTTGTAGGAGTTGATGTTCGGCGCGAAGAGGTACGTCATCTCCCGTAACGCGGCGAGCTGGCCGGCCAGGAAGCGCTCGAACACCGTCGACACTCCGCCCTCGCGGGCACCGGCGAAGACCGGTTCGCCGTCGGAGGCCCGCAGCGAGAGGTGGATGTGGCACGAGTTGCCCTCGTGCGAGTCGTACTTGGCCATGAATGTCAGCGCGGCACCACGCTGCGCGGCGATCTCCTTCGCGCCGGTCTTGTAGACCGAGTGGTTGTCGCAGGTCGTCAGGGCATCGGCGTACTTGAACGCGATCTCGTGCTGGCCGAGGTTGCACTCGCCCTTCGCCGATTCGACCTGCATGCCGGCGTCGCGCATCCCGTGCCGGATCGCCCGCAGTATCGGTTCGACGCGCGACGTCCCGAGAATCGAGTAGTCGACGTTGTACTGATTGGCCGGCGTGAGGTTCGAATAGCGCTTCGCCGATGCCGACTCGTAGCTCTCGTCGAAGACCATGAACTCCAGTTCCGTGCCGACGAACGCCGTCCAGCCGTGCTCGGCGAGGCGATCGACCTGCCGCTTGAGCACCTGCCGCGGGGACTGGGCGACGGGCGTGCCGTCCTGCCACTGCACGTCGGCGAGCACGAGCACGGTGCCGGGATGCCACGTTGTCCAGCGAAGGGTCGTGAGGTCGGGAGCCATGACGAAGTCGCCGTAACCCTTGTCCCAGCTCGACATCGTGTAACCGCCGACGGTGTTCATTTCCACGTCCACAGCGAGCAGGTAGTTGCATCCCTCGGTTCCGTGCCGCAGCACATCTTCGACGAAATGCTCGGCCGCGAACCGTTTGCCCTGCAGGCGTCCTTGCATGTCGGTCATCGCGAGAACGACCGTGTCGATCGAGCCGGCCGATACGCCGGCCCTGAGCTCGTCCACGCTCAGCGCAGCTTTCGGCATGCCTCGTCACCTCTCGTACGAAGGTCCGCTGACCGTACCTTCTCTGGGGAGCTTTCGGGAAGTCGGCCGACGGGTCAGCTCAGGAAACCCCGCAGCAGGGCGGCAGTGCCGTCGACATGCTCCTCCATCTCGACCCGGGCCCGCTCGCTCTGACCGGCCAGGATAGCGTCCACAACCGCCGTATGTTGCTGATCCGAGTGTGCGATGTTCGCCGCGATGACGGGGATCGCGCGGAGCAATTCGTCCATGCGCAACTGCACGTCGGCGACGGCGGCGGTCACCGACGCGCTGCCCCCAGCTGCGGCGATCGCCATGTGCAGACGCGAATCGGTCAGCCGCCGCGTCTCCGGTGTGCATCGGGTGGTCTCGGTCAGGCAGCGATGCAACATGGCGCGGTCGGCGGCCGTGAGGGTCCGCGACGCGGCGAGGGCCGCGGCGCCCGGTTCGATGATTCGACGAAGATCCAGCGCGTCGTCGAGAACGTGACGCAGCGACCGGCCGATCTGCTCGGCCCGCCGCGGGCTGCGCGTCTTCGGCGCGACCACGAACGTGCCCCCGCCACGGCCACGGCGTGACTCGACCAGCCCAGCATCACGCAACGCTTTGATCGCCTCCCGCAGCGTCACCCGGCTGACGCCGAGCGTGTTCGCCAGCTCCCGCTCAGGAGGCAACCGGTCGCCGCCCTTCAGCACGCCGAGCTGGATGCCCTGCGCCAGCCGTTCGACGGTGACCTCGAACGCGTTTCGGACCGGCACTGGCGAGAACACCGCGCGTGCCCAGAGCGTCTCGACATTGCCCGCCGTCATGATCGAATCTCCGCAGTTGACGTGGCACCCCGCCACACGGCGCACGCGTCGACGAACGCGCGGAACAGCGGATCGCGGTCGTGCACCTCGGGATGCCACTGAACGCCCACCACCCACGCAGCTCCAGGTAGCTCGGTGGCCTCGACGATCCGGTCGTCGGCCCACGCTGTCGGCGTCAGTTCGCCGCCGAGAGAATCGAGCGCCTGGTGGTGGTAGGTGGCGACCTCGGCGGACGCGCCAAGAATCGCGCCGATCCGGCTGCCTTGGGCGAAGCGAACGCGATGGCGGCCGTGCGCGCCGACGACTGGGCGGTGCGTATCGCTGCCGGCGATGTCTGGCAGATGCTGCAAGAGCGTTCCGCCGAGCGCCACGTTGAGCACCTGCATTCCCCGGCAGATGGCGAGCAGCGGTAGCCCTCGATGCAGGGCTACCCGGGCGAGCGCCAGCTCCCAGGCATCACGGTCGGGACGGGCGGGGCCGGTGTCGGGGCCGCGGGACGCGCCGTAGCGGCTCGGGTCTAGGTCTGCGCCACCCGCAAGCAGCAGGCCGTGCAAGCCGTCGAGGGCGGATTCGGCCGTTGCGATCGGGTCGTGACTAGCAGGCGGCAGCAACAGGGCAACGGCCCCGGCGGCCTGGATCGCGTCCGAGTAGGACGCCGGCAGCAGGTCGGCCGGCACGTCCCAAACCCCCCACGACGCTCGTTCGCGGTAGGTCGTCAGGCCGATTCGGGGAAGCTGCACGACGGAATGGTACGTCCGGCAGTCCGTTGGCATTTCGATCAGAGGAATCAGGATGCCCGGATGCGCGACCCCGCCGGATCAAAGAGCGGTTCGGCTGCCACGACACCGTCGATCCAGTCGCCGAACAGATCGACGCAAACGGTCGTACCCGGCTCTGCGTCCGCCACGGGCAGGTATGCGTACGCGATCGAGGCGTCCACGGTGTAGCCGTAGCCACCGGACGTCACGCGCCCGACGATGCGGTCGCCGATCCGCACGGGCTCGTTGCCAAGTACAACGGAGTGCGGATCGTGCAGCGTGATCGCGCAGAGTCGGCGCTCCGCCCCACGCTCCTGGGATGCGACGAGCGCGTCGCGTCCCTCGAATCCGCCGGGCTTGCCGAGCTTGACGCAAAAGCCGAGCCCGGCTTCGTACGGGGTCGTCTCGGGCGTGATGTCCGCACCCCAGACGCGATAACCCTTCTCCAGCCGCATGCTGTCGATGGCCCGGTAGCCACCGGCGACGAGGCCGAGGTCCACGCCGGCCGACCAGAGGTCGCGCCACAGAGCCGCTCCGAATTCCGACGACGCGTACAGCTCCCACCCGAGCTCGCCGACGAAGGTGACCCGCAACGCGCGAACCGGCACGTCCGCGACGGTTATCTGCTGCGCGGTCATGAAGCGGAACGCCTCGTTGGACAGGTCCGCCGGCGTCAGCCGCGCCAGGATCTTGCGCGAGCGCGGGCCCCACAGCGCGTAGCAGACGTCGCGTCCGGTGACGTCCTCGATCCGCGCACGCGCGCCACAGCGACGCGCCTGCTTGCGCAGCCAGGCCATGTCGTGCGATCCGAACGCCGTGCCCGTGACGATCGAGAACACCTCCGCGGCGACGCGGGTAACGGTGAAGTCAGCTTCAATCCCGCCGCGCCTGTTCAGCGCCTGCGTGTAGGTGACGTCGCCGACACCGCGAATTACCCGGTTGTCGCATACCCATTCGAGCAACGTCGCGGCATCCGGGCCGCTGACCTCGATCTTGGCGAACGACGTCTCGTCGAACAGGCCGGCCATGGTGCGGGTCGCGACGTGCTCGGCGGCGATCGCCGGCGACCAGTACCGTCCGGCCCAGCCGTCCGGCGGCCGAGCGCCGTCGCCGCGCGAGGCGTTCGTTTCGTAGTAGTCGACGCGCTCCCAGCCCGCCTTCTCGCCGAAGAAGGCGCCGTTCGCCGCGTGCCACGGGTAGGCGGGCGACGTGCGCAGCGGGCGCCCCGCGATCCGCTGCCGTCCCGGATAGGCGATGTCGTAGTAGGTCTGGTAGCTCTCGAGCGTGCGCACCAGCGTGCGCCGTGGAGAGCGGTAGTCGCGGCCGAAGCGGCTGATGTCCATATGCCAGACGTCCAGGCTCGGCTGGCCCTCGACGATCCATTCCGCGACGATCTTGCCGATGCCACCCGCCGCGGCGATGCCGTGCGCGCAGAAGCCGGCGGCGACGAAGAAGCCATCCACCTCGGTTTCACCGAGGCAGAACTCATTGTCCGGGGTGAACGCCTCCGGGCCGTTGACGATCATCCGGACGCCGATGTCGGCCATGTCGGGGACGCGAATCTGCGAGTTCTGGGCGATCTGCTCGAATCGCGGCCAGTTCTCCGGCAGCAGCCGCCCGTTGAAGTCGGCCGGCACGGCGTCGTAGCTGCCGGCCGTGGCCGTCCATGCTTCGGGGTCGCGCTCGTAGCCGCCCATCACCAGCCCATTGACCTCCTGGCGGAAGTACACGAGGAGGTCCGGATCGCGCAGTGTCGGCAAGGGATCGCCGCGCTCCGGCAGGAATGCTTCGGTGACGAGATACTGGTGCGACATCGGGATGAGCGGTATCCGTACGCCAGCCATCCGCCCGATCTCGGCGGCGAACATCCCACCGCAGTTGACCACGATCTCGCAGGCGATCTCACCCTTGTCCGTGTGCACGCGGCGAACGCGGCCGTCCTCGACATCGATGCCGACTACCCGCGTGCGGGGCGCGATCCGGACCCCACCTGCCCTGGCCAGGTTCGCAAGGGCATTGCATAGCTGCGACGGATCGATGTACCCGTCTGAGGGAAGGTACGCCGCACCGACCACGCCGTCCGTGCTGATCAGCGGGAACAGCTCTGCGGCCTCGCGAACGGATATCTCCTCCAGCGGCAGGCCATATGTCCGCGCCCAGCTGATCTGGCGGCGGATCTCTTGCAGCCGCTCAGAACTCGACGCCAGTTTGATGCCGCCGCACTCGGTCCAGGCCACCGCGTGCTCGCCGGCCAGAAGCTTCCGATAGAGCTCGACCGAGTACATGTTCATGCGGGTCAATGCCGGGTCTGCGCGCAATTGCCCTACCAGGCCCGCCGAATGGAACGTCGAGCCGCTTGTCAGCTCGTCGCGTTCGACCAGGAGCACGTCCCGCTCGCCCAGCTCGCTGAGGTGGTAGGCCACGCTGGCCCCGCCCACGCCGCCACCGATGATCACTATCCGGACGGCGTCGGGCAACTGCTGGTCGGCCGGCATAACTGCCCATGATGCAGTCACGATGCGGCCGCCGACAAGCGTACGACGCGCCGACCTAAAGGTCTGGGGGGTAGACCGTTGGCTCCGGCGGGGCCTACCATCCCGTCACCGCGGGCAACGACGGCTCGTGCCGCGGTATGGGCGTCGATCCGCGATCGGGAGGAGTACGCGTGACCGCTCCGTACTTCGCCACGACATCGTCGGCATCGATGGATGCGGCTGGATCCGAGTGGCGTGAGATGTGCTCCATCCTCGATCAGCTGCCGGATCGAGTCGAATTCCAGATGTCCGGGCCAGTTGACGATCAGTGTGGCCGCGAAACCGGCGATAAGGATCGCCGCGGCGCACAGGCGC
>Ga0207693_10004468_pt1 | contig 11825 bp, 9 predicted proteins | sample LARL81metaG_FD_184347 | JGI IMG/M metagenome (GOLD analysis project Ga0207693, IMG submission 184347) | Corn, switchgrass and miscanthus rhizosphere microbial communities from Kellogg Biological Station, Michigan, USA - LAR L8-1 metaG... | ecosystem: Host-associated > Plants > Roots >...
GTAACGAATGAAGGCTCGATCAAGACCGATGCTTTTTACTACAACATCGATTACCGCACGTATTCCAAGCCGCTTCCTTCCGATCAACTTTATTTTCATGCGCAGTACCGGCAGGCGGCGCCGGCGCAGGGAACCACCGATCCGTGGAAAAACAACGGTGACATGGACAGCAGGAAGAATCTGAATGGAGGAGGCAATTTTGTTTGGATGGAAGCGACTGGCCGCGGGCACTTTGTCGGAGTAACCATGTCGGTGCTGCAAAATCAGGACAAGTGGTTTGGTGAGGGCGACGACATGTTCTTTGTGGATGGCGAGAAGCTGCCATCGATCAATGGCACGGGCACCGAGGATTATTTCCTGGGCGCTTGGGATTTCGGGGGACATCCGTTTTCATATCAGCTATACGGCGCGCCAGTTGTTGGATCAGAGTTGGCCGGCGGAAGATCGTCGGTGTACCGGTTCCATCTCGATTCGCCGATTCCGTTCACGAAATCGTTAAAAGCCACCATCGAGCACGGTCACGCAAATCACCGCTCGGACAATTTTTATTCGGTCGCATATTGGTACCAGACGGAGCCACATTCGCCGTTTCCGGCACTACCAGCCGTTGCAGAGCGGCTTCCGCAAGTCCGCGCCACCGGCGGGCCCGGCAGCCCGGCGAAATAACAGTGCATCACTTCGCCTCGCCCATGAATCTATACCGCAAGGTGCGATGACGTTGATAACAAACTTGATTTCTTGTGACTTTGCATACAAGGCCCGGTGCGAACCGAAAGCCATTGCATCCGGCCGCAAACTCTGGCACAACATGGGCCTAATGCAACCACGACCGCCCTTGAAAATCTCCGCGCGCCAGCTTGGCGAAATCACAATCCTCGACCTGGCTGGGGACATCACGCTCTTTAACTCTCCTGAGATTCGCAAAGCCCTTCTCAGCCAATTGCGGGAAAAGGGTGTTCAGCACCTTGTGCTGAACATGCTGGCTGTGCCTTATATTGACAGCTCCGGAGTGGCATCCCTGGTCGAGGGGCTAAAAGCTTCGCGCGATGTCAACGCGCGTTTCGCGCTCTACGGTCTCTCGAGATCCGCGAGGAACGTTCTTGAACTCACACATTTGCTCCGGGTTTTCGAAGTGCACCAGACCGAGCAGGACGCTCTTGAAGCTCCGGCACCTCCACCTTACGGCTCCGCGACCTCCAATGGCGGAGATGTATAACCGGTTTCGGATTTTCTGTTTTCAGCAAAACTAACAAATGCTCTCTCCGCAAACGATCGGCGCAGCCACCATCGACGGGATTGCCTACATTGGCGGCCTGGCACGCTTGAGCGCGAACGCGACACGCGCTTTGTTTGCGGATATGTTTTCGCGTCGCCGTCTCGCGTATGGCCGCGCTGTCCACCAAGCGATGGCCGTAGGCATCGGCGCTCTGCCGATCCTCTCGCTCATCGCGTTTTTCATCGGCACAATCCTGGCATTGCAGGCGGCTTATGAACTAAGAAAGTTCGGAGCGCTGCAGTTCGTCGCTAGCGCCGTGGCCATCTCCGTCTCGCGCGAACTCGGTCCGCTTATGACCGCCATCCTCGTCATCGGACGCTCCGGCTCTTCCTTTGCCGCCGAACTCGGCACCATGAAGGTCAACGAGGAGATCGACGCAATGGAAACGATGGCGCTCGACCCCATCCGTTTTCTGGTCGCGCCAAAACTTTTTGCCATGCTCTTGATGATGCCCTGCCTCGTCATCTGGGCTGATTTTATGGGCGTTCTCGGCGGCTCGGTATTTGGAATCATTGCCGCCGGATTTACGCTCAAGACCTACATCATCGCTACGCTCGATGCGCTCGTGCTTCGCGACGTGGTCACCGGTCTCGTCAAGAGCTTGATGTTTGGAATCGTGATTACTACTGTTGGCTGCCAGGAGGGCCTTCGCACCGGCCTCGGCGCCGAAGAAGTCGGCCGCTCCACAACCTCCGCGGTGGTGAAATCGATTTTTCTCGTTGTGATGGTCGATCTGGTGTTCACTGCGCTGTTCTATCTCAACGCGAAAGCATGACTGCGATGCCGAACTACTCCACGCCCGATAAAATTCCGCTGAATGCGGGGCAAGAACCTGCGATCTCCATTCGCAATCTCCACGTAGCCTACGGCGAACGAGAAATTCTTCATGGCATAACTTTCGACGTTCCCGCGGGCGAAACCGTCGTAATCCTGGGCGGTTCCGGTTCCGGTAAGAGCACTCTGTTGCGCACACTCGTCGGGCTCGAAGCGCCAACCAGCGGCGAAATCATCGTTCGCGGAAAAAATCTTCAAAAGCTTTCAGCGGAAGAGTGGCGCGAGCTGCGCCAGCACATCGGCATCTCGTTTCAGAGTGGCGCGCTATTCGGCTCCATGACCGTCGGCGAAAATGTCGCTTTGCCGCTGCACGAACACACTCAGCTCGATCCCGCAACCATCGAAATCATGGTGCGCCTGAAATTGAATGAAGTCGGCCTCAGCGGCTACGAAGACTACATGCCGGCCCAGCTCAGCGGCGGAATGAAGAAACGTGCCGCCGTAGCCCGTGCGATGGCCATGGACCCGGAGATCCTTTTTTTCGACGAGCCCTCCGCAGGCCTCGATCCCATCATCGCCGCCGGAATCGATCAGCTCTTGCTCAAGTTAAAGGAAGCGTTCGGCATCACCATCATCGTCGTGACGCACGAACTTGCCAGCGCCTTCCTGATTGCTGACCGCATGGTTCTGCTCGACAAAGGGAACATCGTCGCCAACGGCACGCCGAGCGAACTTCAGGCCAGTTCGCAGCCGCGCGTCCGCCAATTCCTGGATCGTGTAGCGGAACCGGAGATCAGCCAGGAGATCGACTATTTGCAGATGCTGACCGGCGAAGTGCCGAGGCCCCGCCAATGAATCGCATTTCTGTTTCGACCTCCCGAGGCGCATCTGGCGCAAGTGAAATTCCGTTTACCCATCGTGTTATACTCCCCAATCTTTCCGCGCGAGTCGTGACAGGAATCACGATGAGCAGGGTTTCAGGGCTTGTGCTTGCGAGCCCTGGGATACGCAGGTCGACAAACAGATGAACTCCGCCTCCACGCGCCGCCAGGAAGCCATTGTGGGAACTTTCGTTATCATTGCCGCGGGGCTTTTGATCGCGACTGTCTTCTCACTGACGGGATTTTTCAATCGTGGCGACGTGCCGTACCGCGCATTCTTCAAGAATGCCGGGGGATTGCGCCCCGGCGCTGAAGTTCGCTACGCGGGTGGACCTCCCGTAGGGCGCATCCAGGAGGTTCGCAACGATGCGCACGACACCACACGCATGGAAATCATTTTTCGCATCAAGCCAGACGTTCCCGTGAAAACGGATAGCACTGCCACCATCACCAGCAACAGCCCGCTCAGCGACAATTTTCTGGGAATTGTTCCGGGAACGAACGCCGCCCCACGCGCGCCGGCAGGCTCTACTCTGAAATCGAATGAGTATGTGGGCTTCGGCGAATTGGAAGCGGAAATTGCCGAGCTTGGTCCACAAGCAAAAATCCTGTTGGACAATCTCAATGAACGCGTTATCGAACTTCAAGTCACCGTCGCTCGCGTAAACGACGTTCTGAATGACAAGAACCGCGCCAATTTGAGTGCCAGCATCGGCAATGTCCGCGGCCTGCTTGAAGAGAATCGCCAACCGCTTCATTCAACCATCACACATCTGGACGATGCGAGCGCCAGGATGGCACCATTGCTTGAAGACTTGAAGAAAACGAATGCCGAAGCAAGACAGACCATCAACACTTTGGAAGGCACGATCGCGGAAAATCGCACTGACTTGCGGCAATCCGTTGCCAACCTTCGCCGCGTTCTCGAAACTGCAAACAATGTCACCGATCAGCTGGACCGCACGCTGAACGCGAACGGTGAAAATATTGACGACATCCTGATCAACTTCCGGCAGGCCTCGCAGAACCTGCGCCAGTTCACGGAAACCCTAAAGCAGCGCCCTTACACGCTCTTGCGCTCCTCAATGCCGCCCGCGCATGAGCCTGGAAAAGTTCCGAAGCCGGATTGAGGGGAAACGGAATGAAACGTCTTGCCTTTTGCCTGATCTTCTTCGTCGTTATCGCCGCAGGCTGCACCACCGCGAGGGCGCCTCGTTACTATTTTCTGACCGCGGCTCCTGTTTCGCCTCAGGCCAACGCATCGCGCCTCCCGGTCACGATTCTGGTCGGCCGCTTGAGTGCGCCGCGCATCTTACGCGACGACCGCGTGGTCTACGGCATGACCGACGTCGAAATCGGCGTTGACGAATACCATCGCTGGACCGAGCCACCCACCGAAATGATTGAACAACTTTTGGTCGAGCACCTGCGTCGCTCCGGGCAGTACAAGTCTGTGCAGCGCATTTCCAGCACCGCGCGCGGTGACTACCTGCTGCGCGGCCATCTCACTTCGCTGAACGAAAGGAATGATCCCTCCGGTATCAAAGCAAGCTTCAATGTTCAACTTGAACTATTCGATCAGAAGGCCGGCATCGTTGTGTGGACGGACAGTTATTCTCACGATGAGCCGGTCGAAAAGAAATCGGTAAGCGCAGTCGTGGAGGCGCTGCAAAAAAATGTGAATACCGGAATCGCGCAGCTGACTGGCAGCTTGGCGCAGTATTTAGCTTCGCTCCCTGCAAAATAAAATTGCCGATCGTCTCACGCCGAAAAGTTGCTGAACGATTCCGCGTTCATCATGCCGGAGCAGTTGGTGTTGGCGGTGAGACTGGAGTCGCCGTAATCCCTCGCCTGCCCAGCAGTTCGACTGCCGCTTGATTCAGTTTCGTTCGCAGCTGAAATCGCTGATTTGCTTGCGTAATGTACCGCACGGAAAGTTCGATTCCCCCGAGCACTGGCCTCAGATTGATGGAAGGCTCCGCGCTGAACATTCCGATGTCGCGACTTCCCGCGGCATTCTTCAGTTCTCGTGCCGCTTCTTTCGCGTTTTCGTGCGTCGCTTCCATCACTCGCTTCTGAATCGCCTCAATCACTGGATAAGGATCTTCACCGGTCGGCAGTACCAACTGCAATTCGTCCCACAGCCACTGCCCCGACGTGGAGAAGTTGAAGTAGTGCCCCTCGATCGCGTAGTTGTTTGTAAACGTCACGCGCCTTCCCGTCGGATGTCCGGAATCTGCCCAATTTCCTGTCTCCAGCAGCACGGTGTGAAACAATCCGATCTCGACAACCTCGCCCGTCACTCCATTGATTTCAACCCAATCGCCCAGGCGGATCCCGTTCCTCCCCATCAACACAAACCAGCCCAGGAAGCTGACAATGAAATCCTTCAGCGCGACGGTGAGGCCGGCGCCCGCAAGGCCAAGGAATGTACCGAGTTGGCTTGGCGGACCAAAAATCACCAGCAAGATCAGTAGCACCGCAATGACTTGAACCGAAACTCTCGTTGTCGCGCGCAGTGTCTGTACTTGCCGCCGATCGAGCTTGGTCTTTTCCAGCAACTTCTCCAGCCAGGTGTTGAAGAAAACTCCGATCAGCGCGATTCCCAACACAATTGCAATTCCGATCAAAACGCGTTGCACCACCGCTCGCTGACGATCCGAGAGCACATCGATCCATTCGCCGTATGTCTCAGAAAGCTCTTTCTCGTTATCGACGCGCTTGTCCAGGCTCGTCAGATTGCGCTGGTCGGCAGTAACTGCCTTCGTGGTCGCGAGCGCGGCCTTGGCGTCCGCCGTGCTTCGCGTCTTGCGCGCGCTCTCCGTGACCGACGATGCCGCCGCCTCGGCGGGAGCCGTGCCGCTGACCGCATCCGAAAGTTTCGAGTGCGCCGCCAGGTCAGGCGAGTTGAATTTTTCCGCGTCAATTTGCGCCGATAACGCGTTGTGTTGTTCTGTCAACGACGCTATCAGATTGTCGGCATCCGTCTTGGCACGCAACAGGAGCTTTTTCTTTGCGTTCAGAGCCATCCACTGTTGAGCGCTGTGCACCACGCCCAGCTTTTCAGGCGCGGCGGCCGGAAACTTCTGGTCGCCCGATGCGCGGGCCTTGTCAGCTTCTTCGTGCTGCTGCTTCATCTTCTCGATGCGGTCGTGGACGTTTCCGCCCGCATCGGTCAAATCGCGTTTCGCATCGTCCACATCGTTGGTCGCAACGTCGAGATTTGCCTTCGCCAGATCGAGCTGATCCTGCAGCGTATCCTTCTTGGCTTCACTGGCCTTCGCGATTTCTGCGGTGAGCTGATCGACCTGGGCCTGTAACAGCTGTTGGAATTTCCGTGCTTTCTGAAGCCGCGCTTGAATTTCCTTTGCTTCGGCGGAAAGTTCGGTTGGATGCGCCTCCGCATCCTGCAGCGCAATGTTGAACGATAAATCCAGTTCGTAATCGCTCAGCCGCAGCGCCTCCTTCGCAAGCTCTTGTTCTTCTGGCGTGTCGGCCATCTGTGCCAGTTGCTGCGCGATCTTGAGCGGCGTCTGATCGACCGGCGCCGCTTGCGCCGCAGCCGCCTTTTTCTTGGCTAAAACCGTCGACGGACGGTCCAATTCAAAAATGCCGTACCCCACCGCTCCCAACGCTACAATCAATCCGGTCGCCGCAATTTTCTGTGCAGTCCGCATGTGCCCCTTTCGGCTGTAACACTATTCTAGTACGCTGCCTCCGCTCCTAGGCTCATGAAAGATTGTCGCTAGACGCCAGCAGGTGAACCATGCCACAAACAGTCGTTCCGATGCTTCACGTCCCGAATGTTGGCGCGACACTCGATTGGTACGCCTCAATCGGATTCAAGTTAATTCGACAGAACGAGGAGCATGGCGAAATCAACTGGGCGAAGTTGTCTTTTGGAAACAGCGAACTGATGCTCAATATCGGTGGGAAAGCGAGCTCCGAACACCGTCGCGAGGTCGACCTGTACATAACGACGGACAACGTCGATGACTTGTATCGACACCTTAAAAACCAAGTTCAAATCATCGAAGACCTTCACGATACTTTCTACGATATGCGTGAATTCATCATTCGTGATTGCAACGGATTCTGGATCACCTTCGGACAACCCGTATAAACCTGGCCGGTTCGCGCCCCGCATCTGTTGGGCCAGCGAAATCATCGCGAGTTCGGCGCAAAACAAGAAACGCCCCGAGAGTGGGGCGTTTCTTGTTTTTTTCGAGTTTTTGTATTTCGAGTTTCGACTCCCGCACTTCCGCGATCTCTATAAATAATCCCGCGACGGGCCCTCGAGGAAGGCACGTAATTTTCGCGAACGCGAAGGGTGCCGCAACTTGCGCAGCGCTTTCGCCTCAATCTGGCGAATACGTTCGCGGGTCACGGCAAACGATTGGCCCACTTCTTCTAGCGTGTGCTCGCTGCCATCGTCCAGCCCAAATCGCATCTTGATGACTTTTTCCTCGCGCGGAGTCAGCGTCTTCAACACCGAAGACGTCTGCTCCTTCAGGTTCAGGTTGATGACCGCATCCGACGGCGAAACTACCGCTTTGTCCTCGATGAAATCGCCGAGATGCGAATCCTCTTCCTCGCCAATCGGTGTTTCAAGGGAAATCGGCTCCTGCGCAATTTTCAGGATCTTGCGAACCTTGGACACCGGAATGTCCATGCGCTTTGCGATCTCTTCGCTGGTCGGCTCGCGACCCAGTTCCTGCACGAGTTGCCGGCTGGTGCGCACCAGCTTGTTGATCGTTTCGATCATGTGCACCGGAATACGAATCGTGCGCGCCTGGTCCGCAATTGCGCGCGTGATGGCCTGCCGAATCCACCACGTCGCATACGTCGAAAACTTGTATCCGCGGCGCCACTCGAATTTATCCACGGCCTTCATCAAGCCGATGTTGCCTTCCTGAATCAAATCCAGGAACTGCAATCCGCGATTGGTGTATTTCTTCGCGATCGATACGACCAGTCGGAGGTTAGCCTCAATCAATTCTTTTTTGGCCTGTTCCGCTTCCGCTTCGCCGCGGTGAATGAACGTCAGCGTGCGCTTCAGCTCGGTCAACCCGACTTCGCTGGCCTCCTCAATGTCCTTTAGCTCCGAACGTCGCGTGCGAAGTTCCTTACGCGCTTCGGCCGCGACATCGCCCTTTGCCACATCGGCGCGGCGTTCCAGACGCCCCGCTTCCCGTTCAAGCGACTGCAGCCGTTCGACCGTGCCGCGCATTTTGTCGATCAAGCGCTTTTTCTCAAACGGATTAAAATCAATTCCGCGAATTTCCACCGAAATTTCCACGCGCGTCCGCGCCACATCCCACTTCGCGCGAATGTACGACCGCTTTTTCGCTTTCGGTGTTTTATCAAGCTTCACGGCCTGTTTTAGCGCCGTGTCGTAGAGCTTCGCGATCTTGTCGATGTACTTCAGGGTCTGCTTGGTCTTGTTCGCGATTTTCTCTTCGGTGAGTTCTTCGTCGTCGAACTGAACAATTTCTTTGATCGACCGCGCGCCTTTGCGCAAATCATCGCCGACAGCAATCAGTTCCTTGATGACAATTGGCGAACGCGTGATCGACTTCATGACCACCAGTTGGCCGCGCTCGATGCGCTTGGCGATGGTCACTTCGCCTTCGCGAGTCAACAACGGCACCGTTCCCATTTCGCGCAAATACATGCGCACGGGGTCGTTCGTTTTTTCCAGTGAACCTGGAGTCAGATCGAGGTCGCTGCTCTCTTCCGCATGACCGTCGTCCTTCGCGGTCGAGTCGCGCTCGGTCTGCTCGACCGACAACTCCACGGCGCGCGCTGCTTTTGCCGCGGCTTGATCCTCGTAAATTTCGATTCCGTTCCGCTCGAACGTCGTCAGCAGATCGTCGATCTCTTCCGAGGAATGTACTTCGGCAGGAAGCGAATCGTTCACTTCGTCGTAAAGCAGATAGCCGCGCTCTTTGCCGACCGCAATCAGCGCGCGCACTGCTTCGTATTTTTCTTCAAGAACCTGCGCCACAAACTCCTCCCGCAATCAGCAAGCATCGTCCCGAAGGCATTCTTCTAGGGCCTCCAGGTTCACCGCCGGGCGTTCGGGGACATCCTAATCGCGACCGTTGCAGCCGACTCAATCATGACCGCAAGTGGCTAACAATGCTCGTAATAAGACACGTTGGGCGGGACGCGCAACCGCACGCTTGGGGACTTTCCCCTGTTCACAGTTTAGTTTGTTGTGAAGCTCGCTACGCCGCGCCGCCGCTTTTCGCTCGCCCGGATGCTGCCCGTTTCGCATCACGGGGGCCGATCCCCGCCGCTAACTGCATTAGTATAGATGCATTTAGCCCGGAAATCGTTACCCGAAAAACCCTTTTACGCTACATGGGTAAGTCCCACCCCGTCAATGTTTTACTTGTGGGATTCCTGTGGAACAACACCCCGCTCAGCCCGAGGCCGCCAGCCTCCTCATCAGCTCCTGCTTCCGGGTCAAAAGCTCCCGCATCGCGGGCGCGGTGGGATTCGCCTCGATTCCCCTTTGCACATCCGTCAATTCGCGCTCGATTTGCTTGCGTGCCAGCGTGTCCAGGCAGCTCTGCGCTTCTTCCCAGGCGGGTTCCTGCGCCTCCTCGAACAGAATCTCGAAAAACAGACGCCGTTCGCGATCGTCCATCTTCGCTCCAACTTCGGAGGCGTGAAACGGTTCACCAGAAACGCTCGCACCGATTAACGCCGCAAAGATTTTCTCCGTTTCCAGGCCAAGATGAAGCTGCGACGCCTGCAAATGCTGCGCCAGTTCCCGCCGAAAGCCCTCCGCTTCTGCCAGCATTCGAATTAACCGCCGCTCCGCGGGCTTTGCCGAGTGCCGCACGAGCTCCGGCTGCAGTTTTACTTCGCTGCGGCGCTCGCTGGCCGCCTTACTCAATGCGGCACGGACAACGGGTTCATCCAAATGCAACTGTTGCGCGATTCTCGTCGCCCACTCGGACCGCAGAATGCGGTTGGGAATTTTCTGAACATACGGCAAAAGAAAGTTTACCGCGCGTAGTTTCCCTTCTCCGCTTGTCAAATCCATCTGCCGCGCGCGCGTAATCAGATAATCGACGTAAGGCGGCGCTTCCTTCACCTGCTTCAGATACGCGTCCGCTCCCCTTTCGCGAATGTACAAGTCCGGGTCAGCCTTTTTATCGCCGATGGGCGGTAACGCAAGCACTCTGACCTCGAAATCCTGCTCCAATAACGCGGTCAACGACCGCTCTGTCGCCGCTTGTCCAGCGGTGTCCGGATCGTAGTTCACGATCACGCGCTTTGTAAATCTTCCTAGCAGCCTAATCTGCGGCTCCGCCAATGCGGTTCCGCAGCTTGCCACCACATTGCTGATCCCCGCGCGTGCCACAGCAATGGCATCCATGTAGCCCTCCACCAGCACCGCAAAGTCCGCGCGCCGCAGCGCATCCTTCGCGCGATCCAGGTGATACAGCACATTGCTTTTCGAATAAATCGGTGTCTCGGGTGAATTCAGATACTTCGGCTGGTCATCACCCAACGCCCGCGCCCCAAAGGCCACAATTTTTGCCGACTCATTCGCGATTGGAAACGTAATCCGCCGTCGGAACCGATCGAAATGCCGCCCGCTCTGGTCGCGCGAAACCAGCCCCGACTCTACCAGCGTCTTCTCTGGATATTTTGCCCGCAAATGCCGAAGCAGCACGTCCCCGCCGCTCGGCGCATAGCCAATTCCGAAACGCGCTATCGTATCCCTATCCAGTCCGCGATCTTCCAGATACGCGCGCGCTGCCTTTCCTTCGAGCGTTCCTTCCAGTTGTTTCACAAAGAATGTTTGCGCTTCGCGATGAATCTCCACCAGTACGGCGCGTTGCTGATTTTCTCGGCGCTCTTCCGGTGAACGCTCCTTTGGCCGCGGAATCGCAATCCCGCACTTTTCCGCTACCACGCGAATCGCCTCTGGAAATGCGCATTTCTCCATTTCCATCACAAACTTGAAAACGTCGCCGCCCTGCCCGCAGCCAAAACAGTGATAAATCTGCTTCGTCGCATGCACGTTGAACGATGGCGTTTTTTCCGAATGAAACGGGCACAGCCCGCGAAAATTCTGACCAGCCTTTTTCAGCTGGACGTATTCCCCGATGACCCGGACAATGTCCGCCTGCTGCTTCACCTTCTCCGCAAATGATCCCGCCTCTGCCATTTTCTCCGAAACTTGCAACACGAAATTCGAAACTAGTGATCCGATACGATAAATTTTGTCCCCTGCCGCGTTTTTGTCACTCGAATATAGCCGTTCAGCGTTTGAATCGCACGCTGTGCCAGTTCTTCGGCAATTTGGAACTGCTCAGCCGAAAATGTTTGCGGTAATCGAGGTAGCGGCTCGTCGCATCTGTACGGAAAGTGCAAAATTCTCTTCCCTCGGAAATTTTCGGATCGTACACAGCTTGGCGTAGTTACCGAGCGATTCTGCCAGGCATGCAAATCCTTGAAGTCTCGTATAGCGGCTGCAGGACCGTTCGCAAGCAGGCTTATTGGGGATTTTCGTATTTCGATTTTCGTCATCTCATTGCCGCAATTCTACAACCGTGATCGCCTTGCCGCCCCGTTCTTCGGCTTCAGTCGCATAATTAGCCACCAGGGGATGCGTTCTCAGAAAATCACCGAGCCCCTTCCTTAAAGCTCCTGTCCCATGGCCATGAATAATTCGCACGCTGGGCAGGTGCGCCATCGCCGCAACATCCAGAAATTTATCCACCTGCTCCGTGGCCTGCCCCACCGTTTGCCCAATCACGTTGATCTCGTTCGCCACGCCAAACCGCGATGGCGCGCTCACCGAGCCGCTCGCCGCATTTGAACTCTGCGCTTTTCCGGCCGGCGCAGACTCCACGCCAACAATTTCCTCG
>Ga0207693_10004469_pt1 | contig 11824 bp, 14 predicted proteins | sample LARL81metaG_FD_184347 | JGI IMG/M metagenome (GOLD analysis project Ga0207693, IMG submission 184347) | Corn, switchgrass and miscanthus rhizosphere microbial communities from Kellogg Biological Station, Michigan, USA - LAR L8-1 metaG... | ecosystem: Host-associated > Plants > Roots >...
GCTCGGTGGGCCGATTGCCTCTCGCCCAGCTTCGACATCGGCCGCAAAGTCGTCATCGGGCGTGGGCGCAGAATCCATCAGCTCTCGCCACCTTGCCGCCGAGACAACGTGCCCGGAACTGACCGGCCGCATCTGCACTACCGGCACGCCGTTGCGCACAACGTCGATCTCCTCGCCGGCACCAATGCGATTGACGACGGCAGAGAATTCGCGGGCAACTTTCGTAGCGCTCAAACGCGTCATGACCTAAGGTTATCAGATAAATCTGAGAGCCTTTCCCACCTCCCTGGTAAAGCTGCCCCCATTGTTGGCTAGCAAAATCTCCGGCCCAGTGGCAGGACGCCCTCGAGGACGGGCGAGTGGTCTACGCCCGATACCGTGGCGGCGCACTGAGCGTCGGGGTCGGCGACGACATCGATGCCACAGTCCGCAACGGATGGACCGACGAAGCCTTCTATGCGGACTACGTCGGCAACGGATTCGACGGGTACATGGACTTCGAGGAACTGAAAGTCCATCTACATGGCCTATTGGAGTTTCCCGCCGACCTCAACGTTGAGAACGAGCACACCCAGGTGTAGGGAGTCTGCATCGACAAAGCGATCGTCCTGCTTGCGTTGCTCAACGTCGTTCGGCTCTACAGAGTCAAAGTAAGTCGGACTGAAAGGAGGAGGGTCTTCTACTCAGTCAGCGAGATTCCGCCGCCGATGTGACCCGGATGCGACCTAGACAGCGGCCAGCGCTGGCGCGAGGTCGTCAGCGCTGGCTTTCACCGGCTCCGGAATCGTCACTCGCAATTCGCCCTCGTTATCGAGAATGCGCTGAGCGCCGAGAACGGTCAGCCCCACGATCTGCTGGCTACCAGGCGCGTAGCGCAGCACGTGGCCCTCAGGAGTCTCCTCCCCCTCCGCCTGCTGAGGCTCTCCGACATGCAGGTAGAGGACATCGTTGCCGGCGTCGTAGTCAGCGTGGTCGAAGGTGATGTGACCGATCCTGATGTTCACTTGCTCCATGACCGCGGGTCCTTCCGGTTGCCAAACGCGGAGATAACCCGCGCCGGTTCCTGTTCATAGCTTACGACCACCAGCAACCAGCGACTAGGACCTGCTCCGCGCAGGTAATGGCGCCGACGGCCCACGTAGACCGGATCGGGAAGGATGCAATCGGGCTCAGCAATTGCTCTCAGCACGTCGGCGAGATGGGATGCAAGCTCGGGATGGTCTCGCAGGATCTTCTCTCGCCATACCGCCGCAGGCACATCGACGCGCACTCCCGCCGCGTCCTTCGCCTGTCCTACTGACCCTCCTGCCATCACCGCCAGCGTCTCAGATGTCGCCTTATGTCTCGGCCCGCAACCGCGACTTCGAGCCCGAAGACGGCGAGCCCACGAAGCTCATTAAGCGGCCGCCCTCACTTCGTTCAAAAGCTTCCAAGTGATTGCTGGCGGAGGCGCGACCTTGGGAACGTGGAGGCCAGGACTAAAGAACATGACCTCGCTGCCATCTGCGCTTTCCCGCGCCGTGTATCTGAGGCCGTAGTTGAGCTTGGTCTCACCAATGTAAAGGTCTTCAATCTTTGGCTCGGCGTCATACGACACAACCCAAGGACACTCGAGGCGCCTCACTAGGGCAGCAACCTGCCGGTGATCGTCATGCTCATAGAAGCTGCGATACAAGCCCTTCCCTTTGCCGTAGTAAGGCGGATCAAGATAGAGGAACGGTAGATCTAGCTTAGGAAGTACCTTTTTCAGGTATTCAGCGGTGTCCATCCCCGTCAGAGTGATTCTGCTCGCAAATCTAGCGATCTTCTCGATCCGAGCGATTGAGTCATCCGGGCGCCACCGTGCATCAATTTTCCACTTACCTTCTTGATCCCGTCCCCCGATCATCCCACCTCCAATAATTCCTGATCGGTTCGTACGATTGAGGAAGAAGGTCGAGAATGCCAAGTCCACCTCGTCAGCGCCAGGCTCGCGCTGAACCTTGCGTTGGCACTCCCATTCTCGTACTCCTGGACGGGCGCTCGCTATGCGCTCACAAAGCTCCTCAGAGCGCTCTAACACCACTTTCCAAAATAAATAGACGCTTCTATCTAGATCGTTGATGTGAATGTGGCTTGCATACTCCTCGAAGAGCAACGCCAAAGCGACACTCGCGCCTCCCGCATACGGCTCGACATATTCCGATCCGACAAGATCATTCTCAAGAAACAGAAGCTTGAAAAAGTTGGCAACTTTTCCCTTCCCACCGGGATACCGCAAAGGCGAGGGATACAGCTGGTGAACCGGGCGCTCTAGGGCCATATCTTTTCCAAGAACGGCGCCAGCTCGTCCCAAGAGGCATAAAGTTCGGCTGGCTTTGGAAAAGTGTACTTATTGTGCACATACTGATTGAAGCTCGTCAGGCCCGGTGCAAGAACGGACTGACTGTCGGCCATTGCATTCACCGCCTTCAAGAGGGTGTTCGAGATATCGCCATTCCCCTTTAGGTATTTTCCAGCAGCTTTCATGCGCTTCTTAAGCGGTTCCGCTTCAATCTTTCCTTCCGACATCACCTTTTTGTCTTCCAGAAGGTGGTCGACGCTCAGCTCCACGAACACACGTAGCAGCACCGCACAGGCATTGGTGTAGGTTTCTGCATTAAGAGTCAAGAGCTCGTTATAGACATCATTGATCCGCGGCGTTGAAACATCTAGGCCGTCTTTGGCGACCGTCGTGCGTGGTTTCGGTTTGGGTTTGGGTTTTGGGGTGGCTGGTACTTTGCGCGGTTTTTTCTTCCCTGCGGTGAGATCGCTTAGTACGACCGGCTGATCCAGCATCGTCGATTTTTTCGGCAGGTACGACCTAGTGAAACTATCTACGTACTGCTTTCGTTGATCGGCGTAGTAGAGGTCTTTGACGCTGAGCGTCTTCGTTAGGAGATCATCAACGAACTTGGTCAGTCCCTTGACCACCTCGTCGCGGGGGTACCACGAGACAACGTCCCCATCTATGACGTCGAAACCGAGCTTTTCCCTCACATAAGTGGTTTCTATCAACCGCTCTACGTTCGTAGTTATTTTCTGGTTCGACGCTTGGGCTTGCTGGCTCAGGCTGCCGTACTTTTCAACGAACTCAATCACTTGGCCCGTTGGCTTCAGCTTTCCCGTGTGGCGGGCTTTATACCGTTCTTTCTCTTTTGAACCCCACGTAACCAGACCAACGCCTTCGTTCTCGCCGGTATGCCGTAGCCATACCCAGCGTTCAGCCTCTTTCTCAGATGAGAAGAGAACGCATTTCATCGAAGGCAGAGGCTTCTTCGCATACCGCTTGGACAACCCCGTGAGACGTTTGGATGCGTTGGGGCTAAGTACCGCGGATATCAAGGTCGGGGTCTCAAGGGCCTTGATCGCCAATAGGCGCCGGTTTCCCTCCAATAGGCGGTATCGCTTTTTCCGTTTGTCGGAGGTCGCCACCACCGCCGGGAGGGTCGTTGGGTCGAGGCCATTCTCAACGATGTCCTCCGCCAACTTGAGAATGTGGCTGGAGTGCTTTTCGGCGAGAGCGGTTGCCGCGGCTTGCTGGTTGCGGGCAACGTCCGCGTAGCGCGGGTTCTCTACATCAAGAAGTAAATCGGAAATCTGGATATCGACGATTTCTGAAGACACGCGCCCCCGCTCCTCCCGCGTTGATCACTTGAGGGCGCTATACCAACATATGGAGAGGACGCACGCATACCTAAAGGCCGCTTGGTTATCCGATTGCAGCGCGGACGGCATTGGAGCTGGTTCCAATCGCATGCGTATAGCGGGCGAGCATCGTCTCTACTCGGTGTCCCGCTATCTCGGCTAGATCGGCGTCATTGACACCAGCGGCCCGGAGGTGCGTGACGTAGCTGTGGCGGCACTCGTGGGGGCGGATGTCCAGGCCAGAGGCTTCTTGTGCGGGCTTCCAGAGGTCGCGGTAGAAGGTGCGCTCGCGCCAGAGGCGGCCTCGGGGCGTCGGGAAGAGGAGCTGGCACCCGGGGCCGTCGAGGTTGATCTGGGCTTCGAGCATCCAGGCGAGGGTGGCTGGCACCGGGACGACGCGGCCAGCGTCGGGCTCGCCGTGGTCGGTCTTCGTCCCCTCGAGGATCTGGCCCTCGTGGGCGGTGCGGCGGACCTGGAGAGTCTCGCCGTCGAAGTCTTCGCAGCGCAGAGGCAGCACCTCGCCCAGCCTCAACCCGCAATCGGTGAAGACGCGGACCATTGCCTCGTAGCGCCCGGCCGCCTTGGCGAAGCGGTGCATCTCCTCGAAGGTGAAGACGCGGATCGGGCGGGGCTTCTTCTTCGTCCTCGGATCGTTGGCTCGGATGCGGATGCCCTTGAAGGGGTTGAGGTCGCAGACTTCATCGGTGATCGCGTCCTCGGCCATCGCCGAGAGGGCTCGGAGGATGCCGACGGCGCCGGTGGTAGCTCGACCTTCGGTCCTCAGCATGTGATCGACCAGGGCGAGGGTGTGGCGGCGGCGCAGCTCGCGGAGCGGCCAGTCCTTCTGCGGGTGCCTCCGGAAGGGCCCGATCAGCCGCCCTCGCCGATGAACGGGGCGACCCCTCGATCACCTTGGAACTGGCGGCGACTCGAAGGCCAGCGCGCCGAAGGTCGCCGGAAAGGTGGGGGTGTCGTCCCCCTCGGCCCGCTTCAGCTGGCGCGCGATGGCAGCGGCCTTGATCCCTTGGGCGCGCTCCAACGTCTCGGCCTGCAGGTCGCGGAGCTCTTCCCAACCCTGTTCATCCAACTCCAACGACACCCAGCTCAGGTGGCGGTCGGGGCGCTTGTCGAAGGTGCCCTGGTAGATCGCTCCGTCGGCTCTGGCGATAAGCATCTGCAAGGTCGAGCGCGAGATCTGGCGGCGCTGCTCGAAGCTCATCGTCTGGAAGTCCTCGTCGGTATGAAGCGCCAGCATTTTGCTGCGGTAGATGTGCTCGTTGGCTCCGCGCCTCGGCACGGTCTCCAGGAGGACGACGCAGTCGGCTTCCAGCAGCACCTTGAAGTGGTAGGAGACGGTCGAAACCGCGTTCTGGTCGTCGCCTTCGAAGTCGAACCCAGGCGGCAGGAGCCCGCGCCGCAGGAACTGGATCGGACTGAGGTCGCTATCGCAGAGTGCTTCGAGGATGCGCACGCGGATCGGGTGCCTGAGCGCGTCGCACACCGATACGTCCGTGGAGGACCGCTTGTCCGCCCTGCCTTTGCCGCTCTTACTTCCTGCCGTTTTCATACAGCCCCTCCTGAGCACTTGAGCGCATTAGATCGCGAGAACCTAGCCGATTAACGACTTGAGTTAAACGCTATTTGCGGGCAGCTTCCTTGCTGGTGGATCTCCCTCTACTAGTAGAGAGAGTTTTATGGGCCGGGTTCCCGATGCGAGGAAGGGGGTGAACTCGGATGAAGATCATCGGCTGCGTGCCGGTCCACCCGGCCACGTCCATAAACAAGGGCGGCTGACCTGCCCGCCGTGGTCCTGGCCTCTGCATCCCTCCGTGGGGGTTAGGGCCACGATTCGCGAAAGCATGCGCCCGACGGGAGTCGAACCCGCGACCTTCGGCTTGAAAGACCGACGCTCTTTGGGCCCCCGAAAGGACCCGTTGACCACTGAGCTACGGGCGCTCGGGGAGAACGATACCCGCGCAAGGGGTTCTGAGCATCCTGGGCGGGGTTAGAGTCCTCGGGATGGAGCTTGGGATCGAGGGGAAAGTCGCCTTGGTGATGGGCGCGAGCAGGGGGATCGGGCGGGGGATCGCCGGTGCCTTGGCGCGGGAAGGCGCTCGGGTCGCGCTGGCGAGCCGGTCGCGGGAGCGGCTGGAGCAGGCGGTGGCGGAGATCGGGAGCGGCACCGCCTTCGTCGCCGACGCCACCGATTTGGAGCGGCTGGCTCGGTTGCCGCTCGAGGTCGCGGAGGAGTTGGGCTCGGTCGACATCCTCGTCACCAACACCGGCGGGCCGCCGCCCGGCGGGGCGCTCGACCACGGGTTCGAGGAATGGGAGGAGGCCTACCGCTCCTTAGTGCTGGCGCCGCGGGTGCTCGCGGGCGCCGTGGTCCCCGGGATGCGGGGCGAGGGCTGGGGGCGGATCGTCAACGTCGGCTCGACGACGACGATCGAGATCAACCCCGCCCTCAACCTCTCGAACGCGCACCGGATGGCGACGGTCGGCTTCTTCAAGACCCTGGCCCGCGAGGTCGCGGGGGACGGGATCACGGTCAACACCGTCGCCACCGGCCGCTTCGTCACCGACCGCATGGCCGAGCTCGGCGGCTCGCTGGAGCAGGTCGAAGCGGCGGCGCGGGAGGAAGTACCGGCGGGACGGCTCGGCACCGTCGAGGAGTACGGCGACCTCGTCGCCTTCCTCTGCTCCACCCGCGCCGCCTACATCACCGGGACGGTGATCCCCATCGACGGCGGCCTGCTGAAGTCCTAGACCTCAGCCTTTCGGCGCGAACAGCTGCCCCGCCTTGATCCGCTCGGCCATCGCCTTCGATTCGTCGCGGTAGACGGTCCCGTCCTCGAACTCGATCACCGGGTACTTCTTCTGCCCCGACAGCCGCTCCATCTCGCCGCGGCTCCACGGCCAGAGGGACTCCTTCACGACCTCGTACTCGATCCCAGCGTCCTCGAGCGCCTTCTGCACTTTCCAGCAGGGATGGCCTTCGTTCTTCACGAATATCAGCGGGCAGCGGTGGAGTTTCACAGTCATGCGCTCACCCTAACCCGATCAGCAGGCGGCGCGCCACCCCCCGCAGCGTTCGCTTGCCGTAGGCGTGGCTGGGATCGAACTCGGTGAAGATCGCTAGGGCGACTCGCCGGCGGCCGCGCTTCAGCAGCGCCACCTGGTGGTCGACGCGGCCGCTGCCACTGCCCCAGCCGCCCTTGAGGAAGAGCTTCCAGCCAGACGGCACCACCCGTCCGACGCCCCAGCGCTGCGAGCGCACGACGTGGGAGAGCAGGTAGCGCGCGTAGGCCCGGTGCCGTTGCGGGATGTAGCGCTGCAGGTGGAACATGAACCGCGCCTGGTCCCGGGGGCTGGTCCGGCTCAGGCCCCAGATCGGGTTGTAGCGGAAATCCCGCATCCCGGCGACCCGCGCCAGCCGCCGGATCCGCCGCGGCCCGACCATGTCCCGCACCGTCGTCGCCGCGACGCTGTCGCTCCAGCGGATCATCGGCGCCAGCAGCCGCCGGTCGCTCCGCCGTAGCGGGTGCTGGTTCCGCTTGCGCAGCAGCGCCGCCAGCAGCATCACCTTGAAGACGCTCGCCGCCGGTGCCGTGTCCCGCACCCGGTACCCGCGGAAGCGCCCGCGCTGATCGATCACCGCAAACGCGACCTCACCGGCCCGCCTCTGCGCGTAGTGCCGTGCTGCGGCGACGTCCGGCTGCCACGGCTTCGCTTCAGCCGCGGCCGGGGCTAGGAAGAAGACCAGACACAGGCTCAGTAGGACCAAACGACGACGCGGCATCGCGCCACTACTACCCGCTCTGCTCCCTCATGGCCGGATAGATGATCACGTCTCTGAGCGTCTTGGCCCCGGTCATGATCATCAGCAGGCGGTCGATCCCCAGACCGCAGCCGCTCGCCGGGGGCATCCCGTATTCGAGCGCCCGCACGAACTCCTCGTCGTGGGGATGCGGGTCGGCCTCGGCCCCCGTCTCCTGCCGTTCGCGCTGCTTGATGAAGCGCTCGCGCTGCTCGATCGGGTCGTTCAGGTCGGTCCCCCCGCCGACGATCTCCATCCCGGCGACGATCCCGTCGAAGGCCTCGCAGATGCGGGGACTCTCGGGATGCACCTTGACCAGCGGCCAGATGTCGATCGGCAGGTCGATGACGTAGGTGGGCTGGATCAGCTTCGGCTCGACGAACTTGCCCTGCAGGGTGTCGACGACGCCGGCCCAGTCGTCGTCGGGACCGACCGCGTCGCCGGCCGCCTCGGCCAGTTCGTCGCGGCTCGCCTCGTAGATATCGAGCCCGGTCTCCCGCAGCAGCTCGTCGCGCAGCCGCACCCGTGGCCACGGCGCCGCGAAGTCGATCTCGACCCCGTCGCGCTCGACCTTCGTCGTCCCCATCACCTTCTCGACGATGCTCGCGACCAGAACCTCGATGAACTCCATGACGCCGTTGTAGTCGGCGCCGCCGACGAACATCTCCAGCATCGTGAACTCGGGGTTGTGCTGCGGCGACATTCCCTCGTTGCGGAAGAACTTGCCGAACTCGTAGACGTCCTCGAAGCCGCCGACGATCGCCCGCTTCAGATACAGCTCGGTCGCCGTGCGCAGGAAGAGCTCGCGGTCGAGCGCGTTGTGGTGGGTGACGAAGGGCCGCGCCGCGGCGCCGCCGGTCAGCCGCTGCAGGACCGGCGTTTCCAGCTCGACCCAGCCGCGCTCGTGCATGTGGGTGCGGATCGCGAACAGGAGGTCGTCGCGCTTCTTGAAGATCTCCCGTGACTCTTCGTTGGCCATGAGGTCGAGTTCGCGCTGGCGGTAGCGCGTGTCCGGGTCGGAGATCCCGTGGAAGAGGTCCGGCGGGTCTTTCAGCGCCTTCGCCAGCAGCGTGCACTCGCGCACGCCGATCGCCAGCTGCCCGCGTTTGGTCACGTGCAGCGGCCCCTCGATTCCGACCAGGTCGCCGATGTCGAGTTCCTCGACCCGCCCAAAGGCCTCCTCGCCCAGCACGTCGCGCCGCGCGTAGGCCTGGATCGTGCCGGTGATGTCGCGGACGTCGAGGAAGGCGGTCTTGCCGTGGCCGCGCTTGCCGGTCACCCGGCCCATCACCCGGTAGGTGAAGTCCTCGTGCTCGCCCTCCCCCAGCTCGGCGGGGTCGTGCGCGGCCTCGATCTCCTCGACGTGGGTCCGGCCGGGGAACGAGTGCGGGTAGGGATCGACCCCTTCCGCGCGCAGGCGCTCGACCTTGGCGCGGCGCTGCTCCTCGGTGGAGACGGCGACCGAGCGGTCGCCCGGCTGCGGGGGCGCCTCCGCCCCCGTCGGTGCCTCACTCATCGCCGGCGCTCAGCTCAGGGGGCGTAGCCGACGGTGACCCGGTCGTCACCTTCATAGTCCTGAAGGGTAGTCGCGTCGCGCAGCAGCTCGCGCATCGTCGGGCCGTGATGGGTGTCGTGCTCCATCGCCAGCTTCCAGCCCGAGGGCGTTTCGGCGATCACGCTGCGGATCACGCCGAGGCCGTCCTCGCCGCAATCGCCGGTCACCGCCATCCGCGGCTCCTTCTGGATCTCCGGCGAGCGCTCGAAGATCGTCTCGTCGGTGACGTAGGGCATGTTGGCGATCACCAGGTCGACGTCTTCGGCTTCGACCGACTCCGGCAGCCCCTTGCCGACCGTCACCTCGAGCTCGAGCCCGAGCCGCTCGGCGTTCTCCCGCGCCGCTTCGACCGCTTCCGGCGAGAGGTCCGAGGCGGTCACCTTCAGGTCGGGACGCTCCGACATCAGCGCCAGCGCGATCGCCCCGGAGCCGGTGCCGATCTCGTGCACCCGCGCCCCCTCGGGCAGCTGCGTCCCCACCTCGACCAGCAGCTCGGTCTCGCGACGCGGCCAGAGCACGCGCTCGTCGACGTAGATCTCGAGGTTGCGGAAGGGCGCGCGGCCGAGGATGTAGGCCATCGGCTCGCGCTCGACCCGGCGCTGGACGTTGCGCTCGATCTTCACCGCCGCCTCGCCGTCGACCTCGCCAGCGCTCTCCACCGTCAGTTCGCTCGGCGCGACGCCAAGCGCGTCGGCGACGAGGATTTCGGCCTCGGTGCGGGCGTCGTCGACTCCGGCGGCGGCGATCCGCTCGGCCGCATCGTCGAGGATCGCGCCCACCGTACGAGCCGAAGGCCCCTCGCTCTGAACGTCAATAGCCGCCATTACCGCCAATCCTCCCTAAATAGACCGCTCCAAAGATTTTGCGCAAGATAGCAGTGATCCAGCAGCCGAGCTGCCGCTTTGTCTCGCCTGCTGCGAGAAGACGGCATTCGCCGGCGTTCAAGCGATTGCGCCCACCTGCTCGTTCGCCGCGGGGCGCCCGATGCCTCCATGGCGACGGCTCACGATAGCGATCCAAACCGCGCCGGCGGCGATCATCGCCAGGCTCTCCAGCTGCGCCTGCGTCAGCCCCAGCGCCGCCACGGGGTTGCGGCGGAGGAACTCGACGAGGAAGCGCTCGACCCCCGCGTAGAGGAGATAGATGGCGAAGAGGACCCCCGGCCGCACCCGGTCGCGCAGCTGCCAGAGCATCCAGGCGCCGAGGCCCATCGCCAGCGTCTCGTAGATCGGCGTCGGGTGGACGGTCTGGTCGGTCGGCACGGTGCCGTCGGGATAGGACATCGCCCAGGGCCCGTTCCAGGCCTTGCCGTAGTCGCCGTCGCCGGAGAGCTGGCAGCCGCAGCGGCCGATCGCGTAGCCGAGCGCCAGCGCCGGCGCCGCCAGGTCGAGCAGCGCCAGGCCGAGGAAGCCGCGGTACCGGGCCCAGAGGAGGACGGCGATGGCGCCGCCGACGGCGCCGCCGTACCAGGTCAGCCCGGAGCCGCTGAAGATGTTGCCGAGCAGGTCGCTCTTGACCTCGCTGTAGTTGTCGACGATGAAGTAGACGCGGGAGCCGATCACCCCGCCGACCAGCGCCGAGAAGCCCATCTCATACGCCCAGTCCGGTGGCTTGCCGATCTCCTCCAGGCGCTTCCAGATCAGCGCCCCGGCGGCGAGGAAGGCGAGCGCGAACATCAGCCCGAAGGTCTGCAGAGTCACCGGCCCGAGGTGGATCTCGGGATACATCCCCTCAGCCCCCCGCCCCGTGTTCGCCGACCGGGTCCATCGGCACGATCCCCGGCTGGGATTCGACCCGCGCCAGCCAGTCCTGCACCGCCGGCAGCGGCTCGAGGTCGAAACCCGCCTCGTGGGCCACGTGGGTGTAGGCGAAGAGGGCGAGGTCGGCGATCGTCAGGCCCTCGCCGACGAAGTACTCGCGCTCGCGCAGGTGCCGCTCCATCGCCTTCAGCGCCACCCAGCCCTCTTCCCGCTTCGCCTCCAGGCCCGGCGGCGGCGTCAGCCCGGGCGGCGCGATCGAGTCCCAGAAGCGGACGACCGCGATCCCCGGCTCGTGCTTGTACTGCTCGAAGAACATCCACTGCAGGACCCGGGCGCGCTGGTAGGCGTCGGCCGGCAGGTACTCGGTGCCGTCGGCGAAGTACCAGAGGATCGCGTTCGACTCGGCCAGCGGCCGGCCGTCCTCGAGCACCACGGTCGGCACGTTCAGCGTCGGGCTGAGGCCGCCGAGGACCTCGAGCCGATCGGAGTAGTCGGTGACCGACAGCTCCCGCCGCTCGTACTCGATCCCGAGCAGGGCCAAGATCAGCCGCACCTTGTGGCAGTTGCCGGAGAGCGGGTTGTCGTAGAGGACCAGCATCACGGGCGCCTTCGGCCTAGGAGAGCAGCGTCTCCAGCAGCGCCTTCTGCGCGTGCAGGCGGTTCTCCGCCTGGTCCCAGACGGCGGAGCGCTCGCCGTAGAGGACGTCGGCGGCGATCTCTTCGCCCGGGTGTGCGGGCAGGCAGTGGAGGACGATCGCCCGCTCCTTGGCGACGGCGAGAAGGTCGCCGTCGAGTTGGAACGGCGCGAGGTCGGCCCGGCGGCGCGCCGCCTCCGACTCGTCGCCCATGCTGACCCAGACGTCGGTGTAGAGGGCGTCCGCGTCGGCCGCGGCGGCGCGCGGGTCGGCGGTCAGCTTCGCCCCGTGTCTCTCCTCCAGCTGGTAGCCCGCGGGCGCGGCGACGACGACTTCGACCCCGGCCAGCTCGCCGAGGATCGCCAGCGAGCGAGCTACGTTGTTGCCGTCG
>Ga0207693_10004470_pt1 | contig 11823 bp, 11 predicted proteins | sample LARL81metaG_FD_184347 | JGI IMG/M metagenome (GOLD analysis project Ga0207693, IMG submission 184347) | Corn, switchgrass and miscanthus rhizosphere microbial communities from Kellogg Biological Station, Michigan, USA - LAR L8-1 metaG... | ecosystem: Host-associated > Plants > Roots >...
TACTACTCCTTCGGCGGCTGGAAGTCGTCGCTCTTCGGCGACCTGCACGTCTACGGGCCGGAGTCGATCGGCTTCTACACGCAGGGCAAGGTCGTCACGTCCCGCTGGCCCGATCCGGCAACGTCGCGGATCGATCTCGGCTTCCCTCAGACCCGCTGACGATGCCGTTCATCGACGTTCCCGACGGAGACGCCGACAACATGGAGCGGGCGTTCGCTCTCCGCCCCGAGGTCTACGCGGCGTGGCGGCAGCTCGTCACCGCGGTGAAGTCGGCGTCGGACGAGCGGCGGTACGAGCTCGCCACCCTCGCGGCGGCCCGGCGGCTCCGGTCGTCATATTGCTCGCTCGCGCACGGGAAGGTACTCGCCGAGAAGTTCTACGACTTCGAGTCGGTGCCGGCGCTGCCCGACGGCCTGGATGGCGCCGACCGGGCGATCATGGCCTTCGCGGAGCGGATTGTCGCCGACGCGACCGCCGTCACCCAGGAGGATGTCGACGAGCTCCGCGGGCACGGTCTCGGCGACGATGAGATCCTCGACGTCGTCCTCGCCGCCACGATCCGCTGCTTCTTCTCGAAGACGCTCGACGCGCTCGGCGTTCAGCCGGATGCGGCGTTCGCGCAGCTCGATCCGGCGTTCCGCGAAGCGCTCACGGTCGGACGGCCGATCGAGACGGCGTGATGCCGCACCACCGGCCGCTCGACGCCCGGGAGATGCCGCGCTTCGCCGGGATCCGGACGTTCATGCGCGCGCCGCACACGACGGACCTCGCGGGCGTGGACGCCGCTGTCTATGGCATCCCCTTCGATACCGCGACGACCTACCGGACCGGCCCGCGCTTCGGTCCCGAGGCGATCCGTTCGGCGTCGGCGCTGCTGCGGCCGTACAACCCGGCGCTCGACGTCAACGTCGTCGAGACGCTCTCGATCGTCGACTACGGCGACGTGCCGGTCTCGCCGGGCGACACCGAGCGCACGTACGGCCAGGTCGAGCAGGGGCTCGCACCGCTCGTCGAGGCCGGTGTCTTCCCGCTCGCACTCGGCGGCGACCACTCGGTCACGCTCGCCGAGCTGCGGGTGCTGGCGCGCAAGCACGGCCCGCTCGCGCTCGTCCAGCTCGACGCCCACGGCGACACCTGGGACGAGTACTTCGGCCAGCGCTACTTTCACGGCACGACGTTCAAGCGGGCGCTCGAGGAGAAGCTGATCGAGCCGACGGCATCCGTGCAGGCGGGCCTGCGCGGCTCGCTCTACGCAGCCGAGGACATCGAGTCGGCGCGCGAGCTCGGCTTCGAGGTCATCCCGTGCGACCACTTGCGGACCCTCGGGCCCGGCGGCTACGCCGGCCTCGTGACGACTCGGGTCGGCAACCGTCCCGTCTTCGTCTCCTTCGACGTCGACGTTCTCGACCCGGCGTTCGCGCCCGGAACCGGGACGCCCGAGGTCGGCGGCCTCTCGACGGCGGAGGCGCTGGCCTTCCTCCGCGCGCTGCGCGGAATCAACCTCGTCGCAGCGGACGTGGTCGAGGTCTCGCCTCAGTACGACGGGCCCGGTCAGCAGACCGCTCTGGCCGCGGCGAACGTCGCCTACGAGCTACTCAGCCTGCACGCGCTGAATCAGCGGCGATAGCGGAAGCGGAGCGTGAGACGGCCGTGCCGTCCCCACGGGTCCACCGCGGTGACGCGGAGGCTGTACGCGCCGGGTGGGAGCGTGCGCGCGTTGAGGCGCAGGCGCACTTCCATCGAGCCCGGCTTCCGGCGGTACGCCTGCACGGTCTGGAAGAGCCCCGTCTGGAGCGACGCACCGAAGCGGCTCCCCTTGCCCAGGACCGGGATCCTGACTCCGTGGGGGCCGGTCACCCACGCCGACATCCGGGCCTGAGAGTGCACCGCGAGCCGCGTGAGCAGCAGCAGGGTCCTGTCGGCGGGATGGGGGAGGGCCTGGAATCTGGACTGGGTCGCGAGCGCCGGGCCGGTCGGGGAGGTGTACGTGGGATCGCCCCAGGCGCCCTGCTTGAACAGGGAGACCTGGAACGGAGTGCGCGTCAGCACATGCGTGAGGTTGTTCCCGTCGACGTACCAGCCGACGGCCGTCCCGGGAGGAAGCTGGGCCGGCTGGAGCGTTGGCACCGAGTGGTAGACCTTGCCGTCTGTCGAGTAGCCGAGCACCGTTCGGGTCGGCTGTTGCTGCGCGTACATCAGGTCGAGGGGCCAGCGGAACCCCGTCGACGACAGTCCCGGCACGGAGAGAGCGACCTCGCTGCCCGGCACGGCGAGGGCGCCGTCGAAGGCGGTGAGCGAGACGGTCTTCCCGACCGGTACTGCGCCAGGCTGCCACGTGACGGTCGCCCGCCCGTCGTCGGTCTGGAGGTTGCCGGCGATGCCGCGGCGGACGGTCTGCGTCCCGATCGAGACCGGCGGCAGGGGCGCCGAGACGACGATGCCGGTTGCGGTGGCGGTCGCGGACGCGGCGCCGCCGTTGCCGGTCGCGGTCACGACGAGCGAGAGCGTCGCGCCGAGGTCGTCCGGGGTGAGTGTCCGTTTCGGCCCGGTCGCATGCGGGATCGCGATGCACGACGTGCCGCCCGCGTTGCAGCGCCGCCAGCGATAGGTGAACTTCGTCGGCGAGCCGGTCCAGGTCCCGACCGAGCTCGTCAGGACCTGCCCGACCTGGGCGGCGCCGGCGATCACCGGCGGCTTGAGGTTGGTCGGGCGGACGCCCGGTGAAGTGCCCGCCGGGGTGACCGCGACGGTCGGAGCGGTGGTCGTCGACGCCGTCCCTGTCGCGGAGGTGGCGGTCACGAAGACCTTGAGCGAGTGCCCCACGTCGTCGCTGACCGGCTGGTACGACTCGGCGCCGGCGCCGGAGATCGGCACGCAGTTGGCGCCCGCCGCGTCGCAACGCCGCCACTGATACGTGAACGTGAGGGGCTTGCCGCCCTCCCACAGGCCGGGGACGGCGGCGAGCAATTGGCCGGCCTCGGGAGGCCCGACGATCGTGGGCGGCGTGGAGAGGAGAGGCGGCCCGCTCGGGAACGGTTCGATGGCGACGGACGTGAGATTCGTGCCGTTCAACCTGTCGCCGTCGGTGCAGTGCTTGACGCCCGGCACCGAGACGCAATTCGTCCATTGCCAGAACTTCCAGCCGTTGCCCTTCCAGTTCTGGGCGGGAACGAGCGGGTTGCTCTTCGACGTCCAGTGCGCGATCCAGAGGCCGGTGCCGGCGGCCGCGGCTGCGGTCGAGTCGCCGAGACTTCCCTTCCAGAAGAGCGGAGAGGTGTAGAGGAACGGCACGACGCCGGTGCGAGCGTCGATCTGGCCGAGCCACGCGAGGGTCCACGCCAGCAAACGTTGCTTGGACAGGTTGCCGGCCTTCTCGAGGTCGAGCACCGGCGGCAGCTCTCCCGGCTGCGGGGCGGCGACCACGAGGAAGTGGTTGGCCTGCTTGATCGCGCTCGCGGTCGCGGCGGCCAGGCTCCCGCCGCCCGGTCGCGCGAAGTGGTAGGCGCCGAACACGAGACCGGCGGCCTCGCTGCCGTTCCGGTTCGTCGTATAGGTCTTGTCGTTGTAGGCCGTGCCCTCGGTCGCCTTCCCGAACGCGAAGCGGTAGCCCGCGTGCGCGACCTTCGTCCAGTCGATCGCCCCGTTCCAGGTCGAGACGTCGATGCCCTTGGCGCGGGTCGTCGCAGCGTCAGACGCGCTCGCCGAGAGGAGCGCGGTTAGCGCGATGACCAGACACGCGAGCAGCCGCCCGCGCCGCACTCCGATGACGGCCCCCACGATCCGCATGACGCTAGCGCAGTTTCTATTCGTCCGAGGTAAAAAAACCCCTGCTAGGACGGGACAGCGGTGCCCAGCTCGAGCTGCTCGCCGAATCGCGCGCGCCGCACGAAGCGTCCGAGGCCCGGCGTGCCGGCGAGCTCGCCGTCCTCGACGAGGACGTTGCCGCGCAGGAGCACGGTCTCGGGCCCGCCGACGACCTCGGTTCCCTCGTAGAGGTTGTAGTCGCATCTCGAGTGGTGCGTCGCGGCGGAGATCGTCTCCCGCCGCTCGGGGTCGAAGACGACGAGATCGGCGTCGGCGCCGACTGCGACCGTCCCCTTGCGCGGATAGAGGCCGAACAAGCGCGCCGGCTGCGTCGCGAGGAGATCGACCATCCGGTTGAGGCTGATCCGTCCCTCGCGGACGCCGAAGTGGTGGATCATCTTCAGTCGGTCCTCGAGGCCGGGCCCGCCGTTCGGGATCTTGGTGAAGTCGTCCTGGCCGAGCGTCTTCTGGCCGTCCCAGAGGAACGCGCAGTGGTCGGTCGAGATCGCCGAGAGGGCATCGGTGCGCACCGCGTCCCAGAGCACGTCGTGGTTCGCCGCGTCACGTGCGGGCGGCGAGTAGACGTACTTCGCGCCCTCGAAGCCGGGCTGCGCGAGGTCGTCAATCGACCGGAAGAAGTACTGCGTGCACGTCTCACCCCAGACGTTCCAGCCCTGCTCGCGCGCGCGGCGGATCGGCTCGACCGCTTCCCGGCACGTGACATGGACGACGTAGAGCGGGCTGTCGGCTATCCGCGCGAGCTGGATGGCGCGGTTCGTCGCCTCGCCCTCGAGCTCGGGCGGCCGCGTCAGCGCGTGGTGGATCGGCTCGGTGTGGCCACGCGACAGCGCTTCGTGAACGAGGACGTCGATGGCGTCCCCGTTCTCGGCGTGGACCATCACGAGCGCGCCGCTCGTCGCCGCGACCTGCATCGCGCGGAAGAGCGTCTCGTCGTCGACCTGGAGCACGCCCTTGTAGGCCATGAAGAGCTTGTACGAGGTGATCCCCTGCTCGGGCAGCATGGCCAGCTCTTCGAGCGTGCCGCCGTCGTCGAGGTCGGTGACGGCGATGTGGAAGCCGTAGTCGATCAGCGCCTTGCCGTTCGCCTTTGCGTGCCAGACCTCGAGCGCCTGCGCGAATGTCTGTCCCCGTCCCTGGATGCAGAAGTCGACGTGGCACGTAGTGCCGCCGCACGCGGCCGACCCCTGTCCCGACTCGAAGTCGTCGATCGTGACGGTGCCGCCGAACGGCATGTCGAGATGCGTGTGCGGGTCGATGCAGCCCGGCAGGACGTACTTCCCGGCCGCGTCGATCGTCCGGTCGGCCGCCACGTCGAGATCGGCGCCGATCAGCGCGACTCGCTCGCCATCGACGAAGACGTCCGCGACGAAGTCGTCGGAGGCGGTGACGATGCGCCCTCCACGGATCAGGATCGACATCGCCTCCGAGTTTAAGCTCGTGTCGTGGCTCTGTCACCGGAACGGACTGTCGCCGAGCTGCGCGAGCTGCAGGAGCTGACCGGCGACGAGAACGGCGCGCAGCGCGTGGCGTGGACCGAGACGTGGGAGCGCGCGCGCCAGTGGCTGCGCGAGAAGGTCGTGCCGACGGGCGCGGAGGAAGAAGTCGACGAGGCCGGGAACCAGTGGTTCACGCTGCCCGGCGCGTCCGAGCGTGCGCTCCTGCTCGGCGGTCACATCGACTCGGTGCCGAACGGCGGCTGGCTCGACGGCTCTCTCAACGTGGTCGCGGCTGTCGAGGTGCTGCGCCGGATCGCCGAGGAGGGGACGCCGCCGCTGACCGTGCGGCTCGTCAACTGGGCGGACGAGGAGGGCGCGCGCTTCGGCCGCTCGCTCTTCGGCTCGTCGGCGGCTGCCGGCTCGATGAGCGACCAGGACGAACTGCGCGAGCGCCGCGATGCCGAGGGGATCGCGCTCCCGGACGCGCTCGCGGCGCACGGCGTCGACCTCGACCGCGCGCTCGAGGCGCGCAGGCAGCTCGAGAACGCGGCGGCCTACCTCGAGCTCCACATCGAGCAAGGGCCGGTGCTGGAGTCCCTCGAGCTGCCGCTCGGCGTCGTTCTGGGGACCTTCGGCGTCGAGCGCCATCTCGTGACATTCCACGGCCAGGCGGCGCACGCCGGCTCGACGCCGATGGAGCAGCGCCGCGACGCGCTCGCCGGCGCGGCGAAGCTCGAGCTGGAGCTTCGCGAGATCACGAAGCGGATCGGCGGCGGCGCCGTCTGCACGATGGGCGGAGTCGTCACGAAGCCCGGCATCGTGACCTCCGTCGTCGAGACCGCCGAGTGCCTCCTCGACCAGCGCCATCTCGACGCGACCTGGCTCGCCGAGATGCTGAGCAATGCCGAGGCCGCTTCCCGGAGGTTCGCCCACGAGGAGGGCATCGAGGTCGAGTGGGAGAAGATCTGGTCGATCGAGCCGATCCCGTTCGACGACCGGCTGCTCGACCTCGCCGAGGCGTCGGTGCGCGAGGTCGCCGGCTCGTCGCACCGTCTCCCCTCGGGGCCGCTCCACGACGCCGCCGAGGTGTCGCGGGCCGGAATCCCGACGGTGATGCTGTTCGTTCAGTCCCTACGGGGGCTCTCGCACACGAGGCTCGAGGACACGAAGGAAGAGCACCTCGAGCTCTCGGTGCAGGCTCTCGACAGGCTGACCACGAAGGCACTGGAGGCATTCGCATGAGCACGCTGGAGTCCGCGGCGCACCTGTTCGGCGACGAGCACGTTCGCAGCTACCTCGAGACGGACGGCGAGATCGGCTATCGCTGGAAGGAGGATTCGCCCATCGCGATCCTCTTCACGACCGGGCGCACGAGCGGTGAACAGCGGGCGAATCCGCTCATCTTCGGCCGCGACGGCGACAAGGTCGTGCTCGTGGCGTCGAAGGGCGGTGCGCCAGAGCATCCGGGCTGGTATCGGAATCTTCGCAAGCACCCGGACGCCGAGATCCAGATCATGGGCGACCGCTGGCGTGTCCGCGCCCGCGACGCCGAGGGTGGGGAGCGCGAGCGGCTCTGGGAGCTGATGGCGGGGATCTGGCCGCACTACGACGAGTACGCCACGAGGACGGACCGCGAGATCCCGGTCGTCGTCCTCGAACGGGAGTGACGCCCGCGCAGCTTCGCCGTCTCTGCCTCGCGTTCCCGGACGCCGAGGAGACCTTTCCCTTCGGCCCCGAGACCTCCGTGTTCAAGGTCGGAGGGAAGATGTTCGCGCTCGCGCAGCTGAAGCGGAAGCCGCTGCAGGTGAGCGTGAAGTGCGAGCCGGAGCTCGGTGAGCAGCTGCGCGGGAGCTACCCGGAGATCGAGCCGGGCTACCACCTGAACAAGCGGCACTGGCTGACGGTCACGTTCGGCGGCACCGCACCCGAAGAGCTCGTGGGCGAGTTGATCGCCGGCAGCTACGACCTCGTCGCGCCGCGCTAGGCTCGCGGATATGGAATTCGGCGTCACGGTTCTCCCGGACCCGCCGTTCTCGCGCTGGCTCGAGCTGATCCAGCTCGCCGAGCGCCATGGGTTCGGCTACGCGTGGACGTACGACTCGCACGTCCTCTGGCAGGAGTCGATCCCGATGCTTGCCGTGGCGGCGCGGGAGACCTCGACGATCAAGCTCGGCCACTTCGTGACGAACCCGGCGACGCGCGACCCGACGGTGCTCGCGAGCTCGTACGCGACGCTGCACGACCTGTCCGACGGCCGGATGGTCATGGGCGTCGGACGGGGTGACTCCGCCGTGCGGTTCATCGGCCGGCAGCCGATGAAGGTCGCCGAGTTCGAGCAGGCGCTCGGGATGATCCATGAGTTCATGAACGGCCGCGAGGTCCACTGGAACGACAAGGACCTCCAGTTGAAGTGGGTTCGGCCGGAGCTGCCGCCGATCCCTGTCTGGGTCGCCGGGTACGGGCCGAAGGCGCTGGCGGTCGCGGGGCATGTGGGCGACGGCGTGATCATCCAGCTCGCCGACCCCGAGATCATCCAGTGGATCATGGGCACCGCACGGCGCGCGGCCGAGGAGGCGGGCCGCGACCCGGACGAGCTCAAGTGCATCGTCGGCGCGCCGGCTCACATCTCCGACGACATCGCCGACGCGCGCGAGCAGGTGCGCTGGTTCCCCGCCATGGTCTCGAACCACATCGTCGACCTGATCGGCCGCTACGGCGCCGACGGAAGCATCGTGCCGAAGGCGCTCACCGACTACGTCCAGGTGCGCGAGTTCTACGACTACAACGATCACTCGCGCGTCGGCGCGAAGCACGGCGAGTTCGTCACCGACGAGATCTGCGACCGCTTCTGCGTCCTCGGGACGGCGGAGCAGGCGAAGGCGAAGCTGCAGGAGCTCCAGGGGATCGGCGTCGATCAGTTCAACATCTACCTCATGACTCACAGCCAGGAGGAGACGTTGCAGGCGTTCGGCGACGAGATCATCCCCGAGCTCGCCGCGACTCCGGCCTAGGCGCTCTCGATAGCCTCCGGCCGTGGGGGATCTGCGGACGTTGCTCGAGCTGCGCCAGGCCTACCCGCTGTCGTGGTCGAGCGACGGCACGTGGCTGCTCGTGGCGAGCGACCTCTCGGGGACGCGCCAGCTCTACCGGCTGGCGATCGAGGGCGGCGAACTCGAGCAGCTGACGAACTACGCCGAGCCGGTCGAGGGGCAGCTGCTACCGGACGACCGGCTGCTGCTCGAGATCGACGAGGGCGGGAACGAGCGCACACAGCTCTACCTCGAGGGCGACGTGCTGGTCGTGGACCCGCGTTTCATCCACCGCTCGCCGCACGTCTCGCACGACGGCGCGCTGCTCGCGTACTCCACGAACCGCCGCAACGGCCTCGACTTCGACGTCGTCGTACGGCACCTCGAGAGCGGAGACGAGCGGACGTTCGAGCTCGGCGGCTGGTGCGCCAACGGCGAGATCTCGCCCGACGGCCGCTGGGTCGTCGCCGGCCAGCTCGGCGAGCTGAGCGGCGACTCGAACCTGTTCCTGCTCGGGACCGAGACCGGCGAGATCGTCCACGTGACACCGCACGACGGGCAGGCCGAGTACATGGACGCGGTCTGGCTCGCCGACTCGTCCGGCTTCGTCTGCGCGACGAACGAGGGCCGGGACACGTTCGCGATCTCCGGCTACACGCTCGGCGGCGGCTGGGAGGTCCTGCACGAGTCGGAGTGGGACCTCGACTGCGTCGGCGACGACGCGGGCCGGCACCTGCTGGTGGTCGCGAACGAGGACGGCTACTCACGGGTGGACGGCGTGCCGTTGCCGGGTGACGGAGTCGCGGAGCACTTCGTCTTCTCGCCGGACGGGACGCGCGTTGCGTTCGCGTTCTCGACGCCGACCGAGCCGCACCAGGTCTGGGTGCACGAGTTCGAGTCCGGGGAAGCGCGCAAGCTGACGGATCTCGGCAGCGTCGAGAACGGCGTGGAGCCGGAGCTGCACCGGGTCGAGAGCTTCGACGGCGAGTCCATTCCCGTCTTCCTGTTCCTGCCGGAGGGCGACGGCCCGTTCCCGGTCGTGGTCACCGTGCACGGCGGTCCCGAGAGCCAGTGGCAGCCCTGGTACTCGTCGGGGTTCGGCGCGCTGACGCAGTACCTCGTCGCGCGGGGCTACGCGGTCGCCGCTCCGAACGTGCGCGGCTCGAGCGGTTACGGGAAGCGCTTCGAGCACCTGGACGACGTGGAGAAGCGGCTCGACTCGGTCGCCGACCTCGCCTCCCTTCACGAGTGGCTGGCGGCGCGGCCGGAGATCGACGGCTCGCGCGCGGTCGTCTACGGGCGCTCGTACGGCGGCTACATGGTGCTGGCCGCGCTCGCGTTCCAGCCGGAGCTCTGGGCGGCCGGAATCGAGTTCGTCGGCATCTCCAACCTGCGCACCTTCCTCGAGAACACCTCGGTCTGGCGCCGCGCGGTCCGCGAGCGGGAGTACGGGCCGCTGAGCGATCCCGAGCTGCTCGAGCGCCTCTCGCCGTGGAGCCGGTTGGACGCGATCAGGGCGCCGCTCTTCATCGAGCACGGCCGCAACGACCCGCGCGTGCCCGTGAGCGAGTCGGAGGCGATCCACGCCGAGCTGGTGCGGCGCGGCGTCCGCTGCGAGCTCGTGATCTACGAGGACGAGGGGCACATGGTCGAGAAGCTGGGGAACCGCGTCGACGTGTTCGAGCGGGCCACGGGGTTCCTCGACGAGGTGGTCGGGTCGCCGCAGTTGGCGCCGATACGATGACCGCCGCGCGGCGCCTTGGCCGAGTGGTTAGGCATGGGTCTGCAAAACCCAGTACACCGGTTCGACTCCGGTAGGCGCCTCTCGCTTGGGCGAGTGCCCGGCAATGACCCCTGAGCGTCGTCGAGCCAGTGGCTCGCAGTCTCGTTGACCTGGGTGGTCGGGGCGGGCCAGTCGCGCCCGCCCCAATCCACCGAGCCAACGTGTTAGCCGGCCTGAATTGCCCAGCTCACCGCCGCGGGTGCCGCGCCACCGATAGTCGTCTCGGTCGCCTCCAGCCACACCCGGTCGCCCGCCGTGAGCGAGAAGCTGTCCGATGTGTCCGAGCAGCTGGTGGCCAGGTCGTTGATGTCACAGCCGACCGACGTTCCAGCCCCGTTGACGATCAGCGCCCACCGCTCGTCGACACCGGCGCCGGGCGCCGCGCTCACCGTCACGTAGAGGTTGTGAAGCGTGCCGCCGACCGGAACGACCTGCTGGACGAGACCCCCGTTACCGACCTGCGCGCAGGAACCGATGCCGATCAAGCCGCCGCAGCCAGGACCGTTGTTGCCGGTCGAGAGCCGGCCTCCCGAACTTCCGGCCAAGAAACTCGAGCCCGGCGTTCCAGGGGGCCCCGGCGGGCCGGTCTGGCTCCACGAGGTCGCCCCCTCGCTCGGCCGGCAGGCCGACGCGGACTCGACGAGCCGAAGCTGGCCGTTGTGCTTTTTGTAGCAGGCGTGAAACACGCCGCTCCCGTCCGGAATGCTCGCGACGGCGAATCCAACGCCGACCGCGAGCGCGGCGAGCGCTCCGATCGGGATGACGAGCGCCTTGCGCGAGACCCGAGGCAGAGATGCCATGAGTCGCCTCCATGTGTAGGAGGGCGCCGCACTCCCTCTCCTGTCCCAACGCTCGCATTATTCAGGTGCGCAACGCGTCAGCCATCACCCAGACGGGTGCGGAGCGAGGAGGCCCCGGCGCCCCATGGTGGGCGTCAGCGCATTGGTGAGCGGGGGTCTCGGTGGCCTAGTCCACTATCTCGCTGGGAATCCCCGTCGCCGAGAGTCCGGCCGTGACGCGGGCGCCCGGAACGTCAGGCGCCTGGCTGAGCTCCCGCGGTGCGGCGATCGCGCGACCGGCGCGCTGTCGATCGTGCTCGTCGGTCTGACGCTGACCGGGAAGGCGTGATCTAGCGCGGGCCGAGGCTGACGGTGAGCCGAATATTCGCGCCACGCGCGAGCGTCGTGCCCCACGTGGGGTACTGCCGGATCACGATTCCGCGCACGTAGCTGGCGTGCTTGGAGACGACCTCGCCGACGCTGCAGTGCGCCTTCTCGATCGCCCGTGACGCGCCGGCCAGCTTCTGCCCGATGAGGACCGGGACGTTGCACATCGCGCTCGGCGCTGGGCCGGGATCGTACGTGTTCGTCCCCGCTCCGTCCTCGACGGCCTGCTCCCAGGTGTACGTGTACGCCGGCTTGTAGCCCGCGTTGCCGCCGACGAAGAGATACGCGTAGCCGCGGCGGTGCCTCGAATCGCGTCCCGCGGCCGCGCCCATCGCGAGCACCGGGCCGTATTTCCACAGCACGGAGTGTCTGTGTCCCCAGCAGCGCGAATGATCAGTCCGCGTGCAGCGGGGATTCTTACTCCCGAGCGCGTCATTCCACACCCACGCCTCGTACGCCATCGGGGCGTTGTAGAACGCCCCGGCCCAACCCGGCCACCAGGTGTTGAGGCCGGTCGTGTTGCTCGGGTGCGGGTCGTCCGCCCGCCAGACGCCGCTCACAAGCGCGTCGTGATCCAGCGCTGC